>Ga0307296_10000668_pt1 | contig 16640 bp, 14 predicted proteins | sample ER_DNA_153_FD_194467 | JGI IMG/M metagenome (GOLD analysis project Ga0307296, IMG submission 194467) | Bulk soil microbial communities from the East River watershed near Crested Butte, Colorado, United States - ER_DNA_153 | ecosystem: Environmental > Terrestrial > Soil > Floodplain | place... | reverse complement strand
CGGGATCGTGCTCGATGTCGGCGGCCGCGGCGACAAGTCATTCAACGACGGCGCCTACGCCGGAGCCGACAGTGCCACGAAGTTGCTCGGGTCGAACATTCGTTTCATCGAACCCGGTGAGGGGGCAGACCGCGAGGCCGGTCTGAGGCTGTTGGCCGCCGAAGGAATGAATCTCGTGATCGGCGTCGGCTTCATTTTCACCGACGACCTCGCCAATCTCGCCAAGGAGTACCCGAACACCGCCTTCGCGGGAATCGACTACGCGCTCGCGACCGACAAGAACGGAAATGTCATTCCCCCCCCACCCAACGTTGCAGCGCTCAAGTTTCGCGAGGAGGAAGGCTCGTATCTCGTCGGCGCACTTGCCGCGCTCGTTGGCCATTCGAAGAAGGTGGGATTCGTCGGCGGTATGGACATTCCGCTGATCCACAAGTTCGAGGCTGGGTATCGCGCTGGCGTGAAGAAGGTCTGTCCCGACTGTCAGGTGATCGCCCAATACGCGGGCGTCACGCCCGACGCGTTCAAGAATCCGGGCAAAGGGAAAGAGCTCGCGCTGAGCCAGTACAATCAGGGTGTCGAAGTAATCTTCCACGCCGCCGGTTCCACTGGTCAGGGAGTGTTCGAAGCGGCACGCGCCACCAACAAGCTGGCAATCGGAGTCGACTCCGATCAGAACGACGAAGCTCCCGGTCACGTGCTGACGTCGATGGTGAAGGGCGTCAATGCGGTAACCTTCGACGCGATCAGGCGGGTCCAGAGTGGCACGTTCAAGGGCGGTATCTACTCCTTCGGACTGAAGGAAGACGGCGTCGGCTACATCTACGACGACCGCAACCGTGCGCTCATTCCCGACAGCGTTCACACCCGTGTCGAGCAGCTGAAACAGGAGATAATCGCGGGTCGCATCAAGGTGCCCAGCACGAGATGAGTAGCGGTCCGCCTTCGACCAGCCAAGCTGTTCGGGGGCCGACATCGGCGGTGCCCGCAATCCGGATGGTCGACATCGAGAAGTCGTTCGGTGCGATAATGGCCAACCGCGGCGCATCGCTCGAGGTGATGCCCGGTGAGATTCACGCCCTTGTCGGGGAGAACGGCGCCGGCAAGTCGACGCTCATGCGGATCCTCGGCGGATTGATGAAGCCCGACACCGGACGAGTGGAGGTCAACGGCCGTGATGTGACTGGCTGGTCGACCAACGATGCTATCGCGTCGGGAATTGGAATCGTCCACCAGCATTTCATGCTCGTGCCGACACTTAGTGTGGCCGAGAACCTCGTGCTTGGCTGCGAGCCGAAGACGCAAGGGGTTGTTCTCGACTACAAGCGCGCCGCTGACGATGTCCGCAAGCTGTCGAATGAGACCGGGCTCGTTATCGAGCCCGAGAGACTCGTCTCGGACCTCTCGGTGGGCGAAGCACAGCGCGTCGAGATACTCAAGGTCCTGTTCCGGGGAGCAAGAATCCTCGTGCTCGACGAGCCCACCGCCGTCTTGTCACCGCCGGAGGTTCGCGAGCTGTGGGCTGTGCTGCGTCGCCTCCGCGACAAGGGTGACACCATTGTGCTCATCACGCATCGGCTCGACGAAGTCGTCCAGCTCTCGGACACGATCACGGTGATGCGCGCTGGCCAGACCGTCGCTCGCATAAAAACCTCTGAGACGACGCCGGCAGAGATTGCGAGACTGATGGTCGGCCGCGAAGTCTCATTATCGGCGGGAAAGAGAGTGCAGCCCGTCGCACGACCGAGCGATCTTCGACCTGATCAGGGGCTGGACGTCCGAAATCTCGGCATCACCGGATCGCACGGCGTTCGAGTCGTCGATGGTGTCACCTTCAAGGTGAGCCCCGGCGAGATACTGGGAATCGCGGGAGTTGAAGGGAATGGCCAGACGGAGCTCATCGAAGCGTTGGCTGGACTTAGAACAGTTGCGGGCGGTGAGATGCTCATCGATGGCGTCGAGATCACCCGGCGAAGCGTCGCGCAGCGCCACGATGCCGGCCTCTCACACATTCCCGAGGACCGGCACCGGCGTGGATTGATTCTCGAGTACACGATTGCCAACAACCTTATTCTCGGGGTTCAGAAGTATTTCTCGAAGAATGGGATTATAGATCGCGCGCGCGTGATGGAAAACGCGTTGGAGGAGATCGCCTCCTTCGACATCAGGCCGCCCAACCCACTTCTTGTCGCGCGGGTGCTTTCAGGTGGCAATCAGCAAAAGGTCGTCGTAGCCAGGGAAATGGGGCGCAGCTTCTCGGTTCTTCTTGCATCGCAGCCAACACGCGGCGTCGATGTAGGAGCGATCGAGTTCATCCATCAGCAGCTGCTCGATGCACGAGCTCAGGGCAAGGCGATCCTTCTCGTGAGCGCCGAGCTCAACGAAGTCCTCGCCTTGTCTGATCGGATCGCCGTGATGTATCGCGGTAAATTCGCGGTCGTCATGCCCGCGGCCGAAGCCAGCGAAGAGGTGCTCGGCGAATACATGATCGGCACCAAGAAAGGCAACGCTGCGTGACCGCATCGTCAGCGGCGGTCGCGCCGAAGACGATTTCCTCCGCGCCATGGCGGGAGCGGGCCGAAGAAGCACTCATTCCGCCGCTCGTTGCATTGCTCGTCGCGCTGATCTGCGGAGACCTTCTCATTCTGAGCTACGGCCAGTCGCCCGCTACGGTGTACCGGCTGCTGCTCGAGGGAACGTGGGGCAACGCGTACGGCTTCGGGCAGGTTCTGTACAAGGCGACGACTCTCGCATTCACCGGCCTGGCCGTGTCGTTCGGTCTGCGCGCCGGACTCTTCAACATCGGAGCAGAGAGCCAGCTGGCGGCCGGCGGCTTTGCCGCCGCGCTCACAGGGCTCGCCCTACCGATGGGAACCCCACTCATTCTCGCCCTGCCCGTCTGCATGATCGCAGCCGGTCTCGCTGGCGGAGCAGTCGGATCGGTTCCGGCCTATCTCAAGACGAGATTCGGCGCGCACGAAGTCATCGTCACGATCATGCTCAACTTCATCGTGCTGGCGCTGCTCAACTGGTTCATCGCCGGGCACCTGCACGTGCCGGAGACCCTTCACACTCCAGAGATCCACGCCGGCGTGCTGCCGAGGCTCGCAGACATCGATTCACGGTTTCATGGCTCCGCGGCAAATCTCGCGCTGATCGTAGCCGCGCTGGTCGCGGTCGCTGTGTGGTTCTACCTGTTCCGATCGCGCGGCGGCTATGATCTGCGCGCCGTCGGACTCCAGCCCCAGGCGGCCGAGTACGGAGGGATCAGCGTGGGCCGGGTCTGGATGCGCGCGCTCACGTTTTCGGGCGTGATCGCGGGAATGGGTGGAATCAATTACGTCCTCGGCTACAAGCACTACTATGAGGACGGTTTTGCCAGTGGTGCGGGCTTCCTGGGAATCGCGGTCGCGCTGGTTGGCAGAAACCATCCGTTCGGCGTTCTCATCGCGGCGTTTTTCTTCGCCACGCTCTCGCAGGGCGGGCTCGCGATACACGCCTTCGTGCCGAAGCAGATGATGGACGTGCTCCAGGGCGTGGTCATTCTCGCGGTTGCCATGGCAGTCCCGGAAGTCCGGCGAGTCCTGCGCGGCGCGCGCAGAAGGGTCGACGCGTGAATCCCATCTCGTTCCTCACGCAGATGATCCGGATCGCCATTCCGTATCTTTTCGCGGCGAGCGGGGGCGTGGTGGCGGAGCGCGCCGGAATCGTGAGCCTCACCCTCGAAGGATTCATGTTGAGCGGCGCGTTTGCCGCGGTGCTCGGCACGAATTACTCGGGCAGCCCCTGGGTTGGTGTTCTCACCGGCATTCTGGGTGGTTTGATCTTCGCTCTCATTCACGCTGTAGCGACCATCCGCTATCGCGCCGATCAGGTCGTGGTCGGAGTCGCAATAAACCTGTTGGCGATTGGCGTGACGAGATTTTTCCTGAAGCTCTTCTTCGCCAGCTCGTCGAATTCGCCGAGAGTCGCCGGCTTCGGTGGCAACATCAACGCTGCCGGCTTCGACAATCCCCTGCTGTGGCTCGGCCTTCTTGTGGCGCCGGTGATGGCGTTCGTGATTTACCGCACGCCGTTCGGTCTGCGGGTGCGGGCGGCTGGAGAGCATCCGGACGCAGCCGAAAGCGTCGGGGTGAGCGTCAAGCGCGTGCGTTACGCCGCGGTCGCGCTCTCTGGAATCCTGGCCGGTCTCGGCGGTGTGTATCTGGCGCTCGATCAGCACCAGTTCACCGACCAGATGACCGCCGGCCGCGGATTCATCGCGATCTCGGCTGTGATCTTTGGTCGTTGGGACCCGATCAGGGCCGCGCTCGCCTGTCTGCTTTTTGCGGCGGCCGAGACTTTACAGATACAGCTGCAGGGAAGCAACGCGATCGCATCGCAGTTCATCGAGATGATTCCGTACGCGTTGACGATCGTCGCGCTCGCCGGTGTCGTCGGCAGAGCAGTTCCTCCCGCCGCACTGGGCAAGGTAGAGGACTAGGTGTCACCTCTGCGCGGCAAGGCCTCCGCAGTGACGGGGCGCGTGTCGAAGGTCGCGAGCGGCAAGCTGTTCGTGCTGATCATCACGAACTTCGTGGACATGGTGGGATTGCTGATGATCATCCCGCTGATGCCGTTCTACGCGCGCGAGATGGGAGGCGGTGGATTCGTAGTCGCGATTCTCATGAGCGCGTTTACGGCGGCGCAGCTGATCAGCGCTCCGCTATGGGGTCGGTTCTCGGATAGATATGGCAGGCGGCCGGCTCTCCTCGTCGGACTCACCGCGGCAGGTTTCGCCTATGTAGTCTTCGCGTTCGCGAATTCGATCTGGCTCCTTCTGCTCTCGCGCATCGTTCAGGGCGCAGGCGGCGGGACGGTCGGAGTAATTCAGGCGTACGTCGCGGATTCAGTGGAGCCGGAGAATCGCGCCAAGGCGCTGGGCTGGCTCTCGGCAGCGACAAATGTAGGTGTTGCGATCGGCCCGGCGATCGGAGGAATGGCGCTCGGGTTCGGTCGCAGCGGACCTGGTCTCGCCGCGGCTGGACTCTGCCTCGTGAATATTTTCTTCGCGTGGCGATTCCTGCGCGAATCGCGCGACATGACGGAGGCCCACGACAAGAAGCCCCGTGCCCCACGCACGGTGATCGCGCACGTGATCGCGCATCCCGGTGAGGCCGCGCCGCGCTTGATCTGGATCTATGCGATTGCCATGGGCGCGTTTTCGGGATTGATGGCGATACTGGCTCTATTCCTCGCTGACAGGTTCGGCGTCGGGAAGGACAGGATCTGGGTTTTCTACACCTACGTCGGTGTCATCTCGGTAGTAACCCGCGCTGGTATTCTCGGCCGGATGGTCGACAGGTATGGGGAGGCGCAGCTGTCACGCATCGGCCTCGCGCTTCTCGCGACAGGTCTCGCGACGCTTCCCCTCGCGCGTGGATACTTCGCGCTAGCTATCGCGGTGGCGCTCATCCCCCTCGGTACGGCGTTCACATTTCCGTGTGTGACATCGATGTTGTCACGCGTGATCTCGAGCAGGGAGCGGGGGCTGTACATGGGCGTGCAGCAGACGTTCGGCGGATTGGCGCGTGTGATCGTTCCGCTGTGGGCTGGTTTTTCCTACGATCACTTTGGCAAGACGGTGCCGCTCTTCACATCGGCGGCGTTGGTACTGGGGACGATCGTGCTCGGCCTCGGCACCGACGACGGACGGAAGGCGGCAGTGCCAATCAGCGAGGCATCAGCCCCCTCTTAGCAGATTCTACCAGTCGGTCGGTCGATAGTCCTTGAGGAACTTGCCCCACACGTGGACGCCGGTGTTGAATCCGGATATGATCGGGTCGACGATCCTTGCCGCACCATCTACGATGTCGAGCGGCGGATGGAACCGGTGCTCGGCGGTTTTCCGCGCGGCTATCTCCTCCGGATCCTCGTCGGTGATCCACCCGGTATCGACACTGTTCATGTGGATCCCGTCGGCGATGTAGTCAGCGGCCGATGTGCGTGTCATCATGTTGAGCGCCGCCTTTGCCATGTTCGTGTGCGGGTGCCTGACGGTCTTGTACGACCGGTAAAACTGGCCCTCGACGGCCGAAACGTTGACGATGTGCTTGTCGCGCTCGGGCGTCCGAGACATCAATGGCTTGAGTCGCGCGTTGAGAATGAACGGTGCGATCGCATTAACGAGGTGAACCTCGAGCAGCTCGACGGATGGAACTTCAGCGAGCAGCAGGCGCCAGGAGTTGCGCCCTCTGAGATCGATCTGCTGCAGGTCCTGGTCCAGCAGCCCGCGCGGAAAAAGGGTGCTCTCCTCCTGCGGATTGCGGGCGGTGTGCGAGACTCGCGATTGATCCGCCGAGTGTGGTAGTTCACCGAGATCGGATATACCGCGACCCAATGCTGCCGGCATCTCGATCTTCTCGCGCATGACCAGGTTCGCCTCTGCACTCTCATAAGTGCCGAGCAGGCGCTGCACCAGCTCCGGCATGGAGCTCAGTGCCGCTGTTTCGATTTCCCGCATGTGCTCGTAGAACCCGCTAGGCCGGCGTACAGTCTGGCACGCATTGTTGATGATGAAGTCCAGCCGCTGCTCGGTGGCGAGCATCTCCTTGCAGAATGCCTCAACGCTCGGGGTGTGCCGCAGGTCGAGACCGAAGATGACGAGCCGATCGCTCCACTCGGCGAAATCGGGCTCGCGAGCGTAGCGCACCGCCGAGTCGCGGGGAAAGCGCGTGGTGACGATAAGACGCGCGCCGGCACGAAGCAGCTTGAGGCCTGCCTGGTACCCGATCTTCACCCTTCCTCCGGTGAGCAACGCGACGCGGCCAGTCAGATCGGCAAGCTCAGTCCGCTTCGCGAAGTTTTCCGCGGCGCAGGTGGTGCAGAGCCGGTCGTAGAAATGGTGGACCGTCGAGTATCTCTGCTTGCACACGTAACAGACACGCGATTCTTCCGTGTCGGGGAGTGGCTCCGCGCGAGCGCGGACCTCTTCTTCCGTTGGCGCGAAGACGTTGGGCGATGTTATCAGGACGCGCTCGCGGCGCAGCTTGCGGATGCCGGTGGAGGCGAGAAGAGCTTCTTGTTTCTGAATCTTCTCGTCTCTCCGCTTCCGTTTCATGACCTTCAGGAGTCGACGGCGGTCGAGGGCGTCGGGACGTGAGACGTGCCCGGCGGCATTGAGGAAGCGGTTTCGATCTGCTTCTGGAATCTGGGCGAGGATAGTGCGATCGGCGACAATCTCCTCGAGCAGATCCGCGGCGGCCCGAAGGCGACTCGCGAGAGACTCGCTGCCTGGTTGTCTCACAGGAGAGCGAGTGGATGTGACGGCGGTATGCATGCCTTCAATTTATCGGGTGATCGGACAGTCGGTGAACGAAGCTTTCCTGCGCGGCGAGCCGCCCGAATCAGCGCTTGACAAGAACAACGGCCTGTTTTATACTGAACCATATGGTTCAGTATCCACGAAAGCTCGACTCAACATTTGGCGCCTTGGCCGATCCCACCCGCCGCGGAATTCTCGAGCGCCTGGGGAGATCGGACGCTGGAATCACGGAGCTCGCCCATGCATTCGACATCACCCTGACGGGCATCAAGAAGCATGTCGGAGTGCTCGAAGCCGCGGGGCTCGTGACTACTGAAAAGATCGGGCGGATCCGCCGATGCAGGCTCGGCCCGCGACGGCTAGACGAGGAGACCGCGTGGATCGCGGCGTACCGGCGGATGCTCGAAGGCCGCCTCAACAGACTCGGGGAATTCCTCGAGCGTACAAGGGAGAAACAATGACAACCATCACGGAGCAGGAACCAATGGCAAAGGCGACGGTAACCACCCCCGGCGATCGCGATGTCCGCATCGAACGAATCTTCAACGCGCCGCGCGACCGCGTGTGGAGGGCGATGACCGATCCCGAGCTGATCGCGCAGTGGTGGGGTCGTGGCAACAAGCTCGTTGTCGAGCGGTTCGACCTAGAGCGCGGGGGTCACTGGCGATTCGTCGAGCACAGTGACCATGGCGTCCACGGTTTCGAAGGCCGTTTTGCTGAAGTCGTTCCGCCGGAGCGGGTCGTTCAAACCTTCGAATGGGACGGGATGCCAGGCCACGTCGCTCTCGAAACATTGACGCTCGAGGACCTCGGCGACGGACGCACCCGACTCGTGACAACATCGCTGTTCCTGACCGCCCAGGATCGCGACGGCATGGTGCAGTCAGGGATGGAAGGTGGGGTGAACGAGAGCTACGCTGCGCTGGACCGTCTTCTGGCGAAGATGGAGTGATCGATCAGGGTATCCTCCTGACCAGCCTTTGCCCCTTCGCGAGGGCGCTCGCAACCTGCGGCGAGTTGCGAATCTCCGCGAAGGGGCTCGGCTCGGGCGGTTCCTTTATGGTCGGAAGCAGCACGCGCTCGAACCACGCGACATCGTGCCACGCTCCGAACTTGTATCCGACGTGGTGGTAGACTCCGACCGGAATGAAGCCCGCCCGGCGGTGCATCCCCTCGCTCGCGGGATTCGGCAGAGTGATTCCCGCGTACACGTTACGATAACCTTGAAGAATGAGAATCTCGAACAGCGCAGTGTATAGCGCCGTCCCGACTCCCCGGCGATGCGCCTCATCGCTCACGTAAACTGCAACGTCGCCTGACCACCTGTATGCGGCTCGTTCGTGATGCGCGGAAGCATACGAGTATCCGATCACCTTGCCGTCGTATTCGCACACGAGCCACGGAAAGTTTGGCAGGATCTTGTTCATTCGCGACAACATCTCGTCGGCGCTCGGCGCTATGACCTCGAATGACGTGGCCCTCTCCAGAACCGCCGGCGCGTAAATCTCGGCGATTCGTGGCGCATCGTCTGCGCTCGCAACGCGGATGACTGGGCTCATTGTCATGTGAAGTTGACAATTGCGGCCATGAATGGCGAGACTTCCCTTAGAGCGCATTGGGGCGCCACCTGTCCGCGGCAAGGGAGATCATTCCCACCCAGCTGAAGGGTTCGCAGCTACGCCGCTAACCTTTTTCCAGCCTGTCATTCAGCGGACTTCAGGCGTTATGGGAGAAGGTCTATGCCTAGGCAACTCACGCCCAGGACCACCCTCGAGAATCTGAAGAGGGATGCGAAGCGCTGGCTCAAAGCTCTTCGCGCGAATGTCGCCGATGCACGCGATCGTCTCCGGCGCGTACTTCCAAATCCCCCCGAAGCCCCAACCCTGCGCCAGGTGCAGCACGCACTGGCATTGGAGTACGGTTTGTCGGGTTGGAGGGAGCTCAAGAACCGGCTCCCTCAGAACACGCCGATCCGCTACTACGAAAGTGTGGCCGAGGCGCTCGTGACGGCATACGAAACGGGTGAAGACGGCGCGATGCGGATCGTGTGGGACTACTTCGGTCACATGCGAGCGTGGGATGGGATGCGCCGGTACGTGCGCCTCGACCTCGGCAAAACCGAACAGCCGGAACGCCCTGAGGACGACGCGATCACTCTCGCGGAGGCGCAGTACCTCGTCGCCAGAATGCAGGGGTTCGAAAGCTGGCAGGCGTTAGCCGACTTTGCTGCCTCAGTGCCGCCGGGAAAAAAGATCGCCGCGAAATCGGTGTCGACGTTTTCAATCGACGAAGCCGGCGCGATTCAGGAGGGGATAAAATCGCGAGATTGGAATGAGATCATCGCTGTCATGGCTGAGCATCGACTGCCCGGTCTCCACGCAAGTGGTCAGATGACCGACGCGCTGCTCCATCGCTTCTCGCGGCTCGACCATATAATGGCCCTGGACCTCGCGAGTTCAAAAGGCGTCTCCGACGACGGGCTATCGCATCTCGCGCGTCTGCCGCGACTGCGTCATGTGAACCTGGCGGGCACTGGAATCACGGATCGCGGTCTCGAAGTTCTTCGTCGCTTGCCGGCCCTCGAGTCGATCGTGTTGACCGGGACCCGTGTCACCGACGCCGGAATGACCAATCTCGCCGCGTGTGAGGATCTCAAGGCAGTCGATCTCTCCTGGACGCGGACGGGCGACGGCGCCATCCGCGCGCTCGCGGGCAAACGCAAGCTCGGGATTCTCAGATCCGGAAACCAAGTAACGGACGCTGGCCTCGAGCTACTCCACGCGCTTCCCGTGTTCAAGACCTGGCAAGGTGGTGAGCCGACGATGTCGCTGTTGGGCGCCGACACGGGCCCGAATTTCCTGATGCTGCGCGGTTCATTCACCGACAGGGGCATGGCAAAGCTCGTCGGACTTGATGGATTGTTCGCACTCAACATAGACGGCAATCAACTCGCAATCACGGGAGCCGGACTCGCGCCACTCGTGAATCTGCCCCAGCTTGGCTGGCTCGCGTTCGACGCCAAAGACGAATCGATGCCGTATATCGCGGCGTTGCCGAAACTCCGATTCCTGATGTGCCAGGACACGGTCGCCGGCGATGACGGGTTCGTCGCGTTAAGCCGCTCGCAATCCATCGAGTACATCTGGGGACGTCGCTGCTACAATCTGCGGCGCCGTGGATTCATGGCGCTGGCAAACATGCCAGCGCTCGGCCATTTGTCAGTCAGCTGCAAGAACGTCGACGACGTTGGACTGTCGGCGCTGCCGCAGTTTCCAGCGCTCACGGAATTGATGCCAATGGATGTACCCGATGAAGGCTACAGGCACATCGGGCGTTGCGAGCGGCTCGAATCTCTGGTGCTCATGTACTGCCGCGATACGACCGACGTAGCCACGCAGCACATTGCAGCCCTTCCCCGGTTGAAAAAGTACTTCGCGAGCTACAATCGTATCACCGATCGTACGCCGGAGATTCTGAGTAGAGTGGATTCGCTCGAGGACGTGACCTTCGATTCGTGTGCCGGTCTCAGCAACGTGGGGATTGCGGCGTTGGCCCGGCTCCCCAGGTTGCGAGAGCTGCGCGTCGAGAGTATGCCGAACGTCACCGCCGACATCGCCGCGGCGTTCCCACCGACGGTCCGCGTGCGATACTCAACCTGACTATAGCCTCTGCAAAACCGCCCGCGCCGGCGCGCCTTCGTGCCCTCCTACTTTCATTGGCAGAACGATCAGGAAGTAATCACCGGGAGGTACCGTTTCGAGCGCCAACCCCTCGACGATCGGAATCCCCTTGCCGAGTAGGATTCGATGCGTGCGCGGCGCCGGTGCTCCGAACTGTTCGGCCGAGATGTAGTCGATCCCAACCAGTTGCACTCCTGCGTCGGCGAGCAGCTGCGCCGCATCGGGAGCGATGTACGCAAAATCGTGGTGAAAAGTCGACGACTTCATCCAGCCACGCAGCGAGCTTCTTGTTCGGAAGATCACTCGCGGAGTGCCTTTCCAATTGTGCCGGTTGAGCTCCGCGGCGTCGATCGACTGGACGCCATCGGGGATGTCGATCACCCGCGCCGGGCCGATTAGTGGCTCGAGCGGCACGCGGTCGATGGGTGCGCCGTCGCGTACGAAATGCATTGGGGCATCGATATGAGTGCCACTGTGCGCGCCCAGAGAATAGGCGGACAGCGTCAGTGGGTCGCCTTTTCGCATGTCCTTCAGGAAGTCGAACTTCATCGGGGCGTCACCTTCGTACACCGGGGTCGTAGCCGGGTCGAGAGTCGCGGTTGCATCGATCCAACCCCTCCACATCGGCACGTCGAGCTCGACCGTCGCAGTGCCGGGCATACCTTGCTGCTGTGGAGTGCAAGCCGCCGTGCCAATCACAGTCGCGGTAGCAAGCCTCCAACACGTCCACCGGTTCGCTCGCATCTGTCTCCCCTGTCAGAAACTCGGATTAACGTCGTGTAAACACAAATTCGCCCGACGGGTCCGTCTGCTTCAGCGCCGTAACCTTCCCGCCCTCGGTCACGAACTCGAACACGACATCGGCAAACTCCTTGATGCGGAAGCGTCGCGTCTGCCAGGGAATGAGATTCTGAAATGTCCCGCTGGGGTATTGGATCGCCAGCGTGCCATCCGGCCTCAACACCACGTCGAATTTCCCCCCGTTCGGCGTGATGTAAGTGCCGAGGTACTGACGAAGGGTTGCGGCACTCGACAGCGCTGCCGGAACTCTGCGCGCGAAAGATATCGCTGCTTCATCCAGTGACATCTCGGCGCGATCGAGCTCGCCCTGCGGATTCGTCAGGAAGTTGACCGACCACTTGCCATCCTCCTCATCGTCCGGTGTGTCGAACCGATCGTAATGGAAGTGACTGAGGGGCATCTTGATCTTATGAAAGTCGAACATCAGCGATGTGTCGCCCTTCGTGATGTTCAGCACGCCGTAGGCAGGATTCTCGAATTCGCCCACGTAATCGTCGATTGGATGCGACGGCTTCGTACCCGCGACTCGCCCCGCACCCGCCTTTGTGCGCGACTGGGTCGAGGCCGCTTTGTTCTTGAGGCGAATGGTGTTTTGCCGCTCCGACCATGGCGTCAGCGTCATCCCAAGCAACCGTTCGTAGACATTGTAGGAAACGACGTTATACAGCGGCGCGGCGTGATTGCCGATGACGAACACGATGACACCGATCGAGTCATATGGCATCGTTGAGATTTGCGAGTGGAATCCGGGCAGATCGCCGCCGTGATACGCGATCAGGTGGCCGCGGTACGACGCGGTCCAGCGCCCCATGCCATAGGCGGAGTTGATCAGCTCGCCCCAACCACGCACCTCGAGCCCCGTGTTGGGCAACGCGATCGACGGCGCGAGCGTCTGCCGGATCACGTTTGGGGGAATGACCTGCTTGCCACCGAGCTTTCCGCCGTTCATGAGCGCGATGAGCCACTTCGACATGTCGACGATGCTCGAGTTGATCGCTCCTGCGGGCGCCACTCCAATCGCGTCGCTGTAATAGGGAATGCGGTACAGCTCGGTGTTGTCGCGCCGCTCAGTGAAGGGAACGCCCGGCTCCGGCTGCTTTACCATGTCCTCGATGGTGAACGTTGTGCTGGTCATCCCGAGTGGTGCGAGAATGCGCTCGCGCACGAATGCCTCCCACGGTTTGCCACTCAGCAGCTCGATCGAGTAGCCGGCGCCGGAGTACATCATGTTGTTGTAGAGGAACACGGAGCGCGGCGCCTCGACGGGCTCGAGGTATTTGAGGCGCTCGAACAGTTCCTTCTGCGTGTAATTCGACTTGTACCAGATACCGTCGTGACGGGTGATGCCTGTGCGGTGCGACAGCATGTCGCGCAGCGTCACGGTTCGATTGAGATCGTCGTTGTAGAACTGAATGCCCGGCACGTATTGCCGGATGGGTTTGTCGAGGTCGACCTTGCCCTCTTCCGCGAGCATGCCGGCCGCGATCGAGGTGAAAAGCTTCGTGTTCGACGCGATCGGCTGAGTGGTGGTCGGCGTGTACGGAATCTTCTTGCCGTAGTCGCGGTAGCCGTACCCCTTCGCCCAAACGAGTTTGTCCTTGATGACAATGCCGACCCCCAGACCCGGCACGTTCCAGTCTTTCATGACTTGCCCCATGTAGGCATCGAAGCCCTGCAAGCGTGTCTCGATGGTCGGCTGAGGCTGAGCGGCGGCAGATGAGGCAATCGTGAGGAACAGCAGCAGCGTCCACTGGATATGGCGGCGCGACGTGGGGAGGCTGGTCATGTGTTGCTCCGGAACGGGACAAAAGCCTGCCGATGCTTCGTACTCGGCCAAAATAGGAAGGAAACGGAGGCCGGTCGCAATGCGCTCAGACGGCCAGGCTCAGTAGCAATGTGAATCCCAGTCCCGCAACGCCGATAATCGTCTCCGCCACCGTCCACGTTTTGAGCGTCTGCGGCACGGTCATGTTGAAGAACTCCTTGATCAACCAGAAGCCCGCGTCGTTTACGTGTGAGAGCACAAGCGCGCCCGCCCCCGTGGCAAGCACGAGGAGCTCGGCGTTGGTGCCGGGAGTTGCCAGCGCAATCGGCGCGACAATTCCGGCGGCGGCAGTCATCGCCACCGTCGAGGAGCCAGTGGCAACGCGTATGAGCGCTGCCACGATCCAGGCAAGAATGAGCGGCGAAGCGTGTGACCCAATTGCCATTTTGGCGATGGCTCCTCCTACTCCGCTCTGCACCAGTACTTGATTGAACCCGCCACCCGCGCCGATCACCAACAGTATCGTTGCGGTCGGAGCCAGGCAGTCGTTGCAGAACTTCATCACCTGCTCTCGCGTGAAATGCCGCGGACGTCCCAGTGACCAGAAGGAGAACAGCAAGGCGAGAAGCAGCGCCACAATCGGGTGCCCAACGAAGTGCAGCGCGGCACGTACCGAGCTCGCCGGATCGAGCGTCATGTCGGCGGCGCTCGCGAGGACTATCAGGATCACGGGAATCAGTACTGTGAACAGGGAAATCCCGAAGCCCGGCATCTGAGCCACTGATTCACCTTCCAGCTGCTTTGCGATCGGATTCTCCGCCGGAAGAACAATGCGCGGGGAAATCCAGGTGGCGAAGATGGGCCCGGCAAGCGCGGCCGTCGGCAGACCAACGAGCAGGCCGTAGAGAATCGTGCGCCCGACATCGGCCTTGTACGCAGCCACGGCGAGCATCGCTGCCGGATGTGGCGGCAGCATGCCGTGCACCACCGACAGGCCAGCCACCAGCGGGATTCCAATTTTTACCAGCGACATCCCTGTGCGCCGCGCAATGGTGAACACGAGCGGAATGAGCAGAACGAAACCCACCTGGAAGAAGACGGGGATTCCCACGATGAAGGCGACGATCATGATCGCCCAGTGTACTCGCCGTTCGCCAAAGAGATCGATGAGAGTTGTGGCGATGCGCGTGGCGGCGCCCGACTCCGCCATCATCTTTCCGAGCATCGTACCGAGCCCGACAACGATGGCGATGAAGCCCAGAACGTTCCCGACACCGTCCTGAAACGCTTTCACAGCGGCGACAGGAGGCATGCCAGCCGCCACTCCCATTGCGAGCGAGACGGAGACCAGAGCGATGAAGGGATGCAGCTTGAGTCGCGCGATGAGCACGACGAGCGCGATCACCGCGAAGAGCGCGTAGAGCAGCAATCGAGCGTCAGCGGTCATTCAGATGCGCGGGCAACGAGTGCGGTGATGATATCCTGTGCTGCCTGTGTGATGTCACACACCCACGCGTCTTCGTCGGGCAGCGGCTCCTCGAGTGTGGTGAACTGGCTTTCCAAGAGAGATGGCGGCATGAAATGCCCCCGCCGGCCGGCGAGACGTTGAGCAATCACCTCTCGCTGCCCTCTCAGAAATACGAAGCGAAGTCCCGATGCATCGGCACGAAGGATGTCCCGATACGATCGCTTTAGCGCAGAGCAGGAAATCACCAAACCGGAACCAGCTTCCTTTGCCTCACGGATTCGGGCCGCGAGCGAGCGAAGCCATCGTGCACGGTCTTCATCCGTGAGTGGAATTCCACGAGACATGCGCTCCACGTTCTCGGTGGAGTGGTACTCATCCCCTTCGACAAAGTCGACGCCGAGCGCACGGGCGAGTCCGGCCCCGATCAAGCTCTTACCGGAGCCGGAGACGCCCATCACGACGTAAAGTCCGCTGTCAGCGATTCAATACCTCGCCTAGCGCATCCAGCCGATCCGACCAGTACTCCTTGAGACGATCTGCTGTCTCCTTATCCGGCAGCTTCGTATGACCCAGAGCGACTGAGCTCCTGGATTTTCCCTTCGGAGTGAATCCGACCGCGATGATGCTGCCATCGCTCCAGCCGATTCGCATTGATTTCGGCGCGGTGGCCGTGCGAATCTCCACGCTTTCGCCGTTCAGCCAGCGATCGCGCACGTTCGCGTCTGTCCAGGCTTCGAACAGCTTCGTCACGGGCACGTCGAAAGTACGGGACTTGTTTGCCTCGTAGGTCCCGTCGCGCCGCTGTCCGCGTGCGCGCAGTCCCTTGATGCGCTCGTAGCCAACCGTCACGGTCTGAGCCCACCAGCCATCGATCTTGTATTTCTCGTGCACCAGGGCTGCGATGTCGCGATGCGACATCTCCTTCGCCCCGCGATAGTCGAGAGCGCCTACCCACCGCTCCCAGTTGCATCCCGTCTTTGCCTTGATTGTCGCGTCGCTCGTGCCCGCGAGCGCGGCGTAGTCGATCTTGTCCGTGCGGGCACGCACGGTTCTGGAAACCGTTTTTGCTTTGGGCTTCTTGATGATGTGGGCGCGGGCGGCGGTGTATGCTTCGCCCGTCTTTCTCATGCGAGCGCGAACGAGGCGCTTGAGATCCTTGTTTTGTGGCATCGTCATTTCTCCTTTGGGCGCACCACGGCACTCTCCCCAGCAGCGCGCCATGGTGACGCAAAGGACCGACGAAACCAATCCGGGAGTGTGCCCCCCTTTGCCTCTCACGGGACTCCGGCTGGGGCGGAGTCTCAAGAGGTTAGGCGCGGATCGCCGCCACCATTATGATGTTGCGTCCGGCCGAACGCGTCAAGGTATTACGGCGCGTTCCTCGGTATAGCACACTCTGAATGACCGCCAACTGAGACAGTCGGGTTGACCAAATCGTCTAAAGAGCATGAATCATCCCGCCCAGCTCCTGAGTCCCTTCGTGTTCGCATCTCTCATCCTGACTGGTGGGTGTACACAGGGCGAAGTAAGCGTCCAACAGCGCAGAGATAATACAGCGTCGAGTACCATTCCAGCATCGGCGCCCACTCGAGTCGATATCGCCGACGAGCCCAGCCCCGTGCTGCA
>Ga0307296_10000666_pt1 | contig 16645 bp, 9 predicted proteins | sample ER_DNA_153_FD_194467 | JGI IMG/M metagenome (GOLD analysis project Ga0307296, IMG submission 194467) | Bulk soil microbial communities from the East River watershed near Crested Butte, Colorado, United States - ER_DNA_153 | ecosystem: Environmental > Terrestrial > Soil > Floodplain | place: USA... | reverse complement strand
AGCAGTGGACCGAGCAGGCCGATGACTGTCTGCCCGTCCCGGATCTGCTCGCGGGGCGGCGGCTGGACGCACAGGAGCACGTCCGCGGTCTCTCGCACGGATGCCGCATCGACGATGCTCGCGCCCACCTGGGCGTACTCGTCGTCGGGGTACCAGGCGGCGTCGCCCGCGCCAGTTTCGATGAACACGTCGACGCCCGCGTTGCGTATCCGGCCGACGACGTCCGGAGTGAGGGCAACTCTCCGTTCACCGGCCGTGGACTCCCGGAGAACCCCCACCCGTGCCGCCGCCATTGCCGGCCCCTCCGATCCTGTCGCCCTCTCGGCCCTATTTGCACAGTAGCCGCGACCGAGTCGCGGTGGGACCGCCGACCCGCTCGCTCCGGTGAGCCGATATCAACGCCGTAACGCACTCACGAGGACGGAGTGCTGAGTGAGCACGGCGAGCCACGCATTCATCCGCTCGGCGTTGGTCAGATCGCGCCAGTGCGCGAACAGGCCGGCCGCGTCCCCCAGCGGCAATCTCGCGTCGACCTGATGGATCTCCAGGGTGAGCGAGACTCGCTCCGGCTCGAAGGCCTGCGTTGCGGCCAGGATGGCCGCCAGGCCGGCGACCCCGTAGAGCGGGTCGAGCGATCGCACGCCGTGGTAGGTGAATGGGATCGCCAGGCGATTCTGGAAACCAAAGTGGTCGGATAAGCGCGGGATCAGCGGATGCCCGTCATGGAGGTGGTAATGCGTCGGAGTCCGCTGCTCGACGAGCGCTGCGGTAAGCGTCAGCACAGCTGGCAGGCCGGCCGCCACCGCCGACTGCACATCGTCGACGAGATCCGGTAACCGCGGGTCGGTCGGACTCAGCTGCGCGAGGTCGAAGTTGATCTCCGGCCGAATCCGAGCAAACGCGCGTCGGGACTCGCGGATGCCAACGTGTCCAGTGTCGATACACAGCCCGACCTGGGGAATGCCTTCGAGGGCCGCGCCCATCGCGACGAACTCTGCTACCTGGCAACCTGCGGCGTACTCGACAAACAGCTGAGCCGGGCCAGCCTCCACGAGGGCCCGAGACAGCTGGGTCGCGGCGGCCTGGAAATCGCAGAGCCGGGCCGGCATTTCCAGCCGGTCGTGCACGACGAAGCCCGACATCCGGTCACCAAATTGCCGCACTATCGCGGCTACCGCCGCACGGTCAGCCTCCCGAAGCAGGTCGATGTGCCGGGGGAGGTGCACGATCGGTCGGCGAACGCCGCTCGGGACGAAGGCGAGAACATGGTCCAGTTCTCCCGCTGATCCGCCATATGTTTCCGCCGCGAGGCCGAACTGCTCGAATCTCAGCTGGGCCAGCCGGAGCAGGGCATCGTCTCCGTCCACGCGCTGCTGGAACAGGGCATGTAACGGCGCCGGTACGCCGTCGTCGTAAGCGACCATGCCCTTGCCTACCACGCGGTCGTCGCCCAGATGCCGGAGGCGACCAGTCACCCGGTGGCGCCCGGCCGGGCGCCACCTGACGTCTTGATGACGGCCAGATGAGGAAGCCGTCATGAATGCCACCGGCCAGGTCGCTGTGGGCCGACGATCACCCCGAATGTCGGTCGGGTGGGTCCACCGTGCCTGGGAAGGCGGACAGCGATGCGCGCACGACAGCGGAGTTGGACGACGCCGGGAACGCTCTCGAATAGTCGGGGCGGCGCCAGTCTCAGCCGAGGAGGACCTTGGGCAAGGAACCGGCGCCGATTGTGGACGGCGTGGGTCACCGCGCTGGTTCTCGCGATCGCCTTCCTGCCCGCTGTGGTGTGGCCCACGACCGCGCCACGCGCGCAGGCGGCGACAACCTGTGGTGCCGGCTGTCACGTCACGGTCAACGCGCAGGAACTCTCCGGCGCTCCCATCGCGAACTTCACCTTCATCGTCAACCTGGACAACACAAAGCTCCCTGCTGACCCGCTCTCGCTGAGCACGGAGAGCAACAGCCCGATCGTCGCGGAAGGCAACCAGGGCCATCGCACCGTGGTGCTGCCGGCCGGCCGTTACCTGATCTCGGTGCGTTCTCTAGACCACAAGATGTGGGGGAACTACCTCACGCTGCCCGATGCGGCAGACGCCAGTGGGAACGTCACCGTCAACGTCGCTCTGACCACGCAGAGCGCGGATCATCCGTTGCCGCTCGGGAAGATCCGGGTATTCGTCTTCAACGACAACGCCTGGACGAACGGCGCTCCGGATACCGAAGAGGCCGGCCTCGGCGGGTTCCAGGTCGGGCTCGAAGAGCAGACCGGGGGTGCGGTCACCGTCGACTACAACAACAACCCGCTGTGCGGCGGGATCTGCAAGACCTCGAGCAGTCCAGCGACGCTCGGCTTCGTCGAGATCAACAACCTCGGTCCGGCCACGTACTTCATCGACGTCCACCCGCCGGACCAGCCGTGCAACAGCGACCCGAGCAGCCGCTGGTACCAGACGACGACGATCGACGGTGGACTGCAGCTGATGGCGCCGACCGAAGAGGGCGCCGATGGGACCGGCGCGCCCGGTGAGCAACTGTGGGAGCCCCCGAACATCCGCACCGCGTACTGGTTCGGCTTCGTGTGCTCGCCACGGCCGTTTACGAACCCCGGGACCGGGGAGATCACCGGCACCGCGCGCAACTGGGTGGAGTGGGCCCCGTACACGACCGGCACCTACACCGATCCGGTCGAGAACCCGTTCGTGGCCCTCTCGGACGCCTCGACCGACCAGACCGTCTTCGTTGGCCAAGGCGACGGAACTGGCAACTTCGATATCCAGAACGTCCCGGCGGGTGACTACAACCTGGCGGTGTGGGACGAACAACTCAGCTACATCATGCGGTTCAAGCCGGTCCACATCGATCCGGGCCAAACCGTCGACGTGAACGAGACGGGAGACGACGGCAGCGTCGGACTCGGCGTCTCGCGCTGGTTCGCCTGGCTCGACGGCAAGGTCTACAAGGACCAGAACGGCAACGGCCAGTACGACGAGGGTGTCGACACGCCGATCCCGAACACCGATATGGACCAGCGCTGGCGCGACGGGTCGATCAAGGAGTCGACGTTCACCGACCCGAACGGAAACTACGAGTACCCCACCGCAGAGGGTGGCGCACTCGGCCGGTGGATCATCAACGAGCAGGGCTTCGCGCGCTTCTCGGCCGACCCGGGTGCGTCCGTCCACGAGGAGCGGACCGGCGATGTGACGCCGTCGTGTCTCGTCGACGGCACGCCGGTCGATCCCTGCATCCCGAACTCGCAGGGTGGCGGCCTGCTCATGAACCAGGCGCTGCTGGAGGGTCACCGCGCGACGGTCGACTGGGGTAAGCGCGACTACCCGAACGCGACGCCGGGCCAGATCGTGGGGATCACCTACTTCGCGACGACCCGCAACGAGTTCGACGCGCGGTTCCAGGCGCACGAGGACTACGAGGCGGCCATCCCGGATGTGACCGTCTACCTGGAGAAGCCGGGCCCGGACGGACTCCCCAACACCGGCGACGATGTCGTCGTAAACAAGTACATCACCGACCATTGGCAGCAGCCGAACGCGAGCCAGGATCCGCAGGACAACGGCCAGACTCCTCCGGGCGCCAATTCGTTCACCCAGAGCTGCAACCCGATCCGGGACTTCAGCGGAACGGAAATCACGAACCAGTTCAATCCCGATATCGGGCCGAACTGCCTCGAGGTTCCGCTCATGGGGCAGCAAACGAAGGACGGCGCCTTCGACGGTGGCTACGCCTTCGCTAACTACTGCCCGAACGGCTACAACCTCACCACCGACGCGTGCAGCGACGGTTCTCAGCCGGACGCCCATCCGCTGGTGGCGGGCGACTATATCGTCCACGCGATCATGCCGAAGGACGACACGGACACCACCCGCCCGTGCAACCCCGGCGTCGGGGAGAGCCAGCGCGTCACTGAGACGCACGGCGCCGTCCCCGGTGGCGGAAACGGATGCCTGTACCACATCGTGCGCGAGGAGGACGTCAACGTCGACCTGGGTAACCAGTTCGCGCCGCAGATCCCGCCGCCGCCGTGCAACGGTGACGACCACCTGATCGACAAGGCATCGCTGACGCCGCGCAGCAACTACTTCCCGGTGGCCGGCGCACACGCGCCGCTGTGTGACAAGCACCTCGTGGTGCTGGGCAACCAGCAGAACGCGAACGCCGACTTCTTCATGATGACCAACTTCCGGACCGACCCGAACGGCGAGGACCCCAACGACACCCGGACCGGTGATGTCGAGGAGCCCGGTCGGGTAATCGGCCAGGTGTTCAACGACATCTACTTCGAGCGCAACCAGATGTCCAACTGGTACGGCGAGCCGCGCCCGATCGCGAACATCCCGATCGGGATCTACGCCCGAGTCGACACCGTCTGCCCGGGCGGCGGGACAACGACCTGTGCGACACCGAACGTCAACGCGCCGTTCACCCGCGACAACTGGCGGCTGATCAAGACAGTCAATACGAGCGCGGACGGCGCCTACGAGGCCTTGCTGCCTTCGACGGAGACGCTGAACTGCCCGATCCCGCAGGGACCCTGCCCGGGCATGTACATCGCCATCGTCGACGACCCCGGCACCAAGGCCCACCCCAACGCCAACTACAACCCGAACCTGTTGACGGCAAACAACCCGTTCGAGGTGTGGCCGGGCCTCACCACTCAGCTCGACACGCCCGTCGACCCGATCTCGGGAACGGCCTGCCAGGATCCGGTAGGAGCAACCGGCGGCCCCGCGTCAGATCCGTCGGATCCCACGCGGCCCGAGTTGCTCCAGGTCTCCAGGCCCGTCGTGCCCACGGGAGGCAGCCGGCAGGTCACCATTCAGGGCGACTTCATCGGCATTCCCGGTGCGACGGGCGCGACGGGCGGACGGGTCACGCTGACCGATGTCCGTACCGGCGCGGTCACTACCTTGACCCGGGCCAACGGCGGAATCGCCAGCTGGACTCCGGGAACGGCAAGCACGGCGGACGCGATCGTGATCAATGTGCCGGCCATCTCGGCAGCGTTCCCACCTGGGCCTAAGCAGCTCGCGATCATCACAGCGAACACGAATCCAGGTGGGGGTGGCGTTTCCAGCGCGAACGGCATCACCATCCACGCGCTGGGTACGAGTGGAGGTGTCTCCTACAACCCGCCGGTCGTGAACGTTCCGGCGCCGCCACCAGTAGGGACGAACCCGACCGCGCTTCAGGACGCGATCAACGGCGCGGCACCCGGCAGCCTGCTGGTGCTGTCCGCCGGCACCTACAACGAGAACGTCCTCGTGTGGAAGCCGCTGAAGATCCAAGGTCTGGGCCCCGGCGGCATCATCGGCGCCCACGAGTTCCAAGGCCGCGATCCGGAGGACCCGCGGTTCAACATCAAGGGCAGCATCATCGACGGCCGCTTCTTCCAGCAGAACTTCGGGACGTTCGACGCGACGGTAGGGGCACACGGCCCTTACGTGCTTCCGCCATTTACAAATGGGGCGGCGAGCACCGTGCTTCGCGGCGCCGATCTCACTGTCGTCGCTCAGGACGTCAACGCATACAACGTGCCCACCTTGCCCGCCGGCCAGGACAGCGCCGGGTTCGGGGGGGCCCGTATCGACGGACTAGGACTGATGACCGGGCACGGTGACGGCGCCGGCGGCATCCAGCTGCAGGCCAGTGCCAACAACATGCAGATGACAAACAACGTGCTCGAGAACAACGGCGGTGTCATCGCCGGCGGGATCGGGCTTGGCCAGCTGTACGTGCACGGCAGCCACAACTACAACGTGCGTATCGCCAACGACCGGCTCATCGGCAACGGCGGGCTGACCACTTCGGGCGGACTCGGGATCTTCTACGGATCCAACAACTATGACGTCGCCAACAACATCGTCTGCTCGAACTTCAGCGTGGAATACGGGGGCGGCATCTCGCACATCGGGCTCAGCCCGAATGGCAAGATCCACGACAACAAGATCTACTACAACGAGGCCGTCGACAGCGGCGGCGGGATCGCGATCGAGGGCGAGCTGGTCGTCGGCGGCGGCGCGCTGAGCGCCGGGTCCGGGTCGGTCAACGTCGACCGCAACCTGATCCAGAGCAACACCAGCACGCTCGATGACGGCGGCGGGATCTTCGTGCTCGACGCGCTCACGCAGCCGATCAACATCCGCGACAACCAGATCGTCGACAACTTGGCTGCGGACCTCGGTGGCGCGATCATGCTCGACGACGCGTCGAACGTGCGGATTATCAACAACACCGTCGCGAACAACGTGACCACCGGATCGTCGGAGAACTCGGCGATCGGAGTGCCGCACGGCGCCGGCCTGACCTCGGAGGGGAACGACCCGCTGTTCCAGGCGACACTGCCACCAGGGGCGCCGGACTTCTCGAACCCGGTCGCGCTGTTCAACAACATCTTCTGGAACAACGACGCCATGACGCTCAACCAGTTCGGCCCAGGAGCCACGCTGGTCGACCAAGGGTTCATCGACTTCGAGATCCACGGCACGACGAACAACGCGGACACGTTCACCCCGCGGTACTCGACCCTGACCAATGGGCAGATCCTCGGGCCGAACGGCGTGCTCCACGCGCTGCCGGGCGGGCAGGGCAACCGAATTGGTGAAGATCCACTGTTCGTCACGCCATTCGTGAACGAGCTCGGAGTCTCCGGGTCGCGCCTCGACCCGCAGCAGGCGGCAGTGACGATCACCGGGCAGGACCCGCCAGTCGGGCTGACTGGGGACTACCACCTCACCACCACCTCACCTGCCATTGATCGCGGAGTGCGGTGCTCTAATACCGCGTTCCCGACGCCGATTACCGCGCTGAACACGTGCAGCGGCACTGGTATCCAGGCGCCGACCGGGCTGCCGTCGGCCACCAACTCGACGGGTGGCGGCGACTACGACGGGCAGTTCCGGCCGCAACTGCGCACGCTGCGGTTGTTCACTCCGTGGGATCTCGGCGCCGACGAATTGCCCGGCCTCCCGATCCCGATCCCGATCCCATGAACCGACACGAGGGGGTCGCCATGGAACGACGCAATGGTCTGGCTCGACGGGACTTCCTCAAGGCGACGGGGCTCGGTGCGCTGGGCACCGTGGTGGCCGGCAGCGTGGTGGGTGCGCTGGGGCGGGGACTGATCGTCCCCGCCTCGGCGGCGACCACCTCACTCTCCCTGGTCGCCACGGATGGGTATATGACCGTGCCCGGCCGGGAAACCGATCCCGTCTACATCTTCGGCTTCGTGCCGATCCCACCGCACGACCCGCCTCTGACCGTCGACCAGCTCGAGGCGACCTTCAAGGGCCACACGAAGCACACCGCGCCGCACCTGAACTTCCGGCAGGACGACGACATCAGGATCACCCTGACGAACTTGGGGCTGGTGCAACGGCCGGACCTGGTCGACTCGCACACGATCCACTGGCACGGGTTCGATGTTCCGTCGCCGCTCAATGACGGCGTGCCTGAGGTGTCCATCGCCGTACCTATTGGCAAGCAGGTCACCTACTTCTACCGCCCGCACCGCGAGGGCACGTACATGTACCACTGCCACTTCGAAGACGTGGAACACGTGCAGATGGGCATGACCGGAGTTGTGTTCGTGCGCCCGCTGCAGGATGTCAACGGCGCGGGCGCCGGCGTGCCGGTCGCCCGCCAGGAGGGCGGAGCAGCAACGGCACCACTCGGCTACGCGTACAACGACGGCAACGGATCAACGGCCTACGACCGGCACTTCGCCATCCTGCTGAACGAGGTGTGGAAGAACTTCCACGACGGCGACCGCGACATCCAGGAATCCATCGCCACCGACTACAACCCGCAGTGGTTCACCCTGAACGGCCGGTGCTACCCGCAAACGGTACTGCCGAACGACAGCGACACCCTGCCCGCGAACCTACGCATCGGCACTTACAACGCCAACTACGACACGACGGACTACAGCCAGCCCAACTCGGCGCTCATCCAAGTGAACCCCGGGGAGCGGGTGCTGCTCCGGCTGGCCAACCTCGGCTATCAGCAGCATGCGATGCAACTGCCGGGCCTTCCGATGAAGGTAGTCGGGCAGGACGCATCGTGGCTGGGCAAGGGCGGCGTCGACAAGACGTACCTGACGAACACGCTCTACATCGGCCCCGGCGAGGCCCGCGACGTGCTGTTCACCGCTCCGGCGTACAGCGCGAGTCGGCCGTCGGGTTCCGACGGCCGGGGCGCGTACAACGTCTACCGGTTCAAGAACCGCGACTGGCGCAGGCTTTCCAATTTCGGGGCACCCCCCGGCCCAGGGGGAATGCAAACCGAAGTGCGTGTGTACTCGAACGCGCTTCCCGCCCAGACCGTCGTGAGCCAGACCTATGTCTGAGCCGGCGACCGCGCGCCGCGGAAAGAAGGCCACGATGACGCACAAGATGTGGCGCCTGGGGACGGTTCTGGCGCTCGCGGCCGGCTCGCTGCTTGCCGTGGCTGTGCACGGGTCGGCGCTACCACCCGGAGCCCCCAAGCTGGGCATGGTCTGCACGCCCGGCACGGTCAGCGGCGCTACCCACATCTTCAACCTCGAGACGAAGACCGGCTACATCGAAACGCCCGACGGCAACAGCGTTTTCATGTGGAGCTACGACGACCCGGGCGTCGACGCCGGTCACTTCCAGAGCCCCGGCCCGGTTCTGTGCGCGACGCAAGGACAGACGATCGTCGTCAATCTGACAAACCACCTGACCGAGGCGACGTCGCTCGTCTTCCCCGGCCAGCAAGCCATCACGACCTCCGGTGGGGCGGCCGATGGCTTGCTGGCGAGAGAGGCGGCGGCCTCCGGCGGCACGGTGAGCTACACATTCACCGCGGGAAACCCGGGCACCTACCTGTACGAGAGCGGCTCCGATGTCGCGAAGCAGGTCGAGATGGGCCTGTACGGGGCGCTGATCATCCGGCCGAGCGCGGGCGCCAACCTGGCCTACGGCGCGACTTCGCAGTTCGACCCGAGCCGCGAGTACCTGATGCTGCTCGCCGACATGGATCCGTTCCTCCATCACGCGATCGAGACCGGCACCACGTACGACTTCAATTCACGCGACAACCGGTACTTCACCATCAACGGGCGGAGTTTCCCGGACACGATCCAGGACAACGGCTCCGGGCTGCTACCGAACCAGCCCTATGGAGCGCTCGTACGAATCCAACCGAATAACCCGACGACCAACGCCCTGCCGGCTCTGATCCGGATGGTCAACGCCGGCGTGGACAATCACCCGTTCCACCCGCACGGCAATCACACGACCCAGATCGCCCAGGACGGCCGGCAACTGACCAGCCCCGGTGGCGCCCCAGCGTTCACCGAGCATTTCGGCGAGACCATCGGAGCCGGGGCGACCGAGGACTTCCTGCTGCGCTGGGACGACACAGACCACTGGGACCCGGGCACCAACCCGCTGCCGGTCCCGCCGCCCAACTACCGGGACGTGACGTTCAAGGACGCCAACACCTGGTACAGCGGCAGCCCGTACCTGGGCTACAAGGGAACGCTGCCGGCTGGCACGACGTCCCAGAACATCTGCGGTGAGTGGTACTTCCCGTGGCACAGCCACGCACTGAACGAGTTCACCAACTTCGACGAGGGCTTCGGCGGCATGGGAACGCTCTTGCGCGTCGATCCGCCGGGCGGCTGCTTCACCACTGCCTTCTCAACGGCCATTGTCGGCGGCGTGCTCAAGAGTGGCTCGGTGTCCGCGCTGGCTGTCGGCGGTACCGACGCCAACTACTACCAGGTCAACCCGCGCACCACCACGCGCCCGACCGCAACAACGGCAGGGCAGGGGACCATCACCGTCGCGTCGGCGGCCGGCTTCCCGACCAGCGGCAGCTACTACATCCGCATCGACAACGAGGTCATGCAGGTCACGGGCGGCCAGGGCACGACGACGTGGACGGTCACGCGCGGGCAATTGGGGACCGCGCCCCCCGTAAGCCACGCGGCCGGCGCGACCGTCACGGCCCTGGCCAATGACTGGTACGGGTCGTTCAGCGGCGTGAAGGCCGGGTCGACCAACCTGAAGGTGACCTACCAAGGCAAGAACTGTGCCAACACAACCGGCACGACGTGCACAGCTTTGACGACGAACCTCCCGCAGCAGACGGTGAAGATCTGCGACTGGACGATCGCCGGCGCTACCGGCTGTAGCTCGGCAACGTCGGCCGGATGGGTGATCCTGCCGGCGCCACCGACCCAGCCGCAGGCCGTGGGTTCCGATAACGACCCGGCCACCCCGGGCCCCGACTTGAGTTCGACCTGGACGCTCCCTGGTTCCGGCAGCCACTACATCGGCACTGGTACGTACAACGGTCAGGTTCGGGTACTCATCCACACCGAACGCTGGACAGCTCCTAGCCCAACGGCGTTCTCGACGTGGGGGAACCTGTTGGCCCTCACCTACGACGCGCCATGAGCAGCGAGGCGAAGGAGACTACGATGCGCGCACTCGCAGCCCGATCGATGCGAAAGAGCCGGGCTCTGCTCATCGTCGCCGTGATGGCAGCGGCATTCGTCGTGGCGAACTCGTCAGCGTCGGCGGCACCGGTGACGATCAACCTGTGCGCTAAGCCCGGCACGGCGACGCTGACTGGTGCCGTAACCGTCCCGATCTGGGGCTTTGCCACCACGGCCACGTCCGGCGCCTGCGGGGCGGCGACGGCCAGCCTGCCCGGGCCGCAGTTGGTGGTGAACGAGGGCGACACGGTCACCGTCAGCATCACCAATGGGTTGCCCGCTGGGCAGACGCTGACGTTCGAGATCCCTGGCATCACGTTCAACGCCGGTGCCACCGACGTGGCCGCCGGCGCATCAGGAACCGTCTCGTTCACAGCCAGCGCTCCCGGCACCTACCTCTACCAAGCCGGCGGCGGCCAGGGGCGGCAGGCGGCCATGGGACTGGCTGGCGCCCTGATCGTCAACTCGGCGACCGCGGGCCAGGCCTACGACAGCGTGACGACTGCTTACGACAGGCAGGCCACCGTGGTGCTCGGCGCGGTCGACCCGAACTTCAACGCCGCACCGGACAGCTTCGACATGTACGGCTACCAGGCAACGTACTGGCTGATCAACGGCAAGGCCTACCCGGACACCGCAGGCGTCCTTGCGACAGCCGGGCAGCGGCTGCTTCTCCGCTATGTCAACGCGGGCTTTGACAACACGTCGATGGCCCTACTCGGGATGCACGAACGGGCGGTGGCTCGGGACGCCCACCTGCTGAACAATCCGTTCGACGCGAACGCCGAGACGATCCCGGCCGGGGCCACCGAGGACGCAATCGCAACCGTGCCAGCCGGCGCAGCGCCGAGTACGCATGGATTCCCCTTGTACAACCGGCAATTGCACGTGACGAACGGCGACCAGACGGCGACGAATCCGGTTCCGGCCACCGGTGGCGGAATGCTCACCTTCATCCATCCGTAGCGGGGGGCACTCGTGAGCGAGCAGGCAACGCTTGAGGCCGAGGCGCCGCCGCCGGTGCCCCCGAGGAGGTCGTGGGTTCGGCGGCGAGTGCGCCTGCTCGGGATCCTCACCGGCGCGATCGTCGTGATCGCTGGTACGTTCCTCGCGCTGATGCTTACCCGCGGCTCGGGCGACAACGTGCAGGCCGACAGCAAGGTCCCCGCTGCTTGGGCGCGCCCACTCGTGAGCGAGTCCGGCCTGGTAGAGCGCAGCGGGGTGAAGATCACTCAGGTCGCGGTGACCGGCGACGGCGGCCTGGTCGACCTGCGTTTCACCGTCGTTGACCCCAACAAGGCCGCGACGCTGCACGACCCCGCGCACCCGCCCGCTGTTGTCGACCAGCGCACCGGGCTGGTTGTCAAGGACCTGCTGATGAGTCATGCGCACACCTCGCCGTTCAAGGCCGGCGTCACTTACTACCTGGTCTTCAACAACCCGGGCGACTGGGTGCACCGTGGTGACAAGGTCGCTGTACTGCTCGGCAACGCCCGGGTCGAGAACGTGACCGTGCGATGAAGCGGCTCGGCCTGCTCGTCGCGCTCGCGGTGGGCATCGCCGTGGCGCCCGCCCTACCAGCGGACGCTGCCGCTATCCCGCAGCCGATGGTCAATGTCGTCGTCGTCATGAAGTCGCAACCGAACCTCGGACCACTCCGCGCGGCCAGCCGGCCAGCCCGTCTCGCGGCCGTGGAACGGGGCCTACGGGCGCATGCTGGGCAGACCCAGAAGGGCGTGCTGGCGTTGCTCGCCAGGCGGCACGCACGGGGCCTCGCCACCGGGATCGTGCCGCTGTGGATCGCCAACGAGGTCGCGGTCCGCACGACGCCAGCCGTTGTGCGGGAGCTGGCCAAGCGACCGGACGTGCGTGAGGTGCGCCCCGAGTTCACCGTCCAGGCACCGACCTCCGAGGTCGCCGCTGCCGCCACGTCAACGGTCGAGCCCAATGTCTCGTTGGTTAACGCACCGGCCTTGTGGGACCGGGGATTCCGCGGCCAGGGCGTCGTCGTCGCGAACATGGACACCGGGGTCGACGCGACCCATCCGGATCTCGCCGCCAAGTGGCGAGGTGGCACGAACAGCTGGTACGACCCCAACGGGCAGCATCCGACCACGCCAATTGACCTCAGCGGGCACGGCACACAGACGATGGGCGTGATGGTCGGCGGCAGCGCCGGTGGAAGCTCCGTCGGGATGGCGCCGGACGCCAAGTGGATCGCGGTGAAGATCTTCAACGACCGCGGCTCGGCCACCTCGACCGGGATTCACCAGGGCTTCCAGTGGCTACTAGACCCGGATGGCAACCCGAACACGGCCGATGCCCCGAACGTCGTCGACAACTCCTGGACGACGATGATGACCAGCTGCGCCCTCGACTTCCAGCCCGATCTGGCCAGCCTGCGCGCGGCCGGGATCCTGCCGGTGTTCGCCGCGGGCAATAGCGGTCCGACCGCTGGGTCCGTGCTCAGCCCGGCCAACCTTCCCGAGGCCTTTGCGGTCGGTGGCACCGACAACTCCGACGTTCTCGACCCCTATAGCAGCCGCGGTCCGTCGGCTTGCGCTGCCGCGACCGCGCCGAAGCTCACGGCGCCGGGCGTCAACATCCGCACTGATGATTTGTACGGCAGCTACGTGCAGGACACCGGCACCTCGGTCGCAGCACCGCATGTCGCGGGCGACCTGGCCCTGCTGCTGAGCGCGTTCCCGCAGCTGTCCGCCGACCAGCAAGAGGCGGCGCTCGAAAGTGGCGCGGTCGACCTCGGCGCCGCTGGCCTCGACAGCGGCTTCGGCTACGGGCGGCTCGATGCGCTCGCCGCTTATCAACGGATCGCTGGCACGCCGGACTTCACAGTCGGGGCGTCGCCGTCGTCGTCGACTGTGGCGCCGGGCGGAAGCACGACGTTCACCGCGTCGGTTTCGAGTACGAATGGCTTTGGGGGCGCCGTCACGCTCGGCCTGTCCGGGCTTTCCCCAGCACAGGCGACGTGGAGCTTCAGCCCTTCGGTCGTAGCCAACGGAGCCGGGTCGGCCCAGCTGTCCGTGACGACGGCCGCGTCGATCACGCCCGGTACATACCCGTTGACGATCACCGCCTCGAGCGGCCCGATCACCCGCACCGCGACGGCCAGCCTCGTCGTACCCGGCCCGCCGGACTTCACGATCTCGGCGACGCCGGCATCGCGAAGCGTCGCCGCCGGGACTGGCGCCAACTACGCGGTCGCGGGGAGCGCGCTGAACGGCTTCACCGGAACGGTGTCGCTGTCGCTGTCCGGCCTGCCCGCGTCGGTGGGTGCCACCTTTACGCCGGCAACGATCGCGACGGCTGGCACCTCACAGCTAGCGATCAGCACGTCAGCATCGGTGACGCCGGGCTCGTATCCGTTGACCGTCTCGGCGACGAGCGGTTCGATCACGCATACCGCTGCGGTCACGCTCGTCGTCACCGCGCCGCCCGACTTCAGCCTCGGCGCCACACCCAGCAGCCGAACCGTATCGGCCGGCGCCGGCACGTCCTATGCGGTCACGGTCGGTGCGTTGAACGGCTTCGCCGGCTCGGTCGCGCTGTCGGTCAGCGGTGTGCCGTCCTCCGTCGGCAGCGCGTCGCTCAGCCTGTCCCCGGTTGGCGCCGGCGGTAGCTCCCAGCTCACGGTCACCACGTACGCGGGCGCGGCGGCCGGCAGCTATCCGTTGACGATTACCGGCACCAGCGGATCGCTGACACACAGCAAATCGGTCACTCTGACCGTGGGCGCGCCTGACTTCGCGGTGTCGGCGAGCCCGTCTTCGGCGACGACCTACCGTGGCCAGACCGCGTCGTACACGGTCGTGGCGTCGGCCCTGGGTGGTTTCACGGGGAGCGTTTTGCTGAGCGTCTCCGGGCTGCCGGCTTATGCGACCGCGAGCTGGGTGAGCAACCCGATCACGACGCCCGGTAGCACGACGTTGCGGGTCCGGACCAGCGGCTGGACGCCGCGCGGAACGTTCACGCTGCGCATCGCCGGCACCAGCGGGGCGCTGTCCCATCAGGTGACAGTGACCGTGCTGGTGCGCTGATAGCCGCCCTAGTCCCTATGACATGATCTCAGACTTTGTGCTGATATCTGGCATTTAAGTCCAAGATCACAACCGCTGGACGGCTTGTGGGCGGCGTTCCTCCGCCCGCGCTAGATTCGCCGGGTGCCAAGCCGGCTGACCGTCCTGTCCGGGCCGTCCGGTGTGGGCAAGGGCACGGTGGTCGCCGCGGTGCGCGCCAGGTACCCGAACATCTGGGTATCGGTGTCCTGCACGACCCGGCCGCCCCGGCCGGGCGAGGTCGACGGTGTCGAGTACTACTTCGTGGGTTGGGCACAGTTTCAGGAGCTGATCGATACTGGAGAGCTGCTGGAGTGGGCGGAGTACGCCGGCAACCTCTACGGAACGCCGCGCGAACCGGTTTTCGTCCATCTGGCCGAAGGAAAACCGGCTCTGCTCGAGATCGAGCTGCAAGGTGCCCGCCAGGTCCGGGCCAGCATGCCGGACGCGCAGTTCGTCTTCCTTGCGCCGCCGTCGTGGGAGGAACTGGGCCGGCGGCTGGCCGATCGCGCGACCGACGGCCCGGCCGTCATCGCCGCGCGTCTGGCCCGAGCGCGTATCGAGATGGAAGCGGCCGAGGAGTTCGACGCGATCGTCGTCAACGACGATGTCCGGCGCGCTGCGTCCGAATTGGTATCGTTGATGGAAGCTGTCTGCCCACCGTCTGGGTCATGACACCCCGATCAGACGACAACGAAGAGAAGGCACTGTGTCTGGAACTGCGTCCGCCCCCGAGGGGATCACCAACCCGCCGATCGACGAGCTGCTGGAACGGACCCAATCCAAGTACGCGCTCGTCATCATCGCGGCCAAGCGGGCGCGGCAGATCAATGCGTACTACAGCCAGCTCGGCGAGGGTCTGCTGGAGTACGTCGGCCCGCTCGTGGAAACCGCGCCTCAAGAGAAGCCGCTGTCGATAGCGCTGCGCGAGGTCAACGCCGACCTGATCGAGTTCAAGCCCGCTGAGGGCTGAGTCCCGCCCCCGGCGATGACGTCGCGTCGTATCCTCCTCGGCGTCGGAGGGGGTATCGCGGCCTACAAGGCCGTCGAGGTGCTTCGGCTTCTCGCCGAGTCGGGGCACGACGTCATCGTCGTGCCGACCGAGTCGGCTCTCCGGTTTGTCGGAGCGGCCACCTGGGCCGCGCTCTCTCACCATCCGGTGACGACGGACGTATGGGCGGGTGCCGAGGACGTGCCCCACGTGCGTCTCGGCCGCGAGGCGGATCTGGTCGTGGTTGCGCCGGCTACTGCCGACCTGATGGCCCGAGCTGCCCACGGTCTCGCCGATGACCTGCTGACGAACTCCTTGCTCACCGCCCGCTGCCCAGTGCTGCTCGCACCAGCAATGCACACCGAAATGTGGGAACACCCCGCTACCGTCGACAACGTCGCCCGGCTGCGCCAGCGCGGGCTGATCGTGCTCAATCCGGCCTCCGGCCGGCTGACCGGCGCCGACAGCGGCCCCGGGCGGCTGCCGGAGCCGGCCGAGATCGCCGGGCTTGCCGAACTTCTGCTGATTCGCTCGGACGCCCTGCCGATCGATCTCGTCGGCCGGCATGTGGTCGTGAGCGCCGGCGGCACCCGGGAAGCCGTCGATCCGGTGCGCTTCTTGGGCAACGCATCGTCCGGGCGACAGGGGCACGCCCTCGCGACGGTTGCCGCGGCGCGGGGGGCCACGGTGACGCTCGTCACCGCCAACACCGCTCTCGTAGACCCGTCGGGCAGCACCGTCGTGCGTGTCACGAGCGCTCACGAGCTGCGCGACGCCGTGCTGAAGGCGGCACCTGACGCCGACGTCGTGGTCATGGCCGCCGCCGTGGCGGACTTCCGGCCGGCCAGGGCGGCTGCGCACAAGATCAAGAGGACGGACGACGGTCCGGAACCGATACCGCTGGTGCGTAACCCCGACGTGCTCGCCGAGCTGGTAGCGGCCCGGCGGCCGGGCCAGTTGCTCGTCGGTTTCGCCGCCGAGACGGGCGACGATACTGGCGACGTGCTCGCCCACGGCCGGATGAAGCTCGCCCAAAAGGGATGCGACCTGCTCGTCGTCAACGACGTCGGGAGCGGGCGAGCGTTCGGCCGGCCC
>Ga0307296_10000665_pt1 | contig 16653 bp, 15 predicted proteins | sample ER_DNA_153_FD_194467 | JGI IMG/M metagenome (GOLD analysis project Ga0307296, IMG submission 194467) | Bulk soil microbial communities from the East River watershed near Crested Butte, Colorado, United States - ER_DNA_153 | ecosystem: Environmental > Terrestrial > Soil > Floodplain | place... | reverse complement strand
CTCGACGAACCGTCGCTCGGACTGGCGCCGATCGTCGTGCGGGAGATCTTCGGGATCCTCGGCGACCTGAACGAGAAGGAGGGCCTCGCCGTCCTCGTCGTCGAGCAGAACGCGAAGCTCGCGCTGCGCTCGTCGAGCCGTGCGTACGTGCTCGAGGTCGGGCGGGTCGCGCTCGAGGGCCCGAGCACCGAGCTGGCCGAGGACGAGTCCGTCCGCAACTCCTACCTGGGGTACTGACATGACCGAGTTCCTGCAACAGGTCGTCGCAGGACTCGCGTCGGGATCCATCTACGCCCTGCTCGCCCTCGGGATTGTGATCATCTACCGCTCGACCGGCGTCGTGAACTTCGCCCAGGGCGAGATGGCCACGTTCACGACCTTCATCGCCTGGACGCTCGTCGACCACGGCGTCGGCTACTGGGGCGCCTTCGGGCTCACGATCCTGATCGCGTTCGTCGGCGGGATCGCGCTCGAGCGGATCGTCGTACGACCGGTCGAGGGGAAGCCGGTGATCAACGGGGTCATCCTCACGATCGGGCTCTTCATCCTCCTGGGCGGCCTTTCGAACTGGATCTGGAAGGCAGAGGTGCGCTCGTTCCCGCCCAGCCGGCCGTTCCCGACGAGCGCCTGGGACCTCGGGGGCGTGGCGGTGTCGAAGCAGGACGCGGGGATCCTCGCCGTCACGCTCGTCCTCATGGCGCTGCTGTGGGGTCTCTTCCGGTACACGAAGCTCGGGCTGGCGCTGAGGGCCTCGGCGCTGAACCCGGTTGCTAGCCGGCTCGTAGGGATCCGGGTCGGCTGGATGCTCGGGCTCGGCTGGGGGCTCGCGGCTGCCATTGGCGCTGTGGCGGGCCTCTTCACGGCTGCGGCCAATCCGCCGCTCGACCCGAACATGATGCGGCCCGTTCTGATCTACGCCTTCGCCGCTGCGGTCGTTGGCGGTCTCGAGAGCCCGGTCGGCGCCGTCGTCGGCGGCCTCGTGATCGGAGTCGTGCTGAACTTGATCTCCACCTACGACACGCACCTGCACCTCGACCTCGACCGCGTGCGGCTCCCGGTCGCCCTCGCGCTGATCCTGATCGTGCTGCTCGCCCGCCCCACCGGTCTCTTCGGAAAGCAGGTGGTGCGCCGTGTCTAGGCTCGCCGTCGCCCGCACGGTCGCGGCGGTCCTCGCCTTCGCCGCGAGCGTTGCTTTCATCCTCGTCGCTCCGCACTGGGACAAGGTCGGCGACATCAAGGGCGCACAGATGGGCACGTACTTCATCGCGATCGTCGGGCTGAACATCGTCACGGGCTACACGGGTCAGATCTCGCTCGCCCAGGGCGCCTTCATGGCGGTCGGCGGCTACACGACCGCGTTTCTCGTCACCCATGGCGTCCGGGACCTGTGGACGATCCCGGTCGCGGCGCTCGTCGCCGGAGTCTTCGGCTTCCTGCTCGGGATCCCGGCGCTCAGGCTCTCGGGGCTCTACCTGGCGCTCGTCACGTTCGGCCTCGCGGTCGCGATGCCCGACCTGCTCGCCTGGGACAAGCTGAGCTCGCTCACGAGCGGCGGCCAGTCGATCCAGCTCTTCGGCAGCAAGCACCTGCTCGGCCAGGGCTTCAACGACGTGACCGTCTTCGGGCACACGACGTCGTTCAACCGAGCCGTCTACTACCTGACGTGGACGCTCGCGCTCGTCCTGTTCGCGCTCGCCTGGCTGCTGCTGCGAGGCGCGCCCGGCCGGGCCTTCCGCGCGGTCCGGGACAGCGAGGTCGCCGCCGCATCCTCGGGTGTGAACATCGCGGCCTACAAGACGGTTGCGTTCGCGATCGGCGCCGCCTACGCAGGAGTCGCCGGCTCCCTGCTCGTGATCGCGGTCGCCTTCGCCGACCCGCAGTCGTTCCCGGCGAAGCTGTCGCTCACGATCCTCGTCGGCGCCGTGATCGCGGGGCTGGGATCGATGTGGGGCGTGCTCCTCGGCGCCGCGTTCGTGCAGTTCCTGCCTGTGGCCTCCGTGCACATCTCGAAGGCGCAGGGCGTGCCCGATGCGATCTACGGAGCGGCCCTCATCCTGATCGTGCTCCTGCTCCCGACCGGTATCGCCGGAGCGCTCAAGCGCGCAGCTTCTCCGCTAACAACTCGGCTATACACTCGGTCTTAGACCCGGTGGCCCGCCTCTTCTTCATCGCGACCGCTGCGCTCCTCGTGCTCGGCATCCCTGTCGCCTTCGGCGGCACCACCTCCGACCCGGGGATCACCGCGACGTCGATCCACATCGGCGGAACGGCGCCTCTGACCGGGGTCGCGCAGGGCTTCCGCTCGGTTGCCGAAGGCGCGAACGCCTACTTCAAGTACGTGAACGCCCGCGGCGGCGTGAACAAGCGCAAGATCAACTACGAGTACCAGGACGACCAGTACATCCCGTCCGAGACCGTCCGCGCGACGCGCGACCTCGTCGAGAACAAGGACGTGTTCGCGATCTTCAACTCACTCGGCACCGAGCAGAACGAGGCGATCCGCCCGTACCTGAACCAGAAGCAGGTACCGCAGCTCTTCGCCGCGACCGGCGGCACGGAGTTCGGGCGCGACTACCGGCAGTACCCGTGGACGATCGCGTACCAGCCGACGTACATCTCCGAGGGTGCCATGTACGGGACGTACATCCGGCGAACGATGCCCCGGGCGAAGATCGCGATTCTCTACCAGAACGACAGCTACGGCGCCGATCTGATGGCGGGCCTCCAGCGCGGGCTCGGCCCGAAGAAGGGCAACATCGTCTCGAAGGTCGGCTACTCGGCCAGCGACGACAACGTCCAGTCGGAGATCGCACAGCTGCGTGGGTCGAAGGCCGGCATCCTGATGCTGTTCGCGACGCCGAAGTTCGTGATCCAGGCCTACCAGTACGTGAACGGCCTCGGCTGGAAGCCGAAGATCGTCGTCAACGCCGTCTCGAGCGCGTCGAACGTGATGGTGCTCTCGTCGAGCCGCGGCCAGAACAAGCGCGTCGAGGGCTCGATTTCGATCGTCTTCCTCAAGGATCCGAACGACCCGAAGTGGAAGAAAGACCCCGGCGTCCTGCTCTACCGCAAGATCATGAAGCGCTACAACCGCAGCGGAAACGTGAAGGACGTCTACAACCTGTACGGCATGTCGGCGGCGTTCACGTTCGTCGACGCGCTCAAGCATGCGGGCAAGAGCCCGACCAGGGCGTCGCTGATGCGCGCGGCCACGCACCTGAACGAGCGCAACAACCCGTTCGTCCTGCCGGGCATGACGGTCCGCACGACGTCGACCGACCACTTCCCGATGGATCAGGCGCGGCTGGAGCGCTGGCACAGCGGCCGTTGGATCTCGTTCGGCGGCCTGCTCAAGGCGCGCTCCTAGCCACGACACGTACCCGGCTCCGCGTCGTCCTCGGAAGCGTCGGCTTCGTCTTCCTCGGCGGGCCGATGATCGTGGCGGGGATCGTCCCCTGGCTCCTGACGCGCTGGGACGCCGCCTCGCAGCCGACGGCGCTCCGCATCCTGGGCGTTGTCGTCCTGGTCGCCGGTGGAGCGCTCGTGCTCGAGACGACCACGCGCTTTGCTTTCCAGGGACGCGGTACGCCTGCGCCGTGGGCGCCGCCGGAGCGGTTCGTCGAGCGCGGGTCGTACCGGTTCGTGCGCAGCCCGATGTACCTCGGCGTGCTCCTGCTCGTCGTCGGTCAGGCGCTGCTGCTCGGCCGCGAGATCCTGTTCGGGTGGGCCGCCGCGTCCTGGCTGATCTTCACGTCCTTTCTCGCCTTCTACGAGGAGCCGCAGTTGCGCCGCCGCTTCGGCGCGACGTACGACGACTACCGTCGGCGCGTGCGCCGCTGGCTGCCTACTCGTCCCAGAAGCCCTCGATATTGACCGCGTCGCCCGGCCCGCCGGGTGCGCCGATCGCGATCATCTCCACGCCCTCGGGGCCGGCCCTGAACCCGCGCGGCGTGTCTTTTGCGACCCGGATCGCATCCCACGGCCCGAGCTCGTGGATCCCGTCCGGCACCTTGACCTCGACGGTTCCTTTCAGCACGAGGAAGACCTCCTCCTGGGTCTTATGCGTGTGCCCCCAGGGCACGGTCAGGTTCGGCGCCAGCCGCTGGTACGTCAGCCCGACCAGCTCGGCCTCGAGCGCGACGCGTGCGAAGCGCGCCTCGAAGTCCGGGGCCAGGCCGAAGTTGGGCGCCTGGTCCTCGACCTCTTTCAGGTTCACGATCGTGTATCCGCTCATGGCGTCGATTCTGTCAGCTTGGTACAGTCAGAGTGGAATGCAGCAGGAGCTCCTTCTCTAGCGCAGGAAGCCAACGCGGCGAGAGCCGCGCGGAGCTTCCCATTGGCCTCTCTCAGTGAGAGGCTTTTTTGTACCCGGAGGCAGACATGGACACGTACGACCCACGGACGATCGAGCAGAAGTGGCAGGAGGTCTGGGAGGCCGAGCGGGCCTTCTATACCCCGAACCCCGAGCCCGGGGCCGAGCCGGAGCGGAAGTTCTACATGCTCGAGATGCTCCCGTACCCCTCCGGGACGCTGCACATGGGCCACGTCCTCAACTACACGCTGGGAGACGTCATCACGCATTACCGGCGGCGCACCGGCTGGAGCGTGATGCGCCCGATGGGCTTCGACTCGTTCGGCCTGCCCGCCGAGAACGCCGCGATCCGTGAGGGCGGGCATCCGCGCGAGATCGTCGAGCGGAACATCGCGCACATCCGTACCGAGATGCGGCGCCTGGGCTGGGTGATCGACTGGGACCGCGAGACGTCCGCGCACGAGGTCGGGTACTACCGCTGGACGCAGTGGTTGTTCCTGAAGTTCTTCGAGGCCGGGCTGGCCTACCGCAAGGAGGCGCCCGTCAACTGGTGCCCGAAAGACCAGACGGTCGTCGCCAACGAGTACGTGATCGACGGCAGGTGCGAGCGCTGCGGGACGCCGGTCGTCGCGCGGAACATGGTGCAATGGTTCTTCCGGATCACCGCGTACGCCGACCAGCTGCTCGACGACCTGGCGCTGATCGACTGGCCGGAGAAGACGAAGACGATCGAGCGCAACTGGATCGGGCGCTCCGAGGGTGCGGAGGTGCTCTTCCGCGACGAGGAGCTGGACATCGACATTCCCGTCTTCACGACGCGGCCGGACACGTTGTTCGGCGCCACCTTCTTCGTGCTCGCGCCTGAGCACCCGCTGGTCGAGAAGCTGGCGAACGACGAGGTGCGCGCATACGTGGAGACGGCCGGCACGCGCTCGGTCGAGGAGCGGCAGACGAAGGACAAGGACGGCGTCTTCACCGGCCACTACGTGGTCAATCCGGTCAACGACGAGCGGATCCCGGTCTGGATCGCCGACTACGTGCTGATGGACTACGGGACCGGCGCGATCATGGCCGTGCCCGCCCACGACGAGCGCGACCGCGAGTTCGCCGAGTCCTACGGTCTGCCCATACGGCCGGTGATCGAGGACGAGACCGAAGTCCTGATCGACTCCGGCCAGTTCACCGGGCTGCCGGCGAGCGAAGGGATCGTGAAGATCGTCGAGTGGCTGCGGGAGAAGGGCCGCGGCGCGCCGGCGATCTCATACCGCCTGCGCGACTGGTCGATGTCGCGCCAGCGCTACTGGGGCTGCCCGATCCCGATCGTCTACTGCGAGGACGACGGCCCGGTCGCGGTGCCCGAGGCGGAGCTGCCGGTCATCCTGCCCGAGATCGAGGACTACCGGCCGCAAGGCATGGCGCCGCTCGCCGCCAACGAGGAGTGGATGAACGTCCCGTGCCCGAAGTGCGGCAAGCCCGCGAGGCGGGAGCCCGACACGATGGACACGTTCGTCGATTCGTCCTGGTACTTCCTGCGCTACTGCGATCCGCACAACGACCAGGCGCCGTGGGACCGCCGGATCGTTGACTACTGGATGCCGGTCGACCAGTACATCGGCGGCATCGATCACGCGACCGGCCACCTGCTGTACTCGCGCTTCTTCGTCAAGGCGCTGAACGACTTCGGCCTGCTCGGCGTGCGTGAGCCGTTCCAGCGGCTGTTCCACCAGGGTTGGGTGAGACAGGGCGGCACGAAGATGTCGAAGTCGAAGGGCAACGTCACGTCCCCCGACGTGCTGGCCAACCGCTATGGCGCCGACGCCGTGCGCGCGTACATCCTGTTCATGGGGCCTGCCGACCAGGACATGGAGTGGACCGAGGAAGGGGTCGAGGGCATCTCGCGCTTCCTGCGGCGGCTGTGGCGGATCGTGAACGAGGTCGCCGAGCGTGACGCCGTCGCCGGGGAAGTCACGGACCTGACGCGCGCTGCGCACCGAACGATCGCCCGCGTGAGCGACGACATCGGCCGGCGTTTTCAGTTCAACACGCCGATCGCGGCCGTGATGGAGCTCGTCAACGAGCTCGGCCGGTCACCCGAGGATCCAGGAGCGCGGTTCGCCGCTGAGACCGCCGTCTCGCTGCTCCAGCCGTACACGCCGCACATCACCGAGGAGCTGTGGTCGCGGCTCGGCCATGAGCGGCTCTGGGAGGAGCCGTGGCCCGAGGCCGACCCTGCGCTGCTCGAGCGGGAGACGTTCGAGCTGGTGATCCAGGTCAACGGGCGCGTGCGGGACCGCGTGGAGGTCGCGTCCGATCTGTCCGAGGCCGAGCTGGTCGCGCAGGCGCGCGCGTCGACGCGGGTTCAGGAGTTCCTGGACGGCAAGGAGATCCGCAAGGAGATCGTCGTTCCCGGGAAGCTCGTGAACCTTGTGATCGGCTAGCGGAGCCCGGTGTCGATCAGGAAATCGCGCCGTTTCATCACGTCGCTTTGCGCAGTGACTGTACGCGGGCCGAACGCGGTCCCTTTCGCGTTGATGCCCACCGTGTACCGACCGGCGCGAAGGACGACGCGGTACCAGCCGCGGTCGTTCGTCGTTGCGGTGGCGACGACCTTGCCCGCACGCGAGAACCTGAGCTTGACCCCCTTCGCGGGCGCGGTGCAGGGCACGCCAACGCGGCAGACGGGCATCGTCGGCCCACGCTTCACGTAGCCGCGGAAGCCCGTCGCAGTCCCGCCGCCGGCCGAGCCGCAACCTATGGCCAGAGCGGCCAGTGCACCAAGTGCGACGAACTTCGTCATCCGGTCTCCTCGAGCAGCCGGTGGTCGGAGCGCCTCCGACGCGTGCGCTCCGCGAGGAACAGGAGCGCGGCGATGAGGACGAACGGACCGGCCACGACAAGAGCGTAGAGCACTGCAATCGCTTCTTTACCCAGAATGTCGCCCGACGTATCCAGGAAGCGGTCGAACCGGCCCGGAACCACGTTTTTCGCTGCAGGCTTGGCGGTCGTCAGCTGGAGCGACACGTGTGCGTAGGTGCCTTCGCGGATGAGCGCGTCGCGCCTGCGCTCGAGCCGCGCGACGGTTTGTGCATGGCCGGCATGCCGGGCCTTGGCGATCCGTGCGTCGAGCCGTTCGAGCCCGCCCTGGAGGTCGGCGACCGAGATGTGCTGGGAGAGAATCGTCCCGAGCTGGGTGAAGCTGGCGATCGCCTTCTGGAGGTTGGCGACGGGCACGCGGAGCGCGAGCCGGGAGTTGCCGTCCTCCGAACGTGTCGCGTAGTCGGCGCCGGCGACGAATCCGCCGAGGCGTCGGGTCGTGCGCACGGCGCTCTGCGTCGCGCCCGAGAGGTCGTCCACTCGCAGCCTCATCGCGACGTCCTGCTTCTGGAGTCGAGACTTCGCCGTGAGCCCGGGCGCGAGCTGTTGCTCGAAGCCCAAGCCCCGACTTGGCGCTGGATTGCGCTGCTTCGTGCCCCCCGACTGGGCCGACTCCGAGGCGCTGAAGTAGTTGGCGGTGTTCCTGTGTCCAGCCGGGTCCCCGCGGAGGCCGGCGTAGATAGAAACGCCGACTCCGACGACAAGCATGGTCACGATCGCGGCCGAGATCGCGGGCCGGACGCGCAACGAGAAGCGCGGCGTCGCTGCCGGCAGCGAGCGAACGAGCCCGCGCAGCCGTTCCGGGGCCGGAGGCGCCGCCTCGCGGAGCTCGTTAAGGACCATCTCGAAACTAGCCTCGGACATCGCTCACCATCCTCTCCTCGAGCTTCTGGAGCGCCCGGCTGAGCCGGGTCGAAACGGCGGTCGGCCTGATCCCGAGCACGCGCGCGGCGGTCTCCCCGTCGAGCTCCAAGACGACGCGCAGCACGACGACCTCGCGCTCGGCCGCCGACAGGCTGCAAACGGCGCGGTCGAGCGCAGGCGAGAGCCCTTCTCCGAAGACGGGCTCGTCGAGTTCGGGCACGTCCGATGCGTACACGCCTTCGCGCTTTCGCCGCCGGCGATCCGCGCGGAAGTGGTCCAGAGCGGCCCCCCGCGCGAGCTGACAGAGCCAGGTTCGCGCGGCCCCGCGGCGAGGATCGAAGCGGCGCCAGCGCCGAAGCGCCCGCTCGAACGTCTCTGCGGCGAGGTCTTCGGCGAGGTGCGGGTTTCCGGTCATGTACAGCAGGTAGCGGTAGACGTCGTCGAGGTGCTCCTCGGCCACGTCGGCGAAGCTCCGCTGTTCACGGAGTGCTCGCTTGCCGGTCGGCCACGAGGTTGGCACCGCGCTCACATCTCCCTATACGCCGCTGCGGATCGCTTCGTCACATCGCTCGTTGACACAGTTTCGACGCAATTCCGCCACCCACGCGTCGAATATTCGTTGTCACAGTCGACGACGTGCTGGACACCCTCCCCCCGACGCGCCGGCGACTTGTCGCCGGCGCGGTCCTTCTGGCCGTCGTCCTCGTGCTCGGAGCGAGACACCTGCTCGGTGCGGGGACGGCGAGCCAGGCGGCTCCGTTGCCCGTCGCGCCTCTACGAGCCGACGCGGGTCCCGCGCTCGTCGTCCACGTCGTCGGCGCGGTTCATCGGCCCGGGCTGTACCGGTTCTCGGGGCGTTCACGGGTCGCGGACGCGGTGGCCCGGGCGGGCGGCGCGACCCGTCACGCCGATCTGGCTCTGATCAACCTGGCGGCTCCACTCGCCGACGGAACCCAGGTCGTCGTCCCGGTCAAGGCTCCGGCTGGTTCCGCGGGCACTAGCGGTAGCGGCGCGACCGCTCCGGCGGGCCCCGTGCACCTGAACGTCGCAACGCTCGAACAGCTCGACTCGCTGCCCGGAGTCGGGCCGGTGACCGCGCAGAAGATCCTCGACTATCGCCAGAAGCACGGAGCTTTCAGCTCGCTCGAGGAGCTGGACGCGATTCCCGGCATCGGCCCGGCTCGGATCGAGCAGTTGCGGGACTCGGCGGCGCCGTGAAGCGACTGCTGCGCGCGCGGCCGCACCTGCTTGCCGGCTGTCTGTGTCTTGGGCTGGCCGGTGCCAACCTGGCGCGAGGCGCCTCGCTCATGGTTGTCCTGTCGGGGCTCGGCCTGGTCGCAGTCTCTGCTGCTCTTCCCTCGGCGTGGAGGCTGCCCTTGCTCGGTATCGCACTCGCCCTCGTCGGCTGGTGGTGGGGTAGCGCCCGGCTCGACGCGCTCGATCGGAGCGCTTTGCTTCCTCGGGTCGGGACCGCCGAGCGCGCACTCGTCGCCGTGACAGGCCCGGCACGGCGTTCGCAGTTCGACGTCCGCGTGCCGGCGCAGATGCGGCGCTTCGGCCAGGACGAGATTCGCGAGCCGGTGCTGCTTCGACTTCCACCGGGCCGCTCGCCGCCCCAGGGAGCAATCCTCGACTTGATCGGCGAGATCCGATTGCCTCGCGGGCCGAAGAACGGCTTCGACGAGCGAACGTGGCTGCGCCGTCACGGCGTGCACGTCGTCGTGCGCGCGGACCGGTGGCGAATCGTCGGTCGACGAGGCGGCCTGTCGGGCTTCGCGGACCGGCTGCGCGCACGTCTGTCCGCGGGGATGGCTCCAGGACTGCACGGCGAGCGGCGCGCAGTGATCGCCGGAATCGTGCTCGGGGAGGACGAGGGACTCTCGGACGAGTTACGCGCGAACTTCCGGGCGTCGGGCCTCTACCACCTACTCGCGGTCTCCGGTCAAAACGTGGCCCTGATCGCGGGCGGCGCGATCCTGCTGGTCTATCTGATCGGACTGTCGCGCTTCGTCGGACAGATCGTCGCACTTGCAGCGATCGGTGGATACGTGCTCGCAGTCGGCTGGCAGCCGTCCGTCGTCCGGGCCGGAGTCGCGGGGGCGCTCGCCTCGCTGGCCTGGCTTGCGTCGAGGCCGAGCGATCGCTGGTACTTCCTCCTCCTCGGCGCGGCCCTCCTGCTGGCCTGGAGCCCGTACTCGCTCCTGGACGCCGGCTTCCAGCTCTCGTTCGCGGCCGTCGGGGCGATCTTCGTCGTCGTCCCTCGCCTCCAGCAAACCCTGGCGGGGTACCCGGTGCCTCACTCGCTCGCCGAGGTCGTCGCGGTCTCCGGCGCGTGCGGGCTCGCAACGGCGCCGATCCTGCTCACGCAGTTCGGAGTCGTTCCGCTCTACTCGATCCCGGCGAACGCGCTTGCAGCCCCAGTCGTCGCGCCGCTCCTCGGGATCGCGCTCGTCACGGCGATCGTGGCTCCGGTCACGCCGCCGCTGGCTGCCTTGCTCGCATGGGCCAACGGGTGGCTGGCCGCATACCTCTCGCTGTGCGCGCGGATGGTCGGCGGGCTGCCGCATGCGGCCGTTTCCGCTCGAGCTGCGGTCGCGATCGCCGCCGTCGTCCTCTGCGCCGCCTATCTCGTCACTCGGCTCGGTCGCCCGAGAGGGCGGGCGTACGCGGCGATCGCCCTGGCTGCAGCTCTCATCGCGGGAGGCTGGCGTCTCCACGGATCGTCGGTGCCGCCGCCTCCGACTGGCCTGCGCATCACGTTCCTGGACGTCGGCCAGGGCGACGGAGCGCTGATCCAGGTCCCAGGCGGCGCGGTCCTGGTCGACGAGGGGCCACCTGAAGCGAAGATGGCGTCCCAGCTGCGGCGTCTCGGCGTGACGACCCTGTCGCTCCTCGTCATGACGCATCCGCAGCGCGATCACGTCGGCGGCGCCGCAGAGGTCCTGAAGAAGCTGCGTGTCGGTGCGGTGCTCGATCCGGCGATTCCCAGCGAGAGCCCGGACGAGCGTTCGGCCCGCGCAGCTGCGAGGCACCGCGGCGTCAGGATGATCGTCGCGCGCGCGGGGGAGGCGTTCAGGATCGGCGCGCTGAGGCTCCGCGTCATGTGGCCGGACGGGCCGGGCACGCCGGGCGATGACCCGAACAACCACGCCGTCGTGCTCGTCGCGTCGTTCGGACAGACCGACGCATTGTTCACCGCCGACGCGGAGTCGGATGTCACCGGTCGTCTCCAGCTCCCTCCGGTCGAGATCCTCAAGGTCGCGCACCACGGATCCGCCGACGACGGGCTGGGCGACGAGTTGAAGGAGCTGCGGCCGCGGATCGCGGTCATCTCGGTCGGCGCCGGCAACGACTACGGGCACCCGACGCCGTCCACACTGGCGACGCTCCGCACCGTCCCCGGCCTCGCGGTCTATCGCACCGACGTGAACGGTCGAGTCGTGGTCGAGTCCGACGGACGGCGCATCTCGGTGCGGACGAGCCGCTGACTATGCTTGGCCACGATGTCCGCCGAGCCGCTGCTGTCGGTCTATCTCCTCACCGGCAGCGACCGGCCGAAGCATCTGCGCGCGCTCCGCCGTCTTCGTGCGCGCTTCGGTCCGGAGGCCGTCGAGCAGCTCTCGGCGGAGTCGACGACCGGAGCCGATGCCGTGGCTGCGTGCAACGCGCTCGGGTTGTTCGGCGGGCACGAGGGCGGACGGCTCGTCATCGTGGAAGGGGTTGAACGCTGGCGAAAAGCCGACCTCGAGGCGGTCGAGACGTACCTCAGCAATCCCGTTGAAGGAGCGGTCCTCGCGCTGTACGCGGAGGGCCCGCTGCGCGGCGCGACGCTCGCCGGTCTCGTCGGGAAACACGGCCAGGTGCTCGACTACAACGTCCCGAAGCCGAACAATCTCCACCGCTGGGTCGCGGGCGAGTTCAAGCGCCTCGACATCAAGGCGGATGCCGACGCCTCCCGCGCGCTCGTGGAGATCGTGGGCGACGACTCGATGGCGCTCTCGAACGAGATCCTGAAACTCGGCTCATGGGCGGGTGGAGAGGCGATCGCCCGCGCAGACGTCGAGCGGCTCGCCGCGCCCGCCCGAGAGTCCGCAGCGTGGGCTCTGACCGACGCGTGGGGCGCGCGCGATCTGCCCACTCTCCTCGACGCGTGCGAGCTCGCCTTCGAGAACAATGACGAGCCGTTTCTGCTTGCCGTCAGACTCGCGTCGCACGTCGGTCGCGTGCGCACGGCCCAGGCTATGGCAGAAGAAGGTCTGGGTGCGCGTGACGTTGCGGCCCGCCTGAAGATCAAGGAGTTCCCGGCCCGCAAGGCGCTCGAACACGCGGACCGCTACTCACGCGCCGAGCTCGACGCCGCGCTCGTCCGCCTCGCCGACCTGGACGCCGCGATCAAGGGCGGGTCGAGGCTGTCGTCCGAGCTCGAGCTGCTTCGCGCGCTGATCGACGTCACCCGGCCGGCCGAACAGCCGGTCGCGGTGGGCTAGCTATTCGCGACGAGACGCGCGGCCTGGGCCTTCTTCCGCGCCGCGGTGTTCCGGTGGATCGCGCCTCGAGCAGCCGCCCGGTCGATCCAGCGCTGAAGCGACGTGTGCTCGGCCGCGGCCTTGTCCTTGTCGCCGGCCTCGACCGCAGCCTCGAGCCGACGCGTGATCGTCTTCACGGTCGACCGGTAACGCAGGTTCTCGCCGCGATCCACGGCGGACGTGCGCACGCGCTTCTTCTGCTGCTTGATGTTCGGCATCCGTAGAAAGGCCCGCAACGATGCGGGCTCGGGCGATGGTACCAGAGGTTTTTGGCACACAAGCGCCACGCTCCCGTCACCCACCTGTGCGCTTTTTGAAACTAGACTCGCAGTGGGGAGGAGGTCTTGGGTACCAGGGCTGACGTGTCGGAGGAGGACACGGCCTCGACAGACGGCGTTCCTATACTCGCCGCGTGGATGAGAGGGCCTTGGGCCGCGTAGAGGAGCGGGCCTCGGGCGGCCGGCGGCTCGCGTGGAAGACCGCGGTCTTCTCGGTCGCGACAGGCCTTTCCCGCATCCTGGGCCTGATCCGCGAGATCGTCGCCGCCTACTACTTCGGCGCCACCGGCAAGATCAACGCGTTCACGGTCGCCTTCCAGGTGCCGAACCTCATCCGCTCGCTCGTCGCGGATGCCGCGCTCTCGTCAGCATTCGTTCCGGTCTTCAGCGAACTGCTCGAAAAGGGCGAGCGCAAACGCGCTTGGCGCGTGGCCTCGACCCTCTTCTGGCTCCTCCTGCTCGGCCTCGGTGCGATCACCGCGCTCCTGATCGTCTTCGCGCCGCTCGTCATTGCGCCGTTCGGCGACCCCGGCGGCGACCAGCAACTCGCGATCACTCTCTCGCGGATCCTGTTCCCGATCGTCGTCCTGCTCGGGGTATCCGGGATCATCGTCGGGATCCTCAACAGCTACGAGCACTTCACCGTGCCGGCCCTGACGCCCGTCTTCTGGAACCTCGCGATCATCGCCGGCCTCGTGCTCGGTGTCCCGCGGGCCGAGACGCTCGATACGAAGCTCTACGTCTACGCGGTCTCCATCGTGATCGGGACCGTGATCCAGGTGCTGCTCCCGCTGCCGTGGCTCTACGGGCTCGACGACCGCCTGCGGCTCGCCTTCGACTGGCGCGACCCGGCCGTGCGCCGCGTGTTCGTCCTGATGCTGCCGGTGACGATCGGGCTCGGCCTCATCAACTTCAACCTCGTCGTGAACACGCTCTTCGCCTCGAGGTTCCTCGACCCGGACCTCTCACCCCGCGCGATCGACGCCGCCTTCCGGATCTACATGCTCCCCCAGGGGATGTTCTCGGTCGCGATCGCGACCGTGCTCTTTCCGCGACTGTCACGCCTGTCGGCACGCCGGGATCTCGACGGCTTCCGGCACACGGTCGCGCTCGGGGTCCGCCAGATCGCGTTCACCCTCGTTCCGGCCAGCGTCTTCAGCGCGGTCCTGGCGACGCCGATCACGCGGATCGTCTACCAGCACGGCGCATGGACCGTCGAGGACACGAAGGTCACGGCCAGCGCGCTCGCCGCCTTCTCGCTCGGGCTCACGTTCAACGGTGTGATGCTGATGCTGAACCGCGCCTTCTTCAGCCTCCAGACCCCGTGGACGCCGACGGCGATCGCGGTCGGCAACCTCGCCGTGAACACGGTGCTCGCAGCAGCCCTGTACCACCTCGGTACCTGGGGCATCCCGCTCGCCACCTCGCTCGCCAACATCTTCGGCTCAGCCGCCTTGTTGATCGTGTTCCGGCACCGGCTGGGACGGATCGAGTTCGGCGACACAGCGCGCGCGTTCTTACGCGTCACCGTCTCCTCGCTCGCGCTCGCCGCGGTCGCCTTCCCGGTGTGGTACGTGCTCGACCAGGCGCTCGGCCGCTCGGTCCTCGCCCAGGCCGTCTCACTCGGCTCGGCGTTCGTCGCCGGCTTCGGCGTCTACCTGATTTCCTGCCGTTTGCTGGGAGTTCGTGAACTGAACGCGTTGCTATCGTTGCGGAGCCGCTTCCAGCGCGGCTGACCTCGTATGGACCAAGAACGAATCCGCAACTTCTCGATCATCGCGCACATCGACCACGGCAAGTCGACGCTCGCCGATCGCATCCTCGAGCTGACCAACACGGTCACGGGGCGAGACATGCGTGCCCAGGTACTCGACTCGATGGAGCTCGAGCGCGAGCGCGGGATCACGATCAAGGCGCAGGCCGTGCGCGTGACCTGGAAGGGGCACGAGCTGAACCTGATCGACACGCCCGGGCACGTGGACTTCACGTACGAAGTGTCGCGCGCGCTGCAGGCATGCGAAGGCGCCGTGCTCGTCGTCGACGCTGCCCAGGGAATCGAGGCGCAGACGGTCGCAAACGCGTACCTCGCGATCGAGAACGACCTCGAGCTGCTGCCCGTCGCGAACAAGATCGACCTCCCCCAGGCGGACGCGGACGGTGCCGCGCGCGAGTTGGCGAATCTCGTCGGCGATACGCCAGACCATGTGCTCCGGGTCTCGGCGAAGACCGGGGCTGGAGTGGAGGAGGTGCTGGATGCGATCGTCGAGCGCATCCCACCGCCGATCGGCGACCCGCATGCACCGGCCCGCGCACTCGTCTTCGACTCGTCGTACGACCAGTACCGCGGCGTCGTCGCGTTCGTCCGTGTCGTCGACGGCCACTTCCGCGCGCGTGAGAACGTGCTCGCGATGGCGCAGGGCACGCGCTTCGAGACCGAGGAGGTCGGCTTCTTCTCGCCGACGATGAAGGCGGCCGACACGCTCGGCGCCGGCGAGGTCGGGTACATCGTCACCGGCCTCAAGGATGTCGCGAAGCTGCGCGTGGGGGACACGCTGACGACGCAGGCGCGTCCCGCGACCGACCCGTTGCCCGGCTACAAAGACGTGAAGCCGATGGTCTTCGCGGCGCTCTTCCCGACGGACTCGGACGAGTACCCGCAGCTTCGTGACGCCCTCGAGCGGCTCCGGCTGAACGACGCCTCGCTGTCGTACGAGCCCGAGACGTCGCAGGCGCTCGGCTTCGGCTTCCGCTGCGGGTTCCTCGGCCTGCTGCACATGGAGATCGTTCGCGAACGGCTCGAGCGCGAGTTCGACCTCGACCTGCTCGTGACGGCACCGACGGTCGCCTACAACGTCACGACTCCCGCAGGCGATGTCGTCGAGGTGCACAACCCCGCCGAGATGCCGCCGGAGCGGGAGCGCGTCGACGAGCCGTACGTGCGCGCGTCGATCGTCGTCCCGAAGGACGGGGTCGGCCAGGTGATGGAGCTCTGCAACGATCGGCGCGGCCGCTTCGACCACATGGAGTACCCGTCGCCTGAGCGTGTGCTGCTCATCTACGAGTTGCCGCTCGCGGAGATCGTCTTCGACTTCTACGACCAGCTGAAGTCGCGAACGAGCGGCTACGCCAGCTTCGACTACGACTTCGCCGGCTTTCGCGAGGGTCAGCTCGTCCGGCTCGACGTGCTCGTTGGCGGCGAGCCTGTGGACGCACTTTCGCTCGTCGTCCACCGCGACGAGGCGTACTCGCGCGGGCGCGCGCTCGTCGACAGGCTGCGAGAGGAGATTCCGCGCCAGATGTTCGACGTCGCGGTGCAGGCGGCGATCGGCTCGCGGATCGTCGCGCGCGAGACGATCAAGGCGAAGCGGAAGGACGTGCTCGCGAAGTGCTACGGCGGCGACATCACCCGCAAGCGCAAGCTCCTCGAGCGCCAGAAGGCGGGCAAGCGGCGCATGAAGCAGGTCGGCGCCGTGGAGGTGCCGCAAGAGGCGTTCCTCGCCGTGCTCAACCTGGACGACACGAAGCGATGAGCGCGGGCGTTCGACACCTGTACGTCCACCTCCCGTTCTGCGCGCACCGCTGCGGCTACTGCGACTTCGTGACCGTGGTCGGACGCGAGGGCTGGCACGGCCGGTACGTCGACGCGCTTTTGGCGGAGCTCGAGCTCGTACGCGGCCGGCTCTCGGATCGGGTCGAGACCGTGTTTCTCGGCGGCGGCACGCCCACGCTGACCGACGGCTCGGAGCTGCGGCGGCTCCTCGCTGCACTGCCCGCTGCCTCCGAGGTGACGGTCGAGGCG
>Ga0307296_10000663_pt1 | contig 16661 bp, 14 predicted proteins | sample ER_DNA_153_FD_194467 | JGI IMG/M metagenome (GOLD analysis project Ga0307296, IMG submission 194467) | Bulk soil microbial communities from the East River watershed near Crested Butte, Colorado, United States - ER_DNA_153 | ecosystem: Environmental > Terrestrial > Soil > Floodplain | place... | reverse complement strand
GTACCATCGTGCGTCGGCCGAGCCCGCTCTCGAGGACCTCGGCTAAGCCGGGGCCATGGCGCAATTGGTAGCGCACTTGCTTTGCAAGCAAGGGGTTAGGGGTTCGAGTCCCCTTGGCTCCACCCTAGTCAGCGGCACTTTCGCCACCCGAAGAAACTGCGAAAGACCCGGGTACAGCAGCAAAGTACAGCAACGGTGCCGGCGCGTGGTGATGCTCAGTGGCCTTCGAGCCGCTCGCCGAGCGCCTTCAACGCTCTCAAAGTCGACTCGCTGGTCACTTGGCTGTATACATCCATCGTCACCGCGATCTGGCTGTGGCGCAGTATCTGCATGGCCACCCGCGGGTGGACATCAAGGGCAACGAGCAAAGATGCGCAGGCCTTGCGGGTGGCATGGACCGTCGTCGTAGGCACGCCAGCCCGTCTACACCGGGTCTGGAAAGCGCGGTAGAAGTTGCGAGGATCGACCGGCTTGCCAAGTTTGGTCGTGATCACCAAACCCGACTCGTGCCAAGCCCCAGCCTGGGACCTGAGTCGCCTCTCGAGTTCGAGCCGACCCTCCAGCGCGCGAACGCAGATTTCGGGAAGAGGCAGGGCCGCATCGGATGACGCCGTCTTGGTCTCCCGCCGAAGCAGGCGGCCAGAGACACGCTGTAGTTGCCAGGCGATCAGGGCCTCGCGGGCTTCAAGATCAACTTCTGACCAAGCAAGACCGAGTATCTCTCCTCGCCGAAGCCCGAGAACAAGCATCAATACGTACGCCGCGTAAAACGGGTCGTTCGCGGCCCGTGCAGATTCGAGGAAAGTCCGGGCCTCCTCCACAGTCCAAACCGGAGCTCGGTGAGCCCTTGGAACGGGCACCTTGATCAGAGCAGCGACATTACGCGAGACGAGCTCGTCCCGTACGGCGGCGGTCAGCGCGCTCTGCAGCACCGTCCATGCCTGGTGCCGGGTCCATTCAGAGGCGATCTGCCTGCAACACAACCCGATATCACAGCATTTCGGCTTTCGTCGGCGTGCATCCTTGCCTTGAGCGCAGCACTGACAGCGGACACGAAGATCATTCATCCACAGCCGGACGTCTCGTACCGTGAGCCTGTCGATCCGTTTCGACCCCAGGTCCGGGTCGATGTACGCCCGGCTGAAGAACTCATAGTTGGCAACTGTCTGGGGAGCGAGGTTGGGTCGGACCGATTCATTCAGCCAGCGCTGGAGGTACTCGCTCAGTCGCGGGTGAGTTGGTGCCACCGGACCACGCCGCGACGCGGCGGTCATCGCCAACCACTTTTCATGAACGGCCTGACGGCTTTTTCCGTAGACGTACTTCCGTTGCCGTCGGCCGTCGGGCGTCACGATCCAGACGTAGGCGGCGAAGCCATTCCTGTATGGATAGATTGAGCCTTCGCCGTTGTGGCGGCGCGCCATCAGGTCCAGCTGTCTTCTGAGTTGGACGCTCTCTGCTGGATGTAGTCATCCACCCACTCCGGCAGGACGCGCCTGGCACGTCCATCCTTGAGCGAGCGAAGGTCGCCGGAAATGATCAAGGTCCGGACCTTGGTCTCCCCGTAACCCAAGAGCCGCGCAACCTGAGCCACCGTGTACCACTTCGGATCGAGTGGTAAGGGCGTCGTCTCCGTTTTCATGCTGGTTTCCTCTGTCCGACTAGCTACGATCGGTCACTTCGGACGTCGCTCTCAGTTGATATAGGCCCACAGACTCATCTCCAAGAGCGCAGCAAGGCCAAGGCCGAATGATCGAGATCCAACGCGATGAGGGCCCCGGCAAGATCGAGCGAATTGACGCCGACCGTCAAGGCATCGACGACGGTCAGCACTCGCCGCTCGCTGTCTGGCATCTCCTACAGAGCCTTCGGTGAGGACTTCGGCGTTGAACACGATCTGACCTGACCGGTCAACCACGATGCAAGGCTGCTCAGGTTGAGGAAACGTAACGCCGAATGACCGAATCAGCAGTTCGACAGGAGCTTGTGTGGAGTCGCTTCCACGAGCCCAGCCGCGCAGACTGTGAGCGAGCCGATAGGGGCTCACCCGAGCGGTGGTCTTGATCTTCGGTGAGGCTGCCGTCATCGTCTCGGTCCTCCTGGTGGCTCAAATCTCGAGATCGATCCGTGGATCGCCCGAGGGCGCCCAGCCGCCGGCTCAGCAGGCGGCTTTGTTCGTTGCACCGAGTCGCTGGGGTCGAGTTGAGCGGCTGCGGCGACAGCGTGGTTGGTGGTGGCGATGACATCGTCGGCGAGATTGATCAGTCCTCGCCGGGCTGGCTCTGGCAGCGGGATTAGTTGATTGGCGGCGACTTGGGGGGGTGTTGTCCAGGTGACGCCTTCGTAGCGGGTCTCGCCCTGCTCGATCGCGATCTCGGCCTCCCCTTGGGACCTCATGCCGATGATGCGCGCGGGAGCTGTGAGGCCGGGGTGGTCGGCCGCTGTGTCGCGGACGACGTAGGCAATCTCGATCGATGCGACCATGCTGAGATGAAGGGTCTTGACCGTTTTGGGGAGGTCGAGGCGGCTGGCGAGTTGGTCGGGTGTGGCCCATCCGGTCGGGTTGGTGGCGGCGGCCGCGATCGCGGCGCGGACCTCGCGGGCTGCGCCGACCAGCGCGGGGTCGGTACGGCTGGTCGGGTTGGTGAGTTCGCCCCAGCGTTTCGCTGCCCGGCTCCACGCCACCTGGCTGGCCTCCAGCACAGGCGCCAGCCGCTGCATGATGTCGTTGTCGATATGGCCCTTTCTGGCGGCGGCTTCGGTCAGGACGCTGGTGGTGCTGGTAATGAGTGCCTGCACACGGGCCACCCGGACCAGGTCGGCCGGATCCGGATTGTTGGCCAGGGTGCGGTGCGCCTGAACCTCCCAGGCAGCTAGGGCTGTCTCGAGCCGTGTGGCCGGTGCCGCTTCGATTACTTGGTCAGGGTTGGTTGAGGTGGGTGGCAGCCCGAACAGATACGCGCCGGCGAGCTGTTCGAACCCGTCGAACCTTGCGATCATGTCCTGGGCTGCGGTGATCTCTAGCGCGGTTGGCCGCTCAGCTAACGGCTGGCGGCGGCGCTCTCCAGCCGCTAGTCGGTGCTGCAGGTCCGTGACGTGCGCGCCGAGTGCGACAGCCGTCCCGTGTGCTGCCACATACACGGTGTGCATCACATGGCCGTGAAGATCTTGGATGTCGTGCTGCTTCTCCGGGGAAGCTTGCTGGGCAGGTCGGCTGTGCGGTTCGACCATGTGCCGTGCGCGGGAGAGGTTGTCGGCGATCTGAATCAGTCGTTCGTCGGTCGGTCCCTGCCCTGGCCAGTGTCCGGCGGTCACGCTGCGGCCGATCGCGTCCCCGACCGGGCGCAACCGCTCCATTGGATCCAATTCCGACGGCCCGTATGGCGCCGAAGGCAATACGGCCCACAGTTCGGCGGCGGATCTGACGAGCTGGTTCCAGCTCCTCACCATGGCCGGCGCGTGATCGGGAGTTGCGTCGAGGAGCGTCTCGCGGGCCAGCTCGTCGCTGTCGGCGAGTAGCTCCCCGACCGTGCGCCAGTTAGGCGCCGGCACCGGTGTTCGCCTCCCACACCAGGTCGGCCACCTGCTCCCGCAGGCCCAGCAGCCCCGCCCCGGCTCCCGGGGTGGTCACGCGCCGTAGCAGCTGCTCGGCAGAGCGTAGGAGACCGGCCGTTTCATCCCCGACCGGGACCGGCCCGTCGACCGGGATCGCGTCCGGTAGGAGATTCCGCGCCTCGTCCGCGGCCAGGTCGATGCCCAATCCGAGCACTTGTCGGGGCGACCCGGCACCGTCGGCGTCGACAGCCGCCCAGACCAGCTCAGCGGCGCGACGCAAAAGCCGGACCACCCCGGCCACCGTCTCCGCGGTATCGGCATCCATACGTTGCTCGCTCATTCACCCTCCCGGCGCCTCGACACGCATGCCATCGAGCCAGAAAGGACGCCAGTCGGCACGCACGGCGCGTATCTGTGGAAAACCTGTCGTCCTGCGATCCCTAAGGCATCGCTAAGAACGCTGGCGGTCACAGCTCGGAGCGCGCTCGGCCACCCCTTGCGTGGTGCGGCGGAACGTATCCTGGTCGATCCGGCGGACCCGGCGACTGACCGCGGTGAACCGTTACGAGCCAGCTGGGCGTGCGCGCAGGCCGGATCGAAACCAGCCGCTAGACACGCGCCGTGCAGCCCCGCGTTGTTCTCGGTCGGGCTGTTACAACGACTTTGCCGTTGAGACTCGCTCTTCGGCGTGGACCAGCGGACCTCGGGGGAAGCCGGCAGACACGGCGATCTCTGTCTGCGCATAGCACAGCGGATCAACCTAGCGCAGCCGCCCGCGTCGGGGCGTAGCGCGCGGAATCTTCCGGCAAACTCAGCGCCGGTATACGACGAACGATGTCCGATGGGCGAGGGTGTCGTATAGGGAGCGTGCCGGGCCGTTGTACTCCTGGGTGAGCCAGTAGACGCTGGCGGGGCCGCACCCGTCGGCGAATGCGTAGACGGCCTCGATGAGCCGGCGTGCAACGCCGCCGCCGCGCCACGGCTTGGCGACGTAGAGGTCTTCCAGGTAACAGGTGGGGTGCGTGGCCCAGGTGGTGGGATGGAGGACCAGGTGCGCGAGCCCGGCCAGCTGATCTTCCTGTTCGGCGACGAGTCCGTGCACCGCGGAGTTCGGGTCGCACAGCGCCGCCCAGGTTCCCTCGCTGACCTCCGGGGTGAGCACGGCCCGGTAGAAGTCAAGATAACCGTGCCACAGCAGTTCCCAGCGTTCCCGGTCGTCCACCCGGATCGGTCTGATGATCACTTCGCCGGTGATCTGGCACCTCCCGTTACTGGTTCAATGAAGTCCGAGCGGACTCGTGTCCGTCCTGGATTTCGTGCCGCCGACTGGCTCTGATCATGCCGTGAGCATCGCCCGTTCGGCTACCTCAACCTCCCCGAGGCGTGTCCGTGGCGGCACGAGACGTGAACGCATCATCTTCCCACGGCCGTCCAGCTTGACGCAGAGCCCCGCGGCCGCAACGCCGACCAGGGTGGCCGCTCTGATGGCGGAGCGAATGGCCAAAGCCGGGCGATGGACGCGTCGCGGGCTCATCGGCCGCTGCCGCCTGGCGGGTCGTGCGCGAGTTGGCGTAGTCGAGTCACCTCCCGCAGCGTAAGGGCGCCACTACCGCACCACTCGACCGCCTCCCGCAGCGACAGGCCCTCTTCGTCGGTCATCGTCACCAGCGCTTGCCCAGCGCGCCGTTCAGCGTCCCCAACTACAGCGTCGCGTTCAGCAAGCGCGGTCAGCACAGCGACCGCTAGACCTTCGAGCCGGCGTTCCCGGTCGGCACGCTTCTTGCGCAGTACCGCCTGGGCATCCAACGCCCACCGCCGCGCCGCTTGCCTCACCGACTGCTGACTCATCACATCTCCCTCATCGACACGGCCTCTCACTCAGCCGTAAGCAGTCGACGACGACTCCAGCGGTCATCACCGACGATCTCGACCTGTTTCACGTACCCCCAGCCGATTTCAAAATCCGATGTGCCACACACCTCCTGCATCACAGGTACGTACCCCGATCTGGCTGACCGCCTGAGGGATGACATTGCCCTTCGGGGAGCGTGACCATGAGCATTCACAAGCTCAGCGCGGGCTCCGGGTACGACTATCTAACCCGTCAGGTAGCGGCGTTGGATGCGACCGAGAAGGGCCATGTCGGACTGGCCTCCTACTACACCGAACGCGGGGAGAGCCCGGGGTCGTGGATCGGCTCTGGGCTGTCCGGGATTGATGGCCTCGGCGCTGGGGATGCGGTGATGGCGGAGCAGATGAAGGCGCTCTTTGGCGCCGGCCTGCATCCCCTCGCAACCCAACGGTTGGAGCAGCTGGACGCCGCCGACTTGACCGACGCAGGCATCAAGGCAGCGATCCGGCTGGGTGAGCCGTTCAAGATCTACGCCGGCGAGGTGAGTCCCTTCCGGGTGGAGGTGGCGAAACGCATTGCCGCCCAGCAGGTAGCGGCCGGACAGCTGGAAGACGAGCCAGTCTCTGCGGCAGATCGGGCGCGGGTCCGTACCGAGGTAGCGCGGGAGTTCTTCCGGAACCAGCATGGCCGCGATCCGATGGATGCCCGCGAGATCGCCGCAACCATCGCCAAGGAGTCGCGTCCGCGCACCCAGACGGTTGCCGGTTACGACCTGACCTTCTCCCCGGTCAAGTCGGTCTCGACCTTGTGGGCGATCGCCGACCCACACGTCGCCGCACAGATCGAACAAGCGCACCAGGCTGCCGTGCAGGATGCGCTGCACTTCATCGAACGCCACGCCCTGTTCACCCGACAGGGCAGAAACGGGGTCCGACAAGTCAACGTCACCGGCCTCGTTGCGGCCGCGTTTACCCACCGCGACTCCCGCGCCGGTGACCCGGACCTGCACACCCACTCGGCGGTGGCGAACAAGGTGCAGACCCTTGACGGGCGCTGGCTGGCCATCGACGGACGGGTGCTGTTCAAAGCCGCCGTGGCGGCCTCGGAAACCTACAACACTTCCTTGGAACGTCACCTCAGCGACCGGCTCGGTGTACGGTTCGCCGAACGAACCGACACCGATCATGGAAAGCGGCCGGTGCGGGAGATCGTCGGTGTCAACCCTGCGCTGAACCAGCGGTGGTCGAGCAGGCGGGTGTTGATCAAGGACCGGCAGGGTGAGCTGGCGGCTCGGTTTCAGCGTGATCATGGTCGGCCGCCGACGCCGGTGGAGGCGTTGCAGCTGGCGCAGCGGGCCACCTTAGAGACCCGGGATCCGAAACACGAACCGCGTAGCCTCGCCGAGCAGCGTACGGCCTGGCATGCCCAAGCCGCCGAAACGCTCGGCGGACCTGACGCGGTCGAAGCCATGATCAACAATGCCCTCAATCCGACCTCCGCACCGAGCCCTGCCATGGACGCGGAATGGGTGGCGGCGACCGCGGAGAAAGTGTTGGCGACGGTGGAAGAACACCGGGCGACGTGGCAGAGCTGGCATGTCCGCGCCGAGGCGCAACGCCATATCCGCGCCGCACCGGTTTCTACCGACCAAGTTGATCAATTGGTGGACCTGCTTGTCGAGGACGTGCTGCAGACCCGATCGGTGGCCCTGAGCCAGACCCAGGATGGCATCAGCGAGCCGGAGACCTTGCGGCGGGCCGACGGTTCGAGTGTGTACACGGTGGCCGGATCCGAGCTGTTCACCTCCACCCGGATCCTGGAAGCCGAGCAGCGTCTCGTCGCCACGGCGGGCAGCAACGATGGACGTGTCCTGGACGCCGGCATAGTGGAGCTGGCGCTGCTGGAGGCAACCGCCAACCAGAATGCCTTAGATGCTGGGCAAGCCGCTTTGGTTCGTGCAATGGGCACTTCCGGGGCCCGGCTGCAGCTCGCGATCGCGCCGGCGGGCGCCGGGAAGACCACCGCCATGTCCACCCTGGCTCGGGCATGGACCGACGACGGCGGCCAGGTGCTCGGGCTGGCACCGTCCGCCGCCGCAGCGGCACAGCTCCTCGACGCAACTGGCGGGCCGGCCGAAACGCTGGCGAAACTCACCTGGTCCATCCACCACAATGACCTGCCAGACTGGGCAGAACGCATCGACCGGTCCAGCTTGGTGATCATCGACGAGGCCGGGATGGCCGACACCTTGTCGTTGGACACCGCTGTGCAGTTTATCGTTGGCCGCGGCGGCAGCGTCCGGCTGATCGGTGATGATCAACAACTCGCCGCGATCGGCGCCGGCGGCGTACTCCGCGACATCGAAGCAAGCCACGGCGCGGTCCGGCTGAGCGAACTGCACCGCTTCACCGACCCCGCCGAAGCCGCCGCCACCCTCGCCCTCCGCGATGGCCGACCCGAAGCGCTCGGGTTTTACCTGGACAGGCGACGCGTCCACGTCGGCGACCCCACCACCACTCTCGAGGCCGTCTTCAATGCGTGGCAGACCGACCGCGCCGCTGGTCTGGACGCCATCATGTTGGCCCCGACCCGGGATCTGGTTAGCAGTCTCAACCAACGCGCCCAAGATCACCGCCTCGCCGGCGCCGCGCCAGGCCGGCAGGTCGAGTTGGCCGACGGCAACCGGGCCAGCGTCGGCGACCTGATCATCACCCGCAGGAATGACCGCAGGTTTCGTGTTACCGCGACCGACTGGGCGAAAAACGGCGACCGGTGGACCGTCCTCGACGTGACCAGAACCGGTGGTGTGAGGGTACGGCACGTACGGAACGGCCGCACCGTGACGCTCCCTGCCAGCTATGTCTCCGCGGCTACCGAGTTGGGTTACGCCTCGACTGTGCATACCGCGCAGGGTGTCACCGCCGACACGATGCATGGCATGTTGACCGGCGGAGAGTCGCGGCAGCAGCTCTACACCATGTTGACTCGCGGCCGCGCAGACAACCACCTCTATGTTTCGGTGGTCGGGGACGGCGACCCGCACGCGGTGCTCCAGCCCGACAACGTTCAGCTCCGGACCGCGACCGAGCTGCTCGAACAAATCCTTGGCCGAGACGGCAGTCCACGATCGGCCAGCACCCAGCTGCGAGACCAGCAAGACCCCGCCGTCCGGCTCGCCGCGGCTGCCGCGCGCTACCTTGACGCCCTGCACCTCGCCGCCGAACACCTCACCGGACCTCAGCTGGTTGCCAACCTCGACCAGAACGCCGACCGTATGCTCAACCGCTTAACCGACGAACCGGCATGGCCGACCCTGCGCGGCCACCTGCTGCTGTTGGCCGCTGCCGGCGCCGATCCAGTCAGTGAACTGCTCTACGCCGCCACAACCCGGGACCTGACCAGTGCCCATGATCAGGCTGCTGTCATTGATTCGCGGATCCATGAGATGAACGAGGTCGCCGCCAACCCGAATTGGGGACCTTATCTGCGCGCGCGGTCACAGCTTGTTGCTGAGCTCGCCGACCAGGTCAGCCATAACCCTGCAACTGCAACGGTGGCGTGGGCGGCCCAGCGCCATGCTCCAGTGCCGGCCGAGTTGATCGCCGACATACAGGTGTGGAGAGCCGCCACCGAAGTGGATCCTAGCGACCTGCGACCCACCGGGCCACCCCAACTCGGCCGGGCCGGCCGAATCTTCCAACTGCAACTCGATAAGCGACTCGCCGTCACAGACACCCGTACGGGACGGGAATGGCGGCAACTGGTCGCTGCCGAAGCCCTCAGCGTCATGAAGGACCCATTCCTGCCAGAGCTGACAGAAAGGCTAAGCGACCTCACCCGGTCCGGCTTCGACGCCACCCACCTCCTGCGGTCGGCGGCCGTCGCCGGACCTCTACCCGACGATCACCCCGCCGCAGCCCTCTGGTGGCGGATCCTCGACCAGCTACCACAAACGCAACCCGCAACCCCGAAGGCTGTCCCAGCGACCAGGCGCCCGACCGCGCCACCGCCGCGCTTGAGGCCGCCTCCAGCGTTCGGCCCGAGCCGCTGACCGGCCTCCGATGGGCGCGCTCGGTATCGAAGTACAGGCAGACCTTCCCGGCGTAGGCGCGCCATCTCGTTGATCATCCGCTCGCCTCTGTCGCCTTGCCTGCCCCGGCCGAGCCGCGGCGGACCGCCCGTTACCAGGCGATGGTTACCCTCGCCAGCCCGCATTCGTCCCGACCGGACCTGCACATCTTCGCGGCGGGTCCATTCGGGACCGACTCCAGAGCGGCCGCCGGGGGAGCGGTGCTGGGCGTCGGCTTCGCCCTGGTCAAGCCGGATTCCCGCGGCACGGTGCGGCTGGCCAGCCCCGATCCAGACGCCCCGCCGCGCATCGACCCGGCGCACCTGCGCGACCCGCAGGACAGGAAACGCATGCTCTTCGCTCTACGGACTCCTGGCCACCAAGACCTGGACGGTGCGGTGGTGACGCTTACCGAGTAGGGCGACAACACGATCTAGGTCGAGATTGGCCGCTTTACGAAGCCGGGGAGATGTTGTTGTTCAGGCGGAAGAAGTTGTCCGGGTCGTATTGCGCCTTGATCTCTTGGAGGCGCTGGAGGTTCGTCTTACCGAATGCACTCTCGACGCCCACCGTGACTGCTTCATCGGCGACGCTCGTGAAGTTCAGGTACAGCGAGCCCGTTCCGTGCTCGTGCACGTCGCCCCACGCGCCGCGTACCCACGAGATGACCTTGTCGTCGTCGCTGGCGTCCTGCCAGTTGCCATCGATCGAGACCATCCAGTTTGCCGATCGCTCACGGTATGCGGTGTCTTCGGCTCCCACGCGATTGATGGCGCCGCCCATGAAGAAAGCGATCACGAAGGTCCGCTCAGACGGACGGTTACGGGCCTTGTCCACAATGATGTCGAGGATCGGGTCGGTCAGTTCCTCGACGTACGTGGACTTCCAATAGCTGCGAAGCGTTCCGCGCTGGAAGAACTCGTCGAGAGCGGCCTGGACGCCGACGAAGGGTATGGGACCCGAAATGTCGGCGAGCGGAGTCCCAATGTCGCGGAGCGGCTGAATGATTTTCATGCCTTCCTCCGGATCACCGGAGAACACGGCGGCCGTGAGGATGAACGGCGTGTTGTGGATCTCCGGCGGCATGTGCTCGCTCGCCGGGAGCGTCGTGCATCCGATGAGCGCCGAGATCTCGTCGGGCGCCGTCTTGGCCCAATCGCGGAATTCTCGATACACGTTCTCCGCGTCCTCCACGGGATGGAACACGCCGGCGAACGCCACTATCGGACCAACGGGATGGCACTGAAAGGTGAACGAAGTGACCACGCCGAAATTGCCGCCACCGCCGCGGATGGCCCAGAACAGATCAGGGTTCGTATCCGCCGATGCTGTGCGCACCTGACCGTCAGCGGAAACCACCTGGGCGGACAACAGGTTGTCGATCGACAACCCGTACTTGCGGCGAACCCATCCCTCTCCACCGCCGAGCGTGAGCCCGGCTACGCCGGTGTCGGAGACGACGCCGCACGGCGCGACGAGCCCGAAGGCTTGGGTTTCGTGATCCATGTCGCCGACGAGTGCTCCACCCTGGACGCGCACAGTCCGCGCCTCCGGGTCGACATCAACGGCGTTCATCCGGGCGAGGTCGAGGAGCAGGCCGCCATCGACACTCGAGAGTCCCGCGACCGAGTGACCGCCCCCGCGAACCGCGACGATAAGTCCGTTCTCGCGGGCAAAATTGACCGCGCCGATCACGTCTGCGGTGCCTGTGGGCCGGACGACCAGCGACGGTTTGCCCGGATGCATCGCGTTGTACGCCGAGCGGACCGTCGTATATCCGGCATCGTAGGGCGTTAGCACGTCCCCCCGGATCGTCATGCGGAATTCCTCAAGGTTCTCGTCGCTGATCTTCGCCTCGGAGCCTTTGAGCGTCGCCACTGTCGCTGTCATCGTTGTCATGAATGCCTCCTATGTTTGTGTTGTTTCGATGACGACTCCGGCAAGATCATCAATAGCTAACTGGTCGCTCTCAGCAGTGATCAGCGGGGCGCGTACCTGCTCCCGCAGTTGGCAAATCGTTGACTTGCTCATCTGTTTCCACTCCTTCTCGGTACTACTCGGGATGAACCGGTGTTTTTCATCGGTCGCATCCCTTCATCGGTTTCGATGGCTCGAGCATTGGCCGACGGCCGTGCCGTGCTCGTCAATGGGGCGTCAAACTGGCCCTCGAGGATCGTCAAAACTTCCGCCTCGACTTCTGGTTTCCGGTCCCTGTCGACTGTGAGGTACCGTCCGAATGTGCTGAAGATGCGGCTGTTCGGCGGCTTCGAGGTAGAACTCGACGGCGTACCGGTTGAGCCGCCAGCGAGCCGTCGCGCTTGGGCCCTGCTGGCCTGGCTCGCGCTGCATCTCGGGCTGTCCGACCGTAGGCGAGTTGCCTCCTACTTCTGGCCGGACGTGCTTGACTCCAGCGCCCGGGCCAGCCTGCGGAGCGCGATCTGGGCGCTCCGCCGGGCGCTCGGTCCGGCCGGGGACGCCTACCTGCGGGTGACCCATGATCTTGTGGGCCTCGAAGCTGACGATCAGCTATGGGTGGATGTCGCCGCCTTCGACGAGCTAGTCGCGGCCGGGCGGCTGGCGGAGGCCGCCGCACTGGTTAGGGGCGAGTTCTTAGCAGGGTTCGAGGACGAATGGGCGCTTGAGGCACGCGAAGAGCTGCACACAAAGCTCACCAGGGTCTTCGAACGACTCGCCGGGCAGGCCGAGGACCGGGGCGATCTAGAGGCCGCGCTTGGCTGGACGCGCCGCCAGGTGTCGCTGAACCCGCTTGCCGAGGGACCGCAACGTCGGCTGATGCACCGGCTTGCCGCCGACGGTGATCGGGCCGCCGCGTTGGCCGGGTACGGCCGGTTCCGGGATCGACTCGGTCGCGAATTGGGTCTGGCGCCGTCGGCCACTACCCGACGGATGGCCACCGAGCTGAGCGAACCGCCCGGGGTACGCCCTAGGGCGGCGGACCACGCTCGAGCTCTCCCGTTGGTCGGCCGTGATCGGGAGCTACAACAGCTTCTGGCCGCTTGGCGTGGAGCGCGAGCCGGTGTCGGTGCTGTGGTGACCATCACGGGTGAGCCCGGAATCGGCAAGACCCGCCTCGCGGCCGAGTTGCTCGCACGTGCCCGAGCTGACGGTGCCTATACCGCCAGCTGTGCGGCACTCGACCTCGGCGGTGGGGCACCACTGGCCATGTGGGCCGAGCTGATCGGCGACCTGACCGCCGACCTGGAGACTGCACCGCTGGACGCCGCATGGCCGTCGGCGCTCGGCGCGTTGGTGCCCGACCTGGAGCGCCGCCTTGGGCGTGAACCTAGTCTGCGGGTCAGCGCGTCTCCTGACCTGGAACGGACGCGGCTGTTCGAGGCGACGGTGGCTCTGCTGGAGTGGGTGGGCCGCCGACCGCTGGTACTACTCCTGGAGGACATCCATGCGGCCGACAACTTCAGCCTCGAATTGGCCGCGTACGTGGGGCGGCGGGCCGCCAGACTGCCGGCACTGATTGTCCTGACCCGTCGCCCGTTCCCTCGCCGCACCCAAGTGGACGCCTTAGAACACGCGCTGCGGACCCGCGGAACCCTGGTCTGCGAGCTCGCGCTCACGCGGCTGCCCAGCACGGAGATCGCGCGCCTGGCCCGACATGTGGCCCCGCTGGCCGACAGCGACCTCGACCAGGTCGTCACCGCCGCAGATGGCAATGCGCTAGTCGCCGTCGAGTGGGCGCGGGCGCGCGTTCGTGGCCAGCAGGAGCCGCCGGCCAGCCTCCGCGGCGTGGTCCGGGCGGCGCTCGCCCCGCTGCCCGCAAATGCCCGCCAGTTCGCCGATTTTGTCGCCGTCGCCGGCCGCGACCTCACCTTGCCGGAGATCGAAGCGCTTGACATTGAGGCGCCCGCCGACAGTGCGGCCAGCGCGCTAGACAGCGGCCTGCTCACCGCCACCGGAGGCCGGGTCGGGTACCGACACGCGCTGCTGCGCGAGGCGGCCTACCATGACCTTCCCGAGCCGCGGCGCGCCACACTGCACGCGGCACTCGCGTCGGTGCTTGCCGGGCGCGGTGGCCAGGAAGCGCCGCGATTCGCGGCGGAGGCGGGGCGCCACTTCCGGCTCGCTGGTCACGGTGAGCTCGCCGCCGTGCAGCTTGTCCGCGCCGCCGCGTATGCCCGTACCGTGGGTGCCTTCACTGAAGCGGCCGCATTCCTGGCCGAGGCAGCCGAGCTGGCCCCTGCCCGGGGCGACGTGCTGGTCGAGCTGGCCGAGGTAGAGGCCTGGCGTGGCCAGAGCGACGCCTCCGAGGCGGCGTTCGCTCGTGCGGTCGAAACGCTTCGGTCCGCCGCGCCGGATGAGGTGGCCGGTGCCTGGGCCCGGCGGGCGAACTGGAACCGGGGCGGCCTGTGCCACCCGCGCTTGGTACGCGACAGCTCCCGGACCGCGATCGAGATCTTGGACTCTGCCGGCCTGCTTGCCACCGATGTCCGAGTCGAGGCGCTGGCGGCGTGGGCGTGGGCAGAGGCTGTCGCCGGCGACGTTGAGGAGGCCGATGCGCTGCTCTCGCGGGTCCATGAGGTGCTCGGCACCGAGCCCGGCGGGGAACTACTGACCTGCTGGGTGGAGCACGCGCGCGCTCTCTCGCTGGTCCGCCGCGGACGGTTCAGGGAGAGCTACGCTCCGCTGATCGCCGCCGGCGAGGCCGCAGAGCGGGCAGGCCGGCCAGACCTCGGCAACGGATCTTGGTGCAACGCCGCCTGTGCCGCCGCCTGCGCCGGTGACTGGACGCGCGCGCTGGAGTTTGTCGACCGCGGGATGGCGGCCCTGCGGGGCAGTGGCCTAGGGACTCTCGAGGTGCAGTTGCTCGCCGCGCGGGCTCATGTGCTGATGCGTATGGCTCGCCTGGGCGAGGCGCGCGCGGCGAGCGAGGCCGAGCGCGCGCTGGCAGAGCGGCTCGACAACGCGGCTCTCCAGGCGACGAGTGAGCACGATCGCGGCCTGGTCGCGCTGGCGCTCGGGGATTTCGCGCACGCCGAACGCCTCCTCGCGACCGCGTTGATCCACGACGCGCCGGTCAGCCGTCCGCTCGCCCGGCTGGCGCGCGCCGAAGCGCTGATCCGGCTCGGCCGGTACGACGAAGCCGAGCAGGAACTGCGAGCGACCGCACTCGAACCGGTCCGGCCCGGTGACATGCCCGATACGCTCGTCCCCCGCCTGACCCGGCTCCAAGGTCTGATCGCCGCCGGCCGCGGTAACCCCGCTCTCGCCGAGCGCCGACTCCGCGAGGCGTCTGACGGCTGGCGCCGGCTGCTTGGCGCCGCTGGTGAGGGCGACCGTTACGCCGCCGCGCTCGCCGACCTCGGTCGCCCACCGGTTGCCGGTCTGGTCGAGCCGGCCCGCGAACTCGACCGGGTACTCGCCGAGCTGGCCAGCATCCACGTGGCGTCGGCGTAGGAGAGCGACCATGCCTTCGTTTTATGACAGCATCACCGCGGCCGCGCCACCCGAAGATGTCTGGAAGATCCTCTACGACCCGGCGCGGTTCCCTGAATGGTGGGCTGGCGTGGAGACCGTCGAGCCCGGCGCTGAACCCGCCGATCCGGATGCCGCCATTGGGTACACCATGTACCCCGCAGGTCAGCCGGACTTTCCCATGCCGCAGCGCCTGCAGGCTGTACGCGAGGACCGCCGAGTGGTGATCTCCTGCCTGATCACCGACCTTCTTTTTGTCTGGCAGCTCGAACCCCTCGAAGGCGGCACCGCCACCCGGATAAGCGTCCACGTCGACATCCCAGCGAACGAGGCCCACTACGTCGATAGCGAGCGGGAAGTCATCACCGCTTCACTGAATCGCCTTGCAACACTTGCGTTCGACACCAGCCACTCAAGTTGACGAGCGCCCATCGCGGCATGGCCTTCATCCCGCTGCGGCGTCGCGACCGGATTGTCACCGCTCCTCTCAGCAGCGAGCAGAACACGGTGGCCTAGTGCCAGAATTCGGTATTGGGTCGGCTGGTAGAGCGTCGCGAACACATGGAACCTCAGAGCGGATCCTTGTATACCTGCCCCTCTTACGGCGTTGGTTGCCCCGCAACACGTTTAACCACTTAGCGGCAATCGCCGCGGCCTCATGTCGTCGGCGACTTCGGCGCTGGCCATCTTGATCAAATGCTCGGGCCCCACACGGGCCCCGACCCTCCGGAAAAGCCACAAAAGGGGCCCTCAAACGGCTATATCTGAGCCTGAAACACCACCTGACTAGTGGTTTCACCGGCTTCCCAAGCTGAGAATGCGGGTTCGATTCCCGTCGTCCGCTCAACCTCACCCCTCGTCAGCAGCCCTACGCCTCGACCGGTATGCGGAAGCGGTCGAAGATAGGCTTCTCCAAGCGGCACGCCATATGCGGGACTGTACGGCCGTTGGCGTCGGCGCCTGAACAAGTCCCGGTCCGATCCCGCCCACCGTCCCCGGAAGACCCGACCATATGTGGCGCCTCGCCGGGCTGCGTTACTGTGCGCACATGTCGGTGCTGGTGCGCCTGATGGGCGCGTTCAGCGTGGAGGTCGACGGACGAATCGTCGATCAGGGCGACTTTCAGCATCGCAGCGCCGCTGCGGTGGTGAAGATTCTCGCGCTGACTCCGCACCGTCGGATGCATCGTGAGCAGGTCATGGACCATCTGTGGCCGCACCTTTCATTGCACAACCCGGCGAACCAGTTGTACAAGGCCGCTCACTATGCGCGGCGGGCCACCGGCGCGGCCGACTGTGTGAGCCTGGGCAACGAGATCGTCACTTTGTTCGGAGCACGGACAGTGACCGTGGACGTAGATGCGTTCGAGTCTTCCGCTGCGTCCGCTCTGGCCAGTGGAGAGCCGCGGGCTGTGGACGCAGCACTTGATGCCTGGACGGGCGATCTGCTGCCGGATGATCTGTATGCCTCCTGGACAATCCAGCCTCGCCAGCGCGCCGCCATGTTGCATCGCGAGCTGCTTCGCCGGGCTGGGCGCTGGGCCGAGCTGCTGACGGTCGACTCGACCGACGAGGAGGCACACCTCGGGGTTGCTCAGGACCTGTTAGCTGTGGGGGACCGTTCTGGGGCCCTCCGGCAGCTTGACGTACTCGAGCAGGTCCTTCGGGATGAGATGGGTATCGGGCCGAGCCCGGAGGCCTACGACCTGCGCATCCAAGCCCTCGACACTCCCGTACA
>Ga0307296_10000662_pt1 | contig 16663 bp, 10 predicted proteins | sample ER_DNA_153_FD_194467 | JGI IMG/M metagenome (GOLD analysis project Ga0307296, IMG submission 194467) | Bulk soil microbial communities from the East River watershed near Crested Butte, Colorado, United States - ER_DNA_153 | ecosystem: Environmental > Terrestrial > Soil > Floodplain | place... | reverse complement strand
ACCAGCGTGCCCGACTCGCGCCGCTCGTAGGGGCCGGGGGTGGCCGAGACGAACACCCGCTGGCCGACCCGCTCCCAGAACTCGTCGAAGCGCAGCGGCCGGTTGTCCATCGCCGAGGGCAGCCGGAAGCCGTGCTCGACCAGGGTCACCTTGCGGCTGTGGTCGCCCTCGTACTGGCCCTGGAGCTGGGGCACGGTCACGTGCGACTCGTCGAGGAACAGCACGAAGTCGTCGGGGAAGTAGTCGATCAGGGTGAACGGCGGGGTGCCGGGGGCGCGGCCGTCGATCGGGCGGGAGTAGTTCTCGATCCCGTTGCAGGTGCCGACCTCGCGCAGCATCTCCAGGTCGTAGTTGGTGCGCATGCGCAGCCGCTGGGCCTCCAGCAGCTTGCCCTCACGCTCCAGGACGGCCAGACGCTCGGCCAGCTCGACCTCGATGGCGGCGATGGCCCGGCGCATCCGGTCCGACCCGGCCACATAGTGGGTGGCCGGGAACACATACAGCTCGTCCCGCTCACCGACGATCTCCCCGGTGACCGGGTCCATGACCAGGATCCGCTCGACCTCGTCGCCGAAGAACTCCAGGCGCATGGCCCGCTCCTCGTACGCCGGGAAGACCTCGAGGGTGTCGCCCCTGACCCGGAACTTGCCCCGGACGAAGCTGAGGTCGTTGCGGTCGTAGTGAATGTCGACCAGCTTGCGCAGCACCCCGTCGCGGTCGTAGCTCTGGCCGCGCTTGAGCCACAGCATCTGGTCGCGGTACTCCTGGGGCGAACCGAGGCCGTAGATCGCCGACACCGAGGCCACCACGATCACGTCCCGCCTGGTCAGCAGGGACAGGGTGGCCGAGTGGCGCAGCCGGTCGATCTCCTCGTTCATCGAGGAGTCCTTCTCGATGTAGGTGTCGGTCTGGGGGATGTAGGCCTCGGGCTGGTAGTAGTCGTAGTAGGAGACGAAGTACTCGACGGCGTTGTCGGGGAACAGCTCCTTGAACTCGTTGGTGAGCTGGGCCGCAAGTGTCTTGTTGGGGGCCATGACCAGGGCCGGGCGGTCGACCCGCTCGATCACCCCGGCCATCGAGCGGGTCTTGCCCGAGCCGGTCACGCCCAGCAGGGTGACGCCCTGCTCGCCGCCGTCGAGGGCGGCGGCCATGGCGTCGATGGCCGCCGGCTGGTCGCCGGCGGCGGGCATGTCGCTGATGAGCTTGAACGCGGACATCGGGGGGAACTCCGTGGCAGGAAGCTGAAGCTGAACCGGAACCTCCAGTGTACGAGCCGGCTCCGACAGGCGTCGTGGCCGGAGCTTGACCAGGCCGAGATCAGGCAGGGGTAGAGTAGGCGGCCGTGCCCCCGAACGGCCGCGAACTGGGAGCGTCATGGAAAGCTTCGTCATCAAGGGCGGGCAGCCGCTGAGCGGCACCATCCGCCCGGCCGGGAACAAGAACGCCGCGCTACCCATCGTGGCGGCGTCGCTGCTGGCCGACGAGCCGGTGGTGCTGCGCAACGTGCCGCACATCCTGGACGTCGAGACGATGCTGGAGCTGGTCGCCTCGACCGGCGCCACGGTCGAGCGGACCGGCCCCAACGAGGTCCGCATCGACCCCCGCGGCCTGCGCCGGGCGTCGCTGGACCCGGCCCTGTGCACCCGCATCCGGGCCTCGGTGCTGCTGGCGGCGCCGCTGGTCGCCCGGACCGGCCACTGCCTGCTGCCGCCCCCGGGCGGCGACGTGATCGGCCGCCGGCGGCTCGACACCCACCTGCTGGCCTTCCGCTCCCTCGGTGTCCACGCCAGCTTCGACCGGGTCCTCGAGCTGGAGGTGGGCCGGCTCCGGGGGGCGCCGATGTTCCTGGACGAGGCGTCGGTGACGGCCACCGAGAACGCGATCATGGCCGCCGTGCTGGCCGAGGGCGAGACGACCATCGGCAACGCCGCCTGCGAGCCCCATGTCCAGGACCTGTGCCGGTTCCTGGTCGGCCTTGGCGCCCGCATCTCCGGGATCGGCTCCAACCTGCTGCGGATCGAGGGGGTGGAGCGGCTCGGCGGGGGCGAGCACACCATCGGCACCGACTACATCGAGGTGGCCAGCTTCATCGGCCTGGCCGCGGTCACCGGCGGCGACCTGGTGGTCGAGGGCGTGATCGAGGACGACCTGCGCCCGGTCGAGGTCGGCTTCAGCCGCCTCGGGCTGACCTGGGAGCTGGACTCCGGCCGCCTGCGGGTCCCCCGCGACCAGCCCCTCGAGGTCGAGGACGACCTCGGCCAGGCCATCCCCAAGATCGACGACGGGCCCTGGCCGGCGTTCCCGGCCGACCTGACCTCGATCGCGGTCGCGGTCGCCACCCAGGCCAGGGGCACGGTGCTGATCTTCGAGAAGATGTTCGAGAACCGGCTGGTGTTCGTGGACAAGCTGGTCGGGATGGGGGCCAGGATCATCGTCTGCGACCCCCACCGGGTGGTTGTCAACGGCCCCACCCAGCTGTACGGGGAGCGCCTGGAGTCCCCCGACATCCGCGCCGGCATGGCCCTGCTGCTGGCCGCCCTGGCCGCCGACGGCGAGTCGGTCATCGGCAACGTCGGCCAGATCGACCGGGGCTACGAGCGCATCGACGAGCGCCTGCGCGCGCTCGGGGCCAACATCGACCGAACCGGCTGACGCCGGGCCGGGGGCGGGTGGGATGGCCCTTGGCGCCGGCGACTGCGAGCGGCTCCACGACGGCCTGATCGCCCAGCCGGTCAACACCGCCTCGGCCCTGGCCTATGTGGCCGTGGGCGCCTGGCTGACCGCCCGCGGCCTGCGGGCCGGCCCTGACGGGCGGCCGGGTCCCGACCGGCCCAGCGTCGCCTTCGGACTGGCCGTGGCCGCCGCCGGGATCGGCAGCGTCGACTACCACGGCCCCGGCTCCCCCGCCGCCCGCCTGCTGCACGACGGCAGCCTGTACCTGGTGGTCGGGTTCGTCGCCGCCACCGAGGCCACCCGCCTGGCCCGCCGCCCGCCCGCGGGCGCCCGGCGGCCCGCCTGGGCCCCGGCCCGCCGGGCGCCCGCGGGCGGGGCGGCCTGCTGGTGGGCGGGCCGCACCGCCAGCCCCTGGTGCCGGCCCGACAGCCTGCTCCAGCCGCACGCGGCCTGGCATCTGCTCGGCGCCGCCACCCTGGCCGCCTGGGCCCATGCCGTGCTGGGCTACGCCGGGGTGGCGAGCAGCGCCTCGCCGCGGCGGAGGTAGCCGCCGGCCCCGACCCGGCGGTAGAAGGCGAGCGCCCGCTGGAGCTGCGCGTGGCCCTCGGGCCGGGCGCCGGCGGCGAGCAGCCGCTCCGCGGCCGCGAGGCGGGCGAAGGCCTCGTCGGGCCGCGAGCCGATCTCGGCGTAGCGGTCGGCGGCTTCGGCGAACCGGCCGGCCGCCATGGCGGCCGCGGCCTGGAACCAGCGGGTCGGTGCCGGGCCGCCGGCCAGCAGCTCCAGCAGCTCGGCTCCTCGCCCCAGGGCCTCCAGGACGACGGCGAGGTCGCCCGCCCAGTCGAGGCCCATGATCGGGACGGTCAGGTCGGCCGCGGCGGCCAGCAGCTGGCCGGCCTGGGCGGCCGCCTGCCCGGGGTCGCCGGCGGCCAGGAAGGTGTGGGCATGGAGCGCGAGCAGGGGAAGGCGCATCTGCGGCTGGTCCGACAGCCGGGCGAGTTCGAGCCCGACGGTGCTGTCCTCGAGCGCGCCGTCGAGCTCGCCGCGAGCCAGCCGCATCCGGCCCCGGGTCCAGCGGCACGTCGGCTCCATGCCTTGCCGCGAGCCGGCCTCGGTCTCGCCGATGAGCTGCTCGGCACCCTGGAGCGCCTCGTCCCAGCGGCCCCGGAGGTAGTCGAAGCCGACCTGCTCGCTCCGCATCCAGGTGACCATGCCGGCCACCCCGAAGCGCTCGGCGGCCTCGAGGGCCTTGACGTGCAGGTCGAAGGCACGCCCAAGGTCGCCGAGGGCGGTGTAGGAGGTCGAGAGGTTGCCGTAGACCATCGCGCTATGCGGCGACCGCGCCGCTTCGGCGATGGCGACCGCCTGCTCCTGCTCGGAGATCCCGCCGGGGTCGCCGCTGGCGACCCGCACGCAGCCGAGGAAGTTGAGCGCCAGGGACCGTTCGTCGTCGAGCTGGAGCGCCTCGGCCATGGCAAGGGCCTGGCGGCCAACCCGGAGCGCCTCCTCGGTCGCGCCCCGCTCCATGAGGGCGGCGGTCAGGTTCGTCAGCGCGAACGCCTTGGCGGGCGACGGGCCCGACTGCTCGAGGAGGGCCACGGCTCGCCGGTCGTGCTCCTCGGCCAGCAGCCCCTGTCCCTGGAAGTCGAGCAGCCAGCCGATCAGCGCCTCGGCCTCGGCCGCGCCCTCCCGGTCGCCGGCGGCCAGGAGCGCGTCGCTGGCCTCGGCGAGCACGTCGGCGCCTGCGTCCTCGCCGAGCCAGCGGGCCCGGCCCAGTCGCAGCAGCAGCCGCGGGCGTTCGGTGTCGTCGGCCGGCCACAGCTCCAGGGCGGCGGTGTACCAGCGGGCGGCGGCGGCGAAGGCGTTGACGGCGAGCGCATGGTCGCCGGCCTCCCGCAGGGCCAGCCGGGCGCGGACAGCCAGCTCCGCGGTGTCCTGGCCGGTGGCCGTGGCGTAGGTCAGGGCGGCCAGCCAGTGGTGGGCGAGCAGCTCGGCGCGGTCCTCGGCCCGGTCCGGGGCCAGCTCCTCCAGCCAGCGGGCGGCCCGCCGGTGCCGCTCGGCCCTGGCCGCCCGGGGTAACTGGCCGTAGGCGACGTCGCGGACCAGGACGTGGCGGAAGGCGTACTGGCGCTCCCCGGCCACCGCCGAGCGGCGCTCGCGGCGCAGGAACTCCTTGCGCTCCAAGTTGTGCAGCCACCGTTCCAGCTCGCGGGGCTCGCTGCCGGAGAGGGCGGCCAGGGCGCCCAGCCAGCCCAGCTTGCCCAGCACCGCGGCGTCCTGGAGCAGGGACTTCTCCTGCTCACCGAGGGCGTCCAGGCGGGCGGCGATGATCCCCTGCACCGTCTCGGGCAGCGGCAGCTCGCCGGCCCGCTCCAGCCTCCAGCTGGACCCGGTCCGGCGCAGGAAGCCGCGGTCGGCCAGCATCCGCACGTACTCCTCGGCGTACAGCGGGTTGCCGCCGGAGCGGGCCAACAGGGCGGCCTGGGTCTCGGCGGGCAGCAGGGCCTGGCCGAGCAGGCCGGCGACCAGCCGGGCGGTGTCCTCGTCGCCGAGGGGGGCCAGCGACACGGTGGCCGAGTTGGCCTTGCCGCCCCCCCAGCCGGGCCGGCGGGCCAGCAGCTCCGGCCGGGTGGTGCAGACGACCAGCAGGGGCACGTCGGTGGCCCAGTCGACCAGGTGGTCGAGGAAGTCGAGCAGGACGTCGTCGGCCCAGTGCAGGTCCTCGACTACCAGCACGGCCGGGTCCTGCTCGGCGAGCGCCTCCAGGAATCGCCGCCAGGCCGCGAACGCTTCCCCCTGCCGGTCGCCGGTGTGCTGGTCGGGGCCGCCCAGGCCGACCAGCGGCCGCAGGTGCCGAGTCACCCAGGCCGCCTCGGCCGGGTCAGGGACCAGGGCGCCTACGGCCTGCTCCAGCTTGGCGGCGGCCGCGTCGGCCGGGTCGGACTCGAGGATGCCGGCCTGGGCCTTGACCAGCTCCCCGAGCGCCCACAGGGCCACCCCCTCGCCGTAGGGCAGGCAGCGGCCCTGCCGCCAGACGGTCAGCTCCGGTTCGGCCTGGACCGTCTGGAGCAGTTCCCAGACCAGCCGGCTCTTGCCCATGCCCGGCACTCCGACCAGGGTGAGGAGCTGTACCGACTGCCCGCTGCGGACCCGGGCCAAGGCGTCGCCCAGCAGGCCCAGCTCCCGCTCCCGCCCCACCAGGGCCGTCTGCGGCGCCTGGACCACGTCCACCCCCAGGCTGGCCCGCGCGGCCAGGGCCCGCCAGACCGGGATCGGCTCGGCCTTGCCCTTGGCCGCCACCGGCTCCGTCGGCTCCAGCTCGATCACCCGGGACGTCGCCCGAAAGGTGGTCTCATCGACCAGGACCCCGTCGACGGGGGCGGCCGCCTGGAGGCGGGCCGCGGTGTTGACCACGTCCCCAGAGGCCATCCCCTCCCCCTCGACCGGCCGGGCATCCAGCACCACCAGCGCCTCCCCGGTCGTCACCCCGACCCGCAAGTGCAGGTCCAGCGACGGGTCGGCCTGGTTGAACTCGGCGATCGCCTCACAGATGGCCAGGGCCGCCCGCACCGCCCGCTCGGGGTCGTCCTCATGGGCCACCGGGGCCCCGAACAGGGCCATCACCGCATCACCGATGAACTTCTCCACCGTCCCCCCGAACCGCTCCAGCTCGGCCCGGAGGCGCTGGTAGTAGGGGGCCAGCAGCCCCCGCACGTCCTCCACGTCCAGGCGCTCGGAACGGCTGGTGAAGCCGACCAGGTCGCAGAACAGCACGCTGACCCGCTTGCGCTCCTCCCGCCGGGCCACCGTGGGGGCGGTCAGCGGCGCCGCGCAGGCCAGGCAGAACCTGGCCCGCTCCGGGTTCTCCTCACCGCAGCGCTGGCAGACCGGCATGGCCGCGATGCTAGGACCAGCTGTGGCCGGTGTCCACGTCCCCACCGTGCCGGGGCCGGCGCCGCTGTCGGCGGCTTGTCAGCTGGCTTGTCCACGGCCCGACAGCGACGGCAGTGGGTGGCGACGAGGATGCGATGACCAGGATCGCCCGCCGCCAGGAGGTCACCATGTACCGGCCCGTCGACCAGCGCCTGATCATCGCGTTCCGGCTCTCCGTCTCCGTTCCCTGGCCGTCCGCCACCCTCGTCCGCCGGCCCGCCGCCCTGGCCCGGAGGATCGTGGCCGCGCTCCCCCGGCCCGCCCCCACCACCGTCCGGCGGCTGGCGGCCGTCACCGCCCGGCGCCTGGCGATCGCCGCCGTGCTGGCCCTCGCCGTCGTCCTGGTCGCGATCGTGCCCGCATACGCCGCGCGGCTGGCCGTGCAGAGCGACCTGTGGGACCTGCCCCTGTTCTTCGACGGCCGAGCCGAGCTCCCCGCCGAGGCCAGCCTGACCCTGCTGGTGGGCTCGATGGTGGTGTTGGCCGTCCTCTCGTCGTCCAGCGGCCGCCATCACGACCACTGGTAGGTCCGCGCCGCCGGGCTATGCCGAGGCGACCTGCAGCCTGCTGGCCCGGCGCAGGAAGCCCTCGGCCCGGACCTCGCGGTAGAAGGCCATGGACCGCTCGAGCTGCAGGTTGGCTTCGGAGCGGCGGCCGGCGGCGAGCAGCCGTTCCGCCGCCCGCAGGCGGGCGAACGCCTCGTCGGGCCGCGACCCGATCTCGGCGTAGCGGTCGGCGGCCAGCTCGAGCTCGCCGGCGGCGACCGTCGTCGCGGCCCGCGCCCAGGGGTTCGGGTGCTCGATGCCAGCGGCGAGCTCGACCAGCGCCGCCCCGCGTCCGAGGACCTCGAGGGCCACGGCCAGCTCGCCCGACCAGGGGGTGATAGCCCAGTGCCCCTGGTCGACCGTGGCCAGCAGCCCGCCCGCCTGCTCCCGCCGGCCGCTCGCGATCAGGACGCGGGCGGCCAGCGCCTGCGCGCCGACGGCGGCGTCGGGGAGGTTCGCGGCCCGGGCCAGCTCCCGCGCCGCGTCGGCGTCGGCGAGGGCGCCGGCCAGCTCCCCGCGGGCCAGCCGGACGGCGCAGCGGGCCAGCCGGCACTCCGCCTCCGAGACGTGCCGGGCGCCGGCCTCGGACTCGGCGATGAACCGGTCGGCGCCATCGACGGCCGCGTCCCAGCTCCCACGCCAGTAGTGCTCCATGACCCGGATCACCTCGAAATGGCGGAGGTCGCCGGCGAGGCCCAGGCGCTCGGCGACCTCGCGGGCCCGGCCCTGGAGCTCGAAGGCACGGGCGAGGCCGCCGAGGGTGACGTGGGCGGCCGCGAGGTTGCCGTAGGCCATCACGGCGTCGGGCGAGTTGCGGCGTGCGGTGATCGCCACCGCCTGCTCGAGGTCCGCGAGGCCGCCCGGGTCGCCGTCGGTGACCCGGGCGAGCCCGACGTAGTTGAGCGCCCGGGCGCGCAGCTCCTCCAGCCCGAGCTGGCTGAGGATGGCCAGGGCCTCGCGCCCGACCCGGATCGCCTCCTGGTTCTGCCCGGCCGATCCGAGCCCGCCGGCGAGGTGGACGAGCGCGAAGGCCTTGGCCGGCGAGGGCCCGGCGTCGGCCAGCAACTCGGACGCGCGCCGGTCGTGCACCATCGCCTCCTCGCCCCGGCCCTGGCGCCACAGCAGCTGGCCCAGCAGCGCCTCGGCCTCGGCCGCGGCCTCCCGGTCGCCCTGGGCCAGCAGCCCGTCACGGGCCTCGGCGAGCAGCTCCTCCCCGGTCTGCTCGCCGGCCGCTCGGGCCCGGCCCAGCCGGTACAGCAGCCGCGGGCGGTCGGGGTCGGCGACCGGCCACAGCTCCAGCGCGGCCTGGTACCAGCCCGCAGCGGCCGCCACGGCAGGCAGGGCGAGGGAGCGGTCGCCGGCCTCCCGGAACGCCAGCCGGGCCGCACCGGCCAGATCGGCGACGTCCTGGCCGGCCGCCCTGGCGTAGGTCAGGGCGGCCTGCCAGTGGTGGGCGAGCAGCTCGGCCTGGTCCTCGGCCCGGTCCGGCGACAGCCCCTGCAGCCACTCGGCCGCCTTGCGGTGCTTGCCGGCCCGGACCGGTCGTGGGAGCTGCTGGTAGGCGACGTCGCGGACCAGCACGTGGCGGAAGGCGTACTGGCGCTCCCCGGCCACCGCCGAGCGGCGCTCGCGGCGCAGGAACTCCTTGCGTTCCAGGGCGTGCAGGCGCTGTTCGAGCAGGAACGGCTGCTCGCCGCCCAGGGCGGCCAGGGCGCCCAACCAGCCGACCTTGCCCAGCACCGCGGCGTCCTGGACCAGCGCCTTCTCCTGCTCACCGAGGGCGTCCAGGCGGGCGGCGATGATCCCCTGCACCGACTCGGGCAGCGGCAGCTCCTCGGCGTCCTCCAGCCGCCAGCTCGACCCGACCCGGCGCAGGAAGCCCCGGTCGGCCAGCATCCGCACGTACTCCTCGGCGAACAGCGGGTTGCCGCCGGCCCGGGCGAGCAGGGCGGCCTGCGTCTCGGCCGGCAGCAGCGCCTGGTCGAGCAGGCCGGCGACCAGCCGGGCGGTGTCGTCGTCGCCCAATGGGGCCAGGGAGACGGTGGCCGAGTTGAGCTTGCCGCCGCCCCAGCTCGGCCGGCGGGCCAGCAGCTCCGGGCGGGCCGTGGCCACCACCAGCAGCGGCACCTCGGCGGCCCAGTCGACCAGGTGGTCCAGGAAATCCAGCAGCAGCTCGTCGGCCCAGTGCAGGTCCTCGAACACCAGCACGGCCGGACCCTGCTCGGCCAGGGCCTCGCAGAACCGCCGCCAGGCCGCAAACGCCTCCTCCTGCCGGTCGGCGGCCCCGGTTCCGAGACCGGCCAGCCCGACCAGCGGCCGCAGGCGCCCACTCAGCCAGTCTGCCTCTGGCTGGTCGGCGACCAGCTCACCGACCGCCTGGGTGAGCTTGGCCTCGGCCACCTCGGCCGGGTCGGTGTCCAGGATGCCGGCCTGGGCCTTGACCATCTCCCCCAGCGCCCACACCGCCACCCCCTCGCCGTAGGGCAGGCAGCGGCCCTGCCGCCAGACGGTCAGCTCCGGCTCGGCCTCGACCGTCTGCAGCAGCTCCCAGACCAGGCGGGACTTGCCGATCCCGGGCACCCCGACCAGGGTCACCAGCTGCACCGACTGCTCATCGCGGGCCCGGACCAGCGCCGCCCGAAGCAGCGCGACCTCGCGCTCGCGGCCGACCAGCGCAGCCCGGCTCCCCTGGTCGACCTCGATCCCCAGGTTCGCCCTCGGGGCCAGCGCCAGCCAGGCCGGGACCGGGTCGGCCTTGCCCTTGGCCGGGACCGGCGCCGCCTCCTGGTAGCGGATCTGGCGGTCGGTGGCCCGCCAGGTCGTCTCGTCGACCAGGATCCCGTCCACCGGGGCGGCCGTCTGCAGCCGGGCGGCGGTGTTGACTACGTCGCCGGCGGCCATCCCCTCGCCCTCCACCGGCCTGGCGTCCAGCACCACCAGGGCCTCCCCGGTGGTCACCCCGACCCGAACCTGGAGCCCCAGCCCGGGCGTGGCCTGGTTCAGGTCGGCGATGGTGTCCCGGATGGCCAAGGCCGCCCGGACGGCGCGCTCGGGGTCGTCCTCGTGGGCCACCGGCGCGCCGAACAGGGCCATCACCGCATCACCGATGAACTTCTCCACCGTCCCCCCGAACCGCTCCAGATCCGCCCGCAGCCGGGCGTAGTAGGGGGCGAGCACACTTCGGACGTCCTCGACATCGAGGCGCTCGGAGCGGCTGGTGAAGCCGACCAGGTCGCAGAACAGCACGCTGACCCGCTTGCGCTCCTCCCGCCGCGGGGCCGCCGGGCCGCTCAGGGGCGCGGCGCAGGCCAGGCAGAACCTGGCCCGCTCCGGATTCTCCTCGCCGCAGCGCGCGCAGACCGGCATGCCCGGATGGTAGGAGGAGGGATGGCTCGTGTCCATGTACCCTCCGTGAGCGCTCGCCACCTGCCGTTGCCGCAGGTGGTGGAGGTCAGGGCATTCGCTCCTTGTTGCCGACGGCGATCTGGGTCAGGGAGATCTCGGCCGAGGCCTGGTCGAACACGTACCTGGTCAGGCTCGGTGCGGTGAGCACGGTTGAGGTGTCCCACACGAGGGGGGCCCAGGGCACCACCTGCTCCATGAGATTCTTGTCGAAGTCGACCCAGCAGCTCAGGCGGGCGTCGGCCTGGGTGCTGGGGATGGCCTGGCATCGCTGGATGTCGGCGTCGACGCTGGGGACCCCACCGGCCGGGTAGGCGACCTTCAGTTCGGCCGCCAGGTCCCGGGTGAGGCCGATCATGGCGTGGTTGGTGTTGCCGGTGGCGATGATGGACGAGCTGCCGAACAGCGGGGCCGCGAAGGTGATCGGGTCGGCGTAGTCCTTGGCCCAGCCGGCCTGCACCAGGGGGATCTTGTTGGCGACGGTCTGGGAGGTGGTGAACACACCACCGAGGGCGAGCTCCCGCGGCTTCACGGCGATGCCGAGCTTGGCCAGGCCCTGCTGGACGATCGGCTCCACCTCGGTGTACGGCGTCTCGTTGGGGGTGAGGAAGACCAGGTCGCGGCAGGCCGCGGCGTCGCAGCGCCCGTCCCTGTCGCGGTCGTAGGGGGACTGCCTCACCTCCTCCCTGGCCTTGGCCTCGTCCCCCCGGTTGCCCTGCGAGGCGTACGGGTTGTAGTCGGCTCCGAGCCGGCCGTTCAGCACCGTCGGCGGGATGGCGTGGGTCGCGAGCTGGACGGTCTGGGCCCCGCCCTCGGCGAGCAGGATGGCCTGCCGGTCCAGCACCCAGTTGACCGCCTTGCGGATGTGGAGGTCGTCGAACGGCGGGACTGTGGCGTTCATGCTGAGGTACGCGGTCGCGTCGGCCAGGTCGGCATGCAGGTAGGGCCGCTTGGCGGGGTCGGTCAGGTAGCGCTGCAGCACCGGCTTGGGCGGCTGCTCCTGCCCGAGCGAGGCTTCCAGCTCGCCCCGGTCGATCCGGTCGAAGATGTCGCCGAGGTTCGTGTCGACGTCGATCTTGATGCCGTCGACGTAGTTGCTCCGGTTGTCGTCGGTGGCCTGGTCGTAGTTCGGGTTGCGGACCATGTAGAGCTTTCTGGAGGGGTCCAAGCCGGCGATCGGCTTCATGGCCCCGCACGAGGAGATGTCCAGCTTGTCGGAGCCCTGGATCATGTACGGGCCATTGGACATCACGTAGCGGCCGTAGTCACCGGCCTTCTTGAAGCACGTGCCGACCTCCTCGGGGATCGGCGCCGCCGCGGTCATCGTGAGCCGGTACAGGAAGTCGCCGGTCGGTTCCTCGAGCCGGAAGACGATCGTGGAGTCGTCGGGGGTCTCGATGCCGGAGATCTTCTGGTCGGCGGACTTGGCCTTGCCGTCCATGCCCTTGACGACGCCGAAGTAGTAGAAGCCGTACTGGGCCACCAGCGGGGCGGTGTTGATCCGCTGGAAGGCGTACGCGACGTCCTTGGAGGTGACCGCGCGGTTCAGCGGCGGCGCCCACTTGACCCCCGGCCGCAGCTTGAAGGTGTAGGTGAGGCCGCCGTCGGTCGGCTCGGGCAGCGCCGTGGCCAGGTCCGGCTGCAACTCGTTCCCAGGGGGCCCACCGATCCGCCGATAGCCGACCAGGGTCCGCAGGAGCGGCGCGTACAGGTTGAAGCCGCGGGCGGAGTACTCGCCGGTCGGGTCGAAGCCGTTGCTGAAGCTGAAGTCGGTGGTTGCCGAGCGGAACACGCCACCCCTGGTGACGGTGGCGTTCCCGCCCTTGCCGCCGTCCCCGCTGCCCCCGCACGCCGCAGCGAGCAGGCCGAGGACCAGCGCGAGCACGGTTCCCCTGCATGTCTGTCGTCGCCGTTCCATGTTGCCCCCTCTGGTGGGCCGGTCCGATCCTTGACGGTCATGGGAAGCGGTCAGCGGACAAGTAGGTGACGGTCGCTATCGGGACCTCCGGGCGGGGCGGCGTTGCTGGCCAGGGCGAGCAGGATCGTCTTGACCTGGAACGGGGTGAGCCCGGGGTGCTTGCCGAGGATGCGGGCGACCAGCCCGGCGATGTGGGGGGCGGCGAAGCTGTTGCCGGTGGCCTTGATGGTCGACCCGCCCAGCCAGGGCACCTCGATGTCGATGCCGGGGGCGCCGAACTCGACCGGCGGGGCCGGGTTGTAGTCGTAGCGGTAGGGGTCGGTGGCCTCGTTGGCCGCGACCGAGAACACCGACGCGTACTGGGAGGGGTAGGTGGGGCCGGCCACGTTGTTGACCGCGCATACCAGCATCACCTTGGCGAAGTAGGCCTCGTCGACCAGCTCGTGGAAGACGGCGAAGTAGTCGCGCTTGCCGGTGCTGAGGCTGAGGTTGACCACCTGCATGCGGTTGGCGATGGCCCAGCGCAGCCCGGCCGCGAACACGGTCCCCTTGCCGGTCAGCCGGGCGCCGAGCACGCGGACGCTGTACAGCTCGGCCTCGGGGGCGAGGGAGCGGATGATCCCGGCGCAGGCGGTGCCGTGCCCGAACAGGTCCTCGTGGGGGCCGTCGGCGGCCCGGACCTGGTCGGGGGCGTCGGGGTCGTAGGTGAGCGCCACCGCGCCGGCCACCTGCCCGACGGCCGGGTGGCCGGCGTCGACGCCGCTGTCGACCACGGCCACCCGAACCCCGGCGCCGGTGCTGCCGGCCCAGGCCCAGTCGGCGGTGATCGGGCTCGGCAGGGCCAGGGCCGGCGCCAGGGCCAGCCGGCCGGCCTCGAACTGCCACGACCAGGCTGGCTTCACGGCAGGCGCCTGTCGCCGGTGGCGTAGGCGAGGAACTCGCGGACCAGCCGGGTGGCGGCGGCCCGCTCGGCCGGCCCGACCTGGCCGAGCCGGGCGAACGCGCCGGCCAGCTCAGCCAGCTCAGCCGCCGGGTCTGGGGCGTGGCGAGCCAGCTCGTCCAGGGCCGAGGCCAGGTCGCGGTCGCCGGCGGCGGCCAGGCCGACGGCCTTGAACAGGGCCTGGCCGAGGCTGGAGAACACCCGCGAGGCCTCGATGGCCAGGGCGGCCTGGTTGGCGAACAGCCCCAGCAGCTCCATGTCGCGACGGCCGGCGGGGGCGTCGTCGCGCTGGTCGAGCAGCTCGATCACCCCGAGCATGTCGCGCTCGGTTTGCAGGGGCATGGCCAGCACCGACCGGGGCACGTAGCCGGTCGCCTCGGCCACCTCGGCGGCGAAGCGGGGGTCGCGGGCCACGTCGGCCACGGCCACCGGCTGGCCGGAGGACACCACCCAGCCGGCGATGCCGCGGTCGACCGGGACCCGCTGGCCGACCACCTCCTGGGCGCCGGCGCCCGAGGCGACGTGGAAGGTCAGCGTCTCCTGGGCCTCGTCGAGCAGGGCCAGGGAGCAGGCGGCGGCGTCGAACAGCTCGCGGGCGGCGGCCGTGATCGAGCGCAGCAGCTCCAGCTGGCCGATCGGGGCCAGGGCCGGGCCGAGGTCGGCGGCCAGGGTCGCGACCCGCTCCAGCAGCCGTTCAGGCGGGTCCGGCATCGGCCGCCCCCTCGGTCATCGTCACCCGGCGGGAGGGGTGGGTGCGGGCCAGGCGCCCGACCACGCCGTCGAGCAGGGTCCCGGAGGTGGGCGGGACCTGGTTGAGGATGCCGAGGAAGTCCTCGCCGGCCAGCCGCTCGACCACGCTGTCGTCGGTGGCCTGGACGGTGGCGGTGCGGGGGATCCGCTCGAGCAGGCCGATCTCGCCGAAGTAGTCGCCCGGGCCGAGGGTGTTGACCCGGGCCGGAGGGCCGCCGCGCTCCCCGGCCGACAGCACGGCCAGGGTGCCGGAGCGGACCACGTAGAAGGCGTCGGCCTCCTCGCCCTCGGCCACCACCACCGTGCCCGTCGGCACCGTCCGCTCCTCCATGGCCGCGGCCAGGGTCTCGAGCGCCTGGCGGGGGGCGCCTTCGAACACCCGCAGGCCCTCCAGCAGGGCGACCTTGGGGGCGAGCCGCTGCCGGGTCGCCTCGGCCCGCCGGTCCAGGCCGCGCAGCCGGGGCAGGGCGGCGACGGCGCAGGCCAGCATGGTCCCGCCGGCCGCGACCAGCGACCAGCGCAGGCCGGCGACGGCCACGAGCACCGGGACCAGCAGCGACCCGGCCAGCATGCCGGCCACCGACAGGGAGTCGAGCACCCCGAACACCCGGCCGAGGAGCTCCTGGCGGACCACCCGCTGGAGCATGGTGATGACCAGCACGTCGAAGACGATGTTGCCGGCGCCCTCCACGCCCATCACCACATAGGCCAGGGCGGGCCGCCGGATCACCGCCAGGCTCATCAGGGGCAGGCTGAAGGCGAGCAGGACCAACAGCAGGGTCAGGCCGGGGCGGCGGGCCTCGGCCAGGCGGCTGGTCAGCCCGGCCGCGGCCAGGCCACCGGCGCCGACGGCGGCGGTCAGCAGGCTGACCCCCTCCGAGCCGGTGCCGAGGAGCTGCTCGGAGACCAGCACCAGCAGCACCAGCTCCTGGCCGTAGACGAAGGTGGCCGCCACCAGCAGGACGACCAGCAGGGCGGCGTCGCCCGAACGGGCCAGGGCCGTGAACCCGTCGGCCAGCCGCCGGCCCAGCGACGGCGGCTGCTCCTCCTCGGGCTCGGCCGCCGCCCTGGCCCGGATGGGCACGACCAGGGCGGCCGAGACCAGGAAGGAGGCGCCGTTGACGGCGAAGGCGACCGCTGGGGAGCCGGCCAGGAGCAGCAGCCCACCGAGGGCCGGGCCCAGGACCAGGGCGGTGTGCTCCAGGATGCCGACCACGGCGTTGGCCGCGGCCAGGTCGCGCTCGGCGACCAGGGACGGGGTGATCGCCCCCTGGGCGGGGCGGGACGGAGTGCCGACGGTGGCCGAGGCGAAGGCGAGCAGCAGCGCCAGCCACACCGGCGCCCCGGCCAGGACCACCGCTGCCAGGCCGAACATGCAGGCGGCCCGGCCCAGGTCGGTGGCGATCATCACCGCGCGCCGGTCGTAGCGGTCGGCGATCGCCCCGCCGACGGCCCCGAACAGTACGTAGGGGGCCAGCCGCAGGATGCTCGCGGCGGCCACCCAGGCGGGCGAGCCGGTCTGGTCGAAGACGTAGACGACCAGCGCGACCCCGTACAGCCAGTCCCCGACCTGGGAGACGGTGAGGCTCCCGGCCAGGTAGCGGAAGTCGCGGTGGGCGAAGGCGGCGCGGACCACGCCGCGCCGTGCTGGCCTGGTCATGGTGGGTCCCGGTGGTTCGGAGGGACCGCCGCGGGACCGGTCAGGCGCCCGGTCCCGCGGCGGTCCGGACGGCTACTGCCTGGGCCTGTGGCCCTCGACGTCGTCGCCGGGGTCCCCGTCGGCGAGCCTGCGGGCGTGGCCCTCGACGTCCTCGGACGCCTCGGTCGGCTCGGGCGCCTCGGGGTCCTGGTAGAACCGCTTGGAATGGCCCTCGACCTCGTCGGCCGCATCCTCCCTGCGGGCGTGGCCCTCCACGTCCGGCTGCTGCTCGGTCATGACCTGCTCCTTTCCGCCGGGCGGTCCCCGCTGGACCGTCAGCTTCCCGTGCCGGATGGTCCCCGGTCGGGGCCGGACCGGCTGTCGGGCACTCGACACAAGCCACTGTCAACCACCCGACAACGCGTCGAGGCCGGCCCGGCGGCGCAGCAGGTCGAGGCGGTGGATGACGATCCGCCGGCCCCGGACCTGGAGGTAGCCGCGGCGGGCGAACCCCTGCAGGATCTGGTTGACGCTCTGGCGTGACGCCCCGACCATGCCGGCCAGGTCGGTCTGGGTCAGGTTGGCGTCCAGCTCGATGCCTTCGGGCGTCTCGGTGCCGCGTTCGGCGGCCAGCTGGGCCAGTAGCTTGGCCATCCGGCCGGGCAGGTCGAGGAAGACCAGGTCGGACGCCTGCTCGGTCAGGCGCCGGAGCAGGGCGCCCAGGGTGCGCAGCAGCGCATCGGTGAGGCCGCTGTCCCGGGTGGCCAGGTCCAGCAGCACCTCCCTGGTGATCACCAGGGCCACCGTCGGCTCCAGGGCCTCGGCCGAGGCCGAGCGGGGACCGCCGTCGACGATCGACAGCTCGC
>Ga0307296_10000656_pt1 | contig 16733 bp, 14 predicted proteins | sample ER_DNA_153_FD_194467 | JGI IMG/M metagenome (GOLD analysis project Ga0307296, IMG submission 194467) | Bulk soil microbial communities from the East River watershed near Crested Butte, Colorado, United States - ER_DNA_153 | ecosystem: Environmental > Terrestrial > Soil > Floodplain | place... | reverse complement strand
AACGCCGCGGCCCGGCCGGTGTATATGCACTTAGTGGCGGCTACCGACGCACAGCTGATCAGGCGTGCCCGAGAGGATCCCGAGGCGCTGGCGACGCTGTACCTCCGCTATCGCGACCGGCTCTACGCGTGGTTTCGCTCGCGTGCACCGGAAGCGGCGGCCTCGGAGCTGACCGCCGAGCTGTTCGCCCAGGTCGCGCTTGGACTGAGGCGCTTTCGCGACGAGGCGAACGGCTCGGCGGCGCCGTGGTTGTACGGGATCGCCAAGAACCTGCTTCGCCGCTACCACGAGCAGGGACGGCTCGAGGACGCCGCGCGCCGGCGGCTCGGGATGCCTGTCCGCTCCTATGAGGATGACTTCGCGGCGGTCGACGACCGGCTCGCCTCGGCCGCTTCGGTGCTCGAGCTGCGCTCGACGCTCGAGTCTCTCCCGAAGCCCCAACGCGAGGCGCTCGAGCTGCGAGTGGTCGACGGGCTCTCGTACGAGGAGGTGGCCGGCGCGCTCGACTGCTCGGAGACCGCGGCCCGGCTGCGGGTGATGCGGGCGCTCGGGCGCCTTCGCTCCGCTCACCCGCCGGCCTGAACGCGGGTTGCCCTGGTGCGGGGGCGGCGCTGCTGGCACCGTGTGCGCCATGAGGGCTCTCCGCAGGATCGTGTTTCCGCTCTGGCTCGCGCGCGTCCGCCTCGGCAGGCGCCTCGGCCGGCTCGCGCTCGTGGTCGCGGGCCTTGCTGCTGCGAGCGGCATGCTCGCCGCCGTGCTCGCCGGCACGGTTGCGGCGCAGGACCGGGAGGTCGGCCGGCGCGTGGCCGAGCTCCCGGCGAAGGTGCGCGCCGTGCGCGTGAACTGGTTCAGCGTCGGTGGCCAGGTGGCGCCGTACGCGAAGCTCGATGCGAGCGTCCGCCGCGGGCTGCACCGCGCGGTGGACGCGCCTGCGACCGGCACGGCGCTCTACCGCGAGAGCCTGGTCCGCGGCGTGCTGCTCGGGCTCGGCGCAGTGGACGACCTCGGCCGCTGGGTGCGCGTTCGTTCCGGGCGGGTGCCGCACGTCTGCCGCCCGGAGCGCTGTGAGGTGCTCGTGATCAGAGGTGGCGCGAGCATTCCGAACGTCCCGGGCCTGCGGCTCGTCGCGGTCGGCGAGGGCGACCTGCGCACGGCCGCGCTCTTCGGCGACGCCGTACCCGCGGAGGGACTCGGCCAGTCCGCGTTCGTCCGCAAGATCAGCCGCTACCACCGGCCGGCCCCGCCGCCCCTGCTGCTGGCGAACGGCGTCGCCGCCCTCGACCGGTCGCCGCGCCTGCACAACACCTACCGCAGCTACGGCTGGGTCGTGCCGCTGCACCGCAGCTCGGTGCGCTCGTGGTCGGCGGGTGCCCTCGTGACGCGGATCGAACAGGCACGCACGGCCTTCCAGGCCTCCGGGTTCGGCTTCGAGCTGAGCGCGCCGACCGACGAGCTCCGCGCAGCAGCGGACGAGAGCAGCCTCGCCGGACGCAGGCTGCTGCTGCTCGGCGGGCTCGCGGTCGCGCTGCTGCTCGCGTTCGCCGTGCTCGTCGCGGCCCGTCTGCGCCCGGATGTCGAGGCGACGCGTGAGCGCCTGCGCGCATCCGGGGTGCGAAGCTGGCAGACCGGCCTGCTGCTCGTGTCGGAGTCGCTCGCCGCCGCGGTTGCGGGGACCGTGCTCGGCTGGCTCGTCGGCTCGGCGGTCGCCGCGGGGATCGCCGGGCGGAGCGGCGAGCCCGTCGGCGCGCTGCTTCGGCACTCGTTGCTCTCCGGGCGTGGAGTCGTGGTGGCGCTGTTGCTCGGCGCCGCTGCCGCGCTTGTGCTCGTGGCCGCGCTCTCGATCAGTTCGATCGAGCTCGGTGGGATCAGCCTCTCGCCGCTCGACGTGGCCGCGCTTGGCGCCGCTCTGGCCGTAGTCGTGGCGCTGGCGCGAGGCTCGGCGGACGCCTCGGAGCTCGTCGCCACGCAGGGCACGGGGATCGTGCTCCTGCTGCTGCCGGCGCTCGTCGGGCTCGTTGCTGCCGTGGTCGTTGCGCGTCTCCTCCCGCTCGGCCTGCGGCTGCTCGAGCGAGCGGTGCCGAAGGGCGCGCTGACGCTTCGTCTGGCGGCGCTCGGGCTCGCGCGGCGGCCCGGCTACGCGGTCGTCGCGGTCGCCTTCGTCGTCGTCTCGGTTGGCTTCGCGCTCTTCGCCTCTTCCTACCGCTCGACGCTTCGCTCGGGGCAGGGCGAGCAGGCGGCCTTTGCCGTCCCGGCCGATGAGATCGTGCGCGAGGACCTCGCGCAGCTCGTGCCGGTCCGAGCCGCGGTCACGCCCGCTGTGGTGCACTCGCTCGGTCCGGGAGTCCGCGTTCGCCCGGTGACGAGGGTGGCCGGAAACATCGCCGGCGCGGCCGACGTGACCGGGATCACCGTGCTCGGCCTGCCGCGGAGCTCGCTCGAGCGGCTCGGCGGCTGGCGCTCGGACTTCTCGACGCGTAGGCCGGCCGAGCTCGCGCGGCTGCTCGACCCGCGGCGGCCGGTAGGCCTGCGCGGGCCCAGGATCGGCTCCGGCGCGATCCGGTTCACCCTGCCGCTGAGGGTGACCGGCACCGAGATCGGCGTCGTCGCGTACGTGCGCGCTGTCGACGGCTCCTTCGTCCCGCTGCGGCTCGGGCGCACTCACGGGTCGCAGGCCCAGCGCCTCACCGTTCGGGTTCCGGCGCGCGCTCGAGCGGGAACCCTGGTCGCGCTCCGCTTCGAGCCGCCGCCGAAACTGGAGGAGCGCGGCGCCGACGCGGGCGCGCCGGCGACCGGCTCTGTCACGCTCGGCCGGCCGCTCGTCGACGGCTACACGATCACGGACTACGGGGGCTGGGCCGGCACCGTCGGCGTCAACCGTCTCTCCAACGGCGACAAGCTGCGCTTCGGGCTGACGCTCACGAATGAGGTCGACACCTACGTCCGCCCGCGCCAGCCGACCGACGGCCTGGCCCTCCCGGCGGTCGTCTCACCGCGGATGGCCCAGCTCGCCGGGCCGGACCGGCTGCTCGGTGTGGTCACGAACGCCGAACCACTCGTCTTCCGCGTCGTCGCCGTCGCGAGCCGCTTTCCGGGGATCCCCGCGCGCGAGACCTCCGACTTCGTCGTAGCCGACCGCAACACCCTGGAGTCGGCCCTCAACACGTCGGCGCCTGGCAGCGGCTTCCCGACCGAGTTCTGGCTCGGCGTCCCGTCGGCCCGTCGCGACGCGGTCGAGGCTCGCCTGCGAAAGCAGCCCTTCACGGCGCTCACGGTCTCCTCGCGCTCGGGGCTCGAGCGGTCGCTGCGCAGCGAGCCCGTCGCGCGCGCCGCGCTCGCGATGCTCGAGGCCGCTGCGCTGACGGCCGTTCTGCTCGCGTTGCTGGGCCTGGTGCTCGGCGCGGTGTCGGAGCGGCGGGACGACGCTGCCGAGCTGTTCGACCTGGAGGCGCAGGGCGTGCCGCCGGCCAGCCTGCGGCGGCAGCTGCGACTGCGCGCGTCGATCGCGGGACTCGCGGGTGCGGCCGGCGGGCTGCTGACCGGGCTCGTGCTCTCGCTTCTGGTCGTGCGCTTCGTCGAGCTGACGGCCAACGCGACCGCGCCCGAGCCGCCGCTCCAGCTCTCGGTCGACTGGGCGGCGGTCGCGCTCTCGGCGCTTGCGGCCGGGCTCGTCGCGGCCGCGCTCGTCGGACTGGCGACGCGGCGGGCGTTCAGTCGCCCGGCACCGGCGCGCTACGGAGGCGAGGCGTGACCGTCGCGGTCGAGGCACGCGACCTCTTCCGCGTCCACTCGACTCCCGAGGGCGACGCGGCCGCGCTGCAGGGACTGACCCTGACGATCCCCGAGGGCGAGATCCTGACCGTGCTCGGCCCGAGCGGCGCCGGCAAGACCAGCTTCCTGCGCATCCTCGCCGGCCTCGACCCGCCCTCCGCGGGGACGATTCGCTCCTTCGGCTTCGACCTGCGCGTGCTCGGGAACGCAGCTCGCGCGCGCTACCGCTCGCAGGTGCTCGGGTATCTCGACCAGCACTACGAGCGCGCGCTCGCGCCCGAGCTGACCGCGCGCGAGCTCGTGGGGCTGCGGCTGCGCGCGGAAGGCGTGCCGCGCGAGGAGCGCGAGGCGCGGGCCGACGAGCTGCTCGCGCGCGTCGGCCTCACCTCGAAAGCCGACTCCCTTCCGGGCCAGCTCTCGGGCGGCGAGCAGCAGCGGGTCGCACTCTGTGCGGCGCTCGCCCACCGGCCGCGGCTGCTGCTCGCGGACGAGCCCACCGGCGAGCTCGACGAGGCGAGCGCGCGGCCTGTCTACGCGGCGATCGCGGAGCTCGCGGCTGCTGAGGGCTGCACCGTCGTGATCGTCAGCCACGACCCGGCCTCGACCGAGATCGCCGGCCGCTTCGTGCACATCCGCGACGGCCGCGTGAGCGAGGAGACCGTGCGCGGCGCGGCGGACGAGGGCCTGATCGTGGTCGGCCGCGGCGGCTGGCTGCGACTGCCGCAGGAGTTCCTCGAGCGCGCGGGGATCGGCGATCGCGCCGCGGCCTCGCTCCAGGACGGCCGCATCGTCGTCAGCGCCGCCGGTGGCGACGGGGCGCGCCCCGAGCGGGAGGCTGCGCGAGCCGCGCCGCCGCCGGGCGAGACGGTCGCGGCGCTGCGTGGCGTCGCCAAGACCCACGGCCGCGGCGCGAGCGCCGCACACGTCTTCTCCGGGCTCGATGCCGAGTTCGAGAGCGGCCGCCTCACCGCCGTGACCGGCCCGTCCGGCTCTGGGAAGACCACGCTCCTGCACCTGCTCGCCGGGCTCGACCTGCCGGACGGGGGCCGGGTGCTCGTGGGCGGCGCCGAGGTGCAGTCGCTCGATCGCGCGGCACGGGCCGAGCTGCGCCGTCGCGAGATCGCGCTCGTGCCGCAGCAGAGCGGCCTGATTCCATTCCTGAGCGCCCGCGAGAACGTCGAGCTCGGCCAGGCGATCCGCGGGCTCTCCGGCGACGCGCACGAGGCGCTCGCGGCGGTCGGCCTCGCCGAGCGGGCAGGCCAGCGGGTGTCGCGGCTCTCCGCCGGTGAGCAGGTCAGGGTCGCGGTTGCGCGGGCGCTGGCCGCGCGACCGTCGCTGCTGCTCGTCGACGAGCCGACCGCGAGGCTCGACCAGGCCAACGCCCTCCGCCTCGCAACGCTGTTGAGCACGCTCGCGCGTGAGACCGGGGCGGCGGTCGTCTGCGCGAGCCACGACCCGGTCGTGATCGAGCAGGCCGACACCGAGCTCGCCTTGGCCCAGGAGCTCGTGCCCGAGACGGTTTAATGACCCCGTGGAAGGGATCAGCCTCGAAGAGCTCCAGCTCGCAGCGCGGAATCACGGCATGCCGCTCGAGGCGCTGCGCTACCCGGTCACGCCGGTCGGGCTCCACTACCTGCTGATTCATTACGACGTCCCGGTCGTCGAGCCGGGGGCATGGCGGCTGACGGTGCAGGGCGAACGCGGGCTCGAGCTCGGGCTCGACGAGCTGCGCGCACGGCCGGCAGTGGAAGCGACCGTGACGATGGAGTGCGCCGGCAACGGGCGGGCCAGGCTCGAGCCGCGGCCGGTCAGCCAGCCGTGGCTGCTCGAGGCGGTCGGTACCGCACGCTGGCGAGGGACGCCGCTGCGACCGCTGCTGGAGGCGGCCGGTCTCGCCGACGGCACGGTGGAGGTGCTCTTCACGGGCCTCGACCGCGGCGTCGAGGGCGGGGAGGAGCAGGCCTTCCAGCGGGCGCTGTCGCTCGAAGACGCACTCCGCGACGAGGTGCTGCTCGCCTACGAGATGAACGGCGAGCCATTGCCGCCGCAGCACGGCTACCCACTGCGCCTGGTCGTGCCCGGCTGGTACGGGATGACGAACGTCAAGTGGCTTTCGCGGATCGAGTTGCTCGACAAGCCCTTCGACGGCTACCAGCAGTCGTGGTCGTACCGGGTGCGCCAGGCCGAGGACGAGGCGGGCGAGCCGCTGCAGCGGATGCAGCCGCGCTCGTTGTTCGTCCCCCCCGGGATCCCGGAGTTCCTGACGCGCGAACGCACGGTCGCCGCCGGCGAGGTGCTGCTCGAAGGGCGGGCCTGGTCGGGCCTCGCACCGGTCGAGTCGGTCGAGGTGAGCGCCGACGGCGGCTCGACCTGGGCCGCGGCCGAGGTGGAGCCGCAGGGGGAGCCGTGGGCGTGGCGCGGCTGGAGCTTCCGCTGGGAAGCGCAGCCCGGCGAGTACGTTCTCTGCTCACGCGCGCGAGACGAGGCGGGCAACGAGCAGCCCGTCGAGCCGCCCTGGAACCTCGGCGGCTACGCGAACAACGCGGTGCAGCTGGTCCGCGTGACCGTCAGCTAAAGGGAGGGCTTGACGAAATACCGCTGAGCCGCCGGAACACGCTGCTCGCCCCGAGGCGGCGTCCTCGGTCGCGCCCGTACCTTCCAGGTACGAACGCTCCCTACGTCCTTGCCTCGGAACGACCATCGCGCCCCGTCGACGAGCGCTATTCCGACAAGCCTCCTAGGTGTCGTCGGCGAAGCGCTCGGCGTCTTCGATGTTGGGCTCCCGAAACGTCCGCGCGGCTCGCTCGTCGGCCTCGAGACCGGAGAGGTCTTCCGTGGCGTGCCGTTCCTCGTGCGTCTCCAACTGACGCTCCTGTGCGTGCTCGATCGCGCGCTCGTCCTCCCGCGCTCGGAACCGCTTCAGCCAGGAACCGATGCTCATGCGGGCGAGTCTACGCCCCGTTGAAAGCCACCGTCAGCGCCACCGCGACGAACGCGAGCACGACGGCTGTCACCACGATCACACTCCCGTAGAAAGCACGCCCCACGACCCCTCCTCCTTCCCGTTCGCTCCACCGTAGGCGCCGGAGTGGAGCGCGGCATCCCTCGGGCGGGGGGTCTCGCTAGGCCGGCTTCTCGATCAGGGCGAGCAGCGTGCTGGCGGTCGACGTTGACGTGGAGCAATGGTGCTAGTCATAATAGCTCCATCATGACCATCGTCGAAGCTCCGCCGCAGCCACCACCCTCGCACGACGAGCTCGAGGCTCTGATCGAGGAGGCGCGCCGCCGGGCGCGCCGGAGGCGGCTCTTCATCGGAGGCGCCCTGGTGGGCGCGATCGCCGTGGCGGGGCTGGTCGTCGGTCTCGTGCTGGTCCTCCGCGGGGGGACCGGTACCGCGGTGCCCCGGGACTTTCACCTCGTCCACGCCCGCGGGCCGGTCCGGCATCTCCAGCTCGAGACTCTGCTCGGGCAGCAGCCGGCGACGCTCGACCTGGCCACCGGCGACGCCGAACGGACGCGGGTCACGCAGGAGCTGTGGTGGAACGAGGGGACGGGCTTCGTGCGAACCGTGTACCGCCAGGACGGACGACTCGTCGCCGACTGGGTTGAGCAGCAATGTCAGGGCGCCGGCCCGTCACGTTTCTGCATCCCGCCCTGGCCGTACGTTCCCTACTTCCAGCTTGGCGGGGTGCAACCGAAGCCCGGCGCGACGCGACACGTCGCCAGGGGAAGCTTCCGCGGGCACCGTGTGGTCTGGGTCGAGCAACTCGAGAGGTCGGTTGGCGGCAAGCTCCACCTGAGCGGCGACCAGGTGGCGTTCGACGCAGTCACTCATCAGCCGGTCGCGCTGCGGACGATCGAGCACAGCGGCCACTTCAAAGGCAGAACGTTCAGACTGAACGCGATCACCGTCTTGCCGGACCTGCCCGGGAAGAACGTCGCGTTCGTCGTGCCCAAAGGCGGAGCTGGCCGCAACCCGCCGAATTCGCTCGTGATCGTCACCGGCCAGCGACTCCCCGCAGCACGGGCCGCGCTCGGGCGTACACCGCTCTGGCTCGGCCGCTCCTTTCATGGCCAGCGACTGGCGTCGGTCGTGGTGGGCCGAGAGGGGCAGCAGTCTCAGAACGTGAGCGGACATCCGCTGCCGCCGGTCGGTTTCGTGCGCTTCGCGCGCTTCGACTACGGCAGCTTCGCGGTGTGGGAGTTCGGCCGGGACCGGCCCTCGTGGTACCTGCACGGTCCGCCTGCCGGAAAGCTCGTGCTCAGCGGAGGTGACGTCATGTTCGCGCGTGATGGCATCGGGGTGGACATCAGGCCGACCGGAGCGAAGTTCCAGCTCGACCGCGCGACGGCGCTCGCGCTGGCCAAGGCCATGCGCCCCGTCGACGGCTAGCGCTCCGGGGGCCGCAGCACAGCGAACTGGTCCGTGATCTCGAGCCGCCGCGAGCGGAAGCGGTAGCACGCGGCAGGGCGGCCGCCCGCGCGGCCGGGCTCTCGCCGCTCGCCGGTCGGCTCGAGCTCCCCGCGTCGCAGCAGGACGCGCTGGAGGTTCGTCGCCGAGACCTCGTGGCCTAGCGCGGCTACGTACAGCTCGCGCAGCTCCGAGATCGTGAACACCGGTGGTGCGAGCGCGAAGCCGATGTTGGTGTACGAGAGCTTCGCGCGGAGCCGGTCGCGGCCGGCGAGGACGATCGCGCGGTGGTCGAAGGCGAGCTCGGGCAGGCGCGAGACCGGATGCCAGCGCGTGTCCTCGGGCACGACCGGGTCGACGTCGGCGGGGACGAGCCCGAGGTACGTGGTCGCGAGCTCCCACTCGAGCGGGTTGCGGTCGGGGTCGCTACGCGTCTCGAGCTGCTCCAGGTGGGCGAGCTCGCGCACGTCCACCTTCTCCGCCAGGTGGCGCCGGATCGAGCGCTCCAGCGTCTCGCCCGGGTCGAGGTAACCGCCGGGGGCGGACCAGGCCCCGAGGAAGGGCTCGCGCGCCCGCTGCCACAGCAGCGCCTGGAGCCGGCGCTCTCGAACCTGCAGCACGACGGCCAGCGTGACGTGTGCCGGTCGTGCGCTGGTAGACTCCCGCGGAGGTTTTCGACCCACAGGCGGAAACCTACCCGAAGATGACCACAGCCAACGTCGCAGTCCCGGTCCGGGACGTCGAGCAGGTCCTCCGCGAAGGCGGCCTGTCGCGCTTCCACAAGAAGGCGATCCTGGTCACCGGCGCGGCCTGGACGTTCGTCGCGATGGAGATCCTGCTCGTCGGCTTCGTCGCGCCGATCTTCACCGGGCTCTGGGGCCTCGACGGGCGAATGCAGGGGCTCGTCAACAGCGCCGCGCTCGCGGGCTCGCTCTGCGGCTCGCTCGTACTCGGACGGATGGCAGACCGGATCGGCCGGCGCGCGATCTTCCAGTACTCGATCCTCTGGTACGCGGCCTTCACGGCGGTGACCGCGCTCGCGTGGGGGCCGTGGTCGGTGATGACGTTCCGCTTCCTGGCCGGCCTCGGCCTGGGCGGCATGCTCGTCGTCGACCCGTCGATGCTGACCGAGTACCTGCCGCCGCAGCGGCGTGGCCGGCTGCTCGTGTTCCTCGACTTCTGGTGGCCGGTCGGGCTGCTGATGGCGACCGGCCTCTCGTACATCTTCCTCGGCCCGACGTTCGACCGCTTCGGCGACTGGAGCTGGCGCTACCTCTTCCTCGCCGCCTCGTTCCCGGCCTTCCTCGCCTTCGTCGCGCGACGCACCCTGCCGGAGAGCCCGTACTTCCTCGCGCGCCAGGGGCGCAAGCAGGAGGCGGCCGAGGTGCTGACGGAGATCACGGGCCGCCCGGTCGCGGAGGCGGAGTTCAGCGCGCCGGAGGAGACGCGCTCCTCGATGCGCGAGCTCTTCGACGTCAAGCTGCGCAGCCGTGCCGCGACGACGGCGCTCATCTGGATCGCCCTGAACATCTCGTACTACGGGCTTTTTCTCTGGCTGCCGTTCGTGCTCCAGGGCGAGAAGAGCTTCCACGTGAACGTGTACTTGCTGCTGACGCTGAGCGCGCTCTCGCAGTTCCCGGGCTACGCGGCGGCGATCTGGCTCGTCGAGCGGGTGGGGCGGAAGCCGACGCTCGCTGTCTTCCTGCTCCTAGGCGGGGTCTCGGCGTACGCGTTCGCGGTCGCCGACTCGTCGGGCGTCTACATCACGGCGCTGTTCTTCGTCGGCTTCTTCAACCTCGGAGCGTGGGGGGCGGTCTACCCGTACACCGCCGAGACGTTCCCGACCCGTCTGCGCTCGAGCGCGTTCGGCCTGATGGAGGGTGTCGGCAAGACGGCCGCGATCGCCGGTCCGTACATCTTCGGGCACCTGAAGGACGCGACCGGCAGCACGACCTGGTCGCTCACGTTCATCGCGATCGTGATGGCCGCCGGCGGGGTGGTTGCGGCGATCTTCGGTCGCGAGACACGCGGCCGCGCACTCACCTAGCGCTCGGCCAGCGCCTCGCGGGCCGCCTCGTCGAACGAGGTCAGCTCGACCGGGACGAGCTCGCGGATGCGGTCGTCGTGCGCCACCGTCTCGTTGCGCAGCCCCTCGATCAGCGGGCGCGCGATTCCAGCCTTCACCGGCGTGATCACGTGCAGCCATAATGAGGAGAGGTACGGCGTGAGCAAGGGGACCTCGAAGATGAACGGATGCTTGTCGCGCAGGCGAGCGATGCGTTCCATCATCTCGCGGTAGGTCATCACCTCCGGGCCGCCGACGTCGAAGGCCTGGCCGATCGCCGGCTCGAGGCCACAGACGCCCGCAAGGTAGGCGACGACGTCACGAAGCGCGACCGGCTGCGTCCGCGTCGAGACCCAGCGCGGCGTGATCATCGCCGGGAGCCGGTCGACCAGCGAGACAATCGTCTCGAAGGCGGCGCTTCCGCGGCCGACGACGATTGCCGCCCGCAGCGTTGTGACCGGCACCGAGGTGGAGGCAAGGCGGAGGCCGGTCTCGCGCCTGCTGCGGAGGTGGGGCGAGAGGTCGGGCGAGTCGTCGCCGAGCCCGCCGAGATAGACGAGCTGCTTCGCACCGGCGCGCTCGGCCGCGCGGGCGGTCGTCTCGGCGGCCTTCTGATCCTCCGCCTCGAAGTCGGCTGCGCCGAGCGAGTGGACGAGGTAGTAGGCGACGTCTGCCCCGTCGAGCACGCGGGCGACGGAGTCCGCGTCGGTCGCGTCCGCGTGGGCCCACGTGACGCCTCCCTCGTCCGGCTGCTCGCGGCGTGAGACGGCGGTGACGTCGTGCTCTGCGGAGAGCGCGTCGACGAGCGGCTGCCCGATCGTCCCGGTCGCGCCGAAGACAACGACCTTCACTCGGGGGCCTCGGCGCTAGCCGCCGGCGATCGCGGCGACGAGGCGGATCTCGTCCTCGGCGCCGACCTCGCCACCCAGGTCGTCGACCTGGGTGCGGTTCAGGTAGACGTTCACGAGCGGCCGCAGAGTGCCGCGCTCGTCGAAGACCAGGTCGCGCACGGGGAGCTGCAGCAACGCCTCCCGCACGGTGGCCGCCTCCAGCTCGAACCGCCCCTCGCCGCCTGCTTCGCGGGCGAGCAGCGAAGGGATCAGAACTAAGACCACGTCGTTCGCCTCCGGCTCACTCCCGCGGAGGAAACCATGTTTCCCCAACGTGCCCCCTTCTTCTTCCGGGCTCGCCTCGGTCTGCTGACCGAGGATCTCCAGGTGGGGAACCTCCCGGTTCCCCACAACCCCTCCACCGTGGTCGTTACGACCACTCGCAGGCTTCGACGGAGAGGATCGTCGGCAGGAAGCGCGCGGCCTCGAGCCACGAGTCGCCCTCGTCCGGCGAGACGAAGACCGAGCCGCCCTGCGTGCCGAGGTAGATGCCTGCCGGGTCGAGCCGGTCGAAGCTCATTCCCTCGCGCATCACCGACGCCCACGCCTGCTGCGGCAGCCCGTCAGTGAGGAGCTCCCACGATGCGCCGGCGTCTCGCGTGCGGTAGACGCCGAGTCGCCCGTTGGGTGTGACGCGGTTCTCCGCGCCCTCTTCCGGGATCACATACGCCGTGTCCGGATCGTCGTGATCGAGTGCCAAGGGGAAGCCGAAGCCGGACGGCAGACCATTGCCCTCGAGCCGCTCCCAGCTCTCGCCGCGGTCGTCGGAGCGGTAGACGCCGCAGTGGTTTTGCTGCCAGAGGCGCTCGGGCTGCGCCGGGTGCACGAGCAGCTTGTGCACGCACTGGCCGACCTCGGGGAAGTTGTCGTCCGGGAAGAAGTCGGCGGCGACGCCCTGGTTCTTCGGCTCCCAGGTCTCGCCGCCGTCGTCGCTGCGGAAGGCCCCCGCCGCCGAGATCGCGATGTAGAGGCGCTGCGGGTCGGACGGGTCGGCCTGGATCGAGTGGCAACAGAGCCCGCCCGCGCCGGGGTTCCACTTCTCCCGCGTCGGGTGCTCGATCAGCGACTGCACGGGCTCCCACGTCGAGCCGCCGTCGTCCGTGCGGAAGAGCGCGCCCGGCGTGCCGCCCAGGAACAGCGTCTCGGGCTCGTCGGCATGGCCCGGCTCGACGTGCCACGACTTCTCCCAGCTGAGCCCGCTCTCCTCGGGCAGGCCGATTCCCTCGGCCCGCTCCCACGTCTCGCCGAGGTCGGGCGAGCGGTGCGCGGTCGCGCCGTAGACCCAGTTGTTGGTGGCCGCGTGCAGCGTTCCGGTGCGGGGATCGCGCATCGCGTGGAAGACCTCCCAGCCGGTCAGGTGCGGCCCTGCGACCGACCACTCGCGACGCGACTCGTCGCTCGTGAGCACGAACAGCCCCTTGCGGGTACCGACAAGGACGGCAGCTCCCATCGAGCGACTAGCCTAGCGGCAAGACCGAAAGGAGAGCGATGGCAACGCTGGACCAGAAAGCACGCAGCTTCCTTGAGCAGCCGTTCGTCGGCACCGTGACCACCCTGCGGCCCGACGGGTCGCCGCATTCGACGATCGTCTGGGTCGATACCGACACCGACGAGGTGCTGTTCAACACCGCAGCCGGCCGCGCGAAGGAGAAGCACCTCCGCCAGGACCCGCGCGTCTCGCTGCTCGTGGTCGACCCGGGGAACACGTACAAGTGGGTCGCCGTCAGCGGCACCGCGGAGCTGACCACCGAGGGGGCGGACGAGCAGATCGACAAGCTGGCCAAGAAGTACCTCGGCAAGGACGAGTACCCCTGGCACAACCCGGAGGAGAAGCGCGTCAAGGTGCGCATCCGGCCCGAGCACGTCGAAGCCAGCGGCTTCGACGAGTAGCGCTTGGCTCTGACGCTCTGCGACGTCGGCCCGCGCGACGGTCTCCAGAACGAGGCCGAGGCGCTCGAGCCCTCGACGCGGGCGAAGCTCGTCAACCGCCTCGCCGCTGCCGGCCTGCCGCGCGTCGAGGTGGTCAGCTTCGTCCGCGACGACCGCGTGCCGCAAATGGCGGGCGCCGAGGACGTCGTCTCCGGAATCGAGCGGCGCGAGGGCACGGAGTACTCCGGCCTCGTCCTCAACGAGCAGGGCTACGAGCGGTTTGCCGCGACGGACCTCGACCGCTTAAACGTCACCTTCGGCGCGACCGAGGAGTTCAACCGCCGCAACGGCAACGCGTCGCTCGACGAGGCGGTCGAGCGCGTCGAGCGGATCCAGGCCGAGGCGGCCAAGCCCGCGACGGTCACGATCAGCGTCGCCTTCGGCTGCCCGTTCGAGGGCCGGGTCGACCCGGGGCGCGTCGCCGAGCTCGCCGGCCGCTTCGACGGCGCGGAGGTCGTCCTCGCCGACACGATCGGGGTCGCGGCCCCACGCGAGGTGCGCGACCTGATCGCCGGCTCGGGCGCGGCCGGCTTCCACGGCCACAACACGCGCAACACGGGCTACGCGAACGCGCTCGCCGCGCTCGAGGCGGGGGCGAGGGTGCTCGACGCCTCGGTCGGTGGGCTCGGCGGCTGTCCGTACGCGCCGCGCGCGAGCGGCAACGTCGCGACCGAGGATCTCGTCTACCTGCTCGAGCGCGAGGGCGTGACCACGGGCGTCGACCTTGACGCGCTGATCGCGATCGCTGCCTGGCTGGAGGGGATCTTCGGCCGGAAGCTCGAGGGCCAGCTCTACCGCGCCGGCACCTGGCCGTAGGCCTCTCTAAAGGCGTCGACGGCGAGGTCGATCTCCTCGTCGCCGGTCTGCCAGTTCGAGACCGAGACGCGAATCGCCTTGTGGCCGGTCCAGGTCGTGCCGCTCATCCAGACGCGGCCGTCCTCCTGTACCAGTCGCAGCACCTCGTCAGTGCGCTCGTCGGACTCGAAGCGGAAGAGCACCTGGTTGAGCACGACCTCGTTCAGCAACTCGACACCGTCGAGCTCGGCGATCGCGGCCGCGAAGCGAGTGGCGCCGTCGCAGCAGCGCTCGACAAGCTCGACGAGGCCGCTGCGCCCGAGCGAGCGCAGCGCCGCGTACACCGCGAACCCGCGCGCGCGGCGCGAGAACTCCGGCACCCAGTCGACCTGGTCGCGCACCCGCCGCGCTCCTTCGTCCTGGATCAAGTACGACGCGGTCGTCGTCATCGCGGCCCGGTGCGACTCCGGGTGGCGGCAGAGGACGATGCCCGAGTCGTAGGGCACGTTCAGCCACTTGTGCGCGTCGGTTGTCCAGGAGTCAGCGCGCTCGAGCCCGGCGACGAGGTGACGCAGCCGCGGCGAGACCGCGGCCCAGATCCCGAAGGCGCCGTCCACGTGGAGCCAGGCGCCGGCGGCCTCGCAGGCGTCGGCGATCTCCGGGAGCGGGTCGAAGGCGCCGGTGTTGACCTCGCCAGCCTGGGCGGAAACGATCACCGGCCCCTCGCCGAGCGCGTCGCGTAACGCCGCGGGCACGAGCCGGCCCTGGTCGTCGGCTGCCACGACCTCGGGCGCGCCGAGGCCGAGCAGACGGAGCGCCCGGTCGACAGTCGCGTGCCGTTTCTCGCCGGCCACGACCTGGATCGACGGCGCGCCCGTGAGGCCCTTGGCGCCGACGTCCCAGCCGACCGCGTCGAGCACGTGCCAGCGCGCGGCCGCGAGCCCCGTGACGTGGGCCATCTGCGTGCCAGTGACGAAGCCGACCGACGATTCGGCCGGCAGGCCCAGCAGGTCGACGAGCCACTCGCCGGTGACCTGCTCGACCACGGAAGCCGAAGGCCCGCCGGCGTAGAGGCCGGCGTTCTGGTCCCAGGCCGAGGTGAGCCAGTCGGCCGCCAGCGCGGCCGGGAGCCCGCCGCCGATCACGAAGCCGAAATAGCGGCCACTCCCCATCGCGACGACGCCCGGCTCCGCCGCCGACGCGAGCTCGTCCACCACGCTCTCTGCCGCGCTTGGTCCCGCGGGCAGCGGCCCGCCCAACGCTTCCCGGAGCTGCTCCGGCTCGACGCGCGGGAAGACCGGTCGCTCGTCCAGGCTCTCGAGGTAGTCGGCCGCGAGCTCGGCCGTGCGCCGGAGCAGGTCGCGGATCTCGCTCATGCGTCCATCGCGAACAGCTGCGCCTCGCGCCGGCCGAGCATGATGTTGCGCTCGTGCGCGAGCCCGAGCTTGCGCGCGACGTTCTCGGAAGCCGTGTTGCCGTGGATGATCAGCGCGATCAGCCGCTCCGCGCCGAGCTCCCCGAGCGCGTAGTCGCGCACCGCGCCCGCGGCCTCGGTCGCGTAGCCCTGTCCCCAGTAGTCGCGGCCGAGCGTGTAACCGACCTCGACCTCGGTCGGCCCGTTCGGCGACGAGGCACGCGTGGTCGGCTCCCAGGTCTCGGTGTTCCAGACCAGCAGCCCGACGCGCCCGATGACGGCGTCGTCCTCCTTGCGCACGGTGGTGAAGAGGCCGAACCCGTCCGCGTCCCAGCGCTCGATCATGCGCCGCACCGAGCGCTCGGTCTCTGTGCGGGTGAGCGTGCGGCCCTCGCCCACGTAGCGCATCACCTCCGCGTCGGCGTACATCGGCGCGAGGGCATCCGCGTCGGATGCAACCGGAGCGCGCAGCAAGAGTCGGTCGGTCTCGAGCGAGAGCATCGGCGAGAGCCTAGAACGCGAGCCTCGCAAGCAGCACGATCCCGACGATCGCGGCGACCAGGAAGGCGAGCGTGACCAGTCCGCCCACGGCGTGACGGGTCGGCGAGCGGCTCAGCGACGCCTCGAGCTGCTCCTCGACGTAGCGGTTGATGCGCTGCTCGAACCGGTCCTCGAACGAGTCGCCGCCGGGTGGCGGGCCGGCCTTGAGCGGCGGGAAGGAGCGCTGCGACTCGTCGAGAGCAAGCTCGTAGACGTGCTCGTGCTGAATGTCCTTCAGGTTCTGCTGGCCGAGATCGCGGACGCTGACGCGCTCAGGCAGCTCGTTGCCGAGCAGCGCGCGGGTCGTCTCGGAGATCAGGATCTGGCCGCCGTGCCCGGCGGAGCAGATGCGTGCGGCCCGCACGACGTCGAGGCCGAGGTAGCCCTCCTCGCCGACGCTCGGCTCTCCGGTGTGCAGGCCCATTCGCACCCGCACCTCCGCGCCGCCGGGCCACTCGTGCCCCGCGAGCGACCGCTGGCCCTCGACCGCAGCGCGCACGGCGTCCCTCGCGCGCGGGAACGAGTAGAAGAAGGCGTCGCCCTGAGTGTCCACCTCGCTGCCGCCCGCGGCCTGGAAGACCTCGCGCAGCAGCCGCCGGTGATCGCCGACCACGGTGCCGTAGTCGTCGCCGAGCTCCTGCATCAGGCGCGTGGAGCCTTCGATGTCGGTGAACAGGAAGGTGACGGTGCCGCCGGGGAGAGTCACGCCGTTACCGTACAAAGCGTGAACAGGCTCGGCCACGAGACGAGCCCCTACCTCCTGCAGCACGCGGAGAATCCTGTCGAGTGGTACCCGTGGGGTGAGGAGGCTCTCGCGCGGGCGCGCGAGGAGGACAAGCCGATCCTGCTCTCGGTCGGGTATGCCGCGTGCCACTGGTGCCACGTGATGGCCCACGAGTCGTTCGAGGACGGGGCCACGGC
>Ga0307296_10000654_pt1 | contig 16743 bp, 17 predicted proteins | sample ER_DNA_153_FD_194467 | JGI IMG/M metagenome (GOLD analysis project Ga0307296, IMG submission 194467) | Bulk soil microbial communities from the East River watershed near Crested Butte, Colorado, United States - ER_DNA_153 | ecosystem: Environmental > Terrestrial > Soil > Floodplain | place... | reverse complement strand
GTGGGATAGTTCCACAGGCCAAATCCAACCTTGTACGTGTCGTCGTACAACGCGAGGTCGGGACGATGAACCAGCAGGTCGAGGATCCAGTGCGAGAATACGGCGCCCCCGACAATTGCCGCAGCAGCCCATTTTTGCGCCGGCGCTAGGGCCCGATATGTGACAGCGGCACCCACCGACCAGAGCGCAGCGCCGGGAAGGCTGTGCGTGAATGGCATGTAGTAAAGATCGAACGGGTTTGTCGCAGTGATACCCGGAACGATGCGGACCTTCTCGATTCCAAGCAGCACCAGGACCGCCCACGCGACATCGACAAGTTGAACCGCAACAAACAGAACCCATAACGGAATTGCCGGCTTCGCAGCCTTGCACGCGAAGCTCACGCCATAGTGGCCAATAAACATCTGGTTACCGTCTTCACGTCGGAATTCGCCGTTGAACGTCGGTATCGATCGAAAGTTCCGCGGTGCGCCAGCCGCAGACCCCAAGTTTTTCGCGCATAGTCTCCGGTACCGGGGCGGTGACGGTGACCGGCGCCTTGTTTTTGAAAATTGGCACAGTCACTTCGCGCGAATGAAGATGCAGCGGCGGACCGCCGGCCCGCGGCGCGCTTCCGTAGAAATTGTCGCCGACGATCGGCCATCCCATCTCGGCGCAGTGCACGCGCAATTGATGCGTGCGTCCGGTCAATGGCTCAAGCGCAAGCCAACTGAAACCGGCGCCGCGACCCATCACCTTCCAGGTGCTTGCGGAAGGCAAACCATGCGCGTCGGCCTTCATCCACCAGCCGCGCGTGTCGTCGCGTCTTGCGAGGGCAACGTCGATGCGGCCTTCGTTCGCTTCTGGGCCGCCCTCGACGACCGCCCAATAGCATTTGCCGACCTTGCCCTGTTTGAACAGTTTGCCGAGCAGCGCCAGCGCCTTGCGATGACGGCCAAGCACCAAGCAGCCGGTGGTGTCGCGGTCGAGCCGATGCGCCAGCGCCGGCGGCCGCGGTAAACCGAAACGCAACGCATCGAAATAGTCTTCGAAGGCATCGCCGCCCTTCGGCCCGCGATGCACTGGCAATCCGGCCGGTTTATCGACAACCAGCATCAGCCCATCGCGGTACAGTAGGCGGGCGAGCATGTCTTCCGGTGTCATGCCGAAACGGCTATCACGTGCGCGGCATGGACGACAGCACACAAGACGGAAACTGGTGGAAGCGCCTCAGCGGGGGCCTCAAACGCACGTCATCCTCGCTCGGTTCCTCCATCACGGCTCTGGTTTCCCACCGTCAGCTCGAGCCTGAGACGCTCGATGCACTCGAGGACGAGCTGGTACGCGCCGATCTCGGACAGGATATCGCCGTTCGGATCGTGGACACGCTGGGCCAGGGCCGCTATCCGCAAGGCCTCTCGCCCGACGAGGTGAAGGGTTTGCTTGCCGCCGAAATCGAAAAAACGCTAACACCGGTCGCGCGGCCGCTCGAGATCACCGCGCGGCCGTTCGTCATTTTGGTCTCGGGCGTCAACGGATCCGGCAAGACCACGACCATCGGCAAGCTTGCCGCTCGTTTTCGTGCGGAGGGCAAAAGCGTGATGCTTGTGGCCGGCGATACCTTTCGCGCCGCCGCGATCGATCAGCTCAAGATCTGGGGCGAGCGGACAGGTGCGAGCGTGATGGCTCGCGAGCCTGGTGCCGATGCCGCCGGACTCGCCTTCGATGCGGTCGCCGCGGCCAAAGAACAAAGCGTTGAAATCGTGCTCGTGGACACTGCGGGGCGCCTGCAGAACCGGGCCGAGTTGATGAGCGAACTGGAAAAGATGGTGCGCGTCATGCGCAAGGTCGAGCCGACGGCGCCGCACGCTGTACTGCTCGTGCTGGATGCGACCATCGGTCAGAATGCTCTCAATCAGGTCGAGATATTCGGAAAAATAGCGGGGGTTACCGGCCTGGTGATGACCAAGCTCGACGGCACGGCCCGCGGCGGTATTCTCGTTGCCCTTGCCGAGAAATTCGGCTTGCCGGTGCACTACATCGGCGTCGGTGAGGGCGTGGACGATCTGGCGCCGTTTACCGCGCGTGATTTCGCGCGTGCCGTCGTCGGACTGGAATCGTAGCCGAGGACACGGATGGCGATGAAGAAGCAACTCAACCCCGGTCTCAAGCTGGTGCTCGACATCGGACCCTTGATACTGTTTTTCGTCGCCAACTCGAAATTCGGAATCTATGTGGCGACTGGCGCGTTCATGGTGGCCATCCTTGTCGCGCTGGCCCTCTCATACGCGATGACCCGGCATCTCGCGATCATGCCCATCGTTACCGCTGTGGTCGTGTTAATTTTCGGCGGGCTGACGCTGATCCTTCACGATGAGCTATTCATCAAGCTTAAACCGACCATCATCTACGTTTTGTTCGGGGGAACGCTTGTGGGCGGGCTTGCATTCGGCAAGCCAATGCTCGGCATGGTCTTTGATTCTGTCTTCCATTTGCGCGACGAGGGCTGGCGCAAGTTGACCTGGCGCTGGGCGATTTTCTTCTTTGCGCTCGCGATACTGAATGAGATTGTCTGGCGCACGCAGACGACCGACTTCTGGGTGAGCTTCAAGTTATTTGGCGTTGCTCCACTCACCTTCCTTTTCGCCGCGCTGCAGGTTCCGCTGCTGAACAAATACAGCATCGAAAAGAAAAACTAGCGCAGCGTTTTCTCGATTTCGGGCAGAAGCGTACGGCCGAAATTCTCCGCCGTGATGGGTCCTACAAGCTTGTAAGCGATGCGACCGTCCCGCCCGATCAAGAATGTCTCCGGCACGCCGTAAACGCCCCAGTCGATCGAAGCACGGCCTGTCTCGTCGCGACCGGTGGCGACAAAGGGATTTCCATACCGATTAAGAAAGCGCCGCGCATTGTCGGGCGCGTCCTTGTAGTTGATGCCGATGAGTTGAATGCGCTTGTCTTTGGACAGTTGCTCAAGGAAGGGTGCTTCGTCGTGGCAGGGCACGCACCAGGATGCCCACACATTTAACACCGTAACGGCGCCTTGGAAAATCGCATTGCTGACGCCCGGGACGGCCTTGCCATCGCGTTCGAGCCCCGGAACCCCGGGTAGATCCATCGTCGGCGCCGGACGGCCGATAAGCGCCGATGGAAGTCGCGACGGATCGCCAGTACCAAGTCGATAGAAGAACAAAGCCGCCAGTGCGAGGAACGCGATCAGTGGCAACAGCACCAGAATGCGGCGCCGTTTTGAACTGACGCTTTCGTCCGCTGCACTCATCAATTCATCAGTCCTTGCGCTGCGAGCGCCTTGTAACGCCGCGCTCTTCGAGGTCACCGAGAATGCGGCGCTGCGCCGAATAGTCGAGCACGACCCAGGCCACCAATGCAGCGACAACGAAAATCGTCACTGCATAGGCGGCGATGATGAAGTCGGCGTGCGGGCCGATGGTCATGCGCCTGCCTCCGCCAGCTTCTGCGCCTGCAACAGCCGCATGCTGCGCACGCGACGGCGCAATATCTCGTTGCGCATGACAGCGAGATGCAAGGTCAAGAATAGCAATGTAAAGGCCAGCGTCATGATCAACAGGGGAGTGAGCAGCGCCGGAGCAATGGTTGATCCGCCCATGCGGAACACCGAAGCCGGCTGGTGCAACGTATTCCACCAATCGACCGAGAACTTGATGATCGGCAAATTGACCGCGCCGACCAGTGACAGCACCGCGGCCGCACGCGCGCCCCGGCTCGGTTCTTCGGCGGTCCAGTAGAGTGCCAGCACGCCGAGATAAAGCAGAAGCAAGACCAACATCGATGTGAGGCGCGCGTCCCAAACCCAATACGTTCCCCAAGTCGGGCGGCCCCAGAGCGAGCCCGTTACGAGGCAAATAAATGTGAACGCGGCACCGATTGGCGCAGCGGCCTTGCCGGCGACGTCCGCGAGGGGATGCCGCCACACCAGTGTCCCCAGCGCAGCGACACTCATCAGTCCCCAGCCAAACATGCCGAGCCACGCCGCCGGCACGTGCAGGAACATGATCTTGACGGTTGCGCCCTGCTGGTAGTCGTCGGGTGCGTTCATTGCGCGGTAAAGGCCGATCACGAATAGAAGCAGCGTCGCTGCAATCAACCATGGCAGCACGCGATTGACGATGCTCAGAAAGCGCGTCGGATTGGCGAGATCAATCACCGGCATCGGCAATCTCTGATCATGTCATTTGAGTCCAATTTCATGTCATTCGAGTCCATGTCGAAGAACCGCTGCCGCTGCAATTGGACCGAGTACGAGGCTGGCCAAACTTAGCGCACAAAGAATGGTGAAAGGTGGGCCGAACGGCGCGGGTCCGACGATCGCCGCATTAGCCGCGGCAACGCCGAAGATCAACACCGGCACCGTGAGCGGCAGCACCAGTACAGCAAGCAACAAGCCGCCGCGGCGCAGCGCAACCGACAACGCCGCGCCGATCAATCCGAGGAACGTCAGCGCAGGTGTGCCGGCGGCGAGGGTGAGCGCAAGCCATCCCGCCGAGTGCAATTCGACGTTGAGCATCAACCCGAGCAGCGGAGCGATAATCACGAGCGGTAATCCGGTGGTGATCCAATGCGCGATCGCTTTGGTGGCTACCGCAATTTCAAGTGGCATGCCACCCATCATCAGGAGGTCGAGCGAACCGTCATCGTAGTCGGTCGCAAACAGCCGATCGAGGGCAAGCAGGCTGGCAAGCAGCGCACCAAGCCAAAGGATCGCCGGTCCAATCCGCGCGAGCAACGCAAGGTCGGGACCAATTGCAAATGGAATCATGCTGACGACGACGAGGAAGAACAACGCGCCCATCAGGGCGCCGCCGCCGACACGGACCGCCAGCCGCATGTCCCGCCCAAGAAGGGATGTGAACGAACTCATGCTGAACCCAATTTCAGTTCGCGTGCGCGCTCAAGCCCGATCGCTCCGTGTGTTGCGGCAATGACCATGCCGCCGGCGTGCAGATGGTCGCGCATCAGCTCAGCGAGCCGTGTCTGTGAGGGCGTGTCGAGGGAAGAGGTCGGCTCGTCAAGCAGCCATATCGGCCGCCGCACGGCGACAAGACGTGCGATCGACAATCGCCGCCGCTGTCCGGCGGACAGATAGGCGGCGGGTAGATCCGCGAGCGGGGCAAGGTCGACCGCTTCCAGCGCGGACTTGGGGTTGCGGCTGGCGCCGAGAAATCCCGTCCAGAATTGAAGGTTCTCATCGACCGTAAGCGAAGGCTTCATTGCGTCCTGGTGACCGAGATAGTGTGCCTGCTCCGCAATCGGGATATCGCGGTCGCCGCCTTCCAGAATGAGCTGCCCCGCGGCGATCCGCACCAGGCCCGCGATCATCCGCAGCAAGGAAGATTTGCCAGCCCCGTTGCGACCGGTCACCAGCAACGCCTCTCCCTCGGAAAGACTGAAGCACAGGCCCCGAAAAACCTCGCGCCCGCCTCGGTTGCAGGCCAATTGGTCGCCTTTGAGTTTCATAACGGCTGCTGGGGTCCGCCGACCGGCGGAGACACGGCGCCAAGCCCGGAAAACCCCGATTTTACGAGCATTTTTGGTGTTGTTCCCCGGTCAATATAGCGTTGGGCGAGAAAAGACCTTATAAGCCCGAACTTGCGACGTTACGTAATTCGAATTCGGACGCAAGTCTCGCCAGCAAGAAAAACACCACCTTGCCAATAGCTTAGTCCGAACCAGCGCCGATCACCGGCCGGGAATGGAAACAGCCGACATGCCTTCGCTCGACAGCTTTAGATGCTGCAAGACCCTACAGGTTGGTAGCAAGACTTACGCTTACTTCAGCCTTCCCATCGCCGAGCGAAACGGTCTCAAGGGCATATCTCGCTTGCCCTTTTCAATGAAAGTTCTGCTCGAGAATCTGCTGCGAAATGAGGACGGCCGGTCGGTTACAAAAGACGACATCAAAGCCGTCGCCGAGTGGCTCAAGACCAAGACCTCCGATCGCGAGATTGCGTTCCGTCCGGCGCGCGTGCTGATGCAGGATTTCACCGGCGTGCCGGCGGTTGTCGATCTTGCCGCGATGCGCGACGCCATGAAGCATCTTGGCGGCGATCCCAAGAAAATCAATCCGCAGGTTCCCGTCGATCTGGTTATCGATCATTCGGTCGCGGTGACATTCTTCGGCAACAACGCCGCATTCAAGAAGAACGTCGAGGAGGAATATCGGCAAAATCAGGAGCGCTACAAATTCCTGAAATGGGCGCAGCGATCGTTCGACAATTTCAGTGTGGTGCCGCCCGGCACTGGCATCTGCCATCAGGTCAACCTCGAGTATCTCTCACGCGTTGTCTGGAACCGCAAGGACAAGGTGAAGGTCGACGGCAAGGCGGCGACCATGGAGGTTGCCTATCCCGACACGCTGGTCGGAACCGATTCGCACACCACGATGGTCAATGGCCTGTCGGTGCTTGGCTGGGGGGTCGGCGGCATTGAGGCGGAGGCAGCCATGCTCGGTCAACCGCTGTCGATGGTGCTGCCCGAAGTGATCGGCTTCAAACTTGCCGGCAAACTGAAAGAGGGAGTCACTGCTACTGACCTGGTGCTGACCGTGACCGAGATGCTTCGCAAGCGCGGCGTGGTCGGAAAATTCGTCGAATTCTTCGGCCCGGGCCTTTCGCATTTGACCATCGCCGACCGCGCGACGCTCGGCAACATGTCGCCTGAGTACGGTGCGACGTGTGGCTTCTCGCCGATCGATGACGACACCATCCGTTACATGAAGGACACGGGTCGTCCGGGGGATCTCGTCGCGCTCGTTGCCGCCTATGCCAAAGCGCAGGGCATGTACCGCGTGAAGACGACCCCTGACCCGATGTTCACCGACGTGCTCAAGCTTGAACTCAGTTCGGTCGAACCTTCACTGGCGGGTCCGAAACGCCCGCAGGACCGCGTTGCCTTGAAGGAAGTGAAGTCAGGCTTTGCGACTTCGATGGACAAGGAATTCGGCAAGAGCGCCGAAGCAAAGAAGCGCGTGAAAGTTTCCGGTAAGAACTATGATCTTGGCCACGGGGATGTCGTCATTGCCGCGATCACATCCTGTACCAACACCTCCAATCCGAACGTGATGATCGGCGCTGGGTTGCTGGCGCGGAAGGCCGCAGCGAAGGGCCTGACCGCCAAGCCATGGGTAAAGACCTCGCTGGCACCTGGCTCGCAGGTTGTCGGGGAATATCTCGAGAAGTCCGGCCTGCAGAAGGATCTCGACAAGCTCGGCTTCAATCTCGTGGGTTTCGGCTGCACGACCTGCATCGGCAATTCCGGACCGCTGCCGCCGGAGAATTCCAAGGCGATCAACGACAATGATCTCGTGGCGGCCGCTGTCCTGTCGGGCAATCGCAACTTCGAAGGTCGCGTCAATGCGGATGTGCGTGCGAACTATCTGGCATCGCCGCCGCTTGTCGTTTCGTATGCAATCGCCGGCTCGATGAATGTCGATGTCGCGAGGGAGCCGCTCGGTGTCGACCAGAAGGGCAAGAAAGTCTTTCTGAAGGACATCTGGCCATCGAACAAAGAGATCGGAGACTTCGTCGCCAAGAACATCACAAAACAGATGTTCTCCAAGAAATACGCCGACGTGTTCAAGGGTGATTCCAACTGGCGCAAGATCAACGTCAAAGGCGCCGTCACCTACGACTGGGACAAAAAATCTACCTACGTGCAGAACCCGCCGTATTTCGTCGGCATGGGCCACCATCCCAAGCCGGTGGAAGACATCGTCGATGCGCGCGTGCTGGCCTTGCTTCTTGATTCGATCACCACGGACCACATTTCGCCGGCCGGTTCGATCAAGATCGACTCGCCGGCCGGCAAGTACCTCGTTGCGCACAAGGTCAAGCCTGCCGATTTCAATCAGTACGGCACGCGACGCGGCAATCACGAGGTGATGATGCGCGGCACCTTCGCCAACATTCGCATCAAGAACCAGATGGTGCCGGGTGTTGAGGGCGGTGTCACCGTTCACTATCCCTCGAAACAGCGCATGCCGATCTACGACGCGGCAATGAAGTACAAGTCCGACGGGGTCCCGCTGGTCGTTTTTGCCGGGAAGGAATACGGCAGCGGTTCGTCTCGTGACTGGGCGGCCAAAGGTTCGATCCTGCTCGGAATCCGCGCGGTTATTGCCCAATCCTTCGAGCGCATCCACCGGTCCAATTTGGTGGGCATGGGCGTGATGCCACTGGTCTTCGAAGAGGGGACCTCCTGGCAGTCTCTCGGCCTAAAGGGCGACGAGCAGGTCACTATTCGCGGGTTGCATGGCGAACTTAAGCCGCATCAGCGGCTCATTGCCGAGATCGTCTCAGGCAATGGGACTCTGAAACGCGTCCCACTGATATGCCGCATCGATACCCTGGACGAACTCGATTACTTCAAGAATGGTGGGATCCTGCAGTACGTACTGCGTCAATTGGCCGGTTGAACGGCAATTTGGTAACAGTCAGCAATGAAAATGGGCTGCTCACCGCGAAGTGAGTGGCGGGTGATCGAAAGGGCGCTCTATAAACCGCGGGCGAGGCAAGGATTGCGGTAACGATATGACATATCGCCACGTCACCTTTGCGTTCGCGTTTCTGTGTAGCGCAGCAGTCGCGCCGGCCTCCGCCGAGCCGCGCGCTGTCATCGAATTGTTCACCAGCCAAGGTTGTTCGTCCTGTCCGGCCGCCGACAAGGTGCTTGGAGAGTTGTCGGCCGACCCATCGCTCGTGACGATGAGTCTCGCCGTCGACTATTGGGATTATCTCGGGTGGAAGGACACGCTGGCACTGCATGGCCATTCCGAGCGGCAACGTGCCTATGCCGGAGCGCGCGGTGACCGTGAGGTCTATACGCCGCAGGTCGTCGTCAACGGCGTTCTGCACGTGTTGGGAAGCGACAAGGCGGCAATCGAAAATGCGATCGCGCAAACCCGGCGTAATCCAGCAGTACTCTCGTTGCCGGTTACGATGAGTGTCGCCGACGGCAGAGTGACGGTGAATGTGCCCGCGGCGCGAGACGAGTTCCGCAGCGCCGAGGTTTGGCTCTGTCCCGTCTCGAAGAAAGTGTCGGTGCAGATCGGACGCGGCGAGAACCACGATCGAATGCTAACCTATCACAACGTGGTTCGTCGCTGGATGAAACTCGGTGACTGGAACGGTCAAGCGCAGACTTTCAGTGTGCCGGTCAGCGATATTCCGAAAGGCGACTATTCGCTCAAGGACATCGATCAGCTCGATGTCGTCGTTCAAAGTGGCGTAGCGGCCAAGCCCGGTCCGATGCTCGGCACTGCTTCCACAGCCTGTTGCGGCGCCTCGACAAACTGAAACCGAAAAACAAACAAAAATCGGGCCGGCTTCAGCCGGCCCGAAGGCATTAGGGGCTTGAACCGTACGCGGAACTCAACTGGCCCGGCCGATCGAACCCCGGGGGGCTGGGGGGCTGAGGAATCCGGTGCTCGTACCGGACCGGGCCTTGAGGCAACGATTGGGTTATCCCAATCCAGAGTGACGGGCGATTGACCGAAATTGGGCGTTATTGTGGGAGCATTTAACGAGTTCGTGATCGTCCAATGTTGTTTCTGTCTGTTTTTCGGTCACTTCAAGCTGGAAGTAATCTCTTGCCGTGCGCCGTCCACGGCGCGATCATCATCAGAGCACAAGGAGGCGCCGCATGACGTTCGGTTCCGGCGAAGTCGATCCAAGCCAGTCCCTCGGGGGCGGCGGTACCCTGGTCCGCACAGCCCCCGCGCAAAATCAGGTGACCTTCAGCCGCCGCGAGCTCAATCGCATTCTCGATCTCTATGGCCGCAAGGTCGCAGCTGGCGAATGGCGCGATTACGCCATCGACTTTCTCAAAGACCGCGCGGTGTTTTCTGTATTTCGCCGCAGCTCGGAAGTGCCGATCTATCGCATCGAAAAAAATCCGAAACTGGAACGCCGGCAAGGCGTCTACAGCGTGATTTCGGCGAGCGGTCTCGTCGTCCGCCGCGGCCACGAGCTTGACGGCGTGCTGCGCTCGATCGATCGTTCGCTGGCACTGGTCGTGAATTGATCGATCAGGGCGGGGTGGTTGCCCCAGGCCCGAGCGGGCGCTGCATCAGCGCCGTGTCGAGCCACCGATCGAATTTATAGCCGACGTTTTCAAACACGCCGACGTGCTTGAACCCGGTCGCCTCGTGCACGCGGATCGAAGCCACCTGTCTGGAATCGCCGATGACGGCGATCATCAGGCGAAAGCCACCTTTGGTGCAGGCCTCGATCAGCGCTTCCAGCAAGGCCTTGCCCACGCCGCGCCGGTGCAGATCGTGCGCTACGTAAACCGAATTTTCCACGGTGAAGCGATAAGCCGGTCGCGCGCGGTAGGGCGCGGCATAGGCATAGCCCGCCAGCGCGCCACCAAGTTCGGCTGCAAGATAAGGAAATTTCCGCGCCAGCAGTTCGTTCATGCGCCTGGCCATCTCGGCCTCGTCCGGAGGCGTGAGCTCGAATGAAGCCGTGCCGTACTCGACGGCATGCGCGTAAATGCGTGTGATGGCCGGAATATCGGCAGGCGTAGCCGGGCGGATGGCGAGTGTCATGGGCAGCTCGAGTCAGTTGAGCAAATTTGACCACAACTGCCGTAACAAAAAAACGCCCGGGCCAGAGCCCGGGCGCGCGTTGCAGTCCTTTTGCCAGCGCTTAGCGGCGGTCGCCGAGGAAGCGCAGTAGGAACAGGAACAGGTTGATGAAGTCGAGATAGAGCGTGAGCGCGCCCATCACTGCCTTCCGCCCTGCAACGGTTCCGTCGTCATTGACGCTGTACATTTCCTTGATCTTCTGGGTGTCCCAGGCGGTCAGGCCGGCGAAGATCAACACGCCGATAGCAGAGATCGCGAAGTCAAGACCGCTGCTCTTGAGGAACATGTTGACGAGCATCGCGAGGATGAGCCCGAACAGTCCCATTGTCAGGAACGATCCGACGGGGGAGAGATCGCGCTGCGTGGTGTAGCCGTACAGGCTCAACGCGCCGAACGACGCCGCCGAAATGAAGAAGGTGCGGGCGATCGAGCCGTGGGTGTAAGTCAGGAACACCGACGACAGCATCACGCCAAGCAATCCCGCGTAGACCATGAACAGCATCAGCGCCGTGCTTGGCTGCAGGGTCTGGATGCGGAAACTCATGAAGAACACCAGTCCGAGCGTGGCGAGAAACAGCACGATCACGACCGGGCCGCCATAAAGCGTTTGCCCGAACGAGGTGAGCGTGAGTGCGCTACCGGCGGTGGTCTGCACCGCGGCATTGAAGGTAAGCCAGGCGACGACGCCGGTCAGAGCGACGCCGGCGGCCATGTAATTGTAGACGCGGATCATGTAGGCGCGCAGGCCTGCATCGATCGCGACAGCACGCGCGGCGCCGAAGCCGCGGGCAGCTACGTTACGGTCGTAGTCCGACATCGAAGTTTCCTCTCTTATGTCCCGGCTTTGCGCCGGTCACGTCATGCGCGCCGGCACAGTGCCTTCGCGCTCGTGTCCCGAATCTAGTGGTTGGCTAGCCTTGGCGCCAGATATGGGCTGATAGTGACTCTGCATCATTGCGGATCGTTAGCCGTCCGGTAGCCCCATTATACCCGAAATGCTTATGCCTGCGAGGGAGCGGACAATCCGTGGCGGAATGTCGCAAAACCTATAAATTTCTCAATATTGGCGCGGGTTTCTGGCCAAGAGCCACATAAGTCCCGGTCAATCCCAGCATTACCGTCACGGCGACTGCCGCTAGCGCGGCTGCCAGGGCTGGCGCGGGCAGCCACGTGAACGACAGGTGCATGAGTTGGGCGACGATTAGCCACGCCGCTAGCGAGCCGCCGATCACCCCGAAGATGGCAGTGGCGGTGCCGATCAGCAGATATTCGATGGCATAGGCCGTGAGAAGGCGAAGACGTGTGGCGCCAAGCGTCTTCAGGATAACCGCATCATAAACTCGGGAGCGGTGGCCGGCCGCCAAGGCGCCCCCAAGTACCAACGCAGCGGCGATCAAGGTGATGGCGCTGGCGCCGCGGATCGCAAGTACAAGGTTGGCAACAATGCTGCCGACCGCTTCCAAAGCGTCCTTTACGCGCACCGCCGTAACCATAGGGAAGCTCGCTGCGACCGAACGGATGATGGCTGCCTCTTCCGTCGGCGTGCCGCCATCGGGATAAATCAGGGTCGCCAGATGAGTGTGGGGCGCTCCGCGGAGCGCGTTCGGCGAAAACACCATCACGAAATTGATGCCAAGGCTCTCCCAATCGACAGTTCGCATGTTGGCGATCGTCGCGGTGACATTGCGCCCAAGGACATTGACGACGACGGGGTCGCCCAGTTTGAGGCCGAGGCCGTCGGCAATGCGCTTCTCGAACGAAACGACCGGAGGCCCGTCATAGTCGGCCGCCCACCATTTTCCTTGGACCAGTCGCGAGCCGCTGGGAATCTCGTTCGCATAGGTAAGTCCGCGGTCGCCTTGCAGCGCCCAGGCGGCATCCTCTTTTGGCTTGATGTTCTCCGCCGGGATGCCGGCGGCGGAAACGATACGCCCACGTAGCATCGGCACTTCCTCCAAATGTGCCGATGGGGCCTGTGTGCGGAGGAAGGCAGCGAACCGTTCAGATTGATCGGCAGGAATATCGAGGAAGTAGAACGACGGCGCTCTTGCGGGTAATTCGTTCGCGAATTGTCGGCTCAGGTTGCCGTCGATCTCGATGACGGTGACGAGTAGCGTGATGCCAAGTCCCAGCGAAAGAACGATGGTCGGTGTTAGCGCGCTCGGCCGATGAATATTGGCCACCGCCATGCGCAGGCCGGTGGTGCGGGCGCGTGGGGCGCGGCTCGCCAGGATCATCATCAAGGTGGCGATGACGCGCAGCAGCAAAAAAACCGCTGCGGCCGTGGCCACATAGATGAGGGCCACACGACGATCGTAGGCCAGCAAAACGGCGAACGTGGCCAGAATGAGTACGGCGAGGGCGGTAAACGCGATATAGCGTTTGCGCGGCCAACGCGGTTGCAACTCCACTATATCGCGGAACAATTCGGCGACAGGCACATCATGCGCGCGCCCCAGTGGCCACAGAGCGAAGACGAGTGCCGTCAATAACCCATAGAGTAAAGCCAACAGCAGTTCCCCGAGATGCAATGCGGGAGCCAATGGCAGCGGAATGATCGCGCCGAACAACCAGGAAACTACGAACGGAAGGATTGCCCCAAACGCAGCGCCGATGACCCCTCCGACTAGCGCCATCAGCAGAACCTGCGTCAGGTAAATCGTGAAAATACGGCGCCCGCTGGCCCCGAGCGCTTTCATCGTCGCGATCGTGTCGGTCCGCCGGTCGAGGTGACTTTTGACGGCGTTGCCGACACCGACTCCGCCGACCAGAAGTGCTGTGAGTCCAACGATCGTGAGGAATTGCGTAAAGCGTTCGACGTTGCGTTCGAGTTGCGGGGATGCATTGCTGCGCCCGCGGATATCCCATCCGGCTTCGGGCAGCTGCGCGCGCGCTTGAGCGGTCAACGCTTTCGCGGCGGCATCGGACGCATCGTTCGCGGGCAGGCGCAGACGATAGTACCAACGCACCAGACTGCCCGGTTGCAGCAAACCGGTTGCACGTAGCGCATCCTCGCTCACCAGTAAGCGCGGCCCGAAGCCAATGCCGCCGGCGAGCTTGTCCGGTTCGCTCGTCAGTGCGGCGCGAATTTCGAAGGTTGTATTGCCTACGGTAAGCCGCGTGCCTGGAGAAATCTCCAGTCGCGCCATCAGCGTCGGATCGGCCACGGCGCCAAAGGCGCCGTCGCGTTGCGCTAATGCATCGTTCAGCGGGAGGGGTGGATCAAGCTTGGTTTGACCGAACAACGGATACGCTGCATCAACGGCTTTCATCTCGACAAGCGTGGCCTGATCGTTTGGCGCGCGAGCCATGGCGCGCATGGTAGCTGCGCTGGAAACCTGGCCGTGCGCCTGTAGGAATGCGCGTTCGTTTGGCGCGATTTCCCGCTGGATGAGCGTGAAAGCAAGATCCCCGCCGAGAATGACGCGGCCTTCGCGCGCAAGGCCATCAGTAAGGCTTGCTGCCACCGATCCCACGCCTGCGATCGCCATACTGCCAAGCGCAATGCAGAGGATGAACACGTAGAAGCCGTGCAGACCTCCGCGCAATTCGCGTAGTGCAAAGCGTAGGGGCAGCCAACGGCCTGTCGGTGCGATCGTTTCGGTCACGCTCATGAGGCGCTCACGCCATCGACACGACCGGAGCGCAGGCGCACGACGCGTGCGCAGCGCGCTGCCAGCGTGGCATCATGAGTGACAAGCACGAGCGTGGTCTTCCGTCTGGTGTGGCCGGCAAAGAGAAGATCGATGATCTGCTTTCCCGTGTCTTCGTCGAGGTTGCCGGTTGGCTCGTCCGCCACCACGATTGCCGGATCCGGTGCCAGTGCGCGCGCAACCGCAACGCGCTGTTGCTCGCCCCCCGACAATTCGGCCGGATAGTGGTCGAGCCGTTCGCTAAGTCCGACCGCAGCAAGTTCCTCGCTGGCGCGAACGCTGGCATCGGCGATGCCCGCGAGTTCAAGCGGGACGGCGACGTTCTCAAGCGCGGTCATTGTCGGAATGAGGTGGAACGACTGGAAAACAATCCCAATGTGACGGCCGCGAAATCGCGCGAGCGCGTCCTCATCGAGGTTGCTGAGGTTTTTGCCGGCGACCGCAACGGTCCCGGTATCCGCGCGTTCGAGACCCGCCATCACCATCAGCAGGGTAGATTTGCCGGAGCCGGAGGGCCCCACGAGGCCAATTGCCTCGCCCGTACCTATATGCAGGTCGATATCTTTGAGGATATGAACACGGGCCGCCCCGTGCCCGAGCGAGAGATTGACCCCGGCAATCGCAATGGCCGGCACCGCCTGGGAGTTATTGGTCATGGCACCTCATTTTTCGCAACCCCGCTCATATGGGAGGAGTCAGGCCGCGGTCCAGCGTCTTGTCGTCTCGGTTGTGCTCGCACTGTGCTGCATGTTTGGGCAGGTTGGAGCGGTGAAAGCAACCGAGCGGCCTGTCAACATTGTGGTGCTCGGCGACTCGCTCAGTGCCGGTTTCGGATTGACAGTGGAAGATGCTTTTCCTGCCAAACTTGCCGCTGCACTCAAAGCCAAGGGCGGGGCCCTGAAAATCACCAACGCCGGTGTGTCCGGTGACACGGCTTCCGGGGGGCTTGGCCGCCTCGACTGGTCGGTGCCGGACGGCACCGATGCAGTCATTGTCGAACTAGGGGCGAACGATGCGCTGCGCGGGCTTGACCCTGTGCTCACCAAGGCAGCGCTCGACACGATCTTGAACAAGCTCACGGCCCGTCACATTCCCGTCTTACTTGCCGGGATGCAGGCACCGCCCAACATGGGTGCCGATTATGCACGGACCTTCGATGCGATTTATCCGGCGCTTGCCTCGACTCACCCTGTCGTCTTTTATCCGTTCTTCTTGGATGGCGTTGCCGCCGATCCGAAGTTGAACCAGAGCGACGGCCTTCATCCGAATGTCGCCGGCGTCGATGCGATTGTGGTGCGCATCCTGCCGGCGGTCGAAGAATTGATTAAGCGCGCGCGAGCCGGACGCGCCTCGTGATTTGAGAGTTTCGTAATGCCGCGTCTTTTCACCGGAGTCGAAATTCCGTCCGATGTCGGCCAGGCGCTCGCGACCTTGCGCGGCGGGCTGCCGGGGGCGCGATGGATCGATCCGGGGAACTATCATCTGACATTGCGCTTCATCGGCGATGTCGACGACGCGATTGCCCATGAAATCGCCTCCATGCTGTCTCGTGTTAAACGCGGATCGTTCGATCTGCATATGGACGGTTTGACTTCGTTTGGCGGGCGCAAACCACGTTCTGTAGTCGCAAGCGTTGCGCCAGCGCAAGCTCTCATAGATGTGCAGTCCGAGCACGAGCGGTTGATGCAACGCATTGGACTCGAACCTGAAGGAAGAAAATTCACACCCCACGTGACGTTGGCGCGGCTGCGGGAGTCATCGAGTCAGCAAGTGGCCGAATATCTGTCAGCGCGCGGTTATTTCCGGACCTCGCCGTTTCGCGTCTCGCGTTTCGTGTTGTTTTCTTCACGCGCATCCATTGGTGGCGGCCCCTATGTGGTCGAGGCCAGCTACCCACTCAATACCTGAATGAATCAGGCAGGCTTCAATATTCGGGATTGCACATCAAGAATTGCGTTTGCGACACCGTGCGCATCAACGACGGCTTCACGCAGAAGCGACATGGGAGTGTAGCGTGGCGGATCGACTTCGCCGACTACGCTCCCGAAATCGAATTTGAGGTCGGCTTCGAACTTGCGGGCAAGCTGCTGCATTCGCTGATTGTCCGCGAGGCAATGCATTTGCAGAGACTTGATGCCGCGATTGCGCGCGCTCAAAAGCGTCCGCTCGAGCAACACTGTTCCGACACCGTGACTCTGCCAAAGTTGTTCGATGCTAAAAGCGGCTTCACCCTCGCGAATTAACAGAGATCCGAAACGGCGCAATTCAGCGGCACCCCTCAGGATGCCGCCTACGAAAAAGCCGTGCACCACCACGCTCAGTCCGGTCGCCGAACTGGCATGGCTTGCAATGAAATCATCTGACACCGCGCCCGAGAAACGACGGCGTCTACTCTCCAGATCGAGGCGGAGCAGATGATCGCAATAGGCGTCAGTCTCGCTGATCCATAGTTTGCGGATCATGCCGCCATCAGGCAGAGGCTCGCGC
>Ga0307296_10000652_pt1 | contig 16757 bp, 17 predicted proteins | sample ER_DNA_153_FD_194467 | JGI IMG/M metagenome (GOLD analysis project Ga0307296, IMG submission 194467) | Bulk soil microbial communities from the East River watershed near Crested Butte, Colorado, United States - ER_DNA_153 | ecosystem: Environmental > Terrestrial > Soil > Floodplain | place... | reverse complement strand
AGCACGGATGAGGCGGTGTTGTAGCTGTGGGCGAGCAGGCCGAAGGCCAAGGCCTGCTGGTCGCCCGTTATCTCATGACTGACGATCTGGGCGTCAACGAGCAGGCCGGGAAGCAGCTGGCCAAGCTCGATGTAATGGGAGCCTTGGCGGAGCTTCCACGCCTCGTTCACGCGCCGATCAAGGACCGTGACGTCAGGGTCGCGGCTCAGCAAGATGTCGGTGGGGGGCGATCCAACCCCGAGCAAGACGCGCCGGATAGCCGCCACGATCTCGCGCTCGGCCTCACCCACGGTTGCGGCTTCTGGTTCCAGGAGGGCATCCGCGGTCCGCGTTGCAGTGCCAGATATGGACACGAGCGGGTCGGCCGCCAGCGCTGCGGCGAGCGCAGCTGCCCTGGCCAGCAGCTGGCGACGGTTCATGTCCTCATCAGACCCGACGGCCACGATTGGAGCAATCCCTGAGTTCGTCCTGGCGGCGAGGAGGGCAACGGCTGCCTCGTCGCTGAATAGCTCGAAGCGATGCCTACCGGTGGCTCGACTCAACAGCTCGCGGTAGAAGTCGTCAGGCTGCTGATGGTTGTTGACCCACCGGCTGATAAGCGGGATTAGACTCTCGGTCTTGGGGAGGACAATCCCATCGATTGCGGCCTCGTGCCGCAGCTCGGCGATCAGTCGGGTGTAGGACCAGCCCAGCTCCTTCAACGCCACGGCCAGGCAGTTGATGCTGGTTGCTGCCATGGCGACTCCTCCCGCACGCTCCTAACGGGACGGTCTAGCAGCCGCCACTAACAATCGGTCCATGAACTCGGCGGCTTGCCGGTCTTGGGCCTGCTGGAAGTGGGCATAGGTGGCCAGGGTCATGTGCCCGTCGGCGTGGCCGGCCCGACCGGAGACGGTGCGCCAGTCCACGCCGCCGGCGACCAGCTGGGTGACCATGAAGTGGCGCAGGTCGTGCAGGCGGGCGCGCACGCCGAGCTGGGCTGCCAGCTCCTGGAAGCGGTGGGAGATCCCATCGGGGCTGATGGCCGCGCTGCCATTCGGCGACCGGGCGAACATATAAGCCTCCGGCGGCAGGGTCGTCCCGGCGGCCAGCGCCGCCGCGGCCTGCCGTGCCCGGTGGGCCTTGAGCAGCTCCACGGTCTCGGCGCCGACGGCCACCCGGCGCTTGGCGTGGGTCTTGGTGTCCTTGTCGATCAGCGGCTGACCGGCCACCCGGACCACGCCGCTGGCGATCAGCACCTCGCCAGCGCCCAGGTCGACGTCGCGCCATTTGAGGGCGATCAGCTCGCTGCGGCGGGCGCCCAGGACCACGGCCAGGCGCAGGAACAGGCCCAGCTCGGGGTCCTGGTCCATCGCCGCGGTGAGCAGCCGGGCCACCCCTTCGGCGTCGGGTGGCGCCACGTTGGCTCGGCCGGCGGCCGGTGGGGTTGCCAGCTTGGCCGGGTTGTGGGCGGTCCAGCCCCAGACCACCGCCTGCTTGAAGGCACCCGAGAGCACCGAGTGCACCTCACGGACCGCCGAGGCCGACACCGGCCAGCCGCGGGCGCAGTCGGGCTCATGGACCGCCTCGTCGGCACCTGGCCGGGGCTGGTAGCGCACGTCGGCCCGCAAGGCCGGCTCGCCGCGGCGGATGCGCTTCCAGCAGGCGCGGCACTTGCCGCCGGTGGCGCGCACCCGGGCGTAGAGGGTGTCGAGGGTGGCCGCGTCGACCTCGTGGAGGTTGGCTCGTCCGAGGTTCGGGAGGATGTAGCGGTCGATCGCGCCCCGGTAGTTGGCCACGGTGACCGGCGAGATGGGCCGGACCTGCTGGCGCCACTCCAACCACCGCTCGACCAGCTCGCCAATCGTTCGCGAACGTCCGTCGCGGCGCTCGCCCCGGTCGACCTGCTCCAGCAACTCGGCCTCGACCTTCTTGGCCTGGCGCCAGGCCGCCTTAGTCTGTCCGTCGACCTGGCGGCTGAGCCACCGCTTGCGGCCGGTCAGCGGGTCGCGCCCGGCGAACACCTGTACTTGGAGGCCCTTGCGTCGCTTCCTGATCACGCCCGCTCCAGCTGCCGCGGTCATTCCTTCTGAAGCTGAAGAATGACCGCGGAATGACCGCAGGACAAGCAAAGCAAGCTCTATAGGCTTCTGAACTGCACCTTTGGGAGCTGGCGGGGGGACTCGAACCCCCAACCTGCTGTTTACAAGACAGCTGCGCTGCCGGTTGCGCCACGCCAGCGGGTGGGGAAAGGGTACGTGATCAGGGGGGTGGAGGGGAGTGGCGGCGGCGGCGGACCTCGAACAGGGCGAGGGCTCCGGCGACGGAGGCGTTGAGGCTCTCGACCTGGCCGGACATGGGGATGCGGACGAGGACGTCGCAGGAGTCGCGGACGAGGCGGTGGAGGCCGCTGCCTTCGCTGCCGACGACGACGCAGACGGGTTCGTCGGCGAGCTGGAGGTCGAACAGGCTGGCCTGGGCGGCGCCGTCGAGGCCGATGCACCAGACGCCAGCGTCGCGGAGGTGGTCGACGGCTCGGGCCAGGTTGGGGACCTCGGCGACGGGGAGGTGCTCGAGGGCGCCGGCGGAGGTCTTGACGGCGACGGCGGACAGGGGGGCGCTGCGGTGGCGGGGGACGATGAGGCCGTGGCAGCCGGCGGCTTCGGCGCTGCGGGCCAGGGCGCCCAGGTTGTGGGGGTCCTCGACGCCGTCGAGGGCGAGGAAGAAGGGGGGTTCGCGGCCGGCCAGGGGGAGGGCCAGGAGCTCGACCAGGTCGATCGGCTGGAGGGGGGCCACGATGGCGAGGACGCCCTGGTGGGCGCCGCTGCTGGCCTCGGCGTCGAGCACCGAGCGGGGGACGGTCTGGACCTCGACCCCGCGGCCCCGGGCCAGGTCGAGGAGCTCGCCCAAGGCGGCCCGGTTGGCGCCGGAGGCGAGCAGGATCCTGTCCATGGGGCGGCCGGCGCGCAGGGCCTCGACGACCGGGCGGCGGCCCTCGATCAGGGTCCGGCCGGGGGCGGGGCGGGCCGCCTCCCTGGCCGCCTCGAGCTGGCCGCGGCGGCGGGACTGCTTGGCCTTGCGGGCGCCGGCGCCGGCGCGGCGCTTCTCGGAGGGGGCCTGGGGGCGGCGTACCTCTCCCCCGCCGTCGCCGGGCCGGCCGCTGCGCCCGCCGCCGTCGCGACCGGAGCCGCGGCCGCCGCCTAGGGGGCGAGATGCCATCGGGGGCCGCCGGGGCGGTCCTCGACCCGGATGCCGGCCTCGGCCAGGCGGTCGCGGATGGCGTCGGCGGCGGCGAAGTCGCGGGCCGCGCGGGCCCGTTCGCGCAGGTCGAGGAGGAGGTCGAGCACCGGCCGGAAGGCCGCCGGGTCGGGCAGGTCGTCGAGCGGGCTGAAGCCGAGGCGGCCGGCCAGGCCGAGGAAGGTGGCGAAGCGGTCCCGCAGCCCGTCGAGCACCGAGGCGTCGCCCTGCTCCAGCTTGACGATCAGGGGGTTGGCCTCGGCGACCAGGTCGAACAGCACGGCCAGGGCGGCCGGGACGTTGAGGTCGTCGTCGAGGGCGGCCTGGAACCGGTCCCGCCACCCGGCAGGCTCCGAGGGGCCCACGCCGACCGCGGCCGCCGGGAGCTCGGCGCCGAGGGCGCGGGCGGCGTTGGTGGCGAAGGTGGCCAGGCGGTCGTAGCTGGCGGCGGCGTCGGCGATGACCTCCTCGGAGAACTCGAGCGGGCTGCGGTAGTGGGCACCGAGGAGGGCGTAGCGCAGGACCACGCCGCGGTGGCGGCGCAGCAGCTCGCGGGGGCTGACCACGTTGCCGACGGACTTGGCCATCTTCTCGCCCTTGAGCTCCAGGAAGGCGTTGTGGAGCCAGTAGCGGGCGAACGGCTCGCCGGTGGCGCCCTCGGACTGGGCGATCTCGTTCTCGTGGTGGGGGAAGATCAGGTCCTCGCCGCCGCCGTGGATGTCGAAGCCGCGGCCCAGGTACTTGGCGGCCATGGCCGAGCACTCGATGTGCCAGCCGGGGCGGCCCGGTCCCCAGGGCGAGTCCCAGGTCGGCTCGCCCGGCTTGGCGCCCTTCCAGAGGGCGAAGTCGAGCGGGTCGCGCTTGTCCGGGTTGACCTCGACCCGGGCCCCGGCCAGGAGCTCGGCCGGGTCGCGGCCGGACAGCCTGCCGTACTCGGGCCACTTGCCGACGGCGAAGTAGACGTCGCCGCCGGCCTGGTAGGCGAGGCCGGCGTCGACCAGGCGGGCGATCAGGGCCAGCATCTCCGGGATGTGCCCGCTGGCCCGGGGCGCGATGTCCGGTGGCCGCACGCCCAGGGCGGCCGTGATCTCGTCGTAGACCCGCGACCAGTGCTCGGCCACGACGAAGGCCTGCAGCGGGTCGTGGCCGGCCACGTTGATGATCTTGTCGTCGACGTCGGTGTAGTTGCGGACGAACAGGACCTGGAAGCCGGAGGCGGCCAGGTGGCGGTGGAGCACGTCGAACACCACCACGTTGCGCAGGTTGCCGATGTGGGGCTCGCCGTAGACGGTGGGACCGCACAGGTAGATCCCGACCCGGTCCTGGTCGCGGGGCACGAACGGCTCCTTGCGCCGGGTCATGGTGTTGTGGAACTGCAGGACCACGGTGGTTCGGCTCCAGGTCGGGATCGGGGTGGGCGGACTCGTATCCTACCCGCGAACCGGCTGCTCAGCGGCCAGGCAGACGGCGCTGGCGGCGATCCCCTCGCCGCGGCCGCAGAAGCCGAGGCCGTCGCTGCTCTTGGCCGTGACCCGGACCTGGGCCGGCTCAAGGCCGAGGGCGGCGGCCAGCCCGGCCGCCATCGCGGCGGTGAGGTGGCCGAGGCGGGGCCGGTCGCAGACCACGGCCACGTCCAGGTTGAGCGGCCGCCAGCCGGCGGCGGTGACCAGCCCGGCCACGGTGCGGCACAGGTCCAGGCTGGAGGCGTCCTTCCAGCGCCGGTCGTCCGACGGGAAGTGCTGGCCCAGGTCGGGCAGGCCGGCCGCCCCGAGCACGGCGTCGCAGGCCGCGTGGGCGACGACGTCGCCGTCGGAGTGGCCGTCCAGGCCGAGCTCGAACGGCACGGTCACCCCGCCGAGGACCAGCGGCCGCCCGGCGACCAGCGGGTGCGCGTCCACGCCCTGGCCGACCCGCAGCGGCGGCAGGCTCACCGGTCCTCCCGGTCCTCCCGGTCTTCCCGGTCCCCCGGGGCGTCGGGCCACGGGTCGGCCGGGCCCCTCCCGGCCGGGCCGCGGCGGGCCAGCAGGGTCTCGGCCACGGCCAGGTCGAGCGGGGTGGTCACCTTGAGGTTCTCGGGGTCGCCGGGGACGACCAGGACCAGGTGGCCGGCCAGCTCGACCAGGGTGGCCTCGTCGGCCGCCTCGACCCGCTCGCGGAGGGCGAGCCGGTGCGCCTCCTCCAGCACCTCGCGGACGAACAGCTGGGGGGTCTGCATGGCCCGCATCTGCTCGCGGTCGACGATGCCGGTGGAGCGCTGGACGGCGTCGACCCGGCGGATGGTGTCGGTCACCGGCACCCCGGGGACCACCCCGGCCGCCCCGGTCTCCAGGAGCAGGCCGAGCATGCGGTCGACCACGCCGGGGCCGACCAGGGGGCGGGCGACGTCGTGGACGGCCACGAAGCCGAGGCCCGGCGGCAGGGCCCGGAGGCCGGCGGCCACGCTGGCCCGGCGGGTCGGCCCGCCGGCGACCACCGCGGTCACCTTGGTGAAGCCCTCCTCGGCGACCAGCTTGGCCGTGCCCTCCAGCGCGTCGGGGTGGCCGACCACCACCACCGCGGCCGTGCAGCGGTTGGCCTCGATCGCCGCAACGGCATGGGCCAGCAGGGCCCGCCCGGCCAGGCTGACCAGCGCCTTGGCCCCGCCGCCGAGGCGGCGGCCGGCGCCGGCGGCGGGCACGACCACGCCCACCGCCGGGACGGCGGTGGGCGTCAGGGAAGGATCGGGGCTGGTTACGACTCGAGCGCCTCGTCGAGCAGCAGGATGGCTTTGCCCTCGTCGCAGTGGCAGGCGAGCACCAGCTCGGACACGAGGATCTGGCGGGAGCGCTGGAGCATGCGCTTCTCGCCGGCCGACAGGCCCTTCTCGCGGTCGCGGACGGTGAGGTCGCGGACGACCTCGGCGACCTGGAAGATGTCGCCGGACTGCAGACGCTCGATGTTGCCCTTGAAGCGGCGGCTCCAGTTGCCCTGGGTCGAGGACTCCCCGGTGCGCAGGATCTCGAAGACGCCGTCGACGTCGTCGGAGCTGCAGACCTCGCGGATGCCGACCTCCTGGCAGTTGTCGCGAGGCACCATGAGGGTAAGGTCGCCATATGTCAGCTTGAGGACCAGGTACTCCCTGGTCTCGCCGCCTACCTCACGATCCTGGAGACCCTCGATAACAGCGGCCCCATGCTGTGGGTAGATGACGCTGTCGCCGACCTTGAACATACGCGCAAACCCCTTCCCTCGACCTGAACACCAACCAGGATAACATTCCCGAGGGGTTACGTACAAACGAAGTCGCAGGTAGATGGCCTGATTGACGGAGGCGAGGTCACGCGTCGCCGTCGGGTCGGGCGCCGTCGGCGAGGCGCCTGAGCCCCTTCCGCAGCAGCCGGGCCCGGCCGGCGCCCACGCCCTCGACCTCCTCCAGGTCCTCCGGTCCGACGGCCAGGATCACCTTCAGCGAGCCGAAGCGCTCCACCACCCGCTCGACCGCCGCCGGCGGCAGCTGCGGGACCCTGGCCAGCAGGCGGTACCCGCGCGCCTGCACGGCCGCGTCGGGGTCCTCGGGCTCGCCGGTGAGATCGATCGCCTTGGCCACGACGGCCGTGTCCGACAGCTCCTCGGGGGTCAGGCGGCCCAGCTCGGCGAGCACGTCGGCCACCTCCCACCCGGGGCGGTCGCGCAGGTGGTCGCGGACGGCCAGGCGCTCCTCGTCGTCGACGCCGGCGCTCAGCTCCTCCAGCTGGAGCCGGAGCAGGCGGCCCTCCCCCCCCAGCTCGGCCACGTACTGCTCGAGCTCGTCGGCCACCCGGCGCACCAGCTCGGCCCGGCCGAGCAGGCTCAGGACGTCCCTGAGGGTGGCCTGGCCGTGCAGCTCGCTGGCGTCGAGGGTGGCGCCGGCCTCGTCGAAGCGGGCCCGGTAGTGCTGCAGGGTGGCCACCGCCTGGTTGGCCCGCGACAGCACCGAGCCGACGTCATCCAGCACCTGGCGCCAGTCCTCCACGTACAGGGTGATGGTGCGCATGGAGTGGGAGACCGAGATCACCGGCACCCCGGCCTGCCTGGCCACCCGCTCGGCGGTGCGGTGGCGGGTGCCGGTCTCGACCGTGGCGATGGCCGGGTCGGGCATCAGGTGGACGTTGGCCCAGAGGATGCGGCCGGCCGTCTCGTCCAGCACCAGGGCGCCGTCCATCTTGGCCAGCTCCGAGAGGCGCTGGGCGGTGAACGGCACGTCGATCTGGAACCCGCCGGTGAACAGCGCCTCGACCTGGGGCGGCGAGCCGAGCACGATCAGGGCCCCGGTGTTGGCCCGCAGGATGCGCTCCAGCCCGGGCCGCAGGGCCGTCCCGGGGGCGACCTGACGCAGCACCTCGAGCCGGCGGTCGTCCCGGTTCATCGGGGCACCCCCAGCCGCTGCGGGGCCGGGATGGCGGCCAGGACCGACAGCGACTCGGCCACCGACCCGACCGGGTCGAGCTCGATCTCGGCGGCCCTGGCCCCGTCGGGGAGGCCGGTGGCCGGGACGAGGGCGCGGCGGAAGCCGAGCCGGGCGGCCTCGGCCAGGCGGCGCGGCAGCTGCGGCACCGGGCGGACCTCGCCGCCCAGGCCGACCTCGCCGAAGGTGACCAGGTCGGCGGGGACCTGCCGGTCGCGGGCGGCCGAGGCCAGGGCGAGGCAGACGGCCAGGTCGGCGGCGGGCTCGGTGATCCTGACGCCGCCGGCGGTGGCCGCGAACACGTCGTTGCCGGCCAGGCCGATGCGGGCCCGCCGGTCGAGCACGGCGACCAGGATGGCCAGCCGGCCGGCGTCCAGGCCCTGGGCGGTGCGCCGGGGCACGGCCACCCCGGTGGGCACGACCAGGGCCTGGACCTCGGTGACGAGCGGGCGGCGGCCCTCCAGGCTGACCGTGCAGGCGACCCCCGGGACCCCGGCCGAGCGGGCCGACAGGAACAGCCGCGACGGGTCGACCAGCGGCTCCAGGCCGGCCTCGGTCATCTCGAAGCAGCCGACCTCGTAGGCCGGGCCGAAGCGGTTCTTGGTGCAGCGGACCAGGCGCAGGGCGTGGTGCTGGTCGCCCTCGAAGTTGAGGACCACGTCGACCAGGTGCTCCAGCGTCTTGGGGCCGGCGACGGCCCCCTCCTTGGTGACCTGGCCGACCAGGAAGGTGGCGATGGACCGCTCCTTGGCCAGCCGCACCAGCTGGGCCGCGACCTCGCGGACCTGGCCCACCCCGCCAGGGGCGCCGGCCAGGTCCGGGTCGGCCACGGTCTGGACCGAGTCGACCACGACCACGCTCGGCCGGACCTGCTCGACCAGGGCGCGGATCGCCCCCAGGTCGGTCTCGGCGGCCAGCAGCAGCCCCGGGTGCAGGGCCCCGAGCCGCTCGGCGCGCAGCCGGACCTGCTCGCGCGACTCCTCGGCGCAGACGTACAGCACCGGCCCGTCCGCGGCCAGGCCGGCCAGGACGCCGAGCAGCAGGGTCGACTTGCCGATGCCGGGCTCGCCGGCCAGCAGGACCACCGAGCCGGCGACCAGGCCGCCGCCCAGGACCCGGTCGAGCTCGTCGACGCCGGTGGGCCGGTGGGCGTCCGTCTGGGCGGCGACGTCGGTGATCGGGACCGGGGGGGCCACCGGGCCGGACGGCCTGGCCGGGCCGGGCCGCTCCAGCACCTCCTCGACCAGACTGTTCCAGGAATTACAGAATGGGCAGCGGCCGACCCAGCGCGGGCTGGCGGCCCCGCACTCGGTGCAGGCATAGGTGGTCCGGACTGTCCTGGCCATATTGCTGCGATCGCCCCCGCCGTCGGGATGCCGACAGGCATCCTCACCAGGCGAAATGCTAGCACGCGACGACGACAATCGAAGCTCGTCCACAATGGGGACATGGACGAGCTTCCCGGCCCGCGGGAGCTGCTGGCCCTGCTGGCCGAACCGGACCGGCTCAGGGCGGTGGCCGCGGTCACCCTCGGCGCCACCAGCCTGCCCGAGGTGGCGGAACGGACCGGCCTGGAGCCGCGGGCGGCGGCGCGGGCGCTCAGCCGGCTGGTCGCCGGCGGCCTGCTCGACGGCGAGGCCGGCAAGGGCTACCGGGTCCGCACCGAGGCCCTCCAGGCGGCCGCCATCCCGCCGGCCGGCGAGGCCGGACGGGACGAGGAGCCGGGGGACGAGGTGCTGCGCCGCTTCATCTCCAAGGGGCGGCTGCTGGCCATGCCGGCCGCGCGCGGCAAGCGCCTGGTCGTGCTCGACTACCTGGCCGGCCTGTTCGAGCCCGGCCGGCGCTACCCCGAGCCGGAGGTCAACCAGCTGCTCGGGCGCTACCACCCCGACTACGCCATGCTCCGCCGCTACCTGGTCGACGACGGCTTCCTGGACCGGGCCGACGAGGCGGGGCCGGGGACGCGCTCGGTCAAGGTCTACTGGCGCACCGGCGGCACCGTCGACCCGTCGGCGCCTACTTCTTCCTGAACCGCTCGCTGGCCTCGGAGAAGGTCGCGGTCAGGGCGTCGCTCAGCGACGTGGCCGCCTTCTTGGTCTGCTCCCCGACCTCCGGGTCGCGGACGGCGTCGCCGAGGGCGCTGAACGCCTGGTCCAGCGAGTTCCTGAGCTTCTCGAGGGCCTCGTCGACCTTGCGCCGGTCGGCGGCCGGCGCCGCCTGGCCCTCCTGGCCCTTCTGGACCTCGCTCCCCGGCCGGGGTCGCTGGTCGTAGTGCTGCTTCACCTGGCGCCCCAGGGTCTTGAAGTCCTCGCCGACCTTGTCCCAGGCCGCCTTGCTCTCAGCCATCTTCCGCTCCTTCCCTCCCCTCCAGCTTACGCGGGCGGGGACTCAGGAGGAGCCGCGCAGCCGCCGCCTGGCGAGCGCCGAGCGGACCAGCCGTTGGAGGCGAACACCCGGGCCGGCGAGCCAGAGCTGCAAACGTTCGCGGCCACCATCGACCGCGAGCGGCTGGCGGGAGCCACCGCCCTGGCCGCCCACCTGGCCGAGGCCGGCGCCCTGGCCCCCGGTCTCCCCGTGGAGCGGGCCCGCGACCTGATCTGGCTCCCCACCGCCCCCGACACCTACCGCCTGCTGGTCCTGGAACGAGGCTGGACCATGGACGAGTACGAGCGGTGGTTCACCACCCAGCCTGGCCGCCGCCCTGCTCCCCGGCCCGCCGCTCCCTAACCGGGCAGGTGCAGGCGGCCATCGGCGCCGGTGGCGACCAGGCCCTCGGCCTCCAGGCGGGCCAGGAGGGTGTCGAACCATCCGGCGGGCCGGTCGGCGGCGACCGCCTGCACGGCGTCGGCCAGGGCGGCCCGGTCCAGGCCGTCGGGGGCGCCGGCCAGGGCCCGGACCACGGCCCCGCGCCAGCGCCGGTCGGAGGTGGCGAAGGGGGCCTGGGCCCTCGGCCGGGGCGGGGGCGCGGCCGGGCCGAGGGCCCGCCAGCGGCAGCTCGGCGCCAGCGGGCAGCCCTCGCAGCGGGGCCGCGGCCGGCAGTGGAGGGCGCCGACGTCCATCAGGGCCGAGGACCAGGTCCAGGCGCGCCCGGAGGGGTCGGGGGCGCCGGCAACGGCGGGCCCGTGCGCCGGGGGCGGCAGGGCCTGATCGGCCAGGCGCTGGCGGGCGGCCGGGGTGAGCTGGGCCGGGTCGGCGCCGGCCAGCGACCTGGCCAGGACCCGGGCCACGTTGGTGTCGACCGGGGCGACCCGGCGCCCGAGGGCGAAGCAGGCCACCGCCCGGGCCGTGTAGGGGCCGACGCCGGGCAGGCCGGCCAGCCCCTCCACGGTGTCGGGCCAGCCCCCACGTTCCTCCACCGCCTGGGCCGTCCGGTGCAGGGCCAGGGCCCGCCGGTTGTAGCCCAGGCCCTGCCAGGCCCGCAGCACCTCGGCCGGGGCGGCCGCGGCCAGGGTGGCCACGTCCGGGAACCGCTCCAGGAACCGGGGCCAGGCCGCGGCCGCCCGCGCCGCCTGGGTCTGCTGGGCCAGCACCTCGGCCACCAGCACCCGGTAGGGGTCGCGGGTGGCCCGCCAGGGCAGGTCCCGGCCCGCCTCCGCGAACCAGGCCAGCACCCGCTCCCGGGTCTCCTCCAGCGACGCCCCATCGACCATGAGGGCCATCGTAAGCTGGCCTGACCATGGCGCTCACGCGGGCCCGGGTCAGGGTCGAGGGGATCGTGCAGGGGGTCGGCTTCCGGCCGTTCGTGCACGCCCTGGCCGGGCGGCTGGGGCTGGCCGGGCTGGTCGGCAACGACGCCGGCGGGGTGTTCGTCGAGGTCGAGGGGTCGGCCGAGACGGTCGAGCGGTTCCTGGAGGCGCTGGCCGCCGAGGCGCCGCCGCTGGCCGTGATCGAGCGGGTCACCGCGACCCCGCTGGCCCCCACCGGGACCGTGGGGTTCGCGATCGCGCCAAGCCGGGCCGGCGGGGAGCGCCAGGCGCTGGTCTCGCCCGACACCGCCACCTGCGCCGACTGCCTGGCCGAGCTGGCCGACCCGGCCGACCGGCGCCACCGCTACCCGTTCATCAACTGCACCAACTGCGGGCCGCGGTTCACCATCGTCCGCGACGTCCCCTACGACCGGCCGGCCACCACCATGGCCTCCTTCGCCATGTGCCCCGACTGCGCCCGCGAGTATCACGACCCGGCCGACCGGAGGTTCCACGCCCAGCCGGTGTGCTGCCCGGCCTGCGGGCCGTCGCTGGCCCTGGTCGACCGGGAGGGGCGGCCGGCCGGCGGGGAGCCGCTGGCCGGGGCGGCGGCCCGGCTGCTGGCGGGGGCGGTGGTCGCGGTCAAGGGCCTCGGCGGCTACCACCTGGCCGCCGACGCGGCCAGCGAGCCGGCGGTGGCCGCCCTGCGGGCCCGCAAGCACCGCGAGGACAAGCCGTTCGCGGTCATGGTCGCCGACCTCGCCGGCGCCCGGGCGCTGGGTGCGGTCGACCCGGCCGAGGAGGCCATGCTGGCCAGCCCGAGGCGCCCGATCGTGCTGCTGGCGCGGCGTCCCCCCGAGGGCCGGGCCGCGGTGGCCCCGTCGGTGGCGCCCGGCAACCGGTCGCTCGGGGTGATGCTGCCCTACACCCCCCTGCACCACCTGCTGCTGGCCACCGTCGGGCGGCCGATCGTGCTGACCAGCGGGAACGTGTCCGACGAGCCGATCGCCTACCTGGACGCCGAGGCGCTGGAGCGCCTGGGCGGGATCGCCGACTGGTTCCTGGTCCACGACCGCCCGATCCACGTGCGGGCCGACGACTCGGTGGTGCGGGCGTTCCGGGGGCGGGAGCTGCCGCTGCGCCGCTCCCGGGGGTTCGCGCCCCAGCCCCTGGGGCTGCCCTGGCCGTTCCCCCGGCACGTGCTGGCCTGCGGGGCCGAGCTCAAGCACACCTTCTGCCTGGCCAAGGACGGCCGCGCCTTCGTCTCCCATCACATCGGCGATCTGGAGAACTACGAGACCTTCCGCTCCTTCACCGAGGGGGTCGAGCACTTCCGGCGCCTGTTCGCGGTCGAGCCGGAGGTCGTCGCCCACGACCTGCACCCCGAGTACCTCTCGACCAAGTACGCGGTCGAGCTGGACGGGGCCGAGCTGGAGGGCGTCCAGCACCACCACGCCCACGTGGCCGCCTGCCTGGCCGACAACGGCGAGCCGGGGCCGGTCATCGGGGTCGCCTTCGACGGGCTCGGCTTCGGCGCCGACGGGACCATCTGGGGCGGGGAGCTGCTGGTCGCCGACCTGGTCGGGTTCCGCCGGGCCGGCCACCTTGAGGTGGTGCCGATGCCCGGCGGGGCCGCCGCCATCCGGGAGCCGTGGCGGATGGCCGCGGCCTGGCTGGACGCCGCGTTCGAGGGGCAGGCGCCGGAGCGGCTGGGGGTGGTCGGGCGCAACGCCGACCGCTGGGAGCGGGTGCTGGCCCTGGGCCGCTCGGGCACGGCCTCTCCGGTGACCTCCAGCGCCGGCCGGCTGTTCGACGCGGTCGCGGCCATCGTGGGCGTCCGGGACGCGGTCAACTACGAGGGCCAGGCCGCGGTGGAGCTGGAGCAGCTGGCCGACCCGGGCGAGCCGGGCACCTACCCGGCCCGGGTCGCCGGGGCCGCCGGCGACGGCGCCCCGCTGCGGCTGGCCGGGACCGACCTGGTGCGGGCGGTGGTCGAGGAGCTGGAGGCCGGCGTGCCCGCGCCGCTGGTCGCCGCCCGCTTCCACAACGGCCTGGCCGGGGTGACCGTGGCCGCCTGCCAGGCCCTGCGGGACGCCACCGGCCTGGAGACGGCGGCCCTGTCCGGCGGCGTGTTCCAGAACCTCCTGCTGCTCGAGCGGACCGTGGCCGGCCTGGAGCAGGCCGGCTTCCGGGTCCTGGTCCACTCCCGGGTCCCCCCCAACGACGGCGGCATCAGCCTGGGCCAGGCCGCGGTCGCCGGCGCCCGCGACCGGTCCCGCGCCTAGCCGCCCCGCTCAGCAGATCCTTGGCAGGGGGTCGCCGACCAGGAGGTCGACGATCCGGGTGCCACCGAACGACGTCTTCAGCAGGACCAGGCCGGGCGGGTCGTCCCTGACCCGGCCGATGACGGCGGCGCCCTCGCCCAGGGGGTGGGAGCGGAGCGCGCCCAGGGCGGCGTCGACCTGGTCGCCGTCCACGACCGCGACCAGCCGGCCCTCGCAGGCGACGTACAGGGGGTCGATGCCGAGCAGCTCGCAGGCCCCGCGCACGTCCCGGCTGACCGGGACCGCCTCCTCGTCGACCACCACCGCCACCCCGGCCGCCCTGGCGACCTCGTTGCAGATGGTGGCCACCCCGCCCCGGGTGGCGTCGCGCAGCCCGCGCACGCCCGGGCAGGCGTCCAGCAGCCGCTCGACCAGGCCGTTGAGCGGGGCCGTGTCCGAGGTCACGTCGGACTCGATCTCCAGCTCCCCCCTGGCCAGCATGACCGTGATGCCGTGGTCGCCGATCGGCCCGGACACGATCACCGCGTCGCCGGGCCGGGCCAGGGCCACGCCCAGCTCGCCCTCGCGCTCGATGATCCCGACCCCGGCGGTGTTGACATAGCAGCCGTCGGCCTTGCCCCGCTGCACCACCTTGGTGTCGCCGGTGACGACCTGGACCCCGGCCCGCTCGGCCGCGGCGGCCATGGAGGCGACGATCCGCTCCAGGTCGGCGACCGGGAACCCCTCCTCGAGGATGAACCCGGCCGACAGCCACAGCGGCCTGGCCCCGCTGACCGCCAGGTCGTTGACGGTGCCGTTGACGGCCAGGTCGCCGATGTCGCCGCCCGGGAAGAACAGCGGCGACACCACGTAGGAGTCGGTGGTGAAGGCCAGCCGCCCGCCGTGGGCCTCGAGCACGGCCCCGTCCTCCAGCGGGGCCAGCAGGGGGTTGGCGAACGCCTCCAGGAACACGGCCTCGATCAGGGTCTGGGTCGCCTTGCCGCCGGAGCCGTGCGACAGGGTGATCCGCTCCTCCTTGAGCTTGGCCTTGCGGGCCCGCGCCTTCTCGATCCGCGCCAGCACCTGCTCCTCGCGGCTCAGCTCCTGGTACTGCTGGTGCTGCGAGGTCACGTCCTGGTCGCCTCCTTCACGCGCTCGCGGGTGAAGCGGCCGAAGTTGTAGTAGGCGGCGCAGGCCCCCTCGGGGGAGACCATGCAGGTGCCGATGGGTGTCTCGGGGGTGCAGGCGGTGCCGAACACCTTGCACTCCCACGGCTTGAGCACGCCCTTGAGGACCTCGCCGCACTGGCAGGCCTTGGGGTCGGCGACCCGGACCCCGGGGACCAGGAACTGGCGCTCGGCGTCGAAGGCGGCGTAGCCCTCCCGGACCCGCAGGGCCGAGTGGGAGATGAAGCCGAGCCCGCGCCACTCGAAGTAGGGGCGCAGCTCCATGACCTCGTTGATGACTTGAAGTGCCTTGAGATTGCCGTCCCAGGGGACCACCCGGGTGTACTGGTTCTCGACCTCGGAGCGGCCCTCGGCCAGCTGCAGCATCAGCATGTAGATCGACTGCAGCAGGTCCAGCGGCTCGAACCCGGCGCAGACCAGCGGCTTGCCGTAGTCGCGGGCGATGAACTCGTACGGCCGGCAGCCGATCACCGTGGACACGTGCCCGGGGCCGATGAAGCCGTCCAGGCGCAGGTCGGGCGAGTCGAGGATGGCCTTGATGGCCGGGATGATGGTGACGTGGTTGCAGAAGATGGAGAAGTTCTCCAGCCCCTCGGCCTTGGCCCGGAGCACGGTCATGGCGCTGGAGGGGGCGGTGGTCTCGAACCCGATGGCCATGAACACGACCCGCTTGTCCGGGTTCTGGCGGGCGATCTTCAGGCTGTCCAGGGGCGAGTAGACCATCCGGATGTCGGCGTCCTGGGCGTTGGCGTCGAAGAAGGCGCCGTTGCTGCCCGGCACCCGCATCATGTCCCCGAACGAGGTCATGATCACGTCGGGCTGCCTGGCGATGAAGATGGCGTCGTCGACCCGGCCCATGGGGATCACGCAGACCGGGCAGCCGGGCCCGTGGACCAGGGTGATGCTCTCGGGCAGGTAGTCCTCGAGGCCGTGCTTGTAGATGGTGTGGGTGTGGCCGCCGCACACCTCCATGAACTTGTACTGGCGGCCGGGCTCGCACAGGGCGGCGATCTGGGCGGCCAGGGCCTGAGCCTTCTCGGCGTCGCGGAACTCGTCGACGAAGCGCACCGCTGCGGCCTCCTCTCCCTATTCGATCCTGGAGTCGGCCAGGGCGGCCAGCTCGTCGGCGTAGGCCTGACCGATGCCTTCGAGGAAGTCGAGGGCGGCCTTGGCCTCGTCCTCGTCGATCTTGGACAGGGCGAAGCCGACGTGGATCAGGACCCAGTCGCCCGGCTCCAGCTTCTCGTCCTCCAGCAGGCCGATGTTGATCGCCCGCTTGACCCCGCTGACGTCGACCTTGGCCAGGTCGGGGCGGTCGTCCATGAACTCGACGATCTCACCCGGGATGCCGAGACACATCGCTCTCCTCCAAGTGGATGGCTTCCAGGATCAGCTCGTCGCCGCCCTCGGTCTCCAGGTCCAGGCCGCCGCAGGCCGGGCAGGCGGCCAGGGGGTCGGTGGCCTCGGCCTCGTGCCCGCAGTCCAGGCAGCGGACCGCGACCGGCACGACCACCAGGTCGACGGCCGCCCCGTCGGCGACCGTGCCCTGGGCCACCAGCGCGAACGACTGGTCGAAGGCCGAGGGGACCACGCGGTGCTGCGCCCCGACCCGGACCCGGACCCGGGTCACGCGGCGCCCGGCGGCCCGTCGCTCCACCGCCTCCAGGATCCCCCCGCACAGCCCCAGCTCGTGCACTCAGGTTCCTCCTGTCACATCGACCGGATCTTCAGGTACCGGACGACGTCGGGTAGCTGCTTGCGCAGGACCGCGACCAGCCCGACCAGGACGGCGCCGAGCACCACCTTGCGGAACATGCTCATCCCTCCTCCCCGCTCTCGTGCTCGTCGATCAGCTCGCGGACCACGGCCACGGCCCGGTCGACCGCGCCCGCGACCGGCGGGCTGAGCCCCATCCGCTCCGACAGCTCGGCCGGCTCGCAGCCGACCACCAGCAGCTTGGGGACCTCCCCGCCGAGGGCCT
>Ga0307296_10000651_pt1 | contig 16757 bp, 31 predicted proteins | sample ER_DNA_153_FD_194467 | JGI IMG/M metagenome (GOLD analysis project Ga0307296, IMG submission 194467) | Bulk soil microbial communities from the East River watershed near Crested Butte, Colorado, United States - ER_DNA_153 | ecosystem: Environmental > Terrestrial > Soil > Floodplain | place... | reverse complement strand
GCGCGGGCGGCCTCCCACACCTGGGTACGCGCGGTCAGCTGCGCGGGATTCCAACGCGGCATCACGACGTGACCTGTTGTGCAAATCCGTGACCAGCTGAAACGCAATCCCGGTGTGCGCAAGTTTGCAGCAACATTTCACGGGTCTTGCGCAAGAATGCGCGACGGAATGTCATCGCGTCTGGGTAAAATCTCGACATGGCAACCCCTGCGTTGGGTTGCGAGACCTACCGCCCGGTTGGCAGCCGGACGCGTCTCACAGGCGGCCGGTCGCCCGGATGGGCGGCCGGTTGATCTGTCTCCGGATCTTAGACCCTGGTCGCTGATACTCTGCGCATGCCGCGCCTGAGCGGCGGTCCGGGGGGATCACAGGCGGCCGGGCCGGAGAGCCACGGGGCACCCGGCCCGGCCGCCTCATCAGTTCATGCTCCGCTGAACGATCGGGTACAGCTGCCGGGCCACGTCGACCGCTGGCGCTGGCGTCGGATCGTGTCGGGCGAGCGCGGCCGCGAGGACCGCCACGAGGTCACGCCTGCGTCGTCTCATGCCAGGATCGCCGCCCCGTACTCCGTGGCCACCATGTTGGCCTCGTAGTCTTCACCGTCTCCGAGCCCCGCGCCCAGGTACGTCTTGTAGAACGACACCGGGGTTTCCTTGACCAGCTGCTTGGCGGCCGCCTCCCGGCCGCCGGTCACGTACGCGTCGCGTACCCGCCCGGCGGCCGCGTCGTCCAGGCGCAGGTTCTTCCCCGTGATCTCCCGCTCCCGCCGTCGGCCCCGGTCGCCGCGCTCCTCCGAACGAATCTTGACCTGGGCCGCCTTGAGATCCCGCGCGTACATCGACCGGGCGGCCTGTTCGAACCGGTCCCGCATGGCGGGTCGCGGTGAGGCCCCGTCCCGCCACCGCCGGAGCGTGCTCTCCGCGACGCCCAGCTGCCTGGCTGCGCGCCTCCCAGAGCCCGCGTCAGACACGAACTCGCGGAGCGCGTCCCGGAAGCCCGGCGAGGCCGTCGAGCCCGTCAGGAGCTTCTCAACGGCCCGTCCGAGGTCGCTCACCGCAGGCTCCGCAGGTAGTCCTCCACCTCACCGGCCAGCCGCTCAGGGTCGTACACGATGCCGCCGGAGATGATCGGCACCGTGTCCTGCGCGGGCGGGGTGGTTGTGGTCAGGAATCGGGGCGGTGTAACGGCTTGCTTGACCCGCCGCCGTCCCGTGGGTGGCAGCACCAGCCACGTTACGAGCACCAGCACCACGAGCCACACCGCGACATCTTCCAACCGCCTCACCGCTCGACCCTCCACAGCCCGTCCTCATACGCCTGGTCGGCCGCAATGTCGGCGGGCACGCAGATCAGCGCGGCCGCCGCGTGTCCCGGCGGGCACGTCGCCCCGGCGGGGCGCATCGGCTGAGGGTTGCGGACAGTGTCGGTCGCCTTGTCGAACAACCGGGTCAACAGCACGGCGACCAGCACCGCAATGCAGATCGCGAAGAACGCGTAGATGAACGTGCGCATCAGTGAATCCCTTCGATTGTCGCCATATGAAGAACGGGCACTTTCGGCGTGTCCGTCACAACACCATTCTTTCCATGTCGAACTGTCCCAACGCCGTCCCTACCGGGATGTGTAGCCCGTAGAGCGGGTCGCCGTACGTGACCGCGTCGTCGTCCACCATCAGCGGGACCGCGTCGGCGTTGTTGGCCAGCTGCGCGTCAACGGTCCGGAACATGTTGGCCCGCTTCATCGCCGTGATGGTGTGGTGCCAGTCCTCGCGCTGCACCGACCCGCGACCGGAGGCCATCATCCCGTGCGCCTCACGGGCCGCGCCGCGCTTGACCGTGTCCGCGACCGCATCCCCGACGGGGCTCTCCAGCGCGCTGGCGAACTGGTACGCCTGTTCCATCCGCTGCGCCCAGTAGCGGAACAGGCGGCGGCCCGGCCCGGTCCGCGAGTCGAGCACCCGAGCGAGCCCCGTGCGCCCCTGGTCGGCAAGGTCGTCCAACAGGGCCAGCGTCGGCGTGGTCACCCACCGGATGTCGCCCGTGGCCACGCCCGGCCCGCACGGATGCGGCAACCGCGCGTCGTTCCACGCCGGTACCTCGATCTCCCACCACCCGGCCAACCGTCGGTCGAACGTGCGGCGGCCCGTGTAGCGCAGCTGCCCGATGCACACCTCAGCCGACGCGGCCGCCGCGAGCCCGGCCCGCCGCTTGTCGTACACCCACACCTGCCCCGTGTGGCTCGGCGACCAGTCCGGCCCGGTCCACGGCGCCCACCGCTCTTCGCTGCCCGAACACACCGGGTCTGACTTCCACTTCGGCTTGAGCCGCCCGGCCCGCGTCATGTCCTGCAAGACACGCAACGCCGCGACACCGGGCGACCACAGGTACGCCGACCCGGTCAACTCCGACCACAGGCCGAGCGCGTCGGCCGTCGCCCGCCAGTCGTACGTGTCCTTGTCGGGCACCCCGATCGGAAAGTCGCTGAACCACGGCGCGATACCCAGATGCATCGTCGGGGGCCCGTCCGCCATGAGCGTCGTCCACGCCTTGACGCTGCCGCACTTCCACCCGGAGTCGCCAAGCGCGACCGCGAGCATGTCCCCGATCACCTGTAGCTCCGCGTGATCGAACGGCCGCCCGCCGGGGGACTCCGTCGGAATCCCCAGATCGAGCGCGGCGACCTGGTCCAGGATGACGACACCCTCCCGCGTCCCGGTCCGCGACGCGACCCGCCGCAGCAACGCGCCGAGCCCGGCCGCGACCGCGTCACCCGGCCGCATGCGCGGCGGCTCCCAGTCGGTGTACACCCACACATCGTCAATGATCGTCGCGTGCCTGACTGTGTTGGTCATCGCCATGTCCCCTATCGGTAGGACGGGAGCCGCACGCCCATACGCGCGGCCCAAACCTCTTCGCTCTCCCCGTACCGGGCGGCCCGCGCGGACCACTCCCGCACCACCGCCAGCCACGCCGTGTCGGCTACCTGACCGACCGTCCGGCGGCCCACGTACGCCCGCCGCGTCTGGTACCGCCGCCACCGCAGCTGCACGGCCGCCAGCACAACGGCCAGCACCATCGCCCACTCAAGCCGCCGAGCCACGACGCGCCTCCCCCCGGTCGTCCAGGCCGAGCGCGTCGGTCAACAGCAGGATGTACCCCGTGTTGTCGGACACACCCAACCGGGCCGCGTACGCGGTGACCCGCTCGGCCAGCTGGTGCGGCAACCGCACATTGCGCTGCACCCGCCGCCGCTCTTCTTCCCGTTCCATGTCGCCTCCATCGGGAGCGGGCGGCCGGGCCGGAACCCGGCCGCCCTGGGTGGTCAGTCCTGGTCGCGCTTCGGGTGACGCAGGCACGGCAGACGCTCGCCGCACTCACGGGGGAAGCCCTTCACCAGGATCGGGACCAGGCAGCGCTCGTGGTCGTCGCTCTCCGGCCGGTTGTACCGCTCATCGTTGAACGCGAGATCACGGACCGCCTCCACCGCGTCGGTGTACGCCTCACGCTCGGCGGCGATCCGGTTGGCCTTGGCTTCCGCGTCGAGCACGTCCCGCACCACCGCATCATGCTCGGAGGTCGCCCAGTTGCGCCACGCCGCGTCGTCTGCGCTCTCCGGGGTGTGGACCCCGGCCAGGATGCGCCGCGCGTCGTCGGCCGTCAGGAGCGGCCCCCGCACCCATACCGCCGTCGGCTCACCGACCAGGATGTTGTGCGCGTCGGGGACAACCGCCGTCGCCTCCCACACCCGGACCCGGACCGGCACCCGCGACTCGACACCCGCGTGGCGCATGTCGCACGCCGACGCGGCCAGCGCGTTGGCGTGGCCCGGCGGGTAGAGCATCGGGTAGCTGTCGAACTGCTCCCACTCCGCGCCGTCGCCGCGCTCCACCGCTACCCAGTAGGTAACGAATTCCTCTGTCGCCATTGGGATTTCCCCTTCCCGGTACCGCGCTCTGCGGTACTAGCAACATGCTACCACAACGCGAGACCCGCCGGGGGGAAATCCGGCGGGTCTCTGGGAAGGGTTGGCGACAACCCGCGATCAGACTACGCGGCCATGTCCTCCGGTACGTCGTCGCGCGGCGTGGCGGGCGCGGCGGCGGCCGCGTCAACCGCCCGGTTGGCCATCCGCTCGGTGAGCAGCACGAGCCGCGACATGTTGCCGTTGACGTTCGACCGGGTCTCATTGTTCTGCGCCACCGCGAACCCGAGCCCGGCCAGGATCATCAACGCGATGCCGCCGAGCGCGGCGGTGTCCTTGCCCGCGAGCGTCAACGCGACCAGGCCGCCAACGACGATGCCGACGACCGCGACCACCGACCAGGGGACCGGTCTCACGGCGTGGCCTTGAACACGAGCGCCTGCAACCGGGCGGTCACCTTGTCCGCGAGCGTGTCCAGCTGCGCGTCCGTGAGCGTGACCGCGACTTCCTCATGCAGCCGCGCGAGGATGGCCGTGGTGCCCTCCACCGCAGCTGCCCGCGCGGCCTCGCCGCGACCGGCCGCCTCGATAACGGCGGTCTGTAGCTGCACCTTCGGATTGGCGCGCTTGTCGCCCTCCGGGAACTTGGCCGGGTAATCGGCCCGCCACGGGAATTCGTTGTCTACCGCGTCGTCCGTGCGGACAACCGCGTCACGGGTCTGCGTCTTGCTCAATGGCTCGGTCATGCTGTCTCTCCACCTCTGCACCGGGTCGTAACCGGCCATCTCGTCGGAATGTGTTGCGTCAGACCGGAATGATACGTGATTGTGACCCCGATCCGTTGAGGCAGAACGCTTGTGGGTCGGCTGCCACGCATCGTGATAGCACGGCCCGCCTGGCCCCTTCGGCTCCCAGTTCATGTACTTGATCAGCCGCGCCCCAGGGACGTTGGCCGTCTTGTCGTTGAACATCTGATCGCCCAGCTGCGCCAGCGTCGGACAGTTGGCCGGGATGCCCTGCGGCATGATGTCGACCGCGTGGCCGAACCACTCCGGCGACTCGACCGGCCAACCGGTCTGACTGAACGGCGTGTGATCCTCCGGCGGCACCGCCTCCATGTGGTCATCGTTGCCGCGCGTGTAGACCGTGTACCCATGCCCGCGCAGCGTCTTCGTCAGCGTCGCGCCCGGCCGACAGTCGGTGTACGGCTCGCCCGCACGCTGCCACCGGAAAAAATCCGCAGACGGCATTTCCCGGCCCCCTTCCCGAAATTCATTGTGCCTATGATTGTCGCATGTTCCGACGACACGAACCCCCCAAGCCGTCCCTGCGCCTGGCCGTCGCCACCGCATCCAACCGGGTCGCCACGACCGCCAACGCGGCCACCGCCGCCATCGTGGTCGCGCTCCTGGTCGCCACCGTGGCGCTCCTGGTCGCCACCGCCGCACTGGTGCTGGTGACGTCATGACGTCGATCCTGATCGAGTCCGGCTCCGACGCCGTCGACTGGACGATGCCCGGCCCGCTGCGCCTCGACGTCGGCGGGGGCCTGCGGCCGCTGGCCGGACATGTCAACGTCGACCCGGTCCACGGCATCGGCCCGGCCCGCGTCGCCATGCCGACCCGCCTGCCCGTCCCTGACGGCCTGGTTGAGGCCATCCGTTGCAGCCACGTCATGGAACACATCGTTGCGGGCGCGCCGCGCCTGGACACGATGAACGAATTTCACCGGCTCCTGCGCGTCGGTGGACTGCTGACCATCATCGTTCCCGTGATCGGCACGTGGCATGCCATCGCCGACCCGACGCACGTGTCGTTCTGGGTGCCGGAGTCGTTCAACTACTTCGACGGCTCCAGCGCGGCCAGCGCGGATTACGGCATCCTCCCGTGGCGCACCCTCGACCATCAGACCAACGACGGGTGGGAGCACACCTGGACCGCCACCCCGATCAAGAGGGGCGACGATGCCCGCACCTGACAGCACCGCCCACTACCCGGACCGCACCCGCCACGCGTGGGACGTGTTGCAGCTGCACCGGGCGGCCGTGCCCATCGATGAGATCGGCGGCTGGTGGGTCGCCATCCGACTGTCCGACGGCAAGTCCGACGGCAACCTGTACCGCTCCAAGCCGGAGGCCGTCCGCTTCCAGCTGCACGAAACCCAGTGCGCCTACCTGTGCGTCCCGCCGTTCGGTGAGATGCCGATCGGCGAGTTGCACGGGTGGCTGGCCGTGGTCGAGAAAATCTACGAGGGCGGCGGCCGCCTCTCCGACGTGGACACCCACGTCGTCCAAACCGACATGCCGATCCGGAGGCCCATCTGATGGCGACCCGCAGCCCGAAACTCATCCAGCCCGAACTGATCTCGATCCCCGGCGGCGGCGGAGACGACGACGTCGACCAGGCCGCCGCGCCCGGCCCGACGCGACGCGGCCGCCCGCGCGGGTCGCGCACCGACCCGGCCAAGACGGCGGCCCGCCGCCGCGCGGCCGCCAAGCCGGACCCCACACCGGAGCCGCCCGCGATCGACTACGGCGCGCCCGTGCGGATGCTCGGCGCGCTCATCGGCGGCGGCCTCACGGCGGCCGGGCTCAAGGTCGACGCGTGGACTGTCCTGCACCACACGCCGACCATCGCCGACGCCACCCACAACCTCGCCCTTGCCGATCCGCGCGTCGCGGGGCTGCTGGAGAAGTTCGCCGTCATCGGCCCGTACGGCGCGTTCGTGGCCGCGCTGATGCCGCTGTGCGTCCAGCTGGCCCACAACCACGGCCTACTGGGTGAGCAGATGGCAGTGCCCATGGGCGCCATCCCGGTGGCGCAGCTGCGCGCCGCGCTCGGCGACGAAGAGCCCGCAACGGCTGACGAGAATGCCGCCGCGTAACCTCGCCCCGTTTCGGGTGGTCGCATATCCCCGAAACCGCTTTCTCGAGGAAATCTGGCGGTACGAGCCTGGCGAGCACGTGTCGATCATCTGCCCGACGAAGGGCGGCAAGACCACGCTCGCCTACCAGCTGCTCGCCCGGACCGCGACGAAGGATCTGCCCGCCGTGGTCATGGTGATGAAACCCCGCGATAAGACCGTCGACCAGTTCACCCGCCGTGCCGGGTACCGCATCGTCCACGAGTGGCCCCCGCCGCCCTCGCTCATGCGGCCCGGCAAACAGCCCGGATACGTGCTGTGGCCGACGTTCACCGACGACCTCGACGGAGACGACGACCGGCACGCCGACATCTTCCGGAGGGCTCTGCGGCGGTCATACCTCAAGGGCAACCGCATCCTGTTCGCCGACGAGGTCTTCAGCCTCCAGAACGAGTACGGGCTCCGGCGCGACCTGGAGCGGATCTGGTCCAAGGGCCGGAGCATGGACACCGGGTTGTGGGGCGCGACCCAACAGCCCGTCAACGTGTCCGGGATGATGTACAACCAGGTCCAACACCTCTTCCTCGGCCACGACCCGGACGAACGGCGACAGGAGCGGTTCGGGGAGATCGGCGGGGTTGACCCGAAGCAGGTGCAGGCCATCGTGCAACGGCTCCCGCTCTGGCAGTTCCTCTACATCCGCCGTGAGGACCGCACGATGTGCGTGGTTCTAGACAAGTGATCTAATACATTGGTTGACACAATCCGCCGGCGCTCTGGCCGGTCATGATCACTTAGACGGAAGGACGCGCATGGATACGGCAGTCGCCGAGCGCCCGGCCCAGACTGGTAACGGAAAGGCGGCCGCTCCCGCCCTGCGCCCGTTCATCACTGGCACGCGGCCCATCGACCGGCAGATCTACGACAACACGACCGTGATGACGACGGGCACCGTGCGTCTCCCGACGTACACCCTCGACACCGACGGCTACACCCGTGGCATGTACATCCTGTGCGAGGCCACGGCGGTCAACACCACCGCGTCGACGGCGGCGTTCACGGAGGACGGACCGTTCATCGCGTTCGCCACGATCCAGTTCTCCGACACGAACAACAAGCCGATCATCGGCCCCATGACCGGCCACGACCTCGCGATGGTCGTCAAGTACGGCGGCTACGCGTTCTCCGACGACGCCAAGAACAGCTGTGCCTACAGCGTCACCACGGGCACCGGCACGTCGGGCGGATCGTTCCGGTTCATCATCCGCGTGCCGATCGAACTGGTTCGCCGCGACGGCCTGGGCGCGCTGCTCAACAAGTCCGCGTCGGCGGTCTACAAGCTCGACCTCACGCTCAACACCCTGGCGTCGGTGTACTCCGACGACCCGACCACGAGCGTGTCGATCCGCACCCGCATTCAGCAGTTCGGGTGGATGGACTCCGACAAGGTCGACTACATGAAGAACGCCACCGACCCGAACCCGCCCGCGCTGAACACCATGCAGTACTGGGACAAGCAAACCCTCGTGGTCAACGCGGGCGCGATCAACCTGCCGCTGAACACGTTCAACGGCCTGGTGCGAAACCTGGTCTGGGAACTGCGGGACAGCAACCAGTCCCGCACCGCCGGGGACAACGACTTCCCCGACCCGTTCGAGGTCCACTACGACAAGACGGTCCCGGTGTCCCGCAACAAGAACGTGTGGCGACACATGATCACCGAGGACTTCGGCTACTCGGCCGCGACCGAGGCCACCGCCACGCCGCTGTCCCGCGACAACGGGATTTACCCGCTGCCGTACAACGTGGATTACGGACTCAAGCCCGGCGCGGAATCCCGCTTCGGGTACCTGCCCGTGTCGGCCGCCACGTCGGTGGTCGCGCGCGGCACCGTGGGCGGCTCCGGCTCGCACACGTTCAACGTCTTCGTCAACTACGTGTGGCCAGCCAACGGCGACCCGAAGAGCCTCACCGGCGGAAGGTAGGTCAACCATGGGCGGCATCCTCCGACCCGATCTCGGCAAGCTGGTCTACCTCCTCCTCGGCGTCTTCGTCGTCCCGAAGATCATCCGCAAGGTGCGTCCGTAGATGCCCGCCACCCCGCAGATCTCCGGCACCGCCGTCGCCGTCGCGACGGCGGGCGCCGTGCTGATCTACGCGGGGTTCCGGGGTCTCAACCCCTTGCAGGCGCTCCGCGAGGTCGCGTCCGGTCGACTCACGCCGCTACCGGCGGGGTCGGCCGGACTCGACACGTCACCAGGCGCGGCCACGCCGACCGGGTCGTCGTCGGGCGGCGGCGGCCTGGTCGGCGTGACCGCCATCATCGGCGCGCGCCTGGTCGCCGAGGCACAGAAGAACATCCGCGACCGGTACTCCATCCCGAACCGCTGGCAACCCGGATACTCGGACTGCTCATCGTTCGTGGGCAAAGCGTTGAAGCAGATGGGAATCAAGCCGCCCGGCGCGTCCGTCACCGGCTCGTACATGGCATGGTCGGGCGCCCGGAAGGTCGCACGCGCAGACGTGATCGCCGGAGACCTGTGCTGCAACCTGACACACGTCATCATCGCGACCAGCAACACCGACGGCATCGGCCAGCAGAACAGCCGAGACAACGTCAAGACAGGCAAGATCGAATCACTGATGTTCGGCACGGGATCGTTCACGTGCCTACGGATTACGGCGGTGAGCTAATGTCCGCGACCACTGGCCCCGTGCTGGCCCTCGGCGGCATCACGATCGCCAACCGGGTCGTGTTCAACGACCAGCCGATGGACTGGCGCATACCGATCGCGACCGCGTTGGCGGCGGGCATGTTCGCGCTCCTGGAGCGCGGCTGGCCCCGTGGCGCGACCGCGCTGGCGTGGCTCGCGCTGGTCGCCGTCATCCTGACCCGCGTCGACCCGAGCGTTCCGAGCCCGGCAGAATCCGCGCTCGCCTGGTGGGAGAAAGGAAACAAGTAATGGGTACCGCAGAAAAGATCGCCATGGGCATCATCGCGATCGGGATGGCCACGACTCTCGTGCTGCCCGGCCGCATGACTCCGAAGGTGATCGACTCCCTGTCCAACTTCTTCCGTGGCTCGCTGGCCACGGCCATGGCCGTCACCAAGCGGTGACCGCCGCATGCCTCGGCGCAGCTGGGTGTCTCGTGGCATCTACGTGTTGTTCAACGCGAGCACCGGCGGAACGCGGAAGGTGAAAGCCACCGCCCGCAGCAATCGCAAGTCCAGGCTCGTACCAAAGAAGGGTAGGAAACGATGAAGGGCAATCTCTCGGCGGCGGTTGTGTTCGGTGTCGGTCTGGTGATCGGCATCGCCGTAGGACAGCGCGTGATCGACAAGGCGCGCCAGATCTGGGGAGCGCGGTAGCGGCCATGGGATGGCTACGCCACGTCATCAAGTCCATCGACAGCGACGTGTCCGGGCAGCTGCACCGCGCCACGGCGCGCGGCCGGGTCACCCGGCGCATGACGGGCACGGCGTGGTCGGGCAGCTACATCGCAAGCATGCCGCCATGGTGGGTCGGCAAGCGAGCACGGGTCATCAAGACCCGACGGAAGCGGAGGTAACACGATGCCCTACACCGGGAACCTGTTGCAGCAGAAGCAACTGCCCACCGACCGGCACCTGACCGGCCCGTCGGCCCGCCACGGCACCGACGAGCCAGACCCGTCGCTGGCGCGCGGGGAGCACCAGGTTCCGTCCGGCACCGGCGCCGAATTCGAGGGCACCGACTTCCCCCAGGTCGTCATGTCCGGCGGCGGGCAGCTGCTCGACTGCCCCGCGTCGTGGGCCATCAACCCGCCCGGCGGTGCGTTCGGCTCCCCGTTCGCGATCACCTACCCGTCGGGCAACCCGCACGAGTCCGACGCGATCCTGTCCAACCGTGGCGCGGTCGCCCAGTCCATCGCGACGCCGCTGCGCGACCGGGCACACTCCGGCTCCGTCGACCGGGGATGGTGGCGGACCACGTTCGACCCGGCCCCGATCTTCTGGCCGGACCGCGCGGAGCTCGCGACGGAAGGTCTCTACAACCCGCACGGCGTGCTGGCCGACGACGGGATCAAATACGTGCGCGGCATCAACTCCAGGCCGGAGAACAACCCGCCCCGCGACGGGTACGCGCCCGGCTACCGGCCCGGCCGCGACCGGGTCCGCGTCACCGACCCGTCCACGTACGCCAGCATCCACCGCGACATCGGCGCCCAGATCCTGCGGCCCCGCGACGCGTACACGCCCAACCCGGCCGCCCCGATGGTCGCCTCCATGGTCACCCCGCCCGCGCTGCCCCGGTCCGCACCCAACCCGGACAGCATCCTTACCGCCACGACCAACTACGCGTCGTCGCCACAGTCCGTGTTCGGAGGGTTCTAAGCCATGACCAGCCCCGGCGGCGGCACCGTCGACGTTCCGAAGATCGGCCGCGTCAAAAAGATCTACGTGTGGGGTGCGCTCGGCGCCGTCGCCGTGTTCGTCGGCTGGCGGTACTACCAGGCCGCCCGCACACCCGCAGGAGACACCGCCCCGCCCGTCACAGGCGACGTGGGCGCCCCCGTGGACACATCTGGTGTAGTGGGCGCCCCCGCGTCCGGCAACGTCCAGTACGCGGGCACAGTGACCGACACGACCCAGCAGACCGAACCGCGTCCGGGCAACTTCTCCAACAACGCCCAGTGGACCTCGTACGCGATCGACAAGCTGGTCGAGCAGGGCCGCCCGGCCGCGTCGGTTGGTTCAGCCCTGGGTGACTACCTCGCCAAGCGCCCCGTGGACCAGTCCGAAGAGGCCATCATCGTGGCCGCGCTGGCGGTCGCTGGCGCGCCTCCCGTGGGCGGCCCGTACACGATCATTCACCAGGTGGGCACGGTCGATCTCAAGGCGCCCACCGGCCTCAAGGCGTCGTCCATCGCGACCACGTCCGCATGGTTCACGTTCAACCCGGTGGCCGGAGCGACCCAGTACTACCTCTACCGCTCCGGTGTCACCGAGAATGTCGGCGGCTCCCGCGACACCAAGATCCAAGCCACCGGTCTGGCCAAGGGCAAGACCTACAAATTCGCGGTCGCCGGACTCACCGGCACCGGTAAAGTCGGCCCGAAGTCCGGCTACGTCAGCATCACAACCAAGAAATAGAAGGGAATCCCGATGGGTCTCAAGCCGGAAGTTTCGTTGGCTGTGGCGCTGGCGACCGCGACCGTGGTGTACGCCGTCCACCAGAACGCCACCCCGAACCTCGCCGACGTCCGCTCGCTGGAGTCGAACAACCTCGACATTCAGCGCGCCGAGCGCACCGCCTCATGGGTGTCGGCGGGTGTCGTCGCCGGGATTTCGTTGCTGGCAAAGGATGCCACCATCTTCATCATCGGCGGCTCCATGGTCATCGCGATGGCGTGGATGACGCGTCACGCCGACCAGGTCGACACGATCACCAAGCGCGCGTCTTCGATCAAGCCCACCGACATCGTCGGCAACACGTCGGGTATCACCGAGGCACCCGCGCAGGAGCGCGTGCCGCTGAACCTGACCAACGCCTACGGGTCGAGCGTGTTCTAGACCGATGGCGACGCTCACCCAGGGCCAGATACAGGCCATCGCGACGGCGGCCGGACTGCCCGACCCGAAGCTCATGGCAGCCATCGCCATGGCCGAGTCAGGCGGCCGCACCGACGCGCGCGGCACCGTGGGTGAGATCGGCCTGTGGCAGATCAACCAACCCGTACATGTCAAGGCGCATCCCACGTGGACAGTCGCCTACCTACAGAACCCCGTAAACAACGCCTACGCCGCCAAGACAGTCCTTGCCTCGCAAGGGCTCGGCGCGTGGACCGTGTACACAAGCGGTGCCTACAAACAGTTCTACAGCGGCGGCAACCTCGTGTCGACGGCGGCGGACGCGGCAGGCGCGGCGGCCGGAGCCATCAACCCGCTTGCCGGGTGGGTGGTCGACGCGGCCGGGAACCTGGTGCAGGCCGGAGCGGGCATCGTGGACACCGGCGCCCAGCTGGGTCGCCTCGCCATCGCCGTCGCCAAGGCAGGCAACTGGGTGTCCAGCCCGCAGAACTGGGTGCGTATCGTCTACATCGGCATAGGCGCGGCCGCCGTGGTGGGCGCGATGCTGCTGGTGCAGGAGAAATACAATCTGGGCATGGCAAAGGATCTGCTGGGTGTCGCTGCGAAAGCCGTTGGCGGCAAGGGGAAAACGGCCGCGTCGGCGGCCGGGAAGGTTGCGGCATGACACACCCGATCCCGATCGAGGAGTTCGACCAGGCCCCGGCCGATGTCAACCAGGTCGTTGACGACCAGGTCGCCAACATCCCGCCCATCTCCGTCACCATCTCCGACCCGGCCCGCGTGATCGAGCTACCCGCCCGCAATGGCGGCATGCGCACCTACGACCTGTCGACCACCGTCCCGACACAGATTCTCGACCCCGACTCGCGACGCAAGCGTGCCGTGGTGTCCATCTTCGACACGCTCGGCGCGTCCGGCGGCGCCAGGCTCGGCCCGACGCAGGCTTCAGTGACGGCCCCGGCGGGCTCGTTCCTGTATGGACTGGCCGGACCTGCGATCGCGGCCGGGAATGTGGCCAACGCCCCGCTTGAGGTCCGCAACATTGAAGGGCTCTGGGCGCTGGCCGTCGACGCGCCATGCACCTGCTCCGTCCTCAACGAACAGTGGGCGGACTGATGTGGAAATCCTCGACACGTCGGGGCAAGCGACCGTCAACGCGGCCGGTACCGCCACGGTCGTCATCCCCGTACCCCGTGACCAGAACTGGACACTGAAGCGGTACACGGTCCTGACCAACCAGTCACCCACGTTGACGACCATGCCCATCGCCACCGTGTACCGGGGATCGGTCGGTGACGGCAACGCATTCGACTCCACCTATACCGGCGCGCGCGACTCCGGCGACTGCGACATTCTCTTCATGGGCGGAGACAACATTGTCTGTCAATGGGTCGGCGGAATAGCCGCGACAATCGCCACGCTGAGCATTGTCGGAACCGTTGAAAGAGTCCGCTAATGGGATTCGCCAATGCGGTAGTCGGTGGAATAACCCTCGTGCGGGCCGCCATCCGCTCACCCAACTTTGTTGCGGGCGCGTCCGGGTGGTCCATTAATCGCGACGGATCGGCAGAGTTCAACGACGTCACGTTGCGGGCACAGCTGATCGTCGGCGTCCCGCCCCGCTACCGGTTCATCGGCACCGCCGCACCGGCCGAACTGCAAGCGTGGGCAACCGCGCACGGCGTGACCCTGTTCATGGTTGACATCTGGTACCTGGATTCGGTTGCCCCGCAATACGTGTGGGAAGCCATCGCGATCGCGGGTGGAATCCCCTTCAAGGTCGACGCCATGTACGACACGGCGACCGGGGTGTCGGTTATTTCCCGGACGCTATTCAACATCAGCACTCCGAGCGTCAACATTGGCAGTGCGTCCTTCGACAGCAACACGCTGAACATCAACTACCTTGACGCTAATGTCAACTTCGGCCAAGACGTCACGGTGTCGTGGGCGACGGACACACTATTCAATGGCGCCGGATGGTTCTACTCGCACAGCATTTTCACGACCGCCACGGGAACGATCGACTTCGCTCCGTTCGCCGACTATCGCGGTGTCGTCTGGGAATTCCTCGGCGGCGGCGCTGCCGGGGGGAGCGTGTCGCTGGCCGGAGCGGGCACAGCATCGTGTGCGGGCGGCGGCGGTGCGGGCGGCTACGGCCGCTGTCAGGTCGACATGACCGCCATCCTCGCCGCCACATCCGATGGGCTCATCGACATCACGATCGGCGCGGCTGGCGCTCCCGCAGCTGCGGGCAACAACAACGGCGGCAACGGCGGCACCACCATCATCGCGGGTGACCTGTCCGGCACGCTCGTGCAAGCCACGGGCGGCACCGGCGGCCAGGGCGGCGCGGCCAACTCCACGGTCGGTATCGCGACCGGCGGTGTCGGCGGGGTGGAGTCCTACCCCGGTATCACGGGAAGCCACCTGAACTACCAGGCGTCCTCCGGCGGCAACGGGTTCCGCGCACCCGGCGGCGGTGCGCTCGGCGGCTGTGGTGGGGCATCCTTCTACGGCGGCCGCGTGCCCTGCACCGACGCGGACGCTGGCGGCAACGGACTGTCCGGGCTCGGGTTCGGCTCCGGCGGGTCCGGCGCGCTCGACAACCCGTCCGGTGCGGCCAACCGTCAGGGCGGCGCGGGCATCGCCGGGTACGTGATCACCCACATCTACAAGTGAGGCCCCCCATGCGAATCCACGCGATCAGCCGCGACAAGGGCGGCTGCATGTTCTACCGGCTCCGCGTTCCGCTGATGGCCCTGCGCGACCACGGCCACGACACGTCGTGGGGAACCGGTGTCGACCTCGGCGACCTCGACGACCGGGCCGTGCTCGTGGCGCAGCTGCTCAACGGTCCCGAAGACCTCGAGTTTTGGGAGGCCGTAGCGGCCGCCCCGCGCAGGCCGCTGCTGGTGTATGAGGTTGACGACGACCTCTTCACCATGGACGGCGTGATCACGTCGGAGGTCAGCCTCGGCAAGCCGCTGCTGTGGGCCGAAGAGGCAACCCAGGAGCGCGTCAAGCGGTTCATGCAGCTGGCCGACCTGGTCACCGTCACCACCCCGCATCTGGCCAGCCTGTATGCCCCGTACGCGCGTCGGGTGGCCGTGCTGCCCAACTCGGTACCCGACTGGGTTTTCGACCTGCCACGGGCGGAGCCGGAACGGTTTACCGTCGGGTGGGCGCTGTCCCGGTCCCACATGCTCGACGCGGCCGCCGCCGCCGAACCCATGGCCCGGTTCTTCCACCGCTCGCCGGGCGCCCGCATGCACTGGATCGGACAGGACCAGCTGGTACACGTCGGCCCCGACGGCGTCCAACGTAAGGGCTCCGGGTGGGTCGACCCGTGGCGGGAGACGTGTGAGGGGTGGGTCGGTAGCGTCCCCGAATACCTGCATGCGTTGCCCGGCAAGATGTCTGTGGCCATCGCCCCGCTGGGACCGTACGTGTTCAACAAGTCGAAGAGCGGACTCAAGGCGCAAGAGGCCGCCGCCATCGGCATCCCGTGCGTCGCCGCCGACTGGCCCCAGTACCGGGCCGTGATCCGGCACGGCACGACGGGCCTGCTCGCCGCGACCCGTGGCGACTGGCCCGACATGCTCGGCCGGTTGTACCGCGACACGGCACTGTGTAGGAAGATGGGAGCGGCCGCCCGCAATCTTGAGTCCATGCGGCGCGCCAGCATCACAGCCCCCCAATGGATCACCGCTTACCAGGAGGCCATCAATGGCAGATGACGCACCGGCTCCGGTCGCCGACCAGATCGAGGAAACCCGCGACCAGCTGGCCGACGCAAAGCAGGACTACGCCGACGCCGAGACGAAGCAGGAACGCGCCGAGGCCCGCGCCCGCGCGGAGCGCATGGAAGCCAAGCTCGATCAGCTGATCTCCGACAACAAGTCGTTGTCCGACCGGGTCGGCAAGGTCGAAGCAACCCCGGTCGCTCCCGCCCCGAAACCCGCCGAGAAGCCCGCAGAGGCGTCGGGCACACCAACCCCCGCAACTCCGGCCGCCGACCCCGCAGGGACCGGCTCAGCCCCGGAGAAGAAGCCTTCCATTTGGTGGGGCAACCGTGGATGAGATGCGCATCACCCAGGGACGCGGCGGACGCGGCGGAGCGCCCAGCGGCGGCCGCCCGGACGCGTTCACGACCGGCCGCGCGACCGTGTCCAGCAGTGTGAGCCCGGACGCGCACGCTGTGGCGTGGGCGGCCGGACCCGGCATGCACGACCGGGACGACATCCTCGACGGCGCGGCCCGCATGATCGAACAGGCCGAGATGGGCCGCCGGTTCTGGCGTGCGGTCGCCATCATCAACGGCGCCGGATTCGGCGGCACCCTCGCCGCCCTCGCCGTCGTGATCTGGGGGTGAGGGATGGCGCTGCCACGGGTGGCCCTGGT
>Ga0307296_10000649_pt1 | contig 16764 bp, 14 predicted proteins | sample ER_DNA_153_FD_194467 | JGI IMG/M metagenome (GOLD analysis project Ga0307296, IMG submission 194467) | Bulk soil microbial communities from the East River watershed near Crested Butte, Colorado, United States - ER_DNA_153 | ecosystem: Environmental > Terrestrial > Soil > Floodplain | place... | reverse complement strand
ACCGAACCGCAGGCGTCTACCTTCGAGCCGACCCCTCAGACTTCGAAGTGCTGGACGGCGGAACCGAGGAGGAGCGGGCCGAGCTCATCGCGCAGCGGCTCCAGGAGTGGAAGTCGGCCGCGAACGCGTTCTGAGCAGGGCGACGCTACCTGCGCTCTCCCTCCGAACGCTCAGAAATCGCCTCGACGAGTTCACCGGTCTTCTTCTCGTCCTCGCTGAGGGCGAGCGCGATGTCGGCCTGGGCGACGATGCCGACGAGCCTGCCGTCCTTGACAACGGGCAGCCGCCGAACCTGGTGGCGGGCCATGAGCGTAAGCGCCTCTTCGAGATCCTTGTCGGGCTCGACGCTTATGAGGTCTTGGGAGTACACGTCCCCGACCGACGACGTCGCTAGGTCTGCCGCCTCGGCGACCACCCTCGTAGTGATGTCTCGGTCAGTGATCATCCCCACGAGCGTGTCGCCGTCGGTGATCGGAAGCGAGCCGACGTGCTCGTCTCGCATCAGTCGCGCGGCCTCCACCACGGATGCGGACGGGCCGATCGAGCGGGGATCCTCGGTCATCGCTTCGCGCACGCTGTTCACCATCATTCCTCCTCTCGTTTGCAGGCTCGATTTTAGCCCTTGTGCTCTAAAAGGGCGAAGGCCGCTCCGCAAAGGGTCCGTGCCGGATGCCGTCGAGTCAGCTTCGTGTCAGCGAGTCCAGTCCAAACGTGTCCACCGTAGTCGAACGCTTGAAAACGACTAACCGCGTGGTTGCACGCTCGGGCGATGACAGTCGCGACGGGTCTAACTGGCGCGTAGGCTCGACAAGCTGGGGGTCACTGGTTCGAACCCAGTACCGCCCATCTCTCGAAAGCCCCGCTAGGGCGGGTTTTTGTTTACAGGCGAAGCAGCGACGGGCTTCGCGACGTGCTCCGTCGGGGGAGATCAGCGGGTTCTCAGAGGGCACCGAACCCTGCCCTCTCGATCCTGGCAAGGAGATCGTCCCGGTGCATCGCCTTTCGAACTCCTCGTTGGCGGCTCGGTCACTCGACCACGCAACTGAGGGTGCGTCGCGTTGCCTCTTCTTCGCCCGTGCTCGTCTTTTCAGTGCGTTCCATTGACAACCCAGCGACCGGGGGTTACGGTCGTGGCAGCAACGGGGAAGGGGTCGGCCTGCCGTCGAATCGCCCCACTGAGGTTGCTGCGGCGCAGAAGGCTCTCGCGGGTTGGGGTCTTGAGGGCGCTGGCCTCGGCAGGATCAAGTCCGCGGTGGGGTCTCGCGATCGGGTCGGGCGTCTTACGGCTGGAGGATCCGGGAGAGCCACCGGCCTTGCATTTGTGGGCGCGCCGCCTTGATGGGCGCAGGGACGGAAGACCCACAGTGGCGTTGACCGTCCAGGTTGGGATGCGAGAAACCGCTCCTGGAGGAGTGAGATGAACGCACGACTGGTGATCGTCATCCTGCTGCTTGGTCTTGCTGCTTTCGTCGGCTCCGGGGCCCCTGGCAGCGCGGCCGACTGCGGCTGCCTGCTCGTCGGTGCATACAAGGATCCCGAGTCGAAAGCCCCGAGAGTCAACGCTGATGGCACGTCGCCGAACGGTGTGTTCAGAGTCAGCGCGAGCAGCTTGGGCAACCTCGTTGACCTGACCATCCGCCGTGTCTCGAACAACTCCATCGTCAAGACGTTCAGCGGCATCCCGAGCAATGCCGGCTGGGGCTTCAGCCCGGACGACAGCCGGTTCGTCTACCACTACCAGTCGGGCACGGTGCACAACATTGTCCTCTACGACCTCGCCGGCAACCGGCAGGTCTGGACCAGCGCCGAGTCGGGAAGCCTGCCCCGGCTCGCGTTCAGCCCCCACGGAAAATATCTCCTGCACGCGTCCGTAACCAGCTCGAATTTCACCTCCCTGAGCGTCGTCGACGCAGTCGCGGGCACGCTTGCGCACCAGAGCCAGTTCGCGTTCCAGTCACCGCCCGGCTCTCCCGGAGACTCGTTCGGGACTGTCCACTGGGGCTTCAGCCCTGATCCCGACGATCAGACGTTCGTGTACGGCTACATCACCGGCCAGTCGAGCGTCCAGTGGAACGTCGTCAACCTGGCCACGCGCTCGATCGTGAAGAGCGAGACGATCACGGACATCTCCGCCTTCTGGCAGTTCAGCCCCTGCGGCGACGCGATCGGAATCGTCCAGCAGTCAAGCCCGACCTTCGTTGGCGTCCGGCTGATCAAAACAGGCAACGGACTTGAGCTCGGCTCAGTGAGCGGGATCCCGATCGCCGCAGTAACGCTTAGCTCGACGTCCGCCTCGCACGTCGCCACGATCGGCGGTTCGAACCACGTCCTGGCCTCCAACACCGCCGACAACGCGTGCCCGGCAGGGGCGGCGCTGAGCTCCCTCACGGTCACTCCCACGGCAGTCACCGGAGGGGCAAACACCACCGGCAAGGTCATCCTGACTGCGGCGGCCCCGAGCGGCGGCTTGGTCGTCAACCTTTCGAGCTCGAGCGTTAGTGCGACCGTGCCTGGGAGCATCACAGTGCTCGCCGGCCAGACGAGCAGAACGTTCTCTGTCGCGACATCGTCGGTATCGGCGGTGACGCCGGTCACCCTCACCGCAGCGGCCGGAGGGGTGAGCAAGACGGCGAGCCTCACTCTCAACCCTGCGCAGAGCCTTGCCAGCATCACGGTGAACCCGGCCAGCGTGCCGGGCGGAACCGGTTCGACAGGCACGATCGTGCTCGGCGGCCCGGCCCCGTCTGGCGGTGCTGTCGTCTCGCTCTCGAGCAGCGCTCCCACCGTGGCGAGCGTCCCCGCGAGCGTCCTCGTTCTCGCGGGCGCGACTAGCCGGACATTCGCGATCGGCACGAGCCCTGTGTCTGCTAGCACGGACGTGACGATCACGGCCTCCGTAGGGGGGGCAAGCCTGACCGCGACCCTGACGGTCACCGCTGCGCCCAGCCAGAGCCCGAACGCGGTCGTCAGCGAGTCGGCGTGCCTGGCAACCGAGCTGCCTCAGAACGACGACGGCTCGACGGGAGCCGTTGCCGTCGGCTTCCCGGTGAACTTCTTCGGAACGACGTATACGCACCTGTACGTGAACAACAACGGAAACGTCACCTTCGAAGGGCCGCTCAGCACGTACACACCGTTCACGCTCACCGCCAACGTCCCGCCGATCATTGCTCCCTTCCTCGGCGACGTTGACACCCGTGGGGTCGGCTCGGACACGGTGAAGTACGGCTACGGGACGACGATCTTCGCCGGACGTCCGGCGTTCTGTGTGAACTGGGTGAACGTCGGCTACTACAGCGGCCATGCCGACAAGCTCAACAGCTTCCAACTCCTCCTTGTCGATCGCGCCGACACCGGAGCCGGGAACTTCGACATCGTCATGAATTACGACCGCATCCTCTGGGAAACGGGCGACGCGAGCGGCGGCTCGAACGGGTTCGGCGGATCGTCGGCGGGCGCAGGCTACTCGGCTGGCACGGGGGATGCGACCGCTTTCTTCGAGTTCCCAGGCTCGCTGGTTAATGGCGCACTGCTCGATTCGAACTCGTCGACGGGTCTTACCCGCACCAGCCGGAACAGCCTCCAGCGGGGGCGTCATGTCTTCGAGGTCCGAAACGGCGCCGCGCCGGCCGGGGGCAGCATCTCGGGCCTCGTTTCCGACAACGCTTCGCCGGCCAACGCCCTCGTGGGAGCGCCGGTCCAGGTTTGTCCGTCCAGCGGAGGCCGATGTGTGTTTATCACCGTCACGAACGGGGCCGGGCGCTACAACGCGACGGGGCTCCCGGACGGCGACTACATCGTTACCGCGCGGGCGCCGGCGGGCTCGAGCCTCGCAGCCCGCACCGTCGGCCCGATCACGATCGCCTCGGCGAACTCGGTCGTCCAGGACATCGCCCTCACCGGGCCGGTGGGGCCGCCTGCGGGCACGACCATCACCCCCTCCTCGACCGCAGGGGGCATTCCCCGCGTCTACTGGGGCGACCAGCTCGACCTCACCACGCAAGGCTGCGCAGGGGGCTCGGCGAGCTACGAGATCAGCCGTGGGGGCACCGTGATCGCAAGCGGCACGATGACCGAGGGTCCCTCGGGGACCTACAGCGCGTCGATTCCGCCGCTCAGGCCGAACAGCGGTCTCGGGCACGTCACTATCTCAATCGACTGCCCGGAGGGGACCACAGACGAGACGATCGAGTTCGACATCTACATCGATCCGAGCGGCACCGTGCGCACAGTCTCCGGGAACCCGATCCAGGACGCCGTCGTCACGCTGTACCGGGCCGACAGCGCCGCGGGCCCATTCGAGATCGTGCCTGAGGGCAGCGCCGTGATGTCGCCGGAGAACCGGACGAATCCGGACCTCACCGACGGCAACGGCCGCTTCCACTGGGACGTGATGGCCGGCTTCTACAAGGTGCGGGCGGAGAAGGAGGGCTGCACGTCGCCCTCGGGCAGCGAGGCGTTCGTCGAGACCGACGTCCTGCCCGTACCTCCCGAGTGGACCGACCTTGACCTCCGTCTTGCCTGCGGCGGGGAGGACGTGGCAGTCCTCGATCACTTCAAATGCTACGAGACGAAACAGCTAGGTACGAGGTTTGATCCTCGGCAGGTCACTCTCACCGACCAGTTCAACACGGAGCGAGTGAACGTCCTCCGGCCAGAAGCATTCTGCGCTCCCGTCGACAAGGACGGCTCAGGCATCAACGAGCCGACCGGGCACCTCAGCTGTTACAAGATCCGAGACGTCCCTGGGGACGAGTTCCCAGAGTTCATCAAGCAACCCGTGGACGTGACCGACCAGTTCGGCACGCATACCCTTCTCTTGAAAGAGAGTCGGTCGCTTTGCCTCCCTGCCTCGAAGGCCCAGGTCGCAGAGGTTCCAGGACCCACTCCCACGGGTCTCGACCATTTCAAATGCTACGAGACGAAACAGCTAGGTACGAGGTTTGATCCTCGGCAGGTCACTCTCACCGACCAGTTCAACACGGAGCGAGTGAACGTCCTCCGGCCAGAAGCCTTCTGCGCTCCCGTCGACAAGGACGGCTCGGGTATCAACGACGCCACGGCCGACCTCGCCTGTTACGAAATCCGTGACGTCAGAGGGGATGAGTTTCCGAAGTTCGAAAAGCGGCGCGTCGAGGCGGGAGATCAGTTCGGCACACACAGCCTCCTCTTGAAGAAGACGAGGACACTCTGCCTGCCCTCGTCGAACACCATTCTGTAACACCCGTTCACTCGCCGGCGCGCCCGTCGATCTCGGCCGTGGTCACCGTGTGAGGCCATGCTCCTCGTCAGCCCGCTGACGTCGTCGCTGCCCTGCGGCAGCGCACGTGGGTCGGCCGATGTGCCACCCTCGTTCAAGACCCCCTTTCGCGTGAGGCGCTCGAAGGGTTGAACGCAACTCATACCAACCCGGGAACCACGATGCAATCGGGCCGCGATGACGACTCGGCCTCGAGCTGCGCCGTGACCTCGTGTTGACCGACCGCACCTGCTATGAGTGAGCGCGAAGATGCAACGGCTGCTGATGGGCGTTGTCGATGGTCGATAACACGATCTGGCTTCTGATCACGACCGCGGTGGCAGTCGTGGCGGGAGGAGTCTCAGGTTGGGCCTCGGCAACTCTCCGACGTCGAGAGGCAAAGGCCGAGCGCATCCGCCAGGAGGTGATCCTTTGGACGAATCCGGTTCTCGGCGCTGTCAAGAGCCTCGTCGGCCGCTTGACCTTTACCACCGAGTAGTCACCGGAACCATCTAAGGGGCTCGCGTGCGCATAAACGTCAAAACGGCGTGCACGCGGCGGTTCTGTGTCGAGTCGGTGGGGAGCTCGAGCTTCCGGAAGATCGAGCGCACGTGCGCCTCGACCGTCTTAGGCGTGATGTACAGCTCCTGTGCGATCCCGCGGTCGGTCTTACCCTCGGCGAGGAGGGCGAGCACCTCGATCTCGCGGGTTGTCAGCTGCTCGAGGTTGGGAAGCGGGCGATCTTCGCGGAGCGCCTTTCTTGCCGCTTCGGCCGCCGCCTGGAGGGCGTCGTCCTCGAACGACGCGCCGACGCTCAGCTCGTGGAGGAGCCGGCCCATCAACGCGCGATGGAGGCGCGTCCTCAGGACTCCGAGCAAGAACGCAAGTGGGATCGCCGTGTAGGCGAGGGCGCACCAGTCGAGGATCGCTTCGCCCGTCGACGTGAGGGAGACGCCGATGTAGTCGACCGCGATCGAGAGCGCGACGACGACAAGCACGGGTGGCCCGATGACGACTAGAGGTCGAAGCGCCCGCCGTTCCGCCCGGTTCGCCTTCAGCCAACGGTCGACCACGATGTAGATGGCGAGGGGCACGAGCACGATCGCGATGGCGGACAGGACGGTGTTCGCGGTGTCGCTGAGCTCGCTGGGCGGGTACGCGAGCACAGCGAGCGCATATGCGGCTATGACGAGCCAGCGCTCGAGCCGTGAGCGGGTGACGCCGTAGGGGAAGACGACGATCTCGTGCACGAGCAGCGCGAGAAATAGGTTCTGCGAGAGCTCGCTTGCGTGATCGGCTGTCCATGAGCCGAACCAGTCGAAGTCCCGGCCGAACCAGACGATCCCGCTCAGCATCATGAGGAGCCCGAGACGGTTCTCCGGGCGCTGTTCCCAAGCCACGAGCCCTGCGGCGAGGAACGACCAGCCAATCGCGAGATGGACCGGAAGGGGCAGGGTGAGAATGCCCGGCTCCCAGATTGCAAGCGCGATTGCGTACAGGCCGAGAGCCGCTCCCAGCGCCGCCAACACGAGGCGTCCCACCCGCGGATCGTCGCACCAAACGACATCGAGGAAAACCCCCAATTTCGCTAGGTCCAGGGTTTTCATCGATGCGCTGCGAGGCGCTCCCTCCTACGGTCGAGGCCAGTCCACGCACAAGGAGGAACCGCAGTGAGAAAGACCCTGATCATCACGTTGGCGACGGTCGTTCTCGTCGTCCTCGCCTCGACGGCCGCGCTCTTCACGCTCGCGGCTTTCGCCGGGGAGCACGGGAGGTGTGGCAGCCCCAACCCGGCCGAGTTGCGGCAGGCCGCCGACAGCGAGTACGGCGCCAAGCTCACGAAGCTCGCCCGCTGCGAGCGTTAGGGGGTGGCGAAGATGAAGAAAGTAGGCCTCATCGCGGCTCTCGTCGCACTCGTCCTCGTCGCTGCGTCGCTCGTCACCCTTGTTTTTCTTAGTAGGTCGAGCTCGCATCCCTTCGCCGATCCGGCGGATGCCCGATGCAACGCGCCTACCGTTACGTTCGACTCGGCAGTCGTATCGTCCACCCATCGCGAGTTCGGCGTCCGTTTCGCGTGTGTGGGCGCGCAGATCGCCGGAACGCTCGACGTGCCGCCCGGCCGGGGGCCGTTTCCGGCCGTCGTCTGGGTGCATGGGGCCGGCGAGAGCGCTCGTCTCCCCTATGACGGCGCGCCTCTCGTTCAGGCGCTCGTCGACTCGGGCATCGCCGTCCTCTCGTACGACAAGCGTGGGGTGGGCGAATCAGAGGGTGAGTGCTGCCCGGGTGACTACGGCCAATTCAACCTGTTGGCCGCGGACGTGGACGGCGCCGTGGCGGTGCTGCGCTCTCGCCCCGAGATCGACCCGAGCCGGATCGGCTTGCTCGGAGCCAGCCAGGCCGGCTGGGTGGTACCGCTGGCGGCCGTTCGCTCCAACGGGCGTGTGGGCTTCACCGCCCTGGTGGACGCGCCCGCAGTCTCCTCCGGAGAGGAAGACCTCTACAGTCAAGGGACAGGCGAGCAGGGATCACTTCTGAGGCTGGCCTCGTTCGTGAGGACCGCTGGCGGACTTCGCACTCCAGGGCCGGCCGGCTTCGATCCGCGCTCGTACCTGGAGCAACTCGAGACGCCCGCGCTCTGGGTCTACGGCGGTGCCGACCGCTCGCAGCCGACTGACGACGACGTCGACGTTCTCAATGGGCTGAAGGCGAAGGGCAAGGACTTCAGTGTTCTCGTGTATCCGCAAGCCGGACACGGCCTGCTCGACGTTCCCCCAACAGACCCCCGTGCTCTTCCAGCAGTGGTCCACTGGATCAAGGCCCGGACGGATTGAGCGAGACCGCCCTCACCCTCGGCCTCGCCGCTCACGTCCCCAGCTACGGCAGTCATCGAACGATCGTTTGCCCTGCTTCGGCCAGGCGGCGCCTGCCACCGCGGCCGGGAACCAGATCATCGCCCAGCCGTACCCGTGGACGGCGGCGAGCCCCCAAAGAGCCAGCGCAGTGGTGGTCGCAACTGTGAGCGGCAGCCAGCGGTGAACGAGGATGCGAGTCACACTTCTCCTTGTCGCGGCGTTCGCGTAGTTACGCCGCGGCTTCCCAGAACGTTCCCGCCTCCAGTTGCGGCGCGGCCGCTGCTCGGCTGGCCGAGCAAGATCGCGGCCGCCCCGATGACCACGCCGGTCGGAATCCAGAGCGGCATCGCCGTAACAAGCCCGGCGAGTGCCGCGGTGATAAGGAGCGCCCGTGCTGTTGGAGCACCTGCGAGAGCGAGACCCGCCCCGGCAAATGCGAGTGCGAGCACCGCAATCGTCAGGAAGCCGCCCACGCCGGCCATGACTAGCAGTGCGCGCGGAGAGTCGCCGCTGTCGATGTCGAAGGCGTTGACGAGTCCTGCGAAGTCGAACTGCGCCAAGGGAATCGGGATTGCACTCGCCGCACCGAACGCTGCGAGAGCGGCGGCTGGAACACGGTTGTCACTCATGACCTTCCTTTCTCGAGACGTCCGTGTCAGTGTCCGCCGCGGTCCGAGTGGCCACCAGCCCGGCGCCTGGACTTTGACTACCGGCTAGCAGTACTCCTCGAAACTCTGGCCCGCCGGGCTGTACACGCTCTCGGCGAAGGTTCACGATTTCCTGATCGACGTATGAAGCGCGATCTCCCCATCACACTCGTCGCACTCGCAGCAGGAGTGGGAGCGGCGTCGCTCGTCCTCGGCAGCGATCGCGAGCTCAGCCCGGCCGCAGTTTCTGCGGTTCTCGCCTTGGTCGTCGGCTGGGCTTACATCGGAAGCGGTCTCATCGCGTGGAGGCAGCGGCCTGAGAACCGACTGGGCGCGGTCATGGTCTTTATCGGCTTCGCCTGGTTTGTCACCTTCCTCGCGGACTCGAACGAATCCTTTCTCTTCACCCTCGGGACGGTGCTCGAGGACCTGTACCTGCTCGGTTTCGTCTACCTGGTTCTCTCGTTCCCGACTGGTCGTTTGCGGAGCAAGCTCGACCTCGGCCTCCTCACGGCCGCTGTCGTTATTGCCACGGTGGTCGAGTTTGCGTGGCTCCTTTTCGCCGACTCGCGCTCGCAAATCTGCTCGGACTGCCCGAGCAACGCTCTCGAGATCACCCGCAACGACACGGTGGCGGATGCGCTTCTCCAGAGCCAGCGGACCGTCGGAGTGTTCTTGTGCGTCTTTACGGTCGGACTCCTCGTGCGTAGATGGCGACGCGCAAGCCCACCCGAACGGCGCGCGGGCGCTCCCGTGCTCTGGGCGGGCAGCGCGATGTTCGCCGCCCTCGCGATCTCCGTCGCCAACGACATCTTCGATCACCCGCTCGGCCCCGGGCCCGCGTGGTCGCGCTCGCTCGTCTTCGCCTCGATCCCGATTGCTGTCCTGGCTGTCCTCTTGCAGCGGCGGCTCGCGCGCGGTGCGGTTGCCGGGCTCGTCGTCGAGCTGGGCGAAAGCGCCACGCCCGTCGACCTGCGCGAGGCGCTCGGCCGCGCGCTCGGTGATCCCTCGCTCGAGCTCGCCTACTGGGTTCCCGCCGGTGCCCGCTATGTCGATTCGAGCGGTCATCCCGTCGAGCTGCCTCAGCCGAGCTCAGGTCGAGCCGCAACCGTGGTCGAGCGGGACGGGGAGACGATCGCCGCGCTTATTCATGATCCCGCGCTCGCAGAGAACAGCGAGCTCGTGCAGTCGGTCTGTGCCGCCGCGGCACTAACGCTCGAGAACGCCCGCCTGCAAGCCGAGCTTCGGGCTCGGCTCGCTGAGCTGCAAGCGTCGCGGGCGCGGCTGGTCGAGGCGACCGAGAGCGAGCGCAGGCGAATCGAGCGCGATCTGCACGACGGGACACAACAGCGGCTCGTGTCGATCGCGATGACCCTTGGCCTTGTCGAATCGAAGCTGGCGGCCGACCGACCAGCGGTCGAGCCAGTTCTTCGGGAAGCACGTGACGCGCTTGCGACCGCACTGGAGGAGCTGCGTGAACTCACACAAGGCATTCGTCCGGCAATCCTGGTCGAGCGGGGACTTGCAGCCGCGCTCGATGACTTATCCCGCCGTGCTGCATTGCCTGTGAAACTCGAGGTTACGGTCACAGGGCGACTGCCCGAACAGGTCGAGAGCGCGGCCTACTTCGTCGCCAGTGAGGCCCTCTCGAACGCTGCCAAGCATTCTCACGCCAGCGGGGTTCGGCTCGTTGCCTCCAAGGAGGGTGACGCGGTGCTGCTCGAGGTCACTGATGACGGCATCGGTGGAGCCGCGCCGGGAGGCGGCTCGGGATTGCGCGGGCTCGCCGACCGCGTGGAGGCGCTTGGTGGCCGGCTGACCGTCTCCAGCCCGCCCGGACGCGGTACGACCCTACGCGCGCAGTTCCCATGCGAGTAGTCGTTGCCGACGACGCGGTCATCCTGCGCGAGGGTTTGGCCCGCCTGCTCGACGAGGCCGGTTTCGAGGTCGTCGGTCTTGCCGCGGACGCGGACGAGCTGTGCGCGCTCGTCGAGCAACTTCAACCCGACGTCGCGATCGTGGACATCCGCATGCCGCCCACGCACACCGACGAGGGGTTGCAAGCAGCGAAGCTGATCCGCGCTCGCTGGCCCGAGATCGGCATACTCGTCCTCTCCCAGCAGGTGCAGGCTCGCTACGCAGTCGAGCTGCTCGCGGGCGGAACGGAACGTGTCGGCTACTTGCTCAAGGACCGTGTCTCCGATCTCGATGACCTGTCCGAAAGCGTCAAACGGATCGGCGAGGGCGGTTCCGTCCTCGACCCGACCGTCGTTGCCCAGCTTGTCGGCCAACGTCGTAAAGGAGATACGCCACTCGAGAACCTCACCGAGCGTGAGCTCGAGGTGCTTGCCCTCATGGCCGAAGGACGCTCGAACAAGGCGATCGGCGAACGTCTCTTCATCACCGAGCACACGGTGGAGAAGCACGTGAAGAACATCTTCGGGACGCTGCGACTTCCGCCGTCGCCTGAAGACCACCGCCGCGTCCTCGCCGTCGTCACCTTCCTCGACGCGCAGTAGTACCGGCTAGCAGTACGCAGAAAGACTACGGCGGGTAGTAGCGGGAACGGCGGCGGGCCGGATTCTCAGCGCTCGCATCCGCTGCCAGCCTCCAACGCAATCTCATCTGACTCGGAGGAGGCAGCGATGAACCCCCTTGGACAGTCACAGAACATCGCCGCGCGAGCGGGCCGCTGGAGCGCTCGGCACTGGAAGACCGCCACGCTCGGTTGGCTCGCTCTCATCGCGCTCGTCTTCGTCCTCGGCAGCATGGTCGGGACGAAGGAGCTCAGCGATGCGGGCGGCATGAATGGCGACTCCGCGCGCGCTCAGCGGATCATCGACAACGCCGGCTTCCCCGACAACCCGGCGGAGGTCGTCCTGGTCCAGAGCACGACTCTCGGGGTCCGGGATGCAGCCTTCAAACGCGCTGTGGGGGATGTCGTGCTCGCGCTCTCGCTGGTCAAGGGCGTCGAGCACGTGCAGTCGCCCTACGCGCGTGGGAACCAAGACCAGATTTCGAAGTCGGGCCGCTCGGCACTCGTCCCCTTCGAGCTGCAGGGCAACACGGGTGAGGCCTACGACGGCGTCGCCCGGTCGCTCGCGGCCGTCGCCGCGGTTCAGGCGGCGCACCCGGAGCTCCGGATCGAGGAGACGGGCGGCCCGAGCATCGACCGAGCTCTCGACGACACCGTCGAGAAGGACTTCCGGCGGGCGGAATTCTCGTCCGTCCCGCTGACGCTTGGCATCCTTCTCGTTGCCGTCGGCGCCCTTCTCGCGGCGTTCCTGCCCGTTCTCCTCGCGCTCACTGCATTCGTGGGCGCGACAGGCGCGCTCGCTTTCGCGAGCCAGCTCCTGCCCGTCGACGACGCCGCCGGATCGGTCATGCTCCTGATCGGTCTCGCTGTCGGCGTCGACTACTCGCTTTTCTACCTCAAGCGCGAACGGGAAGAGCGCGCGCTCGGGAAGGGGCGCGAGGCCGCGCTCGAGGCGGCCGCCGCGACATCGGGACGCTCGGTTCTCATCTCGGGGCTGACGGTGATCGTCGCGATGGCGGGCATGTTCTTCGCCGGGAACGCCACCTTCGTCGGTGTCGGGCTCGGCACGATCATCGTCGTCGCGACCGCGATGCTGGGCTCGCTGACCGTCCTGCCGGCGGTGCTCTCCAGGCTCGGCGATAAGGTCGAGGCCGGGCGGATTCCCGGCTTCGCACGGGCGCGGCGCGGGCGCGAGTCGCGCGTTTGGGGTGCGCTTCTCGATCGGGTGCTGCATCGTCCGCTAGTGGCTGCGGCCCTTGCCGGTGGCCTGCTGATCGCGCTCGCTCTGCCTTCGATTCGCCTGCACACCGCCGACCCTGGTTCCGGCGATCTGCCTCAGGGGCTCGCAGCCGTGCAGACGCTTAACCGCATCGACGCCGCCTTTCCGGGCGCCCCGGACTCGGCTGCAGTCGTCGTCAAGGCACCTGATGTGACGAGCCCCTCGATCAAGGCGGTCGTTCAGCGCCTGGAAGAGCAAGTGCTCGCCTCAGGTGCGGGCCATGAGCCGATCGATGTCGACGTCAATCCGACGAAGACGGTCGCTGTCGTCTCTGTCCCGCTCGCCGGAAGAGGCGTCGGCGATTCCACCTCGGCGCATGCGCTGGCCGAGCTGAGGAGGATCACGTCGGAGACGCTGGACTCGCCTGGGATCGAAGCGTTGGTCGGCGGAGGGATCGCGGGCTCTTACGACTTCAACGCGGTCATCAAGTCGCACACGCCGCTTGTCTTCGCCTTCGTTCTTGGGCTCGCCTTTCTTCTCCTGCTCGTCACGTTCCGCTCGCTGGTGATCGGGGTGACGGCGATCGTGCTCAACCTCTTGTCGGTGGCCGCCGCGTACGGCCTGCTCGTCGTCGTCTTCCAGCACGGGGTAGGCGCGTCGTTCCTCGGCTTCGAGGCGACCGGGGCGATCGTTTCGTGGCTGCCCCTCTTCCTCTTCGTCGTCCTCTTCGGGCTTTCGATGGACTACCACGTGTTCATCCTCAGCCGAATCCGTGAGGCGCACGTGCGAGGCCTAGCGACGGATGAAGCGATTGCGCACGGGATCAAGTCGACCGCCGGGGTGGTCACGGCTGCAGCGACCGTAATGGTGTTCGTCTTCGCGATCTTCGCGACGCTCTCGCAGCTGTCGCTGAAGCAGCTCGGGGTTGGGCTCGCCGCTGCCGTGCTGATCGACGCGACGCTGATCCGCGGCGTGCTCCTGCCCGCCACGATGAAGCTTCTTGGCGAGTGGAACTGGTACCTGCCTCGCCGACTCAATTGGCTTCCTAGGCTCGCCCACGAGCCGATCAAAACGAGCAACCATTTGCAGCCTACTCTCGACGCGGCACCGTGAATTTGACCTAGATCACACTCGAAGGAGACTCCGATGAACGTACGAGCGATATGCAATGGACGATTCGCATTACCGATGCCACCGGCCGATGCGCGTACCCTCTTCACCCCAGAAGGCGAGCGGCGATGGGCTGGCTCCTCGTGGAATCCGATCTACGCGATTCGCGGGGCAGCCGAGGACGACTCTGCCCCCGGCACCGTCTTCACGACCGAAAGCGATGGCGGAAAGGCAACCTGGATCGTGCTCGAGCGACGCCACGATGGAATGCGCTACGCCCGCGTCGCCCACGACCGCATCGCAGGCACGATCGACGTGGTTTGCACGCAGGGGGAATCATCGGACGTCACCGAGGTCGCGGTGACCTACGATGTGACGTCGCTCGGTCCTGAGGGAGGCGCTTTCGTCAAAGAGCTTGAGGCCAGCTTTGAAGAATTCCTCGAAGGTTGGCGGCGGAGATTCTTGCGGGCCTCGGCGAGGGTGTGTCTCTGAAGAGCTCGCGCGGCGCTTTCATCGCGATCGCCGCTGACGTTTCGTGCGGCTAGTCAGTCAGAACAGGCTCCCGCCTGGATCCCGCCACGGCGTACAGATGCCAGGCTCCTTCGACGCCCTTTAACTCGCGGCTGCCGCGATGGTGGAATCGCAGTCCCGATCCGGCGACCAAGTCCTTCACCGTCTGCGAGACAAGGATCTCCGATGGCTCAGCGAGCGCGGCGATGCGGGCCGCAACATTCACGGCGATCCCGGAAACCTTGTCACCTGCCGTGCCGACTTCGCCGGTGTGGACGCCGGCGCGCACTTGGATCTGGAGTGGCCGGATCGCATCCACGATCGCCTGCGCACACTTGACTCCCCGAGCGGGCCCGTCGAACGTCGCGAAGAAGCCGTCACCGGCGACGTCTTGCTCGACACCCCGATAGCGCCCGAGCATGGCGCGTACGACCGAGTGATGGCGCTCGACCAGCTCCCTCCAAGCGCGGTCTCCGATGGACGACGCCTTCTGGGTCGAGCCAACGATGTCGGTAAAGAGCACGGTCGCCAGAACCCGCTCGAGCTCGGCCTCCTCCTCCCGAATGCCGCTGAGAAACGACTCGATCGCATCGAAGAGCGCCTTCTGGTCGCCCGCCCACACAGGCCAATCGTCGCCCGCGAGTTCCACGAACTGCGCGCCGGGAATCCGCCGGGCGAAGTCGCGACCGGCCTCGACGCGCTCGACTGGGTCGCCCGTGCGATGTAGGACGAGCGTCGGCGCCTGAATCGTGGGCAGCACCGGGCGGATATCGAGCTCCGCCCAGATCCGCTCTATTGCGATCATCGAGCTAGGCGTCGCCGAAAGCCGCTGCATCGTCCGCCACCACCGCCCCTGCTCCGAATCGGCCCTGGCCGAGGGCATGATCCACTCGAATGTCCTCGCCGCGTAGGCGTCGGTTCCCCAACCGGAGTCCATGTCGGCGAGGTACACCTCCCACTCCTCGGTCGTCCACGCCCACGGATAGTCGCTGTTGGCCGTCCCCCGCGCCTCGGGGCCGTACACGATCAGTGCGGACGTTCGATCAGGGTGGGTTGCCGCAAAAAGCGCGCAGACGCAACCCGCGTCCGAGCCGCCGAAAAGCACGGGGCGCTTAAACTCCGCCGAGTCGATAACGACGCGGAGATCCTCCATCAACGTCTCCAGCGGCGGCACGTCCGTCGCTGAGAGCCGATCCGAGAGTCCCATCCCGCGCCTGTCGACGAACACCACCCGCGCCAACGACGCGAGCCGGTTCAGAAACCGGGCGTAGAGCGGGTTGCTCCAGGCGGCCTCGAGATTGTTGATCCATTGCGGCGCGTACACGAGCTCGACGGGCCCGTTTCCGAACACCTGGTACGCGAGCGCCACCTCCCCGTTGCGCACGTAATGAACGTCCGGACCGTCCACAACCACAAGCCTGCACGAAACGTCGGTGCACAGCAATGAGCCCCGGATCTGACCGACGAACTCGCCTTCCACGGTTCTGCCCTAACGGTCCCGGTAGTGAGGACGCGTGGCGCGAGGACGGGATCGATTTACCCGCGGGTCGCTCCGTCCGCTCTGTGTCGGCCTAGCTCTGCTGCGCCACCCGGAACTGGTTGCCCGACGGGTCTCGGAAGCCGGCGTCGATTCCGTACGGCTGCTCGGTGGGCTCCTGAGAGAACTCGACGCCGCGGCTCTTGAGTTCCTCGTACGTGCCCTGAACGTCGTCCGTGGAGAAGAAGAGCCCACCTGAGGCGCCCTTCGCGAGCAGCGCCTGGATCTTCTCCCGTGTGTCCTCGTCGAACACCGGTGGGCCCGGCACGGCCATCAGCGTGATGGCGACGTCGGCCTGCCCGGGCACGCCGACGCTCAGCCAGCGGAAGTTGCCCATCTCGGGGACGGTCACGTCCTCGCGAAGCTCCATTCCGAGCTTCTCCGTGTAGAAGGCGAGCGCCTCGTCTTGGTCGTGGACCCAGACCTGCGTGTGCGTGAGCTGCTTGAGCATCGTTGTCCTCCGTGTTCCGAGTGGTCGGAGGCGACATTAACCAGGCGAGGAACGCCTGTCTTCTCCAAACGTGCTGGACAGCGGACGGGCGTAAGCCTGGAGCACGCATGTCGGCACCCGCGCGCGGGCGATCGCCGGCAGATGGGCAGACCGGTAGGCGGTTGGGGTCATCCCGAAGGCCCGACCGAAGCTCGCCGTGAACGAACCGATGCTGCGCAGGCCGACGGCAAGGCAGATGTCGGCGACACTCCAGTCGGTGGTGCGGAGGAGCGCAGCGGCGCGCTCGAGCCGGCGCGTGAGCAGGTACTGGTGCGGCGCCTCGCCGAACACGCGGCGGAACTCCCGGCTGAAGTGGGCGGGCGAGAGGTGCGCCATTCTCGCCAAGGTGGGCACGTTGAGCGGCTCCCGATAGCGGGCATCCATGAGATCCTTGGCCCGGAGGAGGTGACGCGCCGGATGGAGGGGCGGACAGAGGGGCCTCACGACAGCGAGTATTGCTTCAGGACCCAGTTACGCGAGGCCCGGCGTCAGTTCGGATACTCGTCCTTCCGCCAGGCGCGGGGTTGGGCGGGTTGGGGTTTCGGTGTTCGTTCGAGCAGGAAGCTGTAGTAGGGGGCGACGAAGGGGTCGGGCGCCATCACCGTGTAGGTGTGGTAGACGCTC
>Ga0307296_10000647_pt1 | contig 16774 bp, 13 predicted proteins | sample ER_DNA_153_FD_194467 | JGI IMG/M metagenome (GOLD analysis project Ga0307296, IMG submission 194467) | Bulk soil microbial communities from the East River watershed near Crested Butte, Colorado, United States - ER_DNA_153 | ecosystem: Environmental > Terrestrial > Soil > Floodplain | place... | reverse complement strand
ACCGGCCCAAGCCCGAGGAGATCCACCTCGACATGGAGTTCGCCCAGGAGGGGGGTGAGGGGGCGACCCCGTACGAGGTGCTGCTGCACGCGGCCATGGTCGGCCAGAGCGCCCGCTTTACCCGCCAGGACAGCGTGGAGGAGACCTGGCGGGTCCTCCAGCCGCTGCTGGACAAGCCTTCGCCGGTGCACCCCTACGCCAAGGGATCGTGGGGGCCGAGCGCCGCCGACCAGCTGGTCGCCGGCTACGGCGGCTGGCGTGGACCGTGGGTGACCCCATGAGCCCGGCCAGGGGGGCCAAGCGCGCCACCGTCGCGGCGGGAGCCGAGGGGTTCCAGAGCGCGGCCATGCCGTCGCCGTTCTCCCCGATCGACGGCTACGCCTTCCTGTCCAACTGCCACACCGGGGCGCTGCTCGCCGCCGACGGCACCGTCGACTGGCTGTGCGTGCCCCGGTTCGACTCGCCGAGCCTGTTCGGGGCGCTGCTCGACCGCGAGGCCGGGGCCTTCCGGCTGGGGCCGTTCGGCATCAACGTCCCGGTCTCGCGCGCCTACGAGGCCGGCACCAACACGCTGGTCACCATCTGGAGGACGCCCACCGGCTGGGTCGAGGTCCGCGACGCGCTGACGATGGGCCCCCGCCAGGGCGAGGACGAGGTCACCCCGCACACCCGGCCCCCGGCCGACGACGACACCGACCACCTGCTGGTGCGGACGGCCCGCTGCCTGGAGGGCGAGGTCGAGATGGAGCTGGTCTGCGAGCCCATCTTCGACTACGGCCGCACCATGGCCGACTGGGCCATGGTGGACGGGAACCGGCGGGCGGCCGACGCCAGCGGCGCCGGCCAGACCGTGCGGTTGGCGACCAGCATGGAGCTGGGGGTCGAGGCCAACCGGGTCAGGGCCCGGCACGTCCTGCACCCGGGCGAGCAGCTCTGGTGCGCGCTGTCGTGGGCCGAGGGCCTGGCCGTCCCCTCCGACGTCGACGACGCCAACCGCCGCCTGGCCGCGACCACCCGGTTCTGGCGCTCCTGGCTGGGCCGGGCCCGCATCCCCGACCACCGCTGGAGCCAGCCGATCCAGCGGTCCGCCCTGGCCATCAAGGGCCTCACCTACATGCCCACCGGAGCGACGGTGGCGGCGCTCACCACCTCGCTGCCCGAGACCCCGGGCGGGGAGCGCAACTGGGACTACCGCTACACCTGGATCCGCGACAGCACCTTCACCCTCCAGGCGCTGCACTATCTCAACCTGGACTGGGAGGCCGACGAGTTCATGCAGTTCGTCGCCGACCTGGAGCCCAACCAGGACGGCGCCCTGCAGATCATGTACGGGATCGATGGCCGCCGCGACCTCACCGAGTCGACCCGGGACGACCTCTCCGGCTACGCCGGCGCCCGCCCCGTGCGGATCGGCAACGGCGCCTTCGACCAGCGCCAGAACGACGTCTACGGCGCGGTGCTCGACTCCATCCTGCTCCACACCCGCCGCAGCCAGCGCCTGCCCCGGCGGCTCTGGCCGATCGTGGAGGCCCAGGCCAAGTGCGCCACCGCCGTCTGGCGTGAGCCGGACCAGGGCATCTGGGAGGCCAGGGGCAAGCCCCAGCATTATGTGTCGTCCAAGCTGATGTGCTGGGTCGCCATGGACCGCGCGGCCAAGCTGGCCGGGATCCGCGGGATGCCGGAGCTGGAGTCCGACTGGCGCAAGACCGCCGACGAGATCCGGGCCGACATCCTGGAGCACGGCGTGCGCGACGACGTCCTGCGCCAGCACTACGACACCGACGCCCTGGACGCCTCGACCCTGCTGACGGCCGTGTTCGGGTTCCTCCCGGCCGACGACCGGAGGCTGCGGGCCAGCGTCCTGGCCATCGCCGAGCAGCTGACCGAGCACGGCTACGTGCTGCGCTACCGCACCGACGAGACCGACGACGGCCTGAGCGGCAAGGAAGGGACCTTCCTGATCTGCTCGTTCTGGCTGGTGTCGGCCCTGGCGGTGGTGGGGGAGGAGGAGCAGGCACGCGACCTGATGGAGCGGCTGCTGCGCGTCGGCTCCCCGCTGGGGCTGTACGCCGAGGAGTTCGACGTCGACACCGGCCACCACCTCGGCAACTTCCCGCAGGCGTTCTCCCACCTGGCGCTGATCGAGGCCGCGGGACGCATCATCCTGGCCGAGCGGACACAGGAGCTGCAGGGATGAACCACTACGACGTCATCATCGTCGGCACCGGGGCCGGTGGCGGGACCCTGGCCCGGCACCTGGCCCCGTCGGGCAAGCGCATCCTGCTGTTGGAGCGGGGCGGCTGGCTGGCCCGCGAGCCCCAGAACTGGTCCACCGCCGACGTGTTCATCGACAACCGGTACATCTCGGCCGACTCCTGGTACGACGCCGAGGGCAAGGCCTTCCAGCCGCAGATCCACTACTTCGTCGGCGGCGCCACCAAGCTGTACGGCGCGGCGCTGTACCGGCTGCGAAGGGAGGACTTCGGCGAGCTGAAGCACCACGATGGCGTCTCGCCTGCCTGGCCGATCGGCTACGACGACCTGGAGCCCTACTACACCCTGGCCGAGCAGCGGTACCAGGTCCACGGGGCGCGCGGCGAGGACCCGACCGAGCCACCGGCCAGTGGCCCCTACCCGTTCCCGGCCCTGTCCCATGAGCCCCGGATCCAGCAGCTGTCCGACGACCTGGCCGCCAGCGGCCTGCACCCGTTCCATGCCCCCTGTGGGGTCATGCTGGACGAGGCCAACCCGCCGTTCAGCGCCTGCATCCGCTGCGGGACCTGCGACGGGTTCCCGTGCCTGGTCCACGCCAAGTCCGACGCCGAGGTGCTGGGCGTCCGCCCCGCCCTCGAGCATCCCAACGTCACCCTGGTCACCGGCGCCCGGGCGGTAAGGCTGGCCACCGACGACGCCGGCAGCGCCGTGGTCGGGGTCGAGGTCGACCACGAGGGCACCCGCCAGGTCGTCACCGCCGACCTGTACGTCGTCTCCTGCGGCGCTGCCAACTCGGCCAAGCTGCTGCTGGCCTCCGCCAACGACGCCCACCCCAATGGCCTGGCCAACGGGTCCGACCAGGTCGGCCGCAACTACATGTTCCACAACAGCCAGGCCGTGCTGGCCCTCTCCAGGGAGCCCAATCCCACCGTCTTCCAGAAGACCCTCGGGGTCAACGACTTCTACTTCGGCAGCGACGACTTCGAGTATCCGATGGGCAACATCCAGATGATCGGCAAGTCCCAGGCCGACATGTTCAAGGGCGAGAAGCCGCTGGAGACCAAGCTCGCGCCCGGCTTCGCGCTGCGGGACGTCGCCGACCATGCGGTCGACTTCTGGCTGTCGACCGAGGACCTGCCGGTGCCCGACAACCGGGTCACCCTGGAGCGCGACGGGAACGTCAAGCTGAGCTACTCGGCCGCGAACGCAACCGCCGCCGGCCGCCTGTACCACCAGCTGAAGTCGATGCTGGGCCACCTGGGCATGCACCCGGACCATCTGATCCCGCGCCACGCCTACCTCAAGACCGACATCCCGGTGGCCGGGGTGGCCCACCAGGCCGGGACCTGCCGGATGGGCACCGACCCGGCCACCTCGGTGCTGAACACCGACTGCCGGGCCCACGAGCTGGACAACCTGTACGTGGTCGACACCAGCTGCTTCCCCAGCATCGGGGCGGTGAACCCGGCCCTGACGGCCATGGCCAACGCGATCCGCGTCGGCGACCACCTCCTCGAACGGCTGGGGGCGTCATGAACGGGGACCGTCCCGCCCGCGTGGTGGTCGTCGGCGGCGGCTTCGCCGGGGTGGCCAGCGCCCGGCGGCTGGCCGGCCAGCCGGGCGTCCGCGTCACCCTGCTCGAACGCACCGGCTACCACCAGTTCCAGCCGCTGCTGTACCAGGTGGCCACGGCCGAGCTGACCCCCGCCGACATCCGCTTCGACCTGGAGGAGATGTTCGCCAAGGACGACAACGTCGAGGTGCGCGCCGCCGAGGTGGTGGCGGCCGACCCGTCCGCCCCGTCGGTGACCCTGGCCGGCGGCGAGGTGGTCGCCGGCGACCTGCTGGTGCTGGCCGCCGGCTCCCAGCCCAACTTCTTCCACACCCCCGGGGCCGACCGGCACACCTTCCCGCTGTACTCCCTGGAGGACGCCGAACGGGTCCGCTCCCGGGTGCTCCAGCTGTTCGAGGACGCCGCCGCCAAGCCGGAGCTGGTGGACGAGGGCGCGCTCACCTTCGTGGTCATCGGGGCCGGGGCCACCGGGGTCGAGACCGCCGGGGCCCTAGCCGAGCTGGTCCACGACGTGATGCCGCACGTGCACCCGCAGCTGGCCGTCGCCGGGGCCCAGGTCATCCTGGTCGACCTTGGCCACGCCGTGCTCGGCCCCTTCTCCCCCGACGCCCACGACTACGCGGCCAAGCAGCTCCAGCGGCGCGGGGTCCAGCTCAGGCTGGGCACCTCGGCCAGGGAGATCGGCCCCGGCCACGTCACCCTGAGCGACGGGACCACCGTCCCGACCCACCTGACCGTCTGGGGCGGCGGCCTGATGGCCGCCCCGCTGGCCGCCGGCTCCGGGCTCTCCCAGGGGCGCGGCGGGCGGATCGATGTGCAGCCCGACCTGACCGTCGAGGGCTTCCCGTCGGTCTACGCCCTCGGCGACCTGGCCAACATCCCCGGCGCCGACGACCAGGCCCTGCCCCAGCTGGGCAGCGTCGCCCAGCAGGCCGGCGACTGGGCCGGACGCAACATCCTGGCCGGCCTGCGGGGCGACGGCCGCTGGCCCTTCCAGTACCACGACAAGGGGATCATGGCCATGATCGGCCGCAAGTCGGCCGTGGCCGAGATCGGCGAGCACCGCCACGAGCTCCACGGCCGGCTCGCCTTCGCGGCCTGGCTGGGGGTGCACGCCCAGCTGCTGGCCAACGCCGGGGTCGAGCTGAAGGCGTTCCTCGCCTGGGCGGACGAGTTCTACCTGCGCAGCCACCACCGCTCGGCGGCGCTGCTCGACCCGGCCACCATCGACACGCCCCGCATCCACTGGAAGGACCACTAGCCGGCCGATGCGACGACGGGCGCTGGTCGCGGGCGGCATGGCATGGCGGGGAGGCTAAGCCATGGGCATCGAGCGATCCGCCACCCCCGAGGACCGCCTGCGGGCGCTCGCCGCCGGCCACGCCTCGGTCCTGGAGACGCTGGCCCAGATGCAGGTGGGGACCCTGGAGCGTTCCCGGCTCGACGAGGAGACCTACCTGCTGGTCCGGCTGGCCGCCCTGGTCGCGACCGACGCCGCGCCCGCCGCCTACTGGGCCTACCTGGGGGCCGTCGGCGACGCCAGGCTCCCGACGGCCAGGGTCCTCGGCGTCCTGGTGGCCATCGCCCCGGTCGTCGGCAGCGCCCGGGTCCTGTCGGCCGCCTCCCAGCTGGTCCGGGCCGGCCTCGTCCCCAGGGGAGGCCGCCGAATCACCCCATCTGGATGATGCCGGCCGGCCCCCGACCGGGCATGGTTGCTCAGGTGAGGCGACGGAAGCGGGGCGGTGGACCATGACCAGCACGTCGGTCCCGACGATCGCGCCCAAGCTGCGGCCACAGCTCGGCACCGACGCCCAGGTGCCGCGGGCGGCCCTGCTCGACCACCTGGAGGCCTCGACCCGGACGCCGGTCGCGGCGGTCCTCGCCCCACCCGGCTACGGCAAGACGACGCTCCTGGCTCAGTGGGCCGCGCGGGACCCGCGGGCCTTCGGGTGGCTGACGCTCGACCGCCGCGACAACGACCCGGCGGTGCTGTTGCGGAGCCTGGCCGCCGCCGTCGACCGGATCGAGCCGGTCGGGTGGGAGACGCTGGACGCCCTCGACGCCCCGGGCGACTCGGCCGTCGACGCCGTCCTGCCGCGGCTGGGCTCGGCGCTGTCGCTGGCCGCCCCGCCGGCCGTGCTCGTGCTCGACGACGTCCACCTGCTCCACAACCGGGTCTGCCTGGACGCCGTGACCAGGCTGATCGACTACCTCCCGCCGGGGTCGCAGCTGGCCGTCGCCGGCCGGGGCGAGCCGCCGCTGCCCCTGGCCCGCCTGCGCGCCGAGGGCCGGATGGTGGAGATCGGCCCCGAGGACCTGGCCATGGACGCCGCCGAGGCCCGCGCCCTCCTGGCCCAGGGGGACATCGACCTCGCCTGGGTCGACGTGGCCGAGGTGGTGCGGCGGACCGAGGGCTGGCCGGTGGCGCTGCACTTTGCGGCCCTGTCCCTGGGCGCCGGCGGCCGGCGGGCCGCCCCCCTGGCCGGGGACGACCGGTTCCTGGTCGACTACGTGCAGTCCGAGCTGCTCTCCGGGCTCCCGCCGCGGCTGCTCTTGTTCCTGACCCGCTGCTCGGTGCTGGAGCGGCTGTCCGGGCCCCTGTGCGACGCCGTCCTGGCCACCACCGGGTCGGCCGACCTGCTCGAGTCCCTGGCCCGGTCGAACCTGCTGGTGGCGCCCCTGGACCGCCGCCGGCAGTGGTACCGGCTGCACCGGCTGTTCCGGGAGCTACTCGGCAGCCGGCTGGAGCGCCGCGAGCCCGCCCTGGCCGTGGAGCTGAACCGGCGGGCGGCCGAGTGGTGCGAGGGCAACGGCCTGCCCGAGTCCGCGGTCGAGTACGCGATCGCGGCCGGCGACGCCGACCGGGCGGCCAGGGTGGTCGTGGACCTCGCCCCTCCAGCCTTCGCGGCCGGCCGGCTGGGGCAGCTCAAGCGATGGTTCGACTGGTTCGAGGCCAACCGGCTGGCCGAGCGGTACGCGGGCGTGGCCGCGCTCGGGGCCTGGATCAACGCGGTCGCCGGGCGCCCGGCCGCCGCCGAGCGCTGGGCCGACAGCGCCGAGCGGGCGCCCGAGGGCGACCCCTCGACCGCGGGGCCGCTGGCGCTGCTCCGGGCGGCGCTGTGCCGTGCCGGGGGGCCGCAGATGGCCAGCGACGCCGAGCTCGCCCTGGCCCTGGCCCCGGCGGGCGGCGCCTGGCAGGCGTCGGCGCAGCTCCTGCTCGGGATCTCCCACCTGCTGGCCGGTGACCTGGACCTGGCCGACAACTGCCTGGCCGACGCCGTCGAGGTGGGGGAGGACGCGGGTGCCGGCTCGGCCATGGTGGCCCTGGCCGAGCGGTCCATCCTGGCCATGGGCCGGGGGGGCTGGCGGCAGGCCGAGGCCCTGGCCGAGCAGGCGGGCGCGGGGGCGCGCGGCGCCTCCCTGGAGCGGCACCCGGGCGGTGCCCTGCTGCTCGCGGTGACCGCCCGCCTGGCCATCCACCGCGGCGACGTCCCCCGGGCCAGGGACGACCTGGCCCGGGCCGAGCGGCTCCGCCCGCAGCTGACCTGGGCCCTGCCCCACCTGGCGGTCCAGGTCTGCCTCGAGCTGGCCAGGGACTACCTGGCTCTCACCAACGCCGGCGCGGCCCGCAGGCTGCTGGTCGAGGTCGACGACCTGCTCTCGCGCCGGCCGCGGCTCGGCCTGCTGCTCGACCAGGCGGCCGAGCTGCACGCCCAGCTCGACACCTTGCGGATGGACGCCGTCGGGGCGTCGGCGCTCACCCCGGCCGAGGTCCGCCTGCTGCTGCGGCTTGGCACCCACTACTCGTTCCGGGAGATCGGGGCGCAGCTGTGCCTGTCCCAGCACACCGTGAAGTCGCAGGCCATGTCGATCTACCGCAAGTTCGGGGTCTCCTCGCGCAGCGAGGCGATCCGCCACGCCCGCGACCTGGGCCTGCTGGTCGACTGAGGTGGCCTGATGGCGGCCCATGAGGAGCAGCTCCGTCGCCTGGCCCTGCACGACGAGGCGTCCATCGAGGCCGTGCTGGCCGTCAGCCTCAACCCGGCCCCCCAGGACGAGGCCTGCCGGCTGGCTCCCAAGACCGAGGCCCTGGTCCGCCTGGGCGCCCTGCTCGCGCTCGGGGGAGCTCCGGTGTCCTACCAGTGGAACGTCGGCGCGGCCCTCGACGCCGGCGCGACCGTCGAGGAGATCCTCGGCACCATGATCGCGGTGGCCCCGATCAGCGGGATCGCCCGGGTGGTGCAGGCGACGCCCGACGTCGCCCTCCCGATCGGCTACGACCTGGACGCCGCGTTCGAGGAGCTCGACCCGGGCCCACCGGCCTGAGCGCCGGCGGCCCGCTCGTCCCTGGCGGTGTCCCTGGCCGCGTCCAGCAGCCGCTTGCGCTCCAGCTCGGCGGCGCGCAGGGCCCGCTCGACCGCAGCCAGCTGGTCGTCGGTGGCCCGCAGCGCGTAGACCTCGCGGATGAACCGGGCCAGGTCGGCCCGGTAGTCGTGGCCCTTGGCCTCGAACTGCCCCGGGACCACGTTGGCGGCGTTCTTCATGTCGACCAGCGTCTGGACGAACGTGGTCGGGCTGCGCCACTGCTGGGCCCCGGGCACGGTGGCCGCCCGGGTCGCCGCCGGGCCCAGCCAGTCGGGCGCCCGGACCAGCAGGTCCAGCCCGAAGTGGCCGACGGCGTCGTTGGCGTGGGTGATCATGACGTAGCGCAGCCGCCGGCGGGCCTCGGGGTCCAGCGCCTCCAGCTCGCCGAAGTCGTTGAACCGGCCGACCAGGGCGCGGTCGACGTCGGGCCGGTCGCTCTTGAGCACCTCCTCCTTCCACTTGCTCATGTAGGGGGTGCCGATCCAGATGGCCCGGTCGACGCCGCGGTCCAGCAGGGCCTGGGTGCCCCGGTGGGCGAAGGCGTCCTGGCTGGTCCAGGCGCCCAGGCTCTCCCCGAACAGCACCACCCTGGGGCGCCTCTCCGGCGGCCGTTCCCGCAGCCGGTTGTGGATGGCGTCGATCAGCATCCGGTAGTGCGTGCGGCCCTCGGCCACCCGGTCCAGCGACAGCGGGGAGGGCCGCAGCGAGTACTGCATGGCCACCGAGGCGACGTTGCCGCGGGTCAGGTAGGCGGCCGTCTCGACGGCCACGTAGTTGACATAGCCGGTGCCGGTGGGGGAGATCACCATCAGCAGCTCCCGGTCGAAGGCCCCGGTGCGCTCCAGCTCCGCCATGGCCAGGGCGACCCGCTCGGCCTCGGTGGGGGCGCTCTCCAGCCCAACGAACACCCGGATGGGCTCGGCGGCCGCCGGCTCGCCCATGACCCGCTCGATCTCCTCGGGGCGCACCGCGGTGGCCACGTTGCGCCGGCCCTGGCGGCTGAGGGTCTCCCAGGCGACCAGGCTCCCGAGGCCGCCGCTGACCAGCGGGCTGGTGGGCGGCTCGTCGAAGGCCTCCTCGATCTGCTCGGCCCCCCGCTCGATCCGGTGGTCGGCCCGGCGCATCAGCTGGTAGAGGGCGCCGCCGAGGGCCGACAGCGCGACCAGGTGGCCGAGCGGCCGGTAGAGGCGCTCGTGGCCGGGCAGGCCCCGCTCGGCCAGGCCGCCGACGGCGGCCGCGAACCGGCGCTCGCCGGCGGCCAGCCCGGCGAGCCCGGCGCTCACGCCCAGGCTCATGGCCAGCGACTTGGCCGCCGACGCGGGGGCGCCCTCGTCGGCCGGCAGCCCGGGGGACCGGGCCTCCCAGCGCCGGCGCCGGAAGTCGTTGACCGTGGCCAGCGCGGCCCCGGCGAACGGCGCCACCGGGATCGAGAGGTCCTGGACGTCGCGGCGCCGGCGGGTCAACTCCTGGAGCGCGCCGACGACGGCGCCCGACAGGCCGGTGGCCGACAGCCACCAGCCCGCCGTGCGCACCCCCCCGCGCGGCAGCCGCTCACCCGGCCGGGGCCGCAGCGCGCTCTGGAGGGTCAGCCCGGCGCCGATGGTGGCCAGGTCGAGCGCGATGCTGGCCCGCCGCCAGGCATGGCGGTCGACCTTGGTCGGGTCGGCCCGGCCCGCGCCGCTCAGGGCCAGCGCCTCGACCGAGTCCTGGATGAGGGCGGCGAACGAGTAGTTCAGGGCGGTGCTGATGCCGGTGACCAGCGCCTGGTCGAGGGGGCTGCGTGGCATCAGTGTGCGCTGGAAGGTGATGGGTATGATGGTCGCCGCCACCAGCGTGCCCGCCTGCTGGGTGCGGCCCCCGATCCCGCCGTTCGGCGACCGCCCGCCCAGCATCGGTTGCTCCCTCCTGCCATGGTGGTGGGCCTCAGGGTCGCACCGGGCCCGGCGGGCGGCATCACCCGATGAGGATGAACCTCGGCCTGATTTGCGTATTCCGGGGAGCAGATGGGTAGCCTCATCCCATGCCTCCTGGTGATGCTGATGCTGGCCCGAGGCTGGACGCCGAGATCCTGGCCGCCGAGGTCGCCGAGAGCCTGGACGAGTTCCTCGACCACATGTCGGTGGCGGAGGGGATCGGCGCCAAGCTGAACCGCCAGCTGCTCGGCTTCCTCAAGGCCGAGGTCCTGCCGCAGGCCAACCGGGCCGCGGAGATGGGCGTCGACCCGACGCCGCTGTTCGCCGTGGTCGTCCGCGTGCTGCGGACCTACGCCGACGCCCTGGAGCGGCCGCCGTCCCCCAACGGCGAGACAACGGCGCGGAGTCGGCCACCGGCCGACGGTCGATAGACTCCGACCGGCAGATTCGCCGGTCGGCTAACCGCCCAGCAGGCCCAGCTCCCGCACCCGCTGCATGGCCTCGCTGCGCGACGACACCCCGAGCTTGCGGTAGATCGACACGGCCTGGGTCTTGACCGTGTTCCGGGACAGGTGCAGCCGCTCGCCGATCTCCAGCAGGGTGAGGTGGGTCGACAGCAACGGCAGCAGGCGCAGCTCGGCCGCGGTCAGCGACGACGCCCCCAGCGTCCCCTGCCCGACCCGGTCCAGCGCCGCCCTGAGGTCGGCGGCCTGGCCGGGCAGGACGCCGAGGTCGGGCCGCCGGCGGATGATCTCGTCGGCCTGCCGCAGGACCGCCCTGGCCCCGGCCACGTCGTCCAGGGCCAGGTACGCCTGGGCCAGCTCCAACAGGGTCTGCACCGACCGGTGGGGCATGGACGAGGTGAGCAGCGGGCGCAGGTGGACGGCCCGGGCCAGGTGCTCGCGGGCCCGGGCGGGGCCGACCTGGTGCAGCGCCGCCCGGGCGGCCACGGTGTGCACGAAGGCGGCCATGACGTAGTCGTCTAGGTGGCCCGCGGCCAGGACGGCCAGGGACCGCTCGGCCAGGCGGCCGCCCTCCTCCCACTGCCGGCGCTCCATGGCGATGATGGCCCGCTGGCCGAGGGCGGCCGCGGCCGCGGGCATGGCGCCGAGCTGGTCGGCGACCTCGCCCACCCGGGCCAGGATCGGCTCGGCCTCGTCGGAGCGGCCGTCCAGCAGGTAGGAGATCCCCTCCATGAGCAGCGCCGTCGCCCGCCAGGGGCTGTCGGGCGCCAGCCCGGCCCAGGCGGCGGCGGCGTCGGCCCGCATCCCGGCGATGCCGTCCTGGCACAGCAGGGTCCGCAGCAGCGCCAAGGAGGCGTCCAGGGTGCCGTCGGCCGGGGCCGACCCCAGCCCCCGCTCGGCCGCGGCCGCCCAGCGCTCGGCGCCGGACGCGTTGCCCAGCAGCGCCTCCAGCTGCGCCCCGAGGACGGCGACGCGCGGGTAGCGCTCGACCAGGCCCTGGTCCTCGAACCACCCGAACCACCGGCGGACGGTCTCGACCCGCCCGCCGGCGTAGGCGGCGAAGGCCAGCCCCGTCACCAGCCGGGCCACCCCGTCGGCGTCCCCGGCGGCCTGGCCGTGGTCGACGGCCAGCTCGGGCAGGCCCTGGCCCTCGTACCAGGCCGCGGCCCGCCCGTGGAGCGCCGGGACCAGCTCGGGCTCGCGGCGCTCCAGCTCGGCCAGGAGCAGGTCCCGGAGCAGCTGGTGGTAGCGGTACCAGCGGTTGCGGCGGTCCACCTCGACCAGGAGGAGATTCGAGCCGGCCAGCGACTCCAGCACCTGCTCGGACCCGCTGACCTCCAGGACGGCGTCGCACAGGGGCCCCGACAGCTGGTCGAGCACGGCCGTCCGGGTGAGGAAGGTCACCGTTGACTCCGAGAGGCGGGCCAGCAGCCCCGCCGGCGGCTGGCCGGCCGCGTGGCCGTTGCCGGCGAACGCGGCCCGGTCGCCGGCCGGCGGCCCCTCGGCGGCCGCGGCGAACGAGGCCAGGTACAGCCCCACCGGCCAGCCGTCGGTCCGGTCCAGCAGCTCGGCGACCTGGGCGTCGCTCAGGTGGACGCCGGCCTGCTCCAGCAGCGTCCTGGCTTCCCGGCGGTCCATGGCCAGCTCGTCGGGCCCGACCTCCACCAGCCGGCCCCGCGGCCGCGACAGGGCCTCGGGCAGCGGCGGCCTGGCCCGGGAGGCCAGGGCCAGCTGCGACCCGGCGGGCAGGCCCAGCGCGACCTCGGCCACGGCGTCCAGACAGTCCTGGTTGGCCAGCAGCTCCAGGTTGTCCAGGACGACGCTCACCGGCCGGGTCAGCGACGACAGGCCGGCCACGAACCTCGGGACCAGGCTGGCCGGGGGGGCCGCGCCCGGCGAGGCCAGGGTCTGGAACACCTCCGGGTCGATCGGCTCCACCCGGTCGAGGGCCACGGCCAGGTAGCTGAGCAGGACCACCGGGTCGTTGTCGCGCCGGTCCAGCGACACCCAGGCCACCCCGCTGCGGCGCTCGGCCCACTGGGCCAGCAGGGTGGTCTTGCCGTAGCCGGGTGGGGCGGTCACGCACAGCAGCCGGGTCGTGGGCGCGGCCAGCAGCCGTTCCAGCAGGGTGGTCCTCGGCACCACGGCCTGACCGGGCCACGGCGGGTGGAGCTTGGACTCCTGGAGCTCGAAGGACGGCGTCCAACGGGGACCCGGGCGCTCCCCGGGTCCCGCGCCATGCCCCTCCGCGCCGGCCTCCACGCCGGGAAGGCTATCTCCTGGCTTCGCCAAGCCTCAACACCCCGCGGTTGCCGGCCGCCGGTCCTGCTGCCACCCTGGCCGGGGAGCCGATCGGAGGGCTGTGGTGAAGCGCATCGAACGCCTGCTGCGGGCGATCGACCGGTTCCAGCAGCGGCACACCGTGCTCGGGTTCCCCTTCGGGGTGGTCAAGAAGTACGGCGACGACCAGGGGGGCAAGAAGGCCGCCCTGCTCGCCCACTACGGCTTCCTGTCGCTGTTCCCGCTGCTGCTGGTCTTCATCACCGTGCTCGGCTACGCCCTGGCCGACGACCCGGAGCTCCAGCAGGGGGTGATCGACACCCTGGCCAGGCAGTTCCCGGTGCTCGGGTCCCAGGTCGAGAGCAGCATCAGGTCGATCCAGGGCTCGGGCGTCGCCCTGGTCGTGGGCATCCTCGGCACCCTGTGGGGCGGCCTCGGCATCGTCCAGAGCTTCCAGGACGCCATGAACGACGTCTGGAACGTCCCCCGCCGCCACCGGCCCAACTTCTGGTGGCGACTGGCCAGGGGGCTGGCCGCGCTGCTGCTGGTGGCCGGCGAGGTGGTGGCGGCCACCATCCTGGCCCAGCAGGGCCTCGCCGGGCCGGGCCTGCTCGGCCGGGTCGCCCTGCTCGGCGGGTCGTTCCTGCTCAACCTGCTCCTGCTGCTGGTGATGTTCCAGCTCCTGACCGGGACGCGGCTGCGCTGGCGCTGGCTGCTGCCCGGCGCGGCCGTGGGGGCGCTCGGCTGGAGCGTGCTCCAGACCGTCGGCGTCCAGCTGGTCAACCACCAGCTGGAGCGGGCCAACCTCCTCTACGGGGCGTTCGCGGTGGTGATCGTGCTGCTCGGCTGGCTGTACCTGAGCTCCCAGCTGGTGCTGTACGCGGCCGAGATCAACGTGGTCCTGGCCCGGCGGCTGTGGCCGCGCAGCCTGCTCCAGCCGCCGCTGACCGAGCCCGACCGGCAGGTCCTGACCGCGCTCGCCCGGACCGAGGAGCGCCGGCCCGAGCAGCGCGTCCAGGTCACCTTCCTCCCCGAGGCGGCCGACGGCGACGACCAGCCGGCCGGCGACGGCGACCGGGCTGACCTGTGACCGAGGGCCAGGCCCTGGCCAGGGCCGAGCTGGCCGCCGCGGCGGCCCTGCTGGCCTGGAACGCCGCCATCAACCGGATGGTCCCCTCGCCGGCCTACGTGCCGGCGACCCGGCGCTGGTTCCTGGACGAGCGGGCCACGACCGGCGACGCCGGCTACGCGCTGTACCACACCGTGGTCCGGATCCCCTTCGGCACGGCCGCGGCCGAGGAGGTGCTCTTCCGCGGGGCCCTGCTCGGCATGCTCCTCCAGCGCCACTCGCGGGTGCGGGCCAGCGCCGTCAGCTCGGCCCTGTTCGGCCTCTGGCATGTCCTGCCCACCCTGGACACCCTGGCCCTGAACCCGGCAGGGTCGGCCGTGGGCGGCGACCCGGTCCGCATCGGCGGCGCCGTCCTGGCCTCGGTGGTGGTCACCGCGGCCGCCGGGCTCGGCTTCTCCTGGCTGCGGTTCCGCGGCGACAGCGTGCTCGCCCCGGTGGTGGCCCACGCCGCCCTCAACAGCTCGGCGTTCGTGGCCGCGCGCCTGGCCGCACGCTCGGCCCGGCGCTGACGGCGCCCGGGCTCAGCCGCCCGGCGGGGCGTCCCGGACGCTCACTCCCGTTCCGGCCGCCGCCGGGGCTGGGCGCCCGGGGCCGCCTCCAGCAGCCGCAGGAAGGCGTCGTTCCAGCCCTGGACCAGGCTGCCGAAGGCCTCGGGCTGGCGGCCCAGGGGGACGAGGAAGGCCCTGGTCAGCTCCAGCTGGGCCTGGGTGGTGGTGGCGAAGCTCTCCAGGGCGGCCTGGACGAGCCGGGCGCTGCGCTCCTGGGTGGCGCTGGCCCGCTCGATCACCTCCCGGTAGGCCTCCAGGCTCTGGCGCAGGGCCCGGTTGGCCTCCTCCTGGCTGGCCAGGGCCCGCTCGGTCGCGGCCAGGGTGGAGGTCAGCGCCTCCAGGGCGGCCCGGCCACCCTCGGCCTGGTCGCTCACCAGCTCCCGCAGCGAGTCCGACCAGGTCTGGGCGAGCTCCAGGCTGCGCTCCTGGGCGGCCACGGTGGCCTTGGCGATCTCGCCGAAGGGATGGGAGCCGAAGCCCTCCTCTGCTGTTCCGGTCATCACTACCTCCCTGAGCTGTTCCGGGAACGACGATACCGGGCATACTCGGCTTGAACGATCAGGTGGAGGAGGCGCGTCGATGACGAAGCCCAGGGACCGCAACGGGTCGCCGCATGTCGTCGTGGTCGGCGGCGGGTTCGCCGGGCTGGCGGCGGTCAAGACCCTGGCCAAGGCCAAGCCGCCGGTGCGGGTCACCCTGCTCGAGCAGCACAACTACCACCTGTTCCAGCCCCTGCTGTACCAGCTGGCCACCGGCCTGGTCCAGCCGGCCGACATCGCCCACCCGGTGCGGGGCATCGTGCGCCGCTACCGGCGCACCTCGGTGCGCATGGCCACGGTGTCGGGGGTGGACCTCGACGCCAGGGAGGTCCTGACCGAGGAGGGGCGGCGCTTCGGCTACGACCACCTGATCGTGGCCGCCGGCGCGACCACGGCGACCTTCGGGATCCCGGGGGTCGAGGAGCACAGCTTCCCGCTCAAGAGCATGCCCGACGCGCTGCGGCTCCGGGCCCACCTGCTGCGCCAGTTCGAGCTGGCCGAGAGCGACCCGGCCGAGATCGACAAGGGCGCCCTCACCGTGGTCGTGGTCGGCGGCGGGCCCACCGGGGTGGAGATGGCCGGGGCCCTCCACGAGCTGTTCAAGCACGTGCTGGTCCACGACTTCCCCGAGCTCGACATCGGCCAGACCAGGGTGGTGCTGCTGGAGGCCACCGACCACCTGCTGGCCCCGTTCCACCCCAGCTCGCGCAGGCACGCCCTGGAGATCCTGGCCAAGCGGGGGGTGGAGGTGCGGCTGGGGCAGGCGCTGGAGCAGGCCACCCCGGACGAGGTCAGGCTCAAGGACGGCACCGTGATCCGGACCCGGACGCTGGTCTGGGGGGCCGGGGTGCGGGCCCACCCGCTGGCCGACACCCTGGGGCTGGAGCAGACCCGCGGGGGCCGCATCGTGGTCGGCGAGGACCTCAGCGTCCCGGGCCGGCCCGAGGTGTTCTGCGTCGGCGACATCGCCGGGGCGGGCGACGGCAAGGGCGGGCTGCTGCCCCAGGTCGCCCAGCCCGCCATCCAGGAGGCCAGGCACGCCGCCCTCAACATCGAGCGGACGCTCAACGACGAGCCTCGGACCGGGTTCGAGTACAAGGACAAGGGGATCATGGCCACCATCGGCCGCAACGCGGCCGTGACCGAGCTGCCGAATGGGGCCAGGTTCCAGGGCGTGCTCGCCTGGTACATGTGGCTGGCCCTGCACCTGGCCTACATCATCGGGTTCCGCAGCCGAGTGGTCGTGCTGGTCAACTGGATCTGGAGCTACCTGACCTACGACCGCCACGCCCGCATCATCGTGGCCGTCGAGCCGGCGCGCCGGGCCGCCAGGTCGGCTCAGCCGCCGGCGGCGCCGTCTCCGGCCGCGTCCCGGGACCGGCCGGTGGTGCCGTAGGCGCCCCCGATCCTGGCCGCGACCTCGGCCATCTCCGCCTCGCCGAGGATGCGGGGGGTGTAGGCCGGGCCCAGGGTGGTGGCCCGCAGCCACACCTCGGCCACCCACTCCAGGTAGCGGGCGCGGTCGTAGGCGGCCTCGATGCCGGCCCCGTAGGTGACCGCGCCGTGGTTGGCCAGCAGCGCGCCCGAGCGGCCCTCGAGGGCGGCCAGCACGTTGGCGGCCAGCTCGGGGCTGCCGAAGGTGGCGTACGGCGCCACCCGCACCGGGCCGCCCAGCACGGCCAGGACGTAGTGGATCGTGGGCAGCTCATCGACCACGGTGGAGACGACGGTGGCGGCCGTGGAGTGGGT
>Ga0307296_10000646_pt1 | contig 16784 bp, 15 predicted proteins | sample ER_DNA_153_FD_194467 | JGI IMG/M metagenome (GOLD analysis project Ga0307296, IMG submission 194467) | Bulk soil microbial communities from the East River watershed near Crested Butte, Colorado, United States - ER_DNA_153 | ecosystem: Environmental > Terrestrial > Soil > Floodplain | place... | reverse complement strand
CGGAGCGTACGCCGGACTCTTGCTTTGGACAACTGAATCACGCAGGATGCACCGATGGCCGACGGATCGACGGTGTCGATACAACAAGCAGAGCGTGTCGATCATCAGTTGGTCCGCGGCATCGGAATTCCAGCTCTGACTGCCAACATTGTCAGCTCGACAATTGGCGCAGGAATTTTTGTGATTCCGGCAACCGTTGCGAGAGAACTGGGACCCGCTGCTCCACTCGCACTTGTTTGTTGCGCAGTTGCGATGGTGTTGTTCGTCACTTGCTTCGCAATTGCAGGCAGCCGGGTGTCCCTGACCGGTGGACTGTACGCGTATGTCGAAGTCGCCTTTGGTCGTTACGTCGGATTCCTCGCCGGCATGCTGTATTTTCTTACAGCGCTTGGCGCGGTCGCCGGCGTGGTAAACGTTCTCGCGAATTCAGTAGCGCTCGTAATTCCATCCCTCGGCAGCCCCGTGATGCGCATTATCGTTATGCTCGCCGTCTACGGTTCACTTGTCCTAATCAATATCCGCGGCGTCCGGGAAGGCGCAGGTGCGGTTACCGTGGTCACGGTGACAAAACTTCTGCCGCTCTTGCTGTTCATTGGCGTGGGAATTTTTTTTGTTCATCCGCCCAATCTTGCGTGGGGCGGTTGGCCTGGCAGCAAGTCGTTAGGCGATGCAGTTATCCTGTTGATTTTCGCCTTCGTTGGAATTGAGGTGGCATTGATTCCCAGCGGGGAAGTAAAAAACCCGGCACGAACGGTTCCCCGTTCCGCTTACCTCGCGCTTGTCATTACGACGGTCATTTACATCTTCATCCAAGTAGTCGGCCAAGGCACCCTCGGCGCCGATCTTGCGAATCATCCTGACGCGCCTCTCGCAGAATCCGCGGCAAAATTTCTCGGTAATTTAGGCCGCACGATTCTCCTTGTTGGAGCCACCGTCTCCGCATTTGGGTTTGTGACGAGCGACATTTTGAGTTCACCACGTATGATCTTTGCTTTCGGCCGGGATGGCGCGTTGCCGCAGTTTTTCGCGCATGTTCATCCGCGCTATCGATCGCCTGACGTCGCGATCACTACTTACGCGATTCTGGCCTTTGCGCTGTCGGTTAGCGGTACGTTTGAAAAGCTGGCTGTGCTTTCCAACGTCGCGGTGTTGTTGATGTATTTGCTTTGCTGCGCCAGTTGCTGGGTTCTCGTGCAACGCGATGTGCGAGCCGACGGTGCTCGGCCCTTCAATTTTCCGGGAATGAAAATTGTGCCCGCGCTCGCGATCGTGGCGATTTTTTGGATTCTCTCCCATGCTACGGTTCGCGAATTTCTGGTGACTGGAATAGTGCTCGCGCTCGCGTCGATTATGTATTTTGTTCGCGTCCAACTCCGGCACAAATCGTAGGCAAACGGCGAAAACCGATTAGCTTGTGGCCATGCGCGATAATTACCTTGAGGATTATTATTCGTTCCTTCGGTTCCCGAGTGTTTCGACCGACGACCAGTACAAAAAAAAGCTGGAAGAGTGCGCGCGATGGCTCGTGAACAAGCTCACTGCCATCGGCTTGGAGACGCAGCTCGTTCCAACAAAGGGGCATCCGATTGTTTGGGCGCGCAACAAACATACAGCTGGCCGCCGTACGGTTTTGATTTACGGGCATTATGACGTGCAGCCGCCCGATCCTCTGGAGCTTTGGGATTCACCGCCGTTCGAGCCTGTTCTCAAGAACGGATATGTCTTTGCGCGCGGCGCGACAGACAACAAAGGACAAATTCTTGCGCACATACTCGGCATTCAGGAGACCATTGAACAAAATGGCGACCTGCCAGTGAACCTGCATTTGGTGATTGAAGGCGAAGAAGAAATCGGCAGCGGAAACCTCGGCCCTTTTTTGGAAGAAAATCGCGATGCACTAAAGAGCGACGTCGCAGTGGTCTCCGACACTGGAATGATTGAGAAAGGTGTGCCGACGTTGAGTTACGGCCTGCGCGGGGTTACCGCCCTCGAGATTAAAGTGACCGGCCCGAAGATGGATTTGCACTCCGGTATTTTTGGAGGGGCCGTCCAAAATCCAATCACAGCGCTGGCGCAATTGCTCGCCACACTTCATGATCGTGAAGGCCGCGTGGCAATTGCTGGGTTCTATGATCGGGTTAAGCCGCTGGAAAAATGGGAGCGGGAAGCGTGGCGAAAACTTCCAGTCGACGGCGACAAACTCATTCGCGAGGAGACAGGCGTGCCCGAACTTTTCGGTGAGGCTGGTTACAATTCGGTCGAGCGGATTTGGGCGCGACCGACTGCTGAGATCAATGGAATCGGTGGAGGATATCAGGGGCAAGGGACGAAGACAGTGATCGCCAGTCATGCGATGGCGAAACTGACATTCCGCCTCGTTCCGGACCAGGAAGGCGATGAAATTCTAAAGCTGGCAAGAGCGCATTTACAAAAAAATCTGCCCAAAGGCGTTACGATGGAAATTACTGACGGGCATAGCGGTCCGTGGTATCTCACGGATCCGCATTCAGCAATCGGCGAAGCAGCGCAGCGCGCATTGCGCAAGGCGTTCGACCGCAATCCCGCGCTGATCCGTGAAGGCGGCAGTATCCCCATCGTCTCGCAATTCCGCGGGATCCTAGGCATCGAAACGCTCCTGATGGGACTAGCGCTGCCTGATTGTCGCGCGCATTCGCCTAACGAGAATTTTCCTCTCGAAAATTTCGAGGGCGGGATTCGCCTCAACAAAGCAATTCTTCAGGAGCTCGCCCGCTGAATCGACTCTTGCTCCTGCTCATGCTCTTGATCGACTGCTGTACAATATGAAAAGCGGCAAAGCATTGTCGCACTCCAAAACGTGGCCGTGCTTGCAGGCTCACACTTCGCGCTTGCGTTTTGGAATGCGGCGGTGCTCCGCCGCTTTGGGAGGCGCGGTTGCTTTAAGATTTGTCGGACTGCTCTCGGCATTCGCACTGATATTTGGCGCGATCCATCATGCGAATTCGGCTGAAGAGTCGTTAGGCACAAAGATTAAGAAAATTTTTGCGAGCCCAACGCCGGTTCCACGTAAGCATCGGAAACCCTCAACGAAGAAACCGACACCCAGCCCATCGCCAACAAATTCGCCAAAACACAAGAAGGTTTCACCGACTCCATCTCCGAGCCCGACGCCACGAAAACACAAAAAGAAATCTCCGACACCGAGTCCCGAAGAGACGCCATCTCCGGGTCCAACTGAAACACCCAGCTCTTCACGCTCGCCGCATCCCGGCGCAGAAAAGAAAGGCGCGCCGAACGTTACTCTTTCTCCCGATGAGATTGCCGGTTACGACAGTTATCCACCGAAAGTGCGCCAGATTCTCGACGCCGGGCTCGCGCTTACAAAAGAAAATCTCGGTTACACCTATGGCTCGGCCGATCCCGCAAATGGTGGCATGGATTGCTCCGGGTTCATTTATTATCTCCTGACCGAAAACGGGTTCAAAGACGTGCCACGCGATTCGAGCCAGCAATACGTCTGGGTGCGCAAAGCCGGAAATTTCAATTCGGTCTTGAGCCGACACGAGGATTCATTCGAGTTGGATGCGCTTAAGCCAGGGGATTTACTGTTTTGGAGCGGCACCTACAACATCGATCGTGACCCGCCTATCACGCACACCATGATTTATCTCGGCCGCGAAAAACGAACGAAAAAGCGGGTTATGATCGGATCAAGCGACGGTCGCACATACGACGGAAAACAACGCTTTGGCGTCAGCGTTTTCGATTTCAAAATGCCACCGCCACCCAACAGCGGCGACGCAAAGATCAGCCCGGTCTTTGTCGGCTACGGTCGAATCCCCGGACTGAACGAAGACTAAAAACGACAAATACTTGGACTTGACGACTCTCCTGTGTGTTACCAGCTAATGCTCCAAGTGCAAAACGGTTCGCATCTGCCTGCAGATCGCAATGTGCATTCCTCGTGAAGATTGAAATTTAGCGTTCATCGTCGATTTCTACAGGACTCGGCGATGATTTCACTTCCGCCGATGGTGTTCGCTGAACCGGCAAGTGACCGACACGCCGTTCATATCCGATAAACGCAAGAGCGAGCAGGACAAACATTACGATCAGAACGACGCGCTGTTCGTTTTTGGATAGCTCGAAAATCCGGAACGGGCGCTTCATCCTTTCGCGTAAGGAATGGGATCTTTTAGTCCGGCTTCGCGAAAGCCTTTGAGCCGCAAGAGACAGGAATCGCACTCGCCGCAGGCGAAACCTTTCGGCGAGGGATCGTAGCAACTGTGAGTGAGCGAAAGATCGACACCGAGCTCGACTGCTTTGCGGATGATTTCGGCTTTTGAGAATTTGATTAACGGCGTGTGAATATGAAAGCGTCTGTTTTCGACGCCGGCTTTTGTCGCAAGACTGGCGAGACTCTCAAATGCCTCGATGAATTCCGCGCGGCAATCGGGGTAGCCGCTGTAATCGATGGCATTTACACCGATAAAAATATCATTGGCCGAAATCACTTCCGCCCATGCAAGTGCGTAAGCCAGAAAGATAGTGTTGCGAGCCGGGACATATGTGATGGGAATACCGTCCGCGATTTCCGTTTCCGAACGCTGTTTAGGCACATCGACATCATCAGTAAGCGCCGAGCCACCAAAGACGCGCAGGTCGATCTTTGCGATACGATGCTCTTTTGCTCCAAGCGACCTAGCGACGCGTTGCGCGGCTTGCGTTTCGATCTGGTGACGTTGGCCGTATTCGAACGAAAGCACATAGACTTCGTAACCTTCAGCACGCGCAATGGCCAGTGTGGTTGTCGAATCAATTCCGCCGCTCAAGAGAACGACTGCGCGTTTCATTTCCCTGGGTCTTTCTGTTGGGCACGACCTTGTCCTCCCGAGGGAAGCCATCGGCTTCCCCTACAGACCATCACTGTGGGCTTTATACAGTTTCGCATCCGGATACTCGGCGCGTACTGTGAGTGCGATTCCACCGCGAGCCGAGAATTGCGCCGTAATCACAGCCTCTCGTGGCGCGCACGCTTTCACAAAATCATCCAGAATCCGGTTGGTTACTGCTTCATTGAAGGCGTGCTCATTCCGATACGAAGCAAGGTAAAACTTGAGAGACTTACTCTCCACGCAGAGACGGTCTGGCACGTAATCAATATCAACCCTGGCAAAATCGGGTTGCCCTGTCACGGGACAAACGGAAGTGAAATCGTCCGTTTCAAAATGGATCCGATAATTCCTGCGCGGTGCGGGATTCCGGAAGGTCTCAAAGCGCGCCTCTGTGGGCGAAGCGGGAATTCTCACTTCGCTTCGTCCGAGAAGTGTCAATTGGCCTGCGCGTTTCGTTTTGGCCACGGTGGTGTCAAAGGTCGCCCGAAGGCGATTAAGGTCAATCGCCCCTGGTTTGTTGGAATGCGCGCAATTCGGCAGCCATGTCTGGATACTCTGTTGCTAAGGCATCGACATCGCCGATCTCAATGTCGGCATGTCGTTTAACATTTGTTTCGCTTGAACATCGAGTCGCGAGCTCCGAACGTCCAACTCCGAAAGGATTCAGTAAACCAAGCAGGCATTCGAACCATCTGAATGAGCAGTGAAGTCGAACGTAAAATGAAAGATCGAACAGATACGATCGATGTAATTGCGGAGGATGCGAAAACTGGCGAAGTCGTGCTTGTGATGAATGAGTCTAACGAGTGGAACGGTTCTGACGAACAATTGCTCGCGTTACAGGAGCGGTTCAATGCATATGTTTCATTCATACTCGACGGCGAAATGGCGGAAGCGCATCCGGAGTTAGCTGGTAAAGGGGCGCGGATCGAGCTGCGTTGCGCGCATATGCCGGACGCGCGGACTCTTGAGTTACTCGGCTTGATCCACGATCACCTCGCGTTCCAGGAACTAAGCTTGGAAGTCGTGATCAAGAAGGCGAATTAAAGGTTACAAAGTTAACTTTTAAACTCGCGCCAGTTTTTCAGGCGCTCTGTTACAGCTCGATCGCGTAGCGCTTCATCTTGTTGTAGAGCGTGGGGCGCTGAATACCGAGAAGTTCTGCCGCTTTTTTCTTGTTTCCGTGGCATTCCGCGAGCGCCTGAATAATGGCAGTTCGTTCGACGTCGTCGAGGCTCTGCACGCCAGTGCGCGGCAGCGCGGCGCGCTCGGTTTGTTGCAGCACGGCTGGCAACTGTATTTCTGCCGGCAACTCTTTCACGTCTATCATTCCCTGTCGCGCCAGCACCACGGCATATTCGATCGCGTTTTGTAATTCGCGAACGTTTCCCGGCCACGAATAATCGAGCAATTTTTGAAACGCTTCCGGCGAAATGTCTGGTTCGGGTTTGCCGAGTTGTTGAGCAAACTGCTTCACGAACGCAGCGATCAGCGGTGGGATATCCTGTTTCCGTTTTCGAAGTGGCGGCACCTCAATCTGAAATGTGTTTAGCCGGTAGTACAAATCGGAGCGCAGCCGGTTTTCCGCGAGCGCCTGGGGGACCGGCCGATTGCTCGAAGCGATCGCCCGGAAGTCCGCTTTCATGGTTTGTGTGCTTCCGAGCGGCCGATACTCGCGTTCTTGCAGCACGCGCAAAAAGCGCGTCTGCAGCTCCGCCGGCATGTCAGATATTTCGTCGAGAAAAAGCGTGCCACCATCGGCCGCCGCGATCATTCCGGGGAAATCCTTCATGGCTCCCGTGAACGCCCCCTTCATATAGCCAAAAAGCTCTCCTTCAATCATTGTTTGGGGAAACGCAGCGCAATTGAGCTTCACCATCGGTTTTCCCGCGCGCCGGCTCCGCGCGTGAATAGCATTGGCGATTACCTCCTTGCCGACGCCGCTCTCACCCACGATGAGAGCGTTGGCATCTGACGGCGCCATTGCATTGATCAATTCCTCAATTTCATGCATCGGTCTGCTCTTGAAAATCAGCGTGGGCCGCGCTTCTGCGATCTCCAGACGCCGTTCGAGTTGCTCTGTCTTCTGTCGAAGGTCTTTGGCTTCTCGCAAGAGGAACTGTTTTTCCAATGCTTTCTCCACGAGGCTGAGCAATTCCTCGGGCGCGTACGGCTTGCTGATAAAATGATAAGCGCCGCGTTTGATCGACTCGATCGCATTGTGCAACGAGTCGTGCGCTGTCAAAATAATGACCTGTGTCTGGGGAACTTCGGTTTTGATCTGATCGAGCGTCTCCAATCCGTCGGCGTCAGGTAATTGGAGATCGAGTAGCACCAGTGTCGAAGGTTTGGACCGTAATAACTTGAGTCCCTGGGAGGCAGTGGATGCTGTATCCACGTGATAACCATGCCGTTTCAGCAACGCTTCGAGCGTCATGAGCACGGGCCGTTCGTCGTCGATGATCAGGACGCGATGGTTATTTGTTTTCATTGATCGGCCGCCCTCGTACCGCGCACGACCAACGGACTCCAGTTTGTTGCAAGTGGGAAATAACGCGACTCAAACATCTTTGGAAGAGCCACTTGAAACGGGGAGAGCGACAGTCGTCATGAGCTTTGAAGCGTTCGGATCATATTGAACATGCATCTTGCCACCGTGGGCTTCTACGATACCGCGAACGCGGTGCAGACCAAGACCGTAATGGTTGGGGCTGACTTTTCGAAGCGGCTCGTACCCCCAGTTGTCGGCGGTCCCTTCAAGTGGGGCTTTTGGCTCCTCCATAATAAAAAGAAATTGGCCATTCTCCATTTTGACAGTCACAACAACATTAGCCTTGCCGCGAGTGTGCTGGAAGGCGTTGGCAAAAAGCTCGTTAAGCGCTTCCTGCAAAAGCTGAGGATCAACATCCAGCATCGCGTCCCCGACCTGAACGTTCCAGGTGATTGCCGCGCTTTCCCCGGAGAAATCATGGTCAATTTTCTTGCGCAAATCTTCCGCGAAGTCCGTCGCACGGTACGGGATGGGATTGGGTTTGACGTCACCAATGGCCTTGGAAAGGGATTGTAAGGCGGAGGTCAATCCAGAGATCATTCCACGCAAGCGCTTGATTTCGCCCTTGAGTTCGTTTTCTCCCGCCAACTCGCTGATATATACCGACTGCAGCTCGATCGCATTTAGATGATTGCGCAGATCGTGGCTAAGCTGGCGAATGAAACGAACGACGTCGCTCCAGGCAACGTCCAAGGAATCGCTTCGATCTTCAGAAGGCGGCGCCGCCATATTCTGACTTAGTCTTCAGCATCCTAGTCGGCGTACGAAAATTGATCGTCGGCCGGTTCCTCGCCGCGCGAAACCCGGATATCTCGATCGTTGTTCGCCAAATGCCGTAGCACGTGAAACACGTCTTCCGGGTCTGCGTCTATGGAACGCGCAATCTCTTCGGCCGTTTTACCTGGCCCACGCGTCAATTTCGCGCGCACCTGTTTTTGAAGCTCCAATAATCTTGTGGCCGCTTTTTTTCCAGCTTCAACGCCGGGTTGGTCATAAGCATTGATGTTAACGAGTGAGCCATAAAAGCCCACCGCGCGCTCATAGAGGGCGATCAATGCGCCGATATTGAATTCATTTGCCTCGGGAATGGTCATGGTGATTGATTCCCGCCCGCTCTCGTAGAGCGCGCTTCGCGTCCCGCGCAAAAACCCGTGAAGGTAGTCGCCACTTGTGACTCCATCTTCAATTTCGACCGCCGGGTTGTGCCGATCCTTGTCCACTTCGATAAAAGTGACGAAAAAATTCAAGACACCGTCACGCAACTGTTGCACGTAAGCATGTTGGTCGGTCGATCCCTTGTTGCCGTAAACAGCAATCCCCTGATGAACGATTTTGCCGTCGAGATCCTTTTCCTTCCCAAGCGATTCCATCACCAGTTGCTGCAGATATTTCGCAAACAATGCCAGGCGGTCCTTGTAGGGAAGGATCACCATATCCTTGTCGCCTTTGCCATTGCCGGCGTAATACCACATGAGGGCAAGAAGCATCGCTGCATTTTGGCTCACATTCTGTGTACGAGTGTGCTCATCCATCGCTGCTGCGCCCGCTAGAAAATCATCGATATCAAGACCTTGCAGAGCCATCGGCAAAAGCCCCACCGCGCTCATCACAGACGTGCGGCCACCGATCCAATCGTGCATCGGGAACCGGGTAAGCCAACCGTTCTTTTCTGCGCACTTGTCCAAGTCGCTACCCACGCCGGTTACGGCCACTGCATGCTTGTTAAATTGCAGCCCACTTTTTTTGAATTTTGCTTCCGCCTCAAGCATTCCGTTTCGTGTTTCTTTTGTCCCGCCAGATTTTGAAACCACCACGACAAGTGTCTGCGGCAGTTCGTCACTTATCTTCTCGAACACACGGTCGAAGCCGTCCGGATCTGTGTTATCGAAAAAAAAGATGTCCATTGGATCACGCCGTGATCTGAGAGCGTCTGAGACGAATTGCGGTCCGAGCGCCGAGCCGCCAATGCCAATGAGCAACACGTGCTTAAAGAGTTTTCCATCTTCAGCCGTGATTTTTCCGGAGTGGATGTCCGCCGCGAATGCCTTGATGCGTTTGATGGTCTGTTCGATCTCGGTGCAAATTTCCGGAGTGGGCGCGAGTGCGGTATTCCGTAGCCAATAATGTCCAACCATTCGGTTTTCGGTCGGATTGGCGATTTCCCCGGCCTCCAGCGTTCGCATGGCGGCAGACGCTTTGTCGATCTTCGGCCGCATTTTCTCGAACAAATCATCCGGGAATTTCATCCGACTGATGTCGAGAGAAAAACCAAGGTCACGGTAATACAAGAAGTATTGCTGAAAGCGCTGCCAGAGTGAAGAGGACGACATAAGAATATGAAAGTATCGGCCTCGAGTCTGCAAATCCAAATAAAACCAGATGGGCGATGTAGCCGGCATGGTTGGCGTCCTTTGGTGCCTTCAAACCGTTTCGCGATCGTCGAGCTGCGTCGCAAATGAAATTTAATTGCAGCGCCAGGCCGCGGGAATAGCTTCGCGGTATCATGGTCGGTGATCACCCTAGCCGAGGCACGCCGCATTTGCTTGCGGGACTGATCGCTTCCGGCTTGGTGGCGGCGGTTTTGCTCGGCGCAGAAGGGGTGGCGGTTCATCTCGAACGCACGACTGTTCGCGCGAGCGCTCCCGAGTTGTTTCCGCTTAAAAACCAGGGCCTTGCGTTTCAACGCGCGGCCGCGCGTGCTCCCTACGTATTACCGCTTTATGGCAGCTCGGAATTGACCGCTGTCCTGGTGCCGGAGAGAGCGCACATTTTCTTTCGCACTGCGCCAACAGGTTTCCAAGTTTCGCCTGTCGGCACGGGAGGCGCGAACTCACTAATCATGTTGCAAAAAATCGCCGCGCTTGGCTCGGACTTGCGCGGTAAAAAGGTCGTTATCTCGCTTTCGCCCGGATGGTTTTTAAACCCGGGTCCCGGGTGGCTGCAGGGGTATAAAGGAAATTTTTCGCTGATGGCAGCCAGCGAAATGGCGTTTGGGACAACACTCGACTTCGAGCTGAAGCGTGACATTGCTTCACGAATGCTGAAGTGCCCGAGCACACTCGAAAATAGCCCGTTGCTTGAATTCGCGTTGAAACGGCTCGCTTCTGGCCGTTGGCTGGATCGCATCATTTTTTGCGCGCTCTGGCCGATCGGAAAAGCACAGACGACTGTACTTGAGTTGCAGGATCATTTTGCGGCGTCCAATTACATTCGGCATAAGATCAAGCCCGCGGCGCTGTTTCATCCAGAAACACCCGATTGGTCAAAGCTTATTGAAAGCGCAGGCGGAACGAAGATCACGGATAAGGACACGGTTACAAACGCTTCGAACCTCAGCAGGGACAAAATCGAGCGTCGTGAAGACGCATTTCGGCGCCGCATGAATGCTTCCACGGGCTGGATCGATTTGGAATTGCTCTTGCGCACCCTCGCAAGGGTTCACGCCTCGCCACTGCTATTTACTATGCCAATTGCCGGCGACCTGTACGATCGGAAAGGAGTATCGCGTTCGGCTCGCGAAGATTATTATGTAAAGCTTCGCGCCCTGGTACAGAGGTACCGTTTTCGATTGGTTGAATTTGAGGGGCATGATGAAGACCCGGCTTTTCTTTACCGTCACCAAAGTCACCTGACTGCGAAAGGCTGGATCTATTACGACCGAGCCCTTGACGATTTCTTTCATGGGCGCGCACCCCGGAGCTGATTAGAGCGACGCGTAGGGTAACACCCGACACAATCTTCATACTTGGGCTCACATGCGGGGTGCTACGGGCGGGCATAGTCTGCAGTCAGCATGGGTTCCGCCCGAATCCGCACACCACATTTGTTTTCAGCCGTTATCGCCGTCGGCGTTGCTGCGACGATCCTGTTGGTGGCGCGCATGGGTGCAATTCATCTTGAACAACGCGCCCTTGCGCGGACTGCATCCAAACGATTTCAACTCAAAGACCAGGGTATGGTCTTTCAACGGACAGCTGCGCATGCGAGGAGGGTCTTACCGTTGTACGGCAGCTCCGAGTTGGTGATTGGAGTGCCGGATCGGGCAAGCAAATTCTTTCAAAACGCGCCCACAGGCTTTCAAGTTTCGCCAGTCGGCACAGTTGGCACTACGTCGTTAATTATTCTGCAAAAGATCGCAGCGCTTGGATCCGACCTGCACGGCAGAAGGCTTGCAATATCGCTTTCACCTGCCTGGTTTCTGATGCCGGCTACGAAGATGGATTGGTACGAAGGAAATTTTTCGCTGTTGGCGGCGAGCGAACTGACGTTCGGCAGCGCCCTCGATTTTAAACTCAAGCGAGATATCGCTTCACGCATGCTGCAGTTTCCAGGCACGGTCGAAAAGAGCCCTTTGCTAAAGTTTGCGCTGAGCCGACTCTCGTCCGGGAGCTGGTACGATCGGCTGATTTTCTGCGCGATCTTGCCGTTTGGAAAGGTATATACGGCCGGCTTGGAGTTGCAGGACCACTTCGCTGCCGTCGCGCATATTCTGTACGTAACGAATACTGCTCAGGCACGACCGCGACAACGGCCGGATCGGCCGATCTCCATCGCAAAATCGAGCGAACCCAACATCTGGACACGAGTCAAACTCGAAAATGCGCCCGCCAAAGTTGAATCAACGGCGCGTGGTCGTCTTGACTCGGTGTTTCTCAGCCGCATGAATGTGGCCCCTGAATGGGCCGACCTAGAGCTGTTATTGCGCGCGCTGGCCAAGGTTCACGCCCGCCCACTTCTTCTTAGCATGCCGATGGACGGACGATTTTATGACCGGCAGGGGTATTCTCGTTTGGCTCGTGAGAACTATTATGAAAAAATGCGCGCCCTCGCACAGCGATACGATTTCGAGCTGATCGAGTTCGAAGACCACGACGAGGATCCGACGTTTCTTGACGCTCAACACACGCACCTAACACAAGAAGGTTGGCTCTTTTACGATCGCGCACTTGACGATTTTTTTCATGGACGCGTCCCAAGGAGTTGAGTAGTCGTCATGATCTATAACCCGAGCCGCAGGCTCGCTATTTATCCGTCATGAATAACAGCTTTCACGAAAAAGTATTGCAACTTGTGGCTTCGGTCACCGAAACCGACGAGGTCCGCACCAACCTCGAGCTACCTCTTTATGAGTGCCAGCTTCTGGACTCTATCAAGACGGTGGAGTTGATGATAGGAATCGAGGAGAAATTCGGTATCAAAATCTCTCCAGCAGAATTCGAGCGCGAAAACTGGGAGACGCCGAGAAAGATTATCGCCGACCTTGAGAGCCGCGTGCAGTTGAACGTGTGAACTGGATCAAGGCCCATCCAGCGCTCTGGCGGGCGCTGCTGATTCTGTATTACTTCGCGATTATTGCGGGCTTGATCGCGATGTACGGTCGTGGCGATTTCTCGACGCCGCCATTTGTTTATCAGGGTTTTTGAGTGAATCTCATCGAACAAATCGATCGTTGGGCTCTTGCGGCTCCAAGTGCGATCGCACACATCAGCGGAGATCAGAGGCTGACTTATGGCGAACTCCACCGGCGTTCAGGCGCCCTCGCTGCGTACCTGGCAAAACGCTTCGGCGACGATCACTCTCCAATCGCGGTGCTCGGCCATCGGGAGCCTGAGATGCTCATCGCGTTTCTGGGAACAGTAAAATCCCGCAGGCCGTATGTACCACTGGATACAGTATTGCCTCGACAACGGATTGACAAAATTCTGGCAATCTCGCGGCCGGCGTTACTTCTCACGCCGGAAGACGTCGCGAGACTTTCCTGTGGTGCCACGCCTGCTCCCGAGACCCGCGCACAGTGGAACGACCCGTTTTACATTTTGTTCACCAGCGGCAGCACGGGAGAGCCGAAAGGCGTCATCATTACGCTTGGATGCCTGGAACATTTCGTTAGATGGATGCTTGAGGAACAGAAGTTCGTTCCTCTAGGGGAAACGTTCCTGAATACGGCGCCATTCTCATTCGATCTCTCAGTGATGGATCTGTATTGCAGCCTTGCCACGGGAGGCACTCTCTTCAGCGTAGGCCGCGATCTGGTGGCTAATCCGAAAATGCTTTATCGCACGCTTGGAAATTCCGGCGCGACCACGTGGGTCTCTACGCCATCGTTTGCACAAATGTGCCTGGTTGAAGAGAAATTTTCAGTAGGAATGCTTCCACGCATTCGGCGATTTCTTTTCTGCGGTGAAACGCTCGCCGCGCAAACTGCCGCTCGTCTGCTTGAGCGCTTTCCGCGAGCCCAGGTGTGGAACATGTATGGCCCGACTGAAGCAACGGTGGCCACCACCTCTGTACCGATAGACCTTTCAATTTTGGAGAAATATTCGACCCTACCAGTCGGGCGCCCTACGCCTGGGACCGATGTTCTCGTTGTGAGTGACGCTGGCGAACCTCTGCCAGCACAAGAGCGAGGCGAAATTGTCATTGCGGGACCAAACGTTAGTCCAGGCTACCTGAGGCGGCCCGAGCTCACGGCAGCCGCATTCTTTGAGCAAGGCGATCGGCGCGCGTATCGGACTGGTGACCAGGGCCGATTTCGTGATGGCTTACTTTTTTTTGAGGGCCGCATGGATTCGCAGCTCAAGATCAGCGGCTACCGCATCGAAGTTGGCGATGTCGAAGCAAACCTTCTGGCGTTGCCCTCTGTAAGGGACGCAGTAGTCACACCGGTGATTAAGAACGGCGCGGCCCAGTCGCTCGCCGCTTTCGTAGTGCTCAGCAGCCGAATTGAGGCATCGCATTTCGAGCTAACACAGTCGCTGCGACGGCAGCTGGCAGAGCGGCTGCCAGTGTACATGTTGCCGCGCAAATTCGTTTTTCTCGATGCTTTTCCGCTGACGGCGAACGGCAAGGCCGACAGAGCCCAGCTGGCTCAGTCTCTGTGATTCCCTACGCCGATTTCACATATTTTGGGCTGCTGCTCTACGCAGTAGTTCCGACGCTCATTCTGGGTCTGTTTGGCAAAGCAGGCTGGCGCTGGGCGACGCTCGTGACTGCCGCGATGCTCATTGTGCAGTATCACGGGTCATTAGACATTCGGCCACATTTTGCAGTCCGCGAAATCTGGATCGTCATCGGTTTCGCTGTTTGGCAATGGGCAACGGTTTGCGTATTCGCAAAAAGCGGGGCTCGGGCCGGCTGGCCGTTCTATGTTGCTGTCGCGGCAGGCCTGCTTCCGCTTGCCGCGTCCAAATTTTTTCCAATCGTGTCGCCGAAAGGCGAGTTTGGTTTTCTCGGAATTTCATACATCACGTTTCGGGCGTTGGATGTCGTATTTTGCCTGCTGGACAAAGTCATCGCTCTGCCTGGGGCGCTCGATTTTTCGATGTTCCTGTTTTTCTTCCCAACCATTTCAGCCGGCCCAATTGACCGGTTTCAACGCTTCGCAGGCGAATGGAGAAAGAGGCGAACCCGCGCTGAATTTCTTATCGATCTCGACGGCGCGGTGCATCGCATTTTTCGAGGGTTCTTTTACAAATTCATTCTTGCCGCGCTGATTAAACAATACTGGATGGAGCGAGCCGCCAGCAGCGGGAGCTTTGCGGCATTGATCAGCTATATGTATGCGTACAGCTTCTATCTATTTTTCGATTTTGCCGGCTACAGCGCTTTCGCCATTGCTGTGAGTTATCTTTTTGGTGTTCATACTCCGGAAAACTTCAATCGACCATTCCTTGCCCGAAATATCCGCGATTTCTGGAATCGCTGGCATATCACTCTTTCATTTTGGTTTCGCGACCATGTTTATATGCGTTTTCTCTACGCGGCGATGCGCGGTAAATGGTTTGCGCATAAAGAAGTCGCCCCGATCGTCGGCTATTTTCTAGCTTTTGGACTTATGGGACTCTGGCACGGGCCCGAGCTCCATTACATTGCGTACGGATTTTATCAGGCGGTGTTGCTTTCCGCGTTTCACATTTTTTCCCGCTGGAGCAAGATGCACCGCTCTTGGCGCGACGGTGTGGTCTGGCGGTTCGCGGCCACCTTCATCACGTTCCAGTGTGTTTGCTTCGGTTTGCTGATTTTTTCGGGACGCATTGGGGCTGCACCGCTGCCGCATTTTGCCAGCAAAATCGATCACGCAGACTGCACAGCGATCTCTGGCTGGGTTTGGGACAAAAACGATGCGGACGCTGAGATCCATATCGAACTTTGGGATCGTGACCGGTATGTCATGGCATTCACGGCGAATCAGTTCCGAGAGGATCTCGTCGATGCCGGTTACGGAAACGGCCGCCACGCTTTCAGGATTCCGACTCCGCCGCAGTTCAGAGACCAGCATCACCACGTGATCCATCTTCGCGTTGCCGGCACAACGCAGGAGCTAACTGATTCGCCCAGAGTAATTCGATGTCCGTGACTTCTGTAGCAGCGTCTCTGTGAGACGCGCCGCGCTCGTTTTCCAAACACGTCGGCATTGCGCTTCGCACAGCGAAGCGGCTACAGCTTCTTCGACCCAGCGAAGTCATTGGTCATTTGGCCAGCGTGCTGCCTTTCTTGGCGGACGTTTCTTCTGGCCATACGATCTCGTATTCTGGCTTGGGCGCACCCATTAGCCAGTGATCGAACCAACCGACAATATTCTGTAGACGCTCGACGCGATGCCATGGCTGACCGGAGCGAGAAAGCTCGTGCGATTCGTTTGGGAATCGAACCATCACGGTGGGAATCTTGCGGAATTTGAGCGCCCGAAACATTTGTTCTCCGCCCGCGCCCGGTGGCGTCCGGTAATCTGCTTCGCCAAGAATAAACATCATCGGTGTCGTTACATCCTTGATGAAATTGATCGGAGAACGTGCCCGGTACTCCTGCGGATCTTCGAATGGCGGCCCTTTGAACCAGTTCGGCTGAAAGAGCGTGAAGTCGCCGGTGTACCACCAATCTTCCCAGCTGGCGATATCCCGCTGCGCGACGGCTGCGGCAAAACGGTTTGTTTGGCCCACCACCCAATTGGTCAGCAACCCGCCGCCGCTGCCGCCGGTCACCCCGAGTTTCTTATCGTCGATGTAACCGAGCTTGATCAACTCATCCACCCCGGCCATCAGATCTTTGTAATCGTCCCCCGGGTAATGATACTGAATGATATTCCCAAATTCCTGGCCGTAAGTGGTACTGCCGCGTGGATTCGGATAAAGGACCACATAACCCTTGGCCGCCATCCACTGGAATTCGTGTTCGAAAATATGACCGTACGCGACGTGCGGTCCGCCATGAATGTTTAGGATTAGGGGATATCTTTTGTGTGGATCGAAGTTGGGCGGCTTCTGCACCCAGGCTTGGATGTGCTTGCCGTCAAAGCTGTCGTACCAAATCTCTTCAGGCTCGATCAGGTTTAGCTTGGAGAACAGTTCGTCATTGACGTG
>Ga0307296_10000640_pt1 | contig 16857 bp, 14 predicted proteins | sample ER_DNA_153_FD_194467 | JGI IMG/M metagenome (GOLD analysis project Ga0307296, IMG submission 194467) | Bulk soil microbial communities from the East River watershed near Crested Butte, Colorado, United States - ER_DNA_153 | ecosystem: Environmental > Terrestrial > Soil > Floodplain | place... | reverse complement strand
ATTGGGGAGAGTTCTGCGCGGCTGGCAGGCACGACGCGCGGCGCTGATGTCGGCCGTGACCTTTGCGAGCGTGATCGCCCTTTACGTGGTGTTCCGGATGGTGGCGCTCAATCGGGGGCAATTCCTGTGAGCGACTTCCCGATCGCCTTGCATGGTGAGCGGCTGACCGCGGTAGTGATTGGCGGCGGCTCGGTGGGCACGCGAAAGGCGCTGGCGCTCGTCGCGGCCGGCGGACAGGTGCGTGTCGTCGCACCACAGGTGACACCAGAGCTGGAAGCGGCCGAGCGCGCACGCCAGCTGACAATCGTGCATGAGTTCTACGCTGCCGAGCATCTCGGCCGCTCGACTCTCGTGGTCGCGGCGACCGACTCCCGTGAAGTGAACGCGCGGGTTGCGCTCGACGCTCATTCTGCCGGCAAGCTCGTCAACATCACCGATTACCCGGACGAGGGAAACTTTCACACGATGGCCTTGCACCGCTCGGGCGACGTTACGATTGCCGTATCGGCCGGCGGGGTTCCCGGAGCGGCGGCGCGAATTCGGGACGCGATCGCGGAGCGCTTCGATGGACGATACGAGCGCGCCGTGTCCGCTCTGAGAGGGCTCCGCTCCCGGCTGCTGAGCGACGGCGGGCACGAATGGGGTGACGTCGCGCCGAAGCTGCTGGGCGATGATTTCTGCAGCTCGGTCGAGGATGGATCGCTCGCCGACAAGGTGGAATCGTGGCGCTGATCGTCGCCGGGGTGAGCCACGCGACTGCACCGATCGAGATTCGGGAGAAGCTCGCATTCCGTACGCACGAGGCGACGGCAGAGCTCGCGCGGCTACGCGAGTCGGGGATCATCCGGGAAGGCGTCGCTCTCTCGACATGCAACCGCACGGAGATCTACGCGGTCGAACAGAATGGTGATGCACTCCCACACATCTCGGCCATGCTTTCGCGCCGACTCGGCGATGACGCGACAGAGTTTATGTACGTGCGCCGCGACCGAAACGTGGCCGCGCACCTCTTTGGCGTTGCGGCAGGGCTCGAATCCATGATCCTTGGCGAAGCGCAGATTCACGGTCAGGTGAAGGAGGCGTGGGAGGGATGCAGAGGCGAGTCCGGGCCCATTCTGAATCGCTTGTTCCAGACGGCGCTGCTCGCGGCGTCGCGCGCGAGAGAGGAGACGGGAATCGGCAGGGGCGCTGCGTCCGTGAGCTCCGCGGCAGTGCAGCTGGCGAAAAAAATCTTTGGCGGACTCAGCGGCAGGCGAGCGATGATACTCGGCGCCGGCGACGTGGCGGAGATCGCGCTGGAGTGTCTGCTCAGTGAGGGAGTGCGGGTTGCGATCGTGGCCAATCGTACTCATGAGCGGGCGCAGACCCTGGCTGAGCGCCACGGAGCGACGGCGATGCACTACGATCAGTGCTGGGAATCGTTGAAGGACGTCGATGTGCTGATCTGCTCGACTGCGTCACCCGTTCCGGTCGTCACAGTCGCGCGGGTGCAGGATCCCGTTATCGCTCGTGGGGACCGGCCGCTATGCATCCTCGACATAGCTCTGCCACGTGACGTCGAAGAAGCCGTTGGAGGTCTAGATAATGTCTTTCTTTACGACCTCGACGACCTTCGCGCCGCGGCGGCGGCGAATGTTGAGCGTCGCGAAGAAAACGTTCCGGCAGCGCAGAAGATCATTGCCGATGAGGCGCAGAAATACTGGGACTGGGTGGCGGGGCTCGCGGCGGTGCCGGTGGTGCGGGAGTTCAGGGAAGAGATGGAGAGGGTGCGAAGTACGGAGCTTGCGGCAGCTCTGCGCCGACTTGGTCCTTTGTCGGCCGATCAAGCTGAAGCAATCGAGCATTTCTCAAAGGCACTGATGAACAAGTTTCTGCATGAGCCAAGCGTGAGGTTGAGAGCGGCAGCCGCCAACGGGCGCGGACTCGGCGTCGTCGATGCCGCGCGGTACCTGTTCGCGCTGGAAGACAAAGCGCCGGCTCGAACCTCCCCAGGCCCGGAGGAAGATGAGTAGGGTCCTCGTCACCGGAGGTGCGGGATTCATCGGCTCACACATCGCCGACGAGTTCATCGCCAAAGGCTGGGACGTTACCATCGTCGACGATCTCTCTACCGGAAAGCGCGAAAATCTTCCAGAGAGGGCAAAGTTTCATGAAATCGGGGTGAACTCGCCCGAATTCTCGAAGCTGGTTGGAACCGGAGACTTCGATGTCGTTGCTCACCTCGCCGGCCAAATCGACGTGCGAAAGAGTGTCGCCGACCCCATCGCTGACGCCAACACCAACATCCTCGGCACGCTCAACCTGATGGAATCGCTGAGGAAGAACGGCGCGCGTACTCGAGTGGTTTTCACGTCGACTGGCGGCGCGATATACGGCGAGTTCAACACGCCGCCCAACTTCGAGATCTATCCGAAGGATCCCGACTCTCCGTACGCCATTTCCAAGCTGAGCACGGAGTACTACCTCGCGTATTACTCGCGGGTACATGATCGCGAATACGCCGCGGTCCGCTTCGGAAACGTTTATGGTCCGAGGCAGGATCCGCACGGCGAGGCCGGCGTCGTCGCGATCTTCTGCGGCCGGATTCTCAGCGACCGTCCGCTCACTGTGTTTGGAGACGGACTTCAGACGCGCGATTATGTCTATGTTGGTGATGTTGCTCGCGCCGTGTGGCTGGCGTCGACGAAGCCGCTCCCCGAAAAAGGCCGGCTCGATGCACGGGGATTCAACATTGGAACCGGGAAGGGAACCAGCGTGCTCGAGATAGCGAAGCTCCTTCAGCAGGCGGCGGGTAGCCAGGTCCCGATCGAATTTGCCCCGCACCGCCCGGGCGAGCAGCAGGAATCGTTCGTCAATGCCGACAAGGCGCGTGACGTCCTGGGCTGGGCTCCCCAAGTCACACTCGAGGAGGGCCTGGCGAAAACGTACGCCTCGTTCGCCCGCCAGACGAAAGGAGCGGCCGCTTGATGCATCTACTTCTGCTTCAGGTCCAGGGGATACCAAGCTCGCCGATGGAGCTCATCACCAGCTCCACTGGCGCTACCAAGCTCGTGCTCGGGATTCTCGTCATCCTCTCGCTCATCAGCTGGGGGATCATCCTCTCGAAGTGGTACGAGCTGCGGCGCGCGGCGCGGATCACCTACAGCTTCGCGCACGAATTCGCGGGCGCCCGCACCGTCGAGGCGGCCGCCCGAATGGCGCGGGTGAGCAACGGACCGCCCGCTACGATCACCGAGCGCGCCATGCGCTTCATCGAGGAGACCACGCCCGCGCTTCATGGAACGCCCGAACGCGCCGCGCGCTTCAGCGGCTCGCAGGTCGAAGCGTTGAAGCTGGTGCTCGACGCCGAGACGACGTCGGAGCGCGACCGGCTGAGTCGCTGGGTTCCATCCCTCGCGACCATCGGCTCCGTGAGCCCGCTGATCGGACTGCTTGGTACTGTGCTGGGCGTCATCGACGCGTTCGTCGGGATAGCGTCGAAGGGATCGGGAAATATCGGCGCCGTAGCACCCGGCGTCGCGGAAGCGCTCATCGCTACCGCCGCCGCGCTCAGCGTCGCCATTCCAGCAGTGTTCGCGTACAACATCTTCGCCTCCCGTCTCAACAAGATCGAAGGGCAGCTCGAGAGCTTCGGCTCGGAGCTGATCGCGCTAATGGTTAGAGAGGGAATGATTTGATGTCGCGCCGAGGACGGGGCCGAGATCGGCTGGTGTTGAACGCGGAGATCAACGTGGTGAGTCTCATCGACGTGATGATGCTCCTCATGATCATCTTCATGATCACCGCGCCCATGATGCAGGGGGGAGTCGACATCTCGCTGCCCAAGGCGCAGGCGCGACCGCTCGAATCGAAGAGTGGGCTCTCTGTGACGATCGACCGCACCGGCGCCATCTACGTCGATGATGCCCGCCTCACCTTCACCCAGTTCTCGGCCAGCTTCAAGGCGCTGGCGCAGCGACGAGGCAGGGGAGGAGTGTACCTGAGGGCCGACGACCGTGTCCCCTACGGCTCCGTAGTTAGAGTCCTGGCGATCATGCGGGCCAGCGGAGTCGGCGACATCGGACTCGTCGCCGAACCAACTGAACCCTCCAAATAGAGCATTGATTTAATGCGCGGCCGAGTGAATGGATCACGACAGATTGCGCCATTTACGATATCGGCGGTGCTTCACGGGGCGCTCGCGCTGCTCTTGTTCAACACCCTCAAGGAGCAGAAGCCGGTCGCGCTGCCGCCGATGTACAGGGTCGAGATCGTGGCCGCTCCAGCGGGGGAGCGCGCGATCGGAGAGGTTAAAAGCGAGCAAGCCAATGCTGCCAAAGCTGTTACGCAACCGAGCGCAGCACAGTCAACGGTCAAGGAAATGCCCGTTCCTACGGCCAAGCCCGCGCCCAAGACGCCAGCGCGGGTGACGCCGTCGGATGCGAAGCCAAAGCCGGTGGCCAAGGCGGGTGCGCCTGAGGCGAAGGCTACCGTGCAACCGAAGACTCAGGCGCCCAAGGCTGGTGGCGGCCCGGTGGGTGATAAGGGGACGGACGTCGCAACAGTGCGCAGCGACGGGATCGAGTTCCCGTTTCCAGGGTATCTCAACAACATTGTTCGGCAGATCGCTCTCAGGTTCAAACCAAGAAATCCAGCCGCGCGTCTCAAGGCGGAAGTACGGTTTCTGATTCATCGGGACGGTTCAGTTTCAGGCATCGAGTACATCAGGCGCTCCGGCAACTTTTCATTCGACCTTGAGGCATCGGGCGCAGTGGAAGCAGCTTCGAGCGCTCGCGCGTTTGGGCCGCTTCCGGACGGATTTCCAGATGACGTTCTCCCCGTGGTATTCGCTTTCGACCCCGCATTCCTGAAATGAGATTTCCGAAGCTCGCTTGTCTGTTGGCAATTGGCTGTACGCTTGCGCTCGCCTCGTCGGCCGGCGCGCAGGACACTACGGCCGCACCGGGCGTGCGCCTTGGACTGAACTACGAGGCGGGTACCAAGCCCGGCGTCATCGTCCTGCCCGTACAGGACGAGATCGGCGACGATTCGCTGCGCGTGATCGTGCAGCGGGATCTCGATTACAGCGACAGGATGAATGTGATCGCGCTCGATGCCGAGACGTTGTCAGGACTTGTGCCCGCGGCCGGTGAGAAGATCAACTTCGCGCTGGTGGGTAAATTCGGCGCGGCGCTGTTGGTGCGAATGACTCCGACCAACACGGGCCTCCACGTTGCCGCGTATGACGTCGCGAGAGGGCAGCTGCTCCAGTCGGAGCACCTTCTGTTCGACCGTCGCGATAGGGACTGGCGCTTCACCGCGCACGGGGTCTCCGACCAGATTGAGCAGTGGGTTTTCGGAAAGCGTGGAATCGCGCAGACGCGCATCGCTTACGTGAACAACGGAACGCTTCAGATCGTCGACAGCGATGGGCAGCAAACGCGCACGATTACGACTGGCAAGGGTGCGCTCTCGCCCGCGTGGTCGCCAACCGGCGAATCCGTAGTGTTCACGGTCATGGGCAACAACGGGACGCAGGTCGAGGAGCTCGACGTTCGGACCGGGCGGACCCGCAGGATCAGTCAGATTCGGGCGGGGCTCAACATCACGCCGATCTACCAGCCGGATGGCAGGGGGATTCTCTACGCGCAGGGGACCGGTAACGGCACCGACCTCATCTTCGCGAGCCTCGACTCGAGCGAGCCGCGGAGAATTACCGTCGGCAAGGGTACCGACAACACTTCGCCATCGTACAGCCCGGATGGGCATCAGATCGCATTCATCTCGGGCAAGTCGGGTCAGCCCCAGGTGTATATTATGGATGCGGACGGCTCGAACATTCAGCTGCTGACGCCCTACACGGCGGGCACGCGCAGCTATCGGGCGAGCCCCGACTGGTCACCCGACGGGCGCGCGATCGCGTACGAGCAGCAGAATGGGCAGTTTCAGATCTGGATGATCGACTTGCGGGATCGCGCACCGAAGCAGCTCACGAGCGAAGGTGAGAACGAGGATCCTTCGTGGGCACCGGATGGACGGCACCTCGTCCTGACGTCGTCGCGAAGTGGTGACAAGCAGTTGTGGATTCTCGACACCGAGTCGGGCCGAACGCGTCAGCTCACGCACAGCAGGGGCGCGAGGCTGGCGTCGTGGTCGCCGATTCTGGCCAATCCTGAAGTGGGAACCTACTCGCAATGATAAAAACAGTCTCAACCGCCAGGTTTATCGGACCCGCAGGTCTGGGTGGGAAATATCTTCTGACGGTGCTTGCAATTCCGTTGGCGTGCGTCAGCTGCTTTTTCGCCACCAAACAGGATTTCGAGAAGCTCCAGCAGGATATCGTTGTTTCGCGCGCAACCTCGAACGCGTCGGATTCCGTGCAGCGTGCGCAGCTGGTGGACGTCAGCCGCTCGATGCGAACGTTGAGCGACTCGATCAGCGCGCTGAGCAGGCGCGTGTCCGCCATGCGCACCGCCTCCGAGAGCGACATGGCGGCGATGAAGGAAGACATCTCGCAGCTGCAGGATCTGAGCGGACAGAGCGAGCAGAGGATGCGTGACGTTCGAGCGGCCCTCGAGGAGAAGCGCCAGGAGCAGGCAGCTACTGCCGACACCTCCGCGCGAGCGAGCGGTGCACCCGCATCGGGGCCCGGACCGCTCCAGCTGCTCCAGGCGGGACGAGATCAGCTGCTCAAAGGCGGCAACGTCGCGGCGAGAAGTGCATTCAGCCAGCTGATCTCACAGTACCCGACATCAGAGTACGTGCCTGAGGCGATGTTCTATAGCGCGCAGGCGTACGCCGCCGAGCAGAATCCGAACGCCGCTGACGCCCAATACGTGGCGTTGATCAGCCGGTTTCCCAAGTCGCCGCGCGTTCCAACTGCGATGTACAAGCGAGCACTGCACCTGCAGTCGCAAAAGAAGACAGCCGAAGCGAAGAAGATCTTTCAGGACATCATCAAGCGATTCCCGCGCTCCGACGAGGCTGCGCTCGCCGACGAGCGCCTACAGACGATCAAATAGCACGAGGGCCGTGGTATGAGCGAAGCTCCCGGCCACGAAATGCCTTTCCTGGATCATCTCGAGGAGCTGCGCAAGCGACTCTTCTGGGTGGCAGGCGCTGTCATCATTGGCATCGCGCTCGCGTTCGCTCTGTTGTCGAATCTCGACATCATTCGCCTGTTGGAGCGCCCGATTCTCCCCCTGCTGCACGGGCAGAAACTCATCTACACGCACCCGGGCACTTCCTTTCGGATCCTGCTCAACGCGTCGTTCGTCTTGGGGATGATTCTCGCATCGCCTGTGATCGTGGGGCAGATCTGGGGATTCCTCGCCCCGGCCCTCTACGCCCACGAGAAGCGCGTCGTCGTTCCGGTCCTGGTGGCGATGGTCGCGCTCTTTCTGGCCGGCGTCTCGCTCAGCTATTTCGTGGTGCTGCCGCTGACCCTCCGGTTCCTCATGAGCATCGAGTCGACGGCGCTCACTCCGATGATCTCCGCGACGGAGTACTTCGACTTCGCGATCAGCATGTGCCTGGCGTTCGGGCTGGTGTTCGAGGTGCCGATCGCGATACTTGCGCTCACGGCCCTGGGGCTGATCACTCCACAGTTTCTCTCGAAGTACAGAAGACACGCGATCATTATCTGCCTGGTTGCAGCGGCTTTCATCACACCGGGCGCCGATCCGTATTCGCTGTTCGCGTTGGCCATTCCACTCTACGTCTTGTATGAGCTGAGCGTGTTCGTCGCCCTCTTCGCATACCGCCGGCGCCAGAAGCGGGAAGCTCGGCGAGAGGCAGAGGCGAACGCGCCGCACGAGAGCGCAAGGGCCCCGGCGTGACGCGCACACTCACGCTGGCAGTCGCTGCAACGTTCGCTCTGGTCGCCCAACACGACCTCGTTGCACAGGTCCGCCCCGCAGCTCCTCCGCGACGTGACACCGTTCGACCTCGACCGGATACATCCAAACGCGACACCATCGCCAAGGATACGTCGAAGACCAAGGACCTGGTCCAGTGGAATCCGACGGACTCGGTGATGGATGCGCTGATGAAGCGGACCGGCTATAGCGCCACGAAGTACCAGGGTGATGTCGTGGTGTTCAACGCGAAGACACGGACGCTGTCGCTCAAGGGAGACAAGGCCGCCGTCAACCGCGATCAGACCGTGCTGGTCGGCGACAGCATCACCTACAACGACTCGACGAAGATCATGATCGCTCGCGGGGACACGGTGATACTGCGCGATCCGGAGCGGCAGACCGCCGACGTGATTGCCCGCGGCGAGATGGCATACAACGTCGAGCAGCACCGCGGAATCGTCACGAACATCAGCACCTCGATCGAGTCGGGGCAGACCTGGTTCGTGAGCGGCAAGCAGGCGGCGTTCGTGAGCGACAGCTCACGCGGAGGGGAGACCGCCTTTTACGCCCGCAATGCGTCGATCACCAGCTGCGACGACTCCATACCCGACTACCACTTCCAGGCGAAGGAAGTGAAGATGATCTCCAAGAACATCATGGTGGCGCGGCCCGCCGTCCTCTACATCGGCGAAGTCCCCGTGATGTGGCTGCCATTCATTTTTCAGGACATGCGCTCAGGCCGGCGCAGCGGAGTACTGACGCCTCGCTTCGGCGTCAGCGAGCTGTTTCGCAACAGCCCCACCTACCGGCGCCACGCCGAAAACCTCGGTTACTACTTCGCGATCAGCGACTACATGGACGCGCAGCTCGCCCTCGACTGGCGGAGCGGAGCGCGTGCAACTGACGGTGATCCGGGCTGGGTCCGCCTGAATGGAGAATGGCAGTACCGCTGGCTCGATCGCTTCCTCAGCGGCCGCCTGTCGCTCTTCCGCCACGCACAGCGCGATGGCTCCTCCAACACCGGCGTCAGCTGGGCTCACCAACAGTCGTTCTCCCAGAACACGAGCTTCTCGGCGAACGTGAACTACGTCACCAACACTTCGATTCAGCGGACGACGACGTTCAATCCGTCGCAGGTGCTGGCGACGATCTCATCGAGTGCGAACTATCAGACCAAAATCGGGCCGGCTGCAATCGCACTTGGCGGAACGCGGACTCAGTATCCCGGACGCAGCGAGGTCGCGCAAAGCTTTCCGAATTTTGGAATCACCGTGCCGACACTGCAGATCACGCCGTGGCTGGAGTGGCAGCCCGGCTTCAACTTCCAGACTGATCAACGCCTCAACATCGATCAGACCGGAGAGTTCACCTATCGGTATCTGGTCAACGCCGACGGGACGAAGGACAGCGTCCGGCTCAAACGCAACACCAGAAACACCAACTCGAGCTTCAGCACGCCGCTCAAGATCGGCGGTTTCAGCTGGTCCAACTCGTTCAGCCTGAACGACCAGGAGGAAAACGCACCGGCTACGATCAACGTCGTCGATGCCAACGATTCGTCGATACACCATTCCCGTGTCTTCGCGAAAACGTTTTCCACCCAGCTCGATTGGCAGACGAGCATTACCCTCCCGAGCTTTCTGCAGGGGAGCGCCAAGATCTCTCCATCCGTCAATTTTCAGAACGTCGACGGCGGCCATGCGTTCTGGCTAAGGTCCGAGCAGAACGGCGGGCAGTTCGTGCATCAGGGTAAGCGAGCCGTCTTTGGCTTGAGCGCAACGCCTACGCTGTTCGCTCTCTTCCCTGGTTTTGGACCGATTACTCGGTTCCGGCATTCGATCACACCGGTCATCAGCTTCAGTTACGCGCCGGCGGGCAACATCAGCAGCGAGTTCCTGCGGGCGCTGAACAAGAGCAGGCAGGGCTACCTTGGGTCGATCGCACAGAACAACGTGAGCCTGAGCCTGTCTCACGTGCTGGAGGCGAAGCTGCGGAGTACAGACACCAGCAGCACCGCCGAGCCGAAGAAAATCAAGATTCTCTCGATGAATCTGACGCCGCTGACTTACAATTTCCAGCGGGCGCGGCAGACCCATCGATCCGGATTCGAGACGGATCATATCAGCTCGGACATCACGACCGATCTGCTCCCCGGGTTCCGCGGATCGGTCAATTACTCGCTCTATCAGGGCGACATTCAGAGCGATAGCGCGCGCTTCAAGCCCTTTCGTGAGCACATCGGCGCCTCATTCACCGTGAACAGCCAATCAGGAATCTTCGGTGTGTTGACACGAGTGTTCGGTCGAGCTGTGCCGCAGCAGAACCCGCAGGTGGAACGCGTCGAGAAGAGTCCCGATGACGCGCTCGCGAACCGCGTCGCCTCGATGCCGGTAGCGGGGATTACCTCCAGAAACCGGCAGTACAATGTTCCCGAAACCGAGGGGTGGCAGGCTACCTTGACCTACAGCTCGGACCGCCAGCGGCCTCCAACTGGTAACGGCAACCTTATATACGAAGATCCCACGCTCCAATGCGCCCCATTTCTGGCCAACCCGATCATCTATGAGCAGTGCCGGCAGGCCGCGTTGATAAGCGCGGGCGGGGGAACGGGGATCACGCCGACAACCTCTGGCAGGACGTTTATCGTCACGCAGCCGCGCGAGAACCTTCAGTCGCAGATGTCCTTCCACCTCACACCAAAGTGGTCCGGGTCGTGGGGGACGAACTACGACTTCCAGGCAAAGAAGTTCGGGAGCCACCAGGTGTCGCTCCAGCGGGAGCTGCACGACTGGAGGGCGATCTTCGCCTTCACTCAAGCTTCCAACGGGAACTTTGCGTTCAACTTCTTCATTGCCCTCAACGCCGAGCCCGACCTAAAATTCAACTATGACAAGCAGACGTACCGTCCGATAACCCGCTGACGTTGACACAGCGGCTCAACATCACCAATGGTGACAGCGCCGCCGGCACGCTCAGCGAGGCCGGCATCGAAGGAAAGATCATTTCCTGGCGCGACGTGCTGCATGAAGGGCCGGTGGACTCGTCGCTTTCGCTCGAGGAGCTGAGCAAGCAGCGCGCGCGATTCATCGCGGAACGACGGTGGGACGATTTCACTCACGTGAGCGGCGATTTCGCCGAACGGGATCGCGTCACTCAACACCTCGATTACTTCGACGAGATCGTGCTGTGGTTCGAGGACGATCTGTACGATCAGCTGCAGCTCATTCAGCTCCTCGATTTTCTTGGTAGTAGCACGGCCCGCAAGAAGAAGACGCTTTCGCTGATTCAAGTGGATGGCTATATCCCGCCGTTGTCGGCGGCGAAGTTGAAGGAGCTGGACGAAAAGCGGTCACGCGTCACGCCGGAGCAGCTCGACCTGGCGCGGCGGACGTGGCAAGCGTTCGGATCGGACGATCCCGCGACGATCGAAGCCCTGCTCGATGAGAAAACCTCGGCGCTCCCCTACCTGGCGTCTGCACTCAGTCGACATCTGGAGGAATTCCCAGCAGTCGGGACCGGATTATCCCGCTCCGAGCGCGAAGCGCTGACCGCGATCGACGAGGGGCACAAGACACCGGTGGCCGCGTTCCTCGAAGTTGCGAAAAAGCAAGAGAGCATCTTCCTCGGCGATATCGTTTTCTACTCGTATCTCGAGCGCCTGAGCGGCAACAAGAACGCGCTTGTCACCTGGACCGATGGAACGGCCGTGGTATCGCCCAGCTCCGAGAGGTCGCGTGAATTCGTGGACGGCGAGCTCAAGCTCACGCCCCTCGGCCGAGAAGTACTGGCTGGTAGGCGGGACTGGCAGACCATCAACACCGAGTCCCGCTGGCTGGGCGGAGTAGAGATTCGTCCCGGTGGAACAGGCTGGCGGTGGGATCCGACGGAGCGTGCTCTGACCCGCGAACCGGCGGAGAAAACCAAATCGCGCAAATCATCACCGCGCCCGACGGCAAAGAAGGCGAAACCACGCAAAGCATCCCGCGTAGCGGCGAAGAAAGTGAAGCCACGCACCGCCGCCAAGCGGTCCACCCGCAAGAAAAAATGAGCGAGAAGCTCATCATCGATGGTGACACCCTCACGATCGATGAAGCCTATGCGGTTGCCGTAGAGCGGCTTCGCGTCGGGCTTTCGCCAAGAGCGCGCGAGCGGATGGTCAAGACGCGCGCGGTCGTCGACGACATTGTCGCCCGAGACGCTGCCGTCTACGGAGTGACGACGGGATTCGGCAAGCTCTCCGAGGTCGCCATACCGCGCGAGAAGTTGGCCCAGCTGCAGGTGAACCTCGTGAGGAGCCACGCTTCGGGCGTGGGCGATCGGCTGCCCGAGCGAGAAGTGCGAGCGATGATGCTGCTCCGCGCGAACGTCATCGCCAAGGGCTACTCGGGTGCGCGCCCGGAGCTGGTCGATCTGCTGCTGCAGATGCTGAACGCCGATGTGTATCCGCCGATTCCGGAGCAGGGAAGCGTCGGTGCGAGCGGCGACCTGGCACCATTGGCGCACCTCGCTCTTTCCCTCATCGGGGAGGGGACGCTGATCAAGGGCGATCGCGAAGAGCCAGCGCAGAAGATCCTCAAGGAAATCGGCGCGAAGCCGGTCGTGCTCGCCCCGAAAGAGGGAATCACGCTCATCAACGGCACCCAGACGCACACGGCCGTCGCACTGATAGCGCTCGTCCACGCGCGCGCGCTGTGGCGAACCGCGCACGTCGCCGGCGCGATGTCCCTCGAGGCGCTGCTCGGCACTCCAGTCGCGTTCGACGAGCGCATCCACGCTGCACGGGGACAGAAGGGGCAGGTTCGCTCGGCGGCGCTCCTCCGCGATCTGCTCGCCGACAGCGAGCTGCGTGAATCCCATCGTCACGGAGATCCGCGGGTGCAGGACTCGTACGCTCTCCGCTGCATGCCGCAGGTGCACGGGCCTGTGCTCGACGCACTCGACTTCATCGATTCGGCGGTGTCGAGGGAGCTCAATGCCGCAACCGACAATCCGCTGGTGTTCGAGAATGGCGAGACCCTGAGCGGCGGAAACTTTCACGGACTCACGGTCGCGATGGCGCTCGATTTCCTGGCGATCGTCCTCACCAACCTGGCGACGATGGCGGAGCGTCGAATCGACAGGCTGGTTCACCCCGACTTGAATCAGGGACTGCCGCCTTTCCTCTCCCCGGATGCCGGCGTCAACTCCGGCTTCATGATGGCACAGGTAACCGCCGCTTCGCTCGCCAGCGAGTGCAAGGTGCTGTCCCACCCCGCGAGCGTGGACACGATCCCCACCGATGGCAGCAAGGAAGATGTCGTACCGATGGCGATGGGCGCGGCATGGAAAGCGCGGCGCGTTCTTCGCAATCTGGAGAACATTCTTGCCATCGAGCTGATGTGCGGAGCACAGGCAATCGACTTCAGGGCGCCGCTGAAACCGGGGCGCGGCGTGCGCACGGCGCACGAGCGAGTTCGCGCGATCGTGCCGCGTCTCGAGCAAGATCGAGTGTTGAGTGCAGACATCTCGGCGCTCATGTCCGCGGTGTCGGAGATGCGCTTCGCCGACATTGGTAGCGTCGCATGACAGATCTGAGAGTCGCCATCGATCCCAGCTCGATCACGCCAGCGAACAAGGTGCGCGATCCGATTCACGCGCCGCGCGGTGCCAAGATCTCGTGCAAAGGTTGGCAGCAGGAAGCGGCGCTTCGGATGCTGATGAACAACCTCGACCCCGAGGTGGCCGAGCGGCCGCAGGATCTGGTGGTGTACGGTGGAACGGGGAAGGCGGCGCGCAACTGGGAGTGCTACGACGCCATCGTGCGCGAGCTCACTAACCTCGGCAACGACGAGACTCTGTTGGTACAGAGCGGAAAACCGGTAGGAGTATTCCGCACTCACGAGGGGGCGCCGCGCGTTCTCATCGCCAACAGCAATCTCGTCGGACGCTGGGCGACGTGGGATCATTTCCGCGAGCTCGAGCGCAAAGGTCTCATGATGTACGGGCAGATGACCGCGGGATCGTGGATCTACATCGGCTCACAGGGAATCGTTCAGGGCACCTACGAGACCCTCGGCGCCGTCGCGCGGCGACATTTTGGCGGCACTCTTCGTCGCCGGCTCGTTCTCACCGCGGGGCTTGGCGGGATGGGTGGCGCCCAGCCGCTCGCCGCGACGATGCAGGATGCGGTCGCGCTCGTGATCGAAGTGGATGAATCGCGCATCGACAAGCGGATCGAGACGCGATACCTCGATCGGAAAGCCAAGGATCTGGACGAGGCGCTGAGCATCATTGCTCGCGCAACTCGAGCGGGCGAGCCCGTCTCGGTTGGATTGCTCGGCAATGCAGCCGATGTGCTGCCGGAGATCGTGAAGCGCGGCATCAACCCCGACGTCGTGACAGATCAGACCAGCGCGCACGACATGCTGAACGGTTACGTCCCGGCTGGAGTTACGCTCGCGGAAGCGCTGGAGCTGAGAAAGACTGATCCCGCGGAATACGTGCGTCGCTCGACACAATCGGCGGTGAAACACGTGACGGCGATGCTCGAGCTCAAGCAGCGTGGCGCCGTAACCTTCGACTACGGCAACAACATCCGGACGGTCGCATTCGATGCCGGACTCAAGAACGCCTTCGACATTCCCGGATTCGTGCCGGAGTACATCCGGCCACTGTTCTCCGAGGGAAAGGGTCCGTTCCGCTGGGTCGCCCTCTCCGGAGATCCGAAGGACATCAAGCGCACTGACGAGCTGGCGCTGCAACTTTTTCCGGAAGACGACCACCTGCGCCGCTGGATCTCGCTCGCCCAGGAGAAGATCAAGTTTCAGGGACTCCCCGCGCGCATCTGCTGGCTCGGCCAATCCGACCGCGCGAAGTTCGGCGTTGCGATCAACGATCTCGTGGCGTCGCGCGCGATCTCCGCCCCGATCGCCATCGGCCGCGATCATCTCGACACGGGCAGCGTGGCGTCGCCGTTCCGCGAGACCGAAGGCATGCGCGACGGATCCGATGCGGTGGCCGATTGGCCGCTGCTCAACGCGATGCTCAACGTCGCCAGCGGCGCGTCGTGGGTGTCGTTTCATCACGGCGGAGGTGTTGGGATCGGGTTATCCCTTCACGCCGGTCAGGTCATCGTCGCCGACGGGACTCCCGAGATGCGTGTTCGTCTCGAGCGGGTGCTCACCAATGATCCGGGGATTGGCGTCGCCCGGCACGCTGACGCTGGGTACGAGGAAGCTGTTGCGACGGCAAGGAAGCACGGGCTGCATATTCCCATGAGCGGATGATGCTCTGGCCGGCGAGGGCGCGTTGCCCGTTGTCCGTTGCCCGTTGTCTGTTACCCGTTGCCCGTTGCCCGTATCGGGTCACAGGCAACGGGAAACGGGAAACCGGAAACGGGAGACGGGAAACGGGCCATAGACAGCGGACAGTTTCTATCGCTCTCCGCATATCGCGTAACTGCGCCTGAAATGCTGACCAGCGAATTCAAGCCCTGGCACGTTCCAGTTTTCCTGGCGAAATACGCCTACCTGACCCTAACGCGGCGCCCGGTGCTGGTGCATTTCGAAGTCACGATGCGCTGCAACGCGCACTGCGGTTTTTGTGATTACTGGAAAACCGACCCCTCCGCCAAAGCATCTGAGCTGACGTCTTTCGCCGACGCAGCCAGGTTCTTCAATCCGATGGTGATCACCTTCACCGGTGGAGAGCCGACGCTGAGACGCGATCTCGAGGATATCGTCGATGGGGTGAACTCCGCCGTCAGATTGAAGTACATGACGCTTATCACTCACGGCGGGATGTTAACCCCCGAGCGGGCGAGATCGATCTGGAAGGCCGGAATCAACCAGTTCACCATCTCGCTCGATTATCTCGACGAGCGCCACGACACGGCGCGCGGGATTCCCGGCCTCGGCTCTAAGATCATGCGAACGATCCCGCGGATGCGCGAGATCGGCATCACCGGAATCCGCTTCAACACCGTCATCAAGCGCGACAACCTCGATCAGCTGATGCCGATCGTCACCCGGGCGCGCGAGCTTGGGTGCGGCGTCAACTTCAGCTGCTACACCGACGCCAAGAATGGGAACACCGAGGGTCTGATCGAGCGGGATCAGATTCGCCAGCTCGAGGAAACGATGCGGGAGCTTCTCGCCTACAAGAAGAAAAACCGGGGCGTCATCACCAATTCCGACTACTACCTCGAGCAGATCCCGCGCTACGTTCGGGGCGAGATCACCGAGCCGTGCCGCTCGGGAATGCGCACCATCCACATCGATCCGACCGGTCACGTGAAGCGGTGCCCCGATTTTCCCACCGACTTTCACTGGACCGAATACCGGAAGTACGAGCCGATAAACTGCAACGCCTGCTACTATGCTTGTCGTGGCGAAGCACAGGCGCCGATGAGGTTCTCGCGGGTCTTGGACGTTATGGGCTCGCCAAAACCACTGCAGCAAACCAACTGAAGATCAACTGAAGACTACCTGCTGGGTGCCGTCGGCGGGCCGGCTGGTGGCTGCGGGCTGCAATTAGATGCGTTCGAAACCTGGCCCGCAGCCGTTGGCCGGCCCGCCGAAAGCCCCTGGCAGGTAGTCTTCAGTAAAAGTCATTTCATCGCTTCAATCCTTTACGCCACAGATTGTCCCTGATGACCGAATCGCAGTGAAGGACTTGCTCTTCGTCAACGCAGCCCAAGTCGTCACCTGCGCCGGCCCCGCCCGCGCGCGCCGCGGCGCCGAGATGAAAGAGGCCGGGATTCTTCGCCATGCAGCTGTCGCCGTCAGCGACAGCCGCATCGCCGCGATCGGAGCCGCGCGCGATCTCGAAGACGCGTACTCGAGCGCCGAGATCATCGATTGTCGCGGAGGAGTGCTCACTCCCGGCCTCGTCGACTCGCACACCCACACAGTGTTCGGCAAGGCGAGGTTCGAGGAACACGAGCTCCGCGCCGAGGGGCACGACTACATGGAGATCGCGAAGCGAGGCGGTGGAATCCACGCCTCCGTCCGCGATTTCCGCGACCGCACCGAGGACGAGC
>Ga0307296_10000639_pt1 | contig 16877 bp, 19 predicted proteins | sample ER_DNA_153_FD_194467 | JGI IMG/M metagenome (GOLD analysis project Ga0307296, IMG submission 194467) | Bulk soil microbial communities from the East River watershed near Crested Butte, Colorado, United States - ER_DNA_153 | ecosystem: Environmental > Terrestrial > Soil > Floodplain | place... | reverse complement strand
CGCCGCAGTAGGAGCAGAAGCGCGCGTCCCCGAGGTTCTCCCGGCCGCACTGCGCGCAGGTCAGCATGGCTACCGCAGCCGCTCGACCGTGTAACCGAGGCTGCGCAGGGTCTCGAGCAGCACGGCGCAGTGATGCTCGTCGCGCATCGCCAGCGTCAGCTCGATCTCGCTCTCCGAGACGGGCACGTCCATGCCCTCGCGGTGGTGGTCGACCGAGACGACGTTCGCCCGCTCGCGCGCCACCAGCGAGAGCAGCTTCAGCAGCTCGCCGGGCCGGTCGTGGACCCGGGTCCGCACGACGAGGTAGCGCCCGGCCGTGGTCAGCCCGTGGCGCATCACGGAGATCAGCACCGTCGGGTCGATGTTGCCGCCGGAGAGCAGCGCCACCGCCGGCCCCTCCCCACCCGCCTTGCCGGTCAGGATCGCGGCGACGGCGACGGCTCCGGCACCCTCGACCACGAGCTTCGAGCGCTCCAGCAGCAGCACGATCGCCTCGCAGATCTCGTCGTCGGTGACGCTCACGAGGTCGTCGAGCACGTCCTCGAGGATGCGCCCGGTCCGCTCGCCGACCTGCTTGACCGCGATCCCGTCGGCGATCGTCGGCCCTTCGAGCCCGGCCTGGACGCCGACGATCCGCAGCTCCGGCTTGACCGCGCGCAGCGCGAGCGCGATTCCCGACGCGAGGCCGCCGCCGCCGACCGGGATCACGACCGTCTGCGCCTGCGGCACCTGCTCGGCGAGCTCGAGGCCGATCGTGCCCTGGCCGGCGATCACCCGCTCGTCCTCGTAGGGGTGGACGAAGGTGGCGCCGGTCTTCTGCGCATGCGCGAGCGCGGCCGCGAGCGCGTCCTCGAACGACGCGCCGACGAGCTCCGCCTTCGCGCCGTAGGTCTTCGTCGGCTCGACCTTCGCCATCGGCGCGTCCTGCGGCATGAAGACGGTCGCCTTCACGCCCGCCTCGCGCGCTGCCCACGCGACGGCCTGGCCGTGGTTGCCGGCGCTCGCGGCGACGACGCCGGCGCGCCGCTCCCGGCCGGTGAGCGTCGCGATCTTGTTGACCGCGCCGCGAACCTTGAACGAGCCGGTGCGCTGGAGGTTCTCCGCCTTCAGCGTCAGCTCGCGGCCGGTGCGCTCGGAGAGCGTCTCCGTGCCGTAGACGGGCGTGACGCGCGCCACGCCCGCGAGGCGCGCTCGCGCCTCCTCGATGTCACTCAGACCCGGGACTGTCTCCGTCGCCAACCTTGAACACCTTCCCAAGTATCTCCCTCACCGCAGTCAGCGGGTCGAGCCGGCGGCTCTGGACCTCGTCCAGCAGCCGCCGCAGCTCCGGGTCGTCGGCCACCGCGCGCTCGAGGTGGGCCTTCGCACGCGCCGAGGCGACGGCGAAGACCTCGCCCGCCAGGTTCTTGCGCCGCTGCTGCTCGAGCAGCCCCTCCGACTCGAGGAACGCGCGGTGCTCCTCGACCTTCTCCCACAGCTCCGGCACGTTCTCGCCGCGCGTCGCCTCGGTGAGCACGATCGGCGGTTTCCAGCCGCGCTCGGTGTCGAGCGAGAGCACCGAGCGAACCTCGTTCAGCATCGTCTTCGCGGCCGGGTGGTCGAGCTTGTTGATCGCGATCACGTCGGGGATCTCCATGATCCCGGCCTTCAGCGCCTGGATCGAGTCGCCGGAGCCGGGCATCAGCACGAGCACGACGGTGTCGGCGATTCCGATCACCTCGACCTCGCCCTGCCCGGTACCTACGGTCTCGAGGAAGAGCAGCTCCTTGCCGGCGGCGTCGAGCACGAGCATCGCCTGCAGCGTCGCCTCCGCGAGCCCGCCGAGGTGGCCGCGGCTGCCCATCGAGCGGATGAAGACCTCGGGATCGAGGAAGTGGTCGGCGAGGCGGATCCGGTCCCCGAGGAGCGCGCCCTGCGTGAACGGGCTCGACGGGTCGACGGAGATGACGCCGACCGAGCGCTCCTGCTCGCGCACGTGGTGAACGAGCTGGCTGATCAGGCTCGACTTCCCCACTCCCGGCGGGCCGGTGACGCCGACCGCGTATGCCTTGCCGGTCTCGGGATAGAGGTCGCGCACGACCTCGTAGGCGAGCGGCTCCGAGTTCTCGACGAGCGTGATCGCGCGCGCTAGTGCGCGCCGGTCGCCGGCACGCACGCCGGCGGCGAGCGACTCGCGCGTGAAGTCGCGGCGTGCTGCCACGACGGGGATGCTAAAGCGAGGGGCCTGCTACCCGGAGTCGGCCGTGTGGGCCGCCACGGTGAGTGCTTCGGCCTGGGCCCGCGCTGCCGGGCCGGCCGAACGCGCGAGCGCGAAGCCGATGATCCCCGAGACCGCGGCCGCGAGCGCCGCCGCACCCCAGACCCAGCGCGGTCCGACCACGTCGGTGAAGTGGCCGGCGACGATCATCCCCAGGGTGAGCATCGCCACGTTCGCGCTCATCAGCACTGCGAACGCGCGGCCGCGCAGCTCGTCGGGCGCGCCGCGCTGGACCAGCAGCACGTTGCAGACCACAGCGGCCCCGTTGCCCGCTCCCGAGATGATCTGGCAGGCGGCGGCGACCCAGACATTCGGCGAGACGGCTGCGAGCCCGATCCCGATCGCCATCAGCCCGAGCGAGGCGCCGTAGACGTTCGCCAGCCCGCGGCGCTCGATCCACTGACCGGCGGCATAGGCCCCGATCGCCAGGCCGATCCCGGCGCAGCCCATCATCAACCCGAGGCCGAACTGGCTTGCGTTGAAGGCGTCGAAGACGAGCTGCGGCTCGGCGACATTGACGGCCGCGTTGGAGAACATCGCCACGTTCCACGCGATCAGCACGGTCAGCAGCGCCCTCGAGCGCAGGACGACGGAGAAGCCGTCCTTCAGGTCGGCCCAGTGGCCGCGGCTCGCGGCCATGCTCGCCTGCAGCAGACGCTGCGGAATCCCCCAGAGGAAGGTGGCCGAGATCAGGAACGTGCAGGCGTTGATCCAGTAGGCGGCGTCCACGCCCGAGGCCGCGACCAGCGCGCCTCCCAGGAGCGAGCCGAGCGCCCACGTCAGGTTGTCGATCGTCTGCAGCAGCGCGTTCGCGCTCGAGAGGTCCTCGTCCTTGACGAGGTTCGGCACCCCGGCGTAAGCGGCAGGCCGGAAGAAGCCGGTCGCAATCCCGGTGACCCCGGCCAGGACGACCACCTGCGTGGCGCTCGTCGTGAACGGCAGCGCCGCGAACACGCCGAAGCGGACGAGGTCTGCGGCGATCATCAGCCGCCTGCGTGAGAGCCGGTCGATCAACGGTCCGACGAGCAGCCCGATCGCGAAGGTCGGAATCATGTCCGCGATCAAAAGCCCGGCGATCCAGGCCGACGACTCCGTCCGCACCCAGACGTCCACCTCGAGCGCGACTAGGGCCAGCCAGGTGCCCATCCCGGAGCCGAGCGTGGCTAGAAACAGGCGGCGGAAGCTCGGCTCGCGGCCCAGGAGCGCGAGCTGGCTGCCGACTACGCGAGGGCGGCCCATCGCCCTCGAACGGTAACACCGCAGTCGGCACTCGAACGAGGGTTTTTTCGGCCTGGTCCCCTGGAGTCAGGCCGTAGCGAGCACGCGCGTCAACGCCTCGGCGAGGAGCTCGTGCTCCTCATGTGTGCCGACGGTGACGCGCACCGCACCGGGGGCGCCGAAGCCGTGGGTCGGCCGCACGATCACGCCCTCGCGCAGGAGCTGCTCGAAGAACGGCCGCGAGTCCTCGGCGATCTCGACGAAGAGGAAGTTCGCGACCGCCGGGCCGACCGGGTCGAGCCCGCGCTCCCGCAGGATCGCCTCGAGCTCCGCCCTCCCGGCGGCGTTCTCCCTGCGCCGGCGTTCGAGCTCGCCTGGCGAGTCGAGGCTGGCGAGCGCGGCCTCCTGCGCGGGCGTGGTGATGTCGAAGGCACGGCGCACCTTGCCGATCGCAGTGACCAGGGGCGCGGGCGCGAGCGCGTAGCCGACCCGCAAGCCTGCGAGCCCGTAGATCTTCGAGAACGTGCGCAGCACCACCGTGCGGCGGCCCTGCTTCAGGTAGCCCTCGACGCCGTCGGGGTAGTCGGGGTCGTCGATGTACTCCGCGTAGGCCTGGTCGAGCACGGTGACGACGCGGTCGGGGACGCGGTCGAACCACTCGTCGAGCTCGGCCCGCGTGTTCGTCGTCCCGGTCGGGTTGTTCGGCAGGCAGAGGTAGGCGATCTTCGTGCGCGGGCCGATCGCCTCCAGCAGCGTGTCGAGGTCGTAGCGGCCCTCGCGTAGCGGCACCGTCTTCGGCACCGCCCCGACCTTGCGCGCGTCGATCACGTAGCTCGGGAAGGAGGGCCAGCCGCAGACGATCTCGTCGCCCGGATCGAGCGCGGCCTGGCAGAGGCAGTCGACGAGCCCGTCCGAGCCGGCGCCGACGGCGACTTCCTCGAAGCGGAGGTCGAAGCGCTCGGCGAGCGCGGCCCGGAGGCGGTACGCGCCCCCGTCCGGGTAGCGGTTCAGCTCGCCGATCGAGCGCTCGATCGCCTCGCGTGCCTCGGGGAAGGGGCCGAACGGTCCCTCGTTCGAGGCGAGCTTGACCACGCGCTCGAGCCCGAGCTCGCGCTGCACCTCCTCGACCGGCTTGCCCGGCTCGTAGGGCACGAGGTCGTTGACCGCTGGCTTGAAGAAGCTCTCGGCGATCTCGGCAAGGGGCGCTGGCACGGCGCCGAACTCTATCGGGGCGCCTCGGGGAGCCAACCTTCGCCGTACCGGCAGCGAACGGAGCTCGGGTAGCTCGCGTAGGCCACCTGCGGCTTGGTGGTCTCGTCCTCGACGCCGGCGCCATGAGCGAGCGCGAGGGCTTCGGCCAGGTACACGAGGTCCTTGCGGCCGCCGCGCGCCCCGACGGCGAGGACGACCGACGGCCCGCTCCCGGCGCCGACGATCATGTGCGCGGTTCCGCCCGGGCAGTGGAAGAAGTCCCACGTGCGGAGGGGCCGCTCCTCACCCTCGACGAGCAGGAGGCATTCGCCGGACAGCACGAAGAAGTCTTCTTGCGCCCGCTCGCGGTGGTAGAGCCCGATCGGCTGCCCGGGCTCGAGGACGTTCAGGTTGAGACCCAGCTGGCGGAAACGGCGCTTGCCCTCGAAGTCGCAGTAGTGGCCGAAGTGCCCGGTGTCGCGCCACCGGCTCTCGCGGGCGTTGAGCACGAACCAGCCGTCGCCGTCGGCGACGAGCCCGTGCTTCGTCTCGCGCAACGGCACCTCGGGCACGGTCATCTCCTCGAGAATACGCGGACGGGCGCCGGCTCTCCGGGGGCTCCTCCGCCGCACGCAATAGCATGCGCGGCGAATGAGGATCGGGGTTCCGAGAGAGACGGCCGCCGGTGAGCAGCGCGTGGCTCTTGTCCCCGAAATCGTCGGCAAGCTCGTCTCAGCGGGGTTCGAGGTGCTGGTAGAGCGAGGCGCCGGTGAGGCCGCCTCATTCCCGGATGCGGGCTATGAAGAGGCCGGCGCACGGCTGGTCGGCGACCCGTGGTCGGAGCCGGAGGCGGTCGTGAAGGTGCAGAAGCCGAGCGCCGACGAGGCCGGGCGGCTGCGCGAGGGCCAGGTGCTGGTGGGGTTCCTCCAGCCGCTCACCGATGGCGAGGGGATCCAGCGGCTCTCGACTCGCGGCGTGGTCGCCTTCGCGATGGAGTCGATCCCGCGGATCACGCGCGCCCAGTCGATGGACGCCCTCTCGTCGCAGGCGACGGTCTCCGGCTACAAGGCGACGCTGCTCGCGGCCGAGCGGCTGCCGAGGTTCTTCCCGATGCTGATGACGGCCGCAGGCACGGTCGCACCGGCGAAGGTGCTCGTCGTGGGCGCGGGCGTCGCCGGGTTGCAGGCGGTGGCGACGGCCCGCCGACTCGGCGCGGTCGTGACCGGATTCGACGTCCGGCCTGTGGTGCGGGAGCAGATCGAGAGCCTCGGCGCAAACTGGCTCGATCTCGGCGTGGTCGGCGAGGAGACCGAAGGTGGCTACGCGCAGGAGCTCTCTGAGGAGCAGCAGCGGCGCCAGCAGGAGGAGCTCGAGGCGCGGCTGCCCGAGTTCGACGTCGTGATCACCACGGCCTTGATCCCGGGCAGGCCGGCGCCGCAGCTGATCCCGGCGAGCGCGGTGCGGGCGATGAGGCCCGGGTCGGTGATCGTCGACCTCGCAGCCGAGGCGGGCGGCAACTGCGAGCTGACCGAGCCCGGCGAGATCGCCGTGCGCGAGGGCGTGACGCTGGTCGGGCTGACGAACCTGCCGAGCACGATGCCGTTCCACGCGAGCCAGCTGTACGCGCGCAACGTGGCCGCGCTGCTGCAGCACCTCGCACCCGGGGGCGAGCTGGCACTCGACTTCGAGGACGAGATCACTGCCGGCGCCTGCGTGACCCGCAAGCAGGAGGTACCTGCATGAGGAATTGGCGCGAAATCGACGCAGTCGCTTCACACACGCGTGCGCCCCGGCCCGGTAGCGTCAGCCGCGAGGGCGGCGGGACGACAAGCCCCACCCTGGGTGGGGGATCGGGGTTCTCGCGTGGACCAGGACCGCGCCCCTTGGCTTGCCCGGCGGTGGCTGAATGAGTCACGGGCAGCTCCTCGTCTTCGAGGTCACGATTCTCGTGCTCGCGATCTTCCTCGGGTTCGAGGTGATCTCGAAGGTGCCGAGCATGCTGCACACGCCGCTGATGTCGGGCACCAACGCGATCCACGGGATCGTGATCGTCGGCGCCATGCTCGTGATGGGCCTGGACCACAAGGACACGCTGACCACGGTGATCGGCTTCGTCGCGGTCGTTCTCGCCTCTGCGAACGTCGTCGGCGGCTTCGTCGTGACCGACCGCATGCTCGAGATGTTCAAGCGCCGCAAGCCCGAACGGGCTCCCGCTGCCGACGACGGCAAGCCGCCGCCGCAGCAGTGAGCCAGACGACCACCAACCTCCTCTACCTGGTCACGATCGTGACCTTCATCCTCGCGCTCCGCTTCCTCTCGCGGCCGGACACGGCTCGCATGGGCAACTGGATCGGAGCCGCCGGAATGCTGCTCGCAATCGCGGTCACGTTCGCGCAGAGCGAGGTCGTCAGCTACTGGCAGATCGGCCTCGGGATGGTGATCGGCGGCGGCTTCGGCGCCGTCGCAGCTCGCCGCGTGAAGATGACGGCGATGCCGCAGATGGTGGCGCTGTTCAACGGCGTCGGCGGCGGCGCGGCCGCGCTCGTCTCGTGGGCCGAGTTCCACAACCGGGCGCCCGCCCCCGGGAACCTGAAGGTCGACATCGGCGTCGCGATCATGCTCTCGGCGCTGATCGGCGCGATCTCGTTCTCAGGCTCGATGGTCGCCTTCGCCAAGCTGCAGGAGCTGATCCAGGGACGCCCCATCACCTACCCGGGCCAGCAGGTCGTCAACGCGCTCGTGCTCGGCGGCGCGCTCGCGGCCGGGATCGCGATCGCGGTCGGAGGCGAGGAGCAGTGGCTGATGTGGGTGCTGCTCGCCTGCGCCTCGGTCTTCGGCGTGCTGTTCGTGCTGCCGATCGGCGGCGCCGACATGCCCGTCGTGATCTCGCTGCTGAACGCCTTCACCGGGCTCGCCGCCGCCGCGACCGGCTTCGAGCTCGAGAACAACGTCCTGATCGTGAGCGGCATGCTCGTCGGCGCCTCCGGAACGCTGCTCACGCTGATGATGAGCCGCGCCATGAACCGCTCGATCGGGAACGTCCTCTTCGGCGCCTTCGGCCAGGTCTCCGCGGGAGCTGAGGCAGCGGCGGGCACCGACGGCGGCACCGTCCGCTCGGCCGGCGCCGAGGACGTCGCAGTGATGCTGGCCTACGCCCACAAGGTCGTCTTCGTCCCCGGCTACGGCTTGGCCGTCGCCCAGGCTCAGCACGACGTGCGCCAGCTCGCCGACCTGCTCGAGGAGAAGGGCGTCGAGGTTTCGTACGCGATCCACCCGGTCGCCGGCCGCATGCCCGGCCACATGAACGTCCTGCTCGCGGAGGCAAACGTGCCATATCCGCAGCTGAAGGAGATGGACGAGGCCAATCCCGAGTTCGGCCGCACCGACGTCGCGCTCGTCGTCGGCGCGAACGACGTCGTGAACCCGGACGCTCGCAACAACGAGGGCAGCCCGATCTACGGGATGCCGATCCTGAACGTCGACCAGGCGGAAACCGTCGTCGTGCTCAAGCGGAGCATGAACCCCGGGTTCGCCGGGATCGAGAACCCGCTCTTCTACAACCCGAAGACCGTGATGCTGTTCGGCGACGCGAAGGAGTCGATCACGAAGCTGATCGAGGACGTGAAGGGTCTCTAGGCTTCGCGGCCGGATGGTTCCGGTCTTCGCAGCCAGGCACGTCGAAGCCGCGGTCCCGCCGGAGCGGGCGCTCGAGGCGGTGCGGGAGGCGTTCATTGCATTCGCCCGAGGCGAGTGGTCGATGCCGCCGAAGGTCTACGTCCCGGCCTACCCGGCGGGCGACTTCCGCGCGATGCCGTCGCTCGGCGCGGGTCACGCGGCATTGAAGTGGGTGACGTCGTTCCCGGGCAACCCCGCGCGCGGCCTCCCAACGGTGACGGGCTTGGTGTTGCTCTCCGACGCGTCGGATGGCTCGCTGGTCGCGGTGCTCGACGCGGGCGCGGTCACCGCGCTGCGCACCGGTGCCGCCGCCGTCCTCGCGGCGGAGACGCTCGGCCACGCGGATGCGCGGGCCGCGGTCGTCGGCGCGGGAGTGAACGGGCGCGCCGCCGCGCGCACCTTCGTGGCGCGCGGCCACGACGTGATGCTCTGGGACGTCGACGAGGGACGCGCCCGGGAGGCTGCCGAGCAGCTCGGCGCCGGCGTGGCGGGCTCGCGAGCCGAGGCCCTGGGCGCGGACGTCGTCGTCACGGTAACGCCGGGCCACGAGGTGCTGTTCCCAGCGGGCTCGCTCCGAGAGGGCCAGCACGTGAGCCTGATGGGGGCAGACGGCCCGGGCAAGGCCGAGATCGCGGTGGAAGAGATCGTCCGCACCCACGTCTTCTGCGACGACTGGGAGAAGCCAGGATCGGAGATAACTGTAAGCCCCGAGGCTGGCGCTGGGAACCCCGCGGCCCGAGTCCGGCTGTTCGCCGACGACTGGGAACAGGCCAGCCACAACGGCGACCTCGCCAAGGCGGTCGAGGCCGAAAAGCTCACGCGCGAGGACGTGACGCAGCTCGGCGACGTGCTCGCAGGCACGGCGCCCGGCCGTCAGTCACCCGACGACATCACGCTCTTCGACAGCACCGGCTTGGCAATCCAAGATCTGGCCATCGCGCTCGCCGCGATGGGGTGCGCCGACGAGCTAGACCTCCCCACGCTCGACCTCTAGGCGGCCCTCGGCGCGAGCCGCGGCCACTCAGTCGAAGCCGCTGGCCTCCTCGTGACGCTGGCGTCGAAGAACTTTGCCGAACCGGCCTTTTCGTCGCCCTTGATATGGAACGCGACGTATCTCGCGAACATCCTCGTCAGCCGCTTTTGGTCTACTGCCCGCACGTCCGAATCCTTCTCACGCCGGATCGGTCTCTTGCACTTGGCCCCTCTGCTTGGGGAGGTCGAGAGCAATCGAAGCCTGCTTGAGCACGCGACACGCCTGGCCGCAGGGGCGGGAGCGGAGTGGATCGTCTCCGGAGAGCTGATCGTGCCCGGGTATCGCTTCGATGCGCGCATCGGCACGGACTGGATCGAGCCGCAGCCCGACGCGTGGATGCGAGGTCTCGCACAGCTCAGCGCTTCACTCGGCGTAGTCAGCTTCGTCGACCATCCGGAGCGCGACGAAACTACCAGCACGCTGTACAACACCCTCTTCGTGGTCGGACGGGACGGCCAGATCCTAGGACGCCACCGCAAGCTGAACCCCACACCGCAGTCAGAGGAGTGGTCGAGCCCCGGCGAGCTCCGAGACCCTGTTGTCGTCGACGGCGTTCCGGTCGGGCTGCTGGTCTGCGCTGACGCCTATCCCGCGGGTCCGGCGCTCCGTCTACGTGAACTCGGAGCCGAACTGTTCATCTCCGCTGCGGCCTGGTGGCCCGGGGAATGGGGTCCAAAGGGCGAGTGGGAAGAACGATCGCGCGAAACAGGCGTCCCGATGGTCGTCTGCAATCGGACGGGTCTCGACGGCGAGACGGAGCTGTTTGACGCCGAGAGCGTCGTTGTGGATCGGGGCCGGAAGCTTGTGAGCTTGCGCTCGCGGGACTCGTGCGTATTTGTCGTCGACTGCCGAATGAGCGCCGACGGCTTGACTGTGTCGAGCGTCACAGAGACGCCACTCTGAGCCGTCCCCGGGCCCGGATGCCTACGACGCACGCGCAATGTCGGCTTTGATAAGGAAGGCGACGAGGGAAAACGACAACGCGCAGCGGCTAGTGCTTGCCGGTGGAAACCCGCAGGTCAACTTACTACCCTGCGCTACCCTAGTTCCGCGGTCAGGGGATTGCTTGGAAACGAACCCTCGCCGGATCGTTTCGCCGGGTCGGTTCGGCATCGTCGTGGGTATCGCCCTGCTGCTCTCCGGCCTCGGCTTCGGGATCCTCGCCGCCGGTGGTGCGCTGAGAGGCGCCGACGCCGGTTTCCACTTCTTCGGCAAACGCACGCCGGAGAACGTCGCCGCCCCGGTTCCGACGGTTTAGCTTCTGCGCATCGACACCGGGGCCGCCGAGCGTAGCCCCGGTGGTTCACCAAGCCATGAGAGGAGCAGCCATGACCGATCGCACCGATGAGACCGAGAACGAGCGCGGCCCGAATCAGCGCGTCGCGGTGGTCGCCAGTCTCCGACCGGGCTCGCGCGACGAGGCCGCCCAACTTGTCGCCAAAGGCCCGCCGTACGATCTCCGCGACGCGGGGTTCGAACGACACAGCGTCTTCCTCGCCGCAGAGACGGCGGTCTTCCTCTTCGAGGGGCCAGGAATCGAGGGCCTGACCCGCGATCTCGTCAACGACCCTGCCCGCTCCGCGGCATTCAGCGCCTGGGGGCCACTACTCGATCAAGCCCCGACGGTCGCTCGGGAGGAGTTCTACTGGGACGGCGCTACTGGCTGACTCTTTGGCCCGATCGCGCTAGCCCGCCGGATCGGGTGCCGCTGTAGGCTGACCCGGTCGACCCAAGGAGGCACTGAATGGACGGCCAGCTGGTGCATTTCGAGCTTCCGGCGCAAGATGCCGGCCGCGCGAAGGAGTTCTGGAAGTCGCTCTTCGGCTGGAAGTTCCAGGACTACGAGGGGCCGGTCGAGTACCACATGCTCACCGGAAATGAGCCTGGCGGTGCGATCTACCCCACCGAGGAGGGCGGTGGCTCCGGGCCGATCGTCTACTTCGGCACCTCCGACATCGACGCGTCAGTCTCGAAGGCAAGGGAGCTGGGTGGCTCCGCGGAGGACAAGCAGCCGATCCCGGGTATCGGCTGGTTCGCCCGCTGCGTCGACACCGAGGGCAACAAGTTCTCGCTCTTCCAGGGCGACGAGTCGGTCGCCGCGCCCGACGAGACCTAGAGCAGCCGCTCCGGGTCGAAGAGCTCGAACTCCGCCGGACGTCGCCGACGATGTCGGCGTCCTAGCCCTGTGGCCTCACCCCCCTGTAGAGACCGTCGGCCTCTACAACCGCGCAGGCGAGCTCCAGCTCCACGAGCGCGGTGGCGACTGCCGCCGCGTCGAGACCCGTCTCGCGTGCCAGGCGATCTGCTCCGGCAGGCTCCTGCTGCACCATGTCGAGCACGGTCGCTGCTGCGGCTCCGAGGGTCGGTTCAGGCGCTTCGCTCACCTCGATGCCCAGCGCTTCGAACACGTCTCCCGCGCTCGTCAGCGGCGTCGCGCCGAGGCGCAGGAGCGCGTTCGTCCCCGCGGAGAGCGCGGACGTGATCTCGCCCGGAACGGCGAACACCTCCCGGCCGGTCTCGAGCGCGAAGTCGGCGGTGATGAGGGCGCCGCTCCGTTCTCTCGCCTCGACGACGACCGTCGCCGCCGCGAGCCCGGCAATGATCCGGTTGCGGGCTGGGAAGCGCCAGGGCGCCGGCTCGACGCCGGGCGCGTACTCGGATACGACCAGCCCGCGCTCGCAGACGCGGGTGGCGAGCTGCGCATGCGCCGCCGGATAGTCACGGTCGATCCCGCAACCAAGGATGGCGGCCGTCGTCCCACCGGCCTCGAGGGCGCCGCGGTGTGCCTCGCCGTCGACGCCACGGGCCAGGCCGCTCAAGACGACGAGCCCGGCCGCTGCGAGCTCACGGCCCAGCAGCCGGGCGACCTGCGCTCCGTACGACGAGCAGGCTCGCGCGCCGACCACCGCGACCGCGGGCGACGACAGCAGCTCGCTACCGGCGTTTCCGCGCAGGAACAACCCCGGCGGAGGATCGTGCAGCTGCCGCAGCAGCGACGGATACCCCTGTTCGCTGCGGCCGAGGAACCGCAGGCCGCGGGCCAGCAGGCCGGCCCGGTACCCCGGCTCGTCGAACGTGCGGCGGAACCGCTGGAAGCGGCGCTCACGCGGCTGCTCGACTAGATGCGAACCGGTCTCTGCAGCGAAGACCGCCAGCGCGAGATCGCTCACGGCGTCCCCAGCTCGCTCGGCGAACGATAGGAGAGCGCCTCGGCCACGTGCTCGCTTCCAACCTCGCCTGCGCCCGCGAGCAACGCGGCCGTACGGCCTACGCGCGCGACCCGTGCTCGCCCGCGAGCCGACAGCGGCAAGCGCTCGACCGCGCGGCTCAGCAGCTCGTTTGCCTCTTGCGACCGTCGCAGTGGCTCCGCCCGCGCCCGCTCGCGCGCCGCCGTCACGCGCTCACGAACGGGCTCCGACGCCTCGCCCGGCGCTCCCTCGAGCTCACGCGCCCGTGGCCGCGGCACGGTCACGAGCAGGTCGAAGCGGTCGAGCAAGGCCCGCGACAGCTTGTCGCGGTACGCGGCGAGCCGTCCGGCGGAGCATGAGCACTCGGCCGCCGGATCGCCGCGTGCACCGCACGGGCACAGGTTCATCGTCGCGACGAGCTGAAAGCGGGCCGGGAAGACGATCTTCCCGCCGACGCGCGCGATCGAGATCGCACCGTCCTCGAGCGGCTGCCTCAGTGCCTCGAGCGCGTTACGCGGGAACTCCGCCAGCTCGTCGAGGAAGAGCACGCCGCGATGCGCCAGGCTCGCCTCGCCCGGGCGCGGCGTCGAGCCGCCGCCGACGATCGCGGAGACCGACGCCGTGTGATGGGGCGCGCGAAAGGGCGGCAGCGTCACGAGCGGCCGGCCCGGCGGGAGCAGCCCGGCGACGGAGTGGATGCGCGTCACCTCGAGCGCCTCCTCGGGCGGAAGCCGCGGCAGGATGCCGGGTAGGCGACGCGCGAGCATCGTCTTCCCGGTCCCCGGTGGGCCGCCGAGCAACAGGTTGTGGCCGCCCGCCGCCGCCAGCTCGAGCGCCCTCCGCGCACGCTCCTGTCCCCGCACGTCCGCGAGGTCAGGAACGATCGGCTCCGGAGCCTCACCGTTCGGCGAGAGCTGGTCGGGCGGAGGCGGCTGCCACTGGCCGCGCAGATAGGCGACCGCCTCCGCCAGGTGGTGCACCGGGACGGGCTCGATTCCCGCCAGCGCGGCCTCGGCCGCGCAGTCGGCCGCGCAGAGCAGGTGCGAGAGGCCGGCCTGGCGCGCACCCTCCGCCGCGGCGAGCACGCCGCCGACCGAGCGGAGCCGTCCGTCGAGCGCCAGCTCGCCCACCGCCGCGTGGCCGCCGAGCGCCTCCGGAGGAACCTGCCGCGAGGCCGCGAGCACGGCGAGAGCAATCGGCAGGTCGAAGCCCGAGCCCTCCTTGCGCAGCTCCGCAGGAGCGAGGTTGACCGTGATCCGCCGCACCGGCCACTCGAGCTCCGCCGAGGCGATCCCGCTCCGGACGCGCTCCTTTGCCTCCTGGCAGGCGCGGTCGGCGAGCCCGACGATCGCGAACGCCGGCACACCGAGCTGGAGGTGCGCCTCGACCTCGACGCGCCGCGCGTCGAGCCCAACCAGCGCGTGCGTGACGGTGCGGGCAAGCACTTCGGCCACGCTAGACACGGACCTGTCACGTGTCTGTGACGCGATCGTGCCGAGAGTGGAACTACCGCGCGCGCGCCACGAGCACGTCCTCGTAATACTCGCCGGCTCGCCGCCCGGTGCGGCGGTTCACGTGCCGGCGATAGCGCTCCTCGAGCTCCAGCCCCGCGCGTTCCAGGATCTCCGGATAGAGCTCGCGGCGGTCGTTGATCACGATCACGACGGGCGCGCCCTTCCGTAGCGACCCGCGCACGTTCGCCAGCACGGCCGCGATGCCCTCGACGTACGACCCGAGCGCGGCGCGGCTCGACCCCTTGCCGAGCTCGAGCTCTCGGAACTCCTCGAGCCCGAGTAGCTCGTAGGCATAGCGGTGCTGCTCGTGGTAATCGATCAGGCCCGGATACGGCGGTGAGGTGACCACGCCGTCGAAGCCGCGACCGAAGTCCAGCTCCCGTGCATCCCCGTGCAGCACTACGGCCTCCCGCCCGCGTGAGCGCACTCGCGAGAATTCACGCACGCGCGTCAGCGTGTCCAGCGCATAGCGACGCAAGAACCGCCGTGCCTCGCCAACCGGCTTGCACTCGCGCCGGTGCTTGTGGCACCAGTACGGCTTGCGTTGCGGCACCCGCGGGAAGTCGAGGTCGAAATGAGTCGTCCGTCGCGCCGAGCGCGCTGCCCGCGCGAGCACAACCCGCAGGACGTCCCCATGCTCGTAGTCGTCGACGACTCCGCGGAAGAAGAGCAGCTCTGCCGCCGCCCGCGACGCGTACCAGTCACGGACGAAGCGCGAGACCGGCGGCTCGGGGTGCGCGCCCTCGAAGACGTCGAGCCGCGCCAGCGCGTCCCGCAGCTCCGACTCGAGCACGAACGGGTTGTACTCCCGCGTCTTCACGCGCATCAGCAGGCAGTTGAACGGCGCGACGTCCGACCCGCACGCGTCATAGCCGGACTCGAGCGCCTGCACGAGCGTCGTCCCCGAGCCGGCGAACGGGTCGAGCACGCGGCCGCCGCCCGGGAGGTGACGTTCGAGCAGCGCCTCCACCAGCTGCGGAATGAACTTGCCGAGGTACGGGTGCAGCCGGTGCACGTGCTTGGTGCGCACCCGCTCGGGCAGGTCGCGCTCGGACCACGAAAGATCGAGGTCGATGCGCCGGTAGAGCGCGTCCTGGGTCGAAGCCACGGCTCCGCCCGGTTCGACAACGCGCCTAGAACGCCTGCCTGAGGCACTCCAGTCGGCCGTCGCGGAAGCCGACGACGTCGAACCGCGCTTCGAGGCCGGCCGCTTCCGGATGCGCCGCGAGCCACGCTTCCGCGGCCCGGCGTAGGCGTCGCTGCTTCTCCTCGGTCACCATCTCGAACGGGTCGCCGTAGCGGCCGCCGCCCTTCGCCTTCACCTCGACGAACGCGAGGCGCCGACCGCGCCGCACGACGAGGTCGAGCTCGTTGCCGCTCGTCCAGACGTTGCGCGCGAGGATCCGGTACCCGCGCAATCGGTAGTGCCACACGGCGCGCTGCTCCGCGGCGCGCCCGGCCGCGGAGGTGTTAGGCGTAACAGAGCGCGTTGAAGGAGCGCCGGTGGATCTCACTCGGCCCGATCTCCCTCACGACCGCCGAGTGGCCCGGCGTGATGTAGCCGACGTGCGAGCGGAACCCGTACGCCGGATAGATCGCGTCCATCCGCCGCATCATCCGGTCGCGGGTCACCTTGGCCACGATCGAGGCTGCCGCGATCGCCGCGCTCTTCTCGTCGCCGTCGACGACGGCGCGATGCTCGGGCGCGAGCGGGCCGAGACGGAAGCCGTCGACGAGGCAGACCTCGGCTGGCGGCGCGAGTTCGGACAGAACGGCGCGCAGGCCGGCCAGATTCGACCGGTGCAGGCCGTTGCGGTCGATCTGACCAGGCGGCACGGCCCGCACGACCACGCGTTCCGCACAGCCGAGGACGGCGCGATAGAGCTCCTCCCGCTCGGCCTCGCTGCACTGCTTGGAGTCGTTCAGGCAGGCGAGCGGGCGAACCTTGTGGTCGCGGAGCTTCGCGTAGTCGAGCAGCACGCCCGCAACGAGCAGCGGCCCGGCGAGCGGCCCGCGGCCCGCCTCATCGGCGCCCGCGACGAAGCGCGCACCGAGCTTGCGATCGAACTTCAGGAGCCTTTGGCCGGTGCGACGAGCCACGGCCGCGAGCATAGCGCCGCGCTCAGCCGGCGCCCAGCGATCGTGACGCTTTCGTTACTCCTTGACCGGCTCGGGCTCTGGCTCGACCGCGGACTCGGGCTCCGGGCCCGGCTCTTCCGCGGCCGGCTCCTCTGCGACCGGCTCCTCTGCGGCCGGCTCCTCCGCGGGAGCTTCCTCCTCGGCCGGCGCCTCCTCGTCCGCAGCCTCGGCAGCCTCCGCGACGAGCTCCTCGTCCAGCTCCTCGCCCTCGGGCGGCATCACGCCCACGAGCAGCTCCGACTCGGGCAGCGTCACGCCGCGCTTGGCGCGCACGCGGGCGCGCTTGCCGACCTTGCCGCGCAGGTAGTAGAGCTTGGCGCGGTTGACGTCGCCGATCGCGGTCACCTCGATGCGCTCGATCTTCGGCGAGTGCACCGGGAACGACCGCTCCACGCCGACGCCGAACGACTGCTTGCGCACCGTGAACGTCTCGCGCACGCCGGCGCCCTGGCGCTTGAGCACGACCCCCTCGAAGACCTGAACGCGGCGGCGCTGGCCCTCGATCACCTGGAAATGCACGCGCACGGTGTCCCCTGCCTTGAACGGCGGCAGGTTTGTCCGCAGCTGGCGCTGCTCGAGGCTTTCGATCACGCGGCTCATAGAAAGAGGCCCGCCGGGCCGAGGCGGAATGCTAGCGCACGCCACAGCTTCAGGCCGACGGT
>Ga0307296_10000637_pt1 | contig 16891 bp, 19 predicted proteins | sample ER_DNA_153_FD_194467 | JGI IMG/M metagenome (GOLD analysis project Ga0307296, IMG submission 194467) | Bulk soil microbial communities from the East River watershed near Crested Butte, Colorado, United States - ER_DNA_153 | ecosystem: Environmental > Terrestrial > Soil > Floodplain | place... | reverse complement strand
CGCCACCTCCTCCACCACCACCCCCGGTTGTTCGGTGCGTCGTGCCGAGGGTGATCGGCCTGATGCTTCGCAGGGCGCGCACGCGGATCCGCGCGAGGCACTGCTCTGTCGGTCGCATTCGCCGTGCTCGCTCCAGGCGAGTCGGCCGCGTAATCGCCCAGAGCCCGAGGCCGGGGAGGATGCTTGGGCGGGGCAGCAGGGTGAACCTGGTGCTCGGCCGCAGATAAGCACCGCGGTTCCCGTGGTGGCAGCAAGAGTGGCGAGTCCCGCCGAGACAGGCCGAGAGGACAACGCCGAAGAGAAGAACGATTAGGTCGGACAAGCAGGGAAGTCCAGATCGGCCGAGCTAGGCCGAGACCACACGGGGCGACTTAAAATCGGGTGTCCGCCTAGGGGCGTGCTGGTTCGAGTCCCGCCCCCGGCAATGAAAAGGGCCGCGACTGGTACTTGTGGTTCTTCGTGCTCACGAACCGTAGGGTTCCCGACTGAACACGAGGAGAGGAGGTCCGTTGCCCGAATCCGACAAGCCGCTCAGCTTCGAGCAACACATCAAGCCGCTCTTTCGGGACGGCGATCGTCAGGCGATGCAGTGGGCGTTCGACCTCTGGTCGTACAACGACGTCGCAGGAAACAGCGACGCCATCCTTGAACGCCTTCGCAACGGCACGATGCCGTGCGACGGCGCCTGGCCAGACGACCGGATCGCGACCTTTCAAGGCTGGGTCGAGGCGGGAAATCCCGCCTGAGACTGCTGCTCCAGACCGCGTAGCGACCGTCATGGTCGCGACACTCGGAGACTGACGGTTGCGCGTCGTCGTCGCCCTCGGAGGGAACGCGCTGCTTCGGCGTGGGGAGCCGCTGACGGCGGAGAACCAGCGTGTCAACGCGCGTATCGCCTGCAAGGCGCTGGCGCCGGTTGCACTCGAGCACGAGCTCGTGATCTCGCACGGCAACGGGCCTCAGGTCGGGCTGCTCGCCCTCCAGGGCTCGGCGTACACGGAGGTCGACCCGTACCCGCTCGACCTGCTCGGAGCGCAGACCGAGGGCATGATCGGCTACCTGATCCAGCAGGAGCTCGGGAACGAGCTTCCGCTCGAGAAGCGCCTCGCTTCGCTGCTGACGCTGATCGAGGTCGACCCGAACGATCCGGCCTTCGCCAACCCGACGAAGCCGATCGGCCCGATCTACGACAGGGACGAGTCGGAGCGTCTGGCCAGGGAGAAGGGCTGGGTATTCAAGCCTGACGGCGACGCTTTCCGCCATGTCGTCCCTTCGCCGTTGCCGAGGCGCATCTTCGGCGTCGAGCCGGTCGAGTGGCTCCTCGAGAAGGATAGCGTCGTCATCTGCGCCGGAGGCGGCGGCATCCCGGTCATGTACACCGAGGAGCCTGCTCCCGCGGGTCGACGGCTCGTCGGAGTCGAAGCCGTGATCGACAAGGACCTCGCGAGCGCGCTGCTTGCCAAGGAACTGCGCGCCGATGCCCTGGTGATCGTGACCGACGTCGACGCCGTCTATGTCGACTGGGGCACGCCCGCGCAGCGGGCCATCCGCCGCGCCACTCCAGGGGCGCTGGCCGGGGCCGAGTTCGCGGCCGGCTCGATGGGGCCGAAGGTGCGTGCCGCGTGCTCGTTCGTCGAAGAGACCGGCGGTCTCGCGGCGATCGGCTCGATCTCGGACACGCCGGGCCTGCTGCGAGGCGAGGCCGGGACGATCGTCACCCGCGACGCGAACGGACTGGAATTCGAGGCCTAGGAGGGCGCATGACCGTGAGGACCGAGCCGGAAGGGACAGCCACACGTCGAGACTCCGTTTGGCACGGGCGGACCGCCGAGGAAGCATGCTCGGAGCTCGGCGTCGACCCGGCGGCCGGGCTCGACTCGGCCGAGGTCGAGAAGCGGCGCGCGCAATACGGGCCGAACAAGCTCGCGGAGGCGCCGAAGGAGCCGGCTGGCACGCGTTCCTGCGCCAGTACCGCGACCTCATGCAGTACGTCCTGCTCGGTGCCGCGATCGTCAGCATCGTCGCGCTGCAGGAGTTCTCGACCGGCCTCGCGATCCTCGGCCTGAGGGTGCTCAACGCGGTCCTCGGCCTGAACCAGGAGGGCAAGGCCGCCGAGAGCGTGGCGGCACTCCAGAAGATGCTCCTGATCAGGGCGCACGTGCGGCGCGGCGGAGCGGCGGCGGACATCCCTGCAGAGGAGCTCGTTCCGGGCGACGTCGTCTCCTTCGAGGGGGGCGACAAGGTCCCGGCGGACGGGCGGCTGTTCGTGGCCGCGACGCTCGAGATCGAGGAGGCGGCCCTCACGGGCGAGAGCACGCCGGTCCTGAAGTCGGTCGAGCCGGTGCCCGGCGACAACGTGCCGCTCGGCGACCGTATCGACATGGCGTACATGAACTCCACCGTTACGCGCGGTCGCGGCGAAATGGTCGTCACCGCGACCGGGATGGCGACCGAGGTCGGACAGATCTCCGGGATGCTGAGCCAGGTCCAGGAGGAGAAGACGCCGCTTACGCGTCAGCTCGACCAGCTGACGGTCTGGATCACGATCATGGCCGCGGCGGCTCTGGCGCTCGTCGTTCTGATCGGGCTCATTCGCGGCGAATCGTTCGACGATCTCTTCCTCGTCGGGATCAGCCTCGCCATCGCCGCGATCCCGACCGGACTGCCCGCGGTCGTGACGACGATGCTCTCGGTCGGCACGCAGGCCCTGGCGGCCAAGGGCGCGATCGTGAAGCGGCTGCGCTCGGTCGAAACGCTCGGCTCGACCTCCGCGATCTGCTCCGACAAGACCGGGACGGCTACTCGACCGAGGGCAAGATCCTTCGGGTCGCTGGGGAGACGGACATCCCGCTCGACCCGTTCCTGACGCCGATGGCGCTCGCCAACGACGCCTCGGTCCACGACGGCGAGATCGTCGGCGACCCGACCGAGGCGGCGCTGGTGGTGCTCGCGGAGAAGGGCGGTCTGGACGTGGACGAGACGCGGCGTCTCTACCCGCGCGTGGCCGAGGTCCCATTCGACTCCGAGTACAAGTTCATGGCCACGTTCCACGAGCTCGAGGACGACGGCCGCAAGGTCGTACGCTGCTTCGTCAAGGGCGCGCCGGACGTGCTACTCGCGCGCTCATCGGATGCACGGGACGTGGACGGGACCGTGATCGCGATCGACGACTACCGCGGGCGTGTGATGGAAGAGAACGATCGGCTCGCGAGCGAGGGGCTCCGCGTGCTGGCCGTCGCCTCGCGTGACTTCGACCCGTCCTCGTTCGACGCCGGGGCTCCGCTGGTCGACGAGGTCCAAGAGCTCACGTTGCTCGCACTCGTGGCGATCGTCGACCCGCCCCGCAAGGAAGCGAAGGACGCGATCGCGGAGTGCAAACAGGCCGGGATCCGCGCGCGCATGATCACCGGCGACCACGTTACGACCGCGGGCGCGATCGCGGACCAGCTCGGCATCGAAAGCACTGCGCTCTCGGGCACCGACTTCGCGGCGCTGAGCGACGCCGAGGTACGACGAGCAGGTCGAGGGGATCGGCGTCGTCGCACGCGTGGCGCCCGAGGACAAGGTGCGCCTCGTCGAGAAGCTGAAGGAGAAGGGCCACGTCGTTGCGATGACCGGCGACGGCGTCAACGACGCTCCCGCGCTCAAGCGCGCCGACATCGGGGTCGCGATTGGGCATCACTGGCACCGAGGTGACGAAGGAAGCCGGGGACATGATCCTCACCGACGACAACTTCGCCACGGTCGTCGCTGCGGTCGAGGGCGGCCGGGCGATCTACGACAACCTGATGAAGTACGTCCGCTTCCAGATGATCACGCTGGGCGGGTTCATCCTCCTCTTCCTGGGGGCCGGCATCTTCGACGTGGCGAACGGCATCCCACTGACGCCGCTGCAGATCCTCTGGGTCAACTTCGCGATCGACGTCCTCTTGGCGATCGGGCTCGGCTTCGACGCGGCGGCGCCGGGCCTGATGCGGCGTCGGCCCAGGAATGCAAATGCGCCCGTCATCGACAGGCGGCTGGGGATCAGGCTCGGTCTCGCGGCTTTGGTCATGGCGGTTCTCGCGCTCGTGGTCGTCGCCTGGGGCGAGCACCGGTATGCGCTCGAGGTCGCGACGACGATGGGAATGACGACGCTCGGGCTGATGCACATCGTCGCCGCCCTCGAGGCGCGCGAGCCGGAGGAAACGATCTTCAAGCGCTACACGATCGCGAACCGGCGCTTCGTACAGCTGGTCGGCGCTGCGCTCGTGCTCTCGCTCCTCGTCACGACGCTCTCGCCTCTGCAGCGAATCTTCGATACCGAGGCGCTGACGGCCGCTCAGTGGGGGATCTGCCTGCTCGGCCCGATCGTCTATCTGGCGGTCATGGAGCTGGGCAAGTGGTTCGACCGGCGTACGGGTGAGGTTCGAGCCGCGCGGCTGTGGTCGCGACGTAGGCCAAACGCCGGCCTTTCTCGCAGAATCCGGCTGTTGGTCGTAACATCTGGCTCGTGAAGCGGGTCGCTGCCTCCTTCGTTCGCATGTCGCTCTGGAAGCGCGTAGTGCTCTCCACGCTGCTCGTGCTGTGCGCGGCGATCGCGCTTGCACCCTCCGCGGGCCCGTCGAAACGGATCCCGAACGGCGTCCGCATCGCGGGCGTCAACGTCTCCGGCCTCGACGCCGGGCAGGCGAAGCAGCAGATCGGCGCACGCTACGCGACACCGGTTCGCTTCAAGTTCGCACGCGAGCACTGGGCGGTCTCGCCGGAGATGCTCGGGATGAACGCCGAGATCGGGAACGCGGTGTCCAGGGCACAGGACGCGCGGAGCGGTGACGACATCGGCGTCAGCGTCGACGTGAACAGAGACGCCGTGAAGGAGTACGTCGCGTCGCTCGATCAGCGCTTCGGGATTCCGGCGGAGAACGCCGTCGTCGTCGGCCTCGTCGACGGCCATCCGAAGATCGCCGACTCGCAGTGGGGCCGCACCGTTCGTCGCCAGACCATGGTGCGCGCGATCGTGCGGATGCTGCGTACTCGCATCAGGCCGGAGCTGCCGGTCGTCATGGAGACGTTGAAGCCGTCCGTAGAGAAGAGCGGGTTCGGGCCGGTCGTGGTCATCAACCGAGGCGCAAACAGCCTGCAGCTGTTCAACGGCGAGCAGCCCGTGCGGAGCTTCCGCGTGGCTACGGGCCGCGCGCAGTACCCGACCCCGACGGGCACGTTCCGGATCGTCGACATGCAGATGAACCCGTGGTGGCGCCCGCCCGACTCGGCCTGGGCGAAAGGGCTGAAACCGATTCCGCCGGGCCCAGGGAACCCGCTCGGTACGCGCTGGATGGGGCTCTCGGCCCCGGGCGTCGGCATCCACGGGACGCCTGACGCGGCATCGATCGGCTACTCCGCCTCGCACGGCTGCATCCGGATGTACATTCCCGACGCGACCTGGCTGTTCGACCATGTGCAACTCGGGACGCCGGTCCTGATCGTCAACTAGTGCCCCGTCCAGTAATGCCGCCGAGGCTCTGGTTCGCGAGCACCAAGCCAGAGGCCGCACTCGCCCGCAGCCAAGGCGCGCAGCCTTGGTAAGGGCGAGGGTGGACTCTGGCGCCGCGTGATCGCGGGCCAGAGGTCGGCATGTATTGCTGGATGGGGCACTAGATCGCACTCGTAATCGCCCTCTTCCTGGCGGTCTTCGTCCTGCCGCGGGGGCTGGGGATCCTCGCGATCCTCGTCGGGATCACGATCGAGCTCGGCGAGGCGGCGTTCTGGATCCGGATCTCGCGCCGGATGCGGCCGCGCGTCGGGGCCGAGGCGCTCGTCGACGCGGAGGGTGTCGCGCTGACCGACTGCCGTCCGTCGGGTCGGGTGCGCGTACGCGGCGAGTCGTGGCGCGCCCTCTGCCGCGAGGGTGTCGACGCCGGCGATGCGGTCGTCGTGCTCGCGATCTCGGGGCTAACGCTCGAAGTGCGCCCTAAATAGACTCACTCTCGTGGCGCGGATCGACGAGATTTCGCTCGAGGAGCAGCCCCTCGAATGGGATACGCCGCTCTTTCGAACGGCAGTGGCGCAGTACGAGGAGGCGCTGACGCATGCGGACGTCGACGCGGGCGCCGCTGAGCGCATGCGCTATCCGGAGACCGCGGTCATGGTCAGCGTGCCGGTGCGGATGGACGACGGGACCTGGTCCGTCTTCCCGGGCTACCGCGTCCTGCACTCGAGTGTGCTCGGGCCTACGAAGGGCGGGATCCGCTACGACCCTCACGTGTCGCTCGGTGAGTGCGCCGCGCTCGCGATGTGGATGACGTGGAAGTGCGCGCTACTGCGGCTGCCGTACGGGGGCGCCAAGGGCGGGGTCCGCTGCAACCCGCGTGCGATGTCCGGCGACGAGCTCCAGCGGCTGACGCGGCGGTACACGATCGAGCTCCTGCCGGTGATCGGGCCGGAGAAGGACATCCCCGCTCCGGACATGGCCACGAACGAGCAGACCATGGCCTGGATGATGGACACGTACTCGATGCAGATCGGGTATGCGGTGCCCGAGGTCGTGACGGGCAAGCCGATCTCGATCGGCGGCTCTGTGTTCCGGAGCGAGGCGACCGGCGCGGGGGTGGTCATGGTCATCGACCGGGCGTGCCACCGGCTTGGGTGGAACCTGGCCGAGCAGGGCTTCGTCGTCCAGGGGTTCGGGAATGTCGGTGGCGTTGCCGCGCGTGAACTGGCGGGGCGTGGGGCGAAGCTGCTCGCGGTCTCGGACATCTCGGGCGGGGTCTACTCGCCCGGCGGGCTCGACTACTACGACCTGCGGACGTGGGTCGACGCACACGGGTCGCTGGCCGAGTACCCGGACGTCGACCACGTCTCGAACTCCGAGCTGCTCGAGCTCCCGTGCGACATCCTCGTGCTCGCGGCGCTCGAGGAGCAGCTGACGGCCGAGAACGCGCCGCGAATCCAGTGCCGGCTCGTGGCCGAAGGCGCCAACGGGCCGACGACGATCGGTGCGGACGAGATCCTCGCCGAGCGTGGGATTCCGGTGCTCCCGGACGTCTTGACGAACGCGGGCGGGGTCACGGTCTCGTACTTCGAGTGGGTGCAGGACCTCGGACGGCTGTTCTGGGATCGCGAGGAGATCCGTGCCAGGCTCGCTGACAAGCTGGGCGATGCCTTCGACCGCGTCTGGAATCTGTCCGAGCAGCAGGATCTGTCGATGAGGAGCGCGGCGCTGGTCGGTGCGATTCGCGAGGTCGCCTCGGCTCTCGAAACTCGGGGGATCTACCCGTGAGCAAGGTGCGCGAGGCGATGGTGCCGGAGCCGCGGACGCTCGATGCCGCGACGCCGGCGACCGAGGCGGGAGAGCTGCTCGCGCGCGAGGAGGTGCGGGCGGTCTTCGTCTCGCGGGACGGCCAGTTTCTGGGTGTGCTGACGCGGAAGACGCTTGTGCGCGAGGTCGTGGCGCCGGGCCTCGATCCGAAGACGACCACCGTCGGCGAGATCGCCGAGCCGCCGCACTACACGATCGACTCGGACATGGATCTCGAGGAGGCGTTCCGCTTCCTGGAGGAGCAGGACGCGGAGCGCGTGCCGGTGGTCGAGGACGGCCGGCTGGTCGGCGTGCTGGCGCGCGAGTTGGTGCAGCGCCGTCTGGCCGAGGACGAGCCAATGGAACCGCTCCAAGACACGCCGCCCGCCTAGCTTCCGGCGGCTCCGTTGGTCCGGTACCCCCAACCTCCTCCCCGATGCGATCGTATCGGGGGAAGGCGCACGTGTCTGTGCCGGACTGGCGCCGACTTTGGTCTGCGCGCTAGCAGCAGGTGTAGGCGCCCGGAGGCGCGTCGCCCTCGACCGGCTCGGGCAGCTTCGCCGCCTCGAGCGCGGCGCCGTCGAGGAGGTCGCGCTCGCTGACCTCGATCTCCTGCAATCCGAGGTAGCGCATCGCCTCGAGCAGGATCACCGCGCCCGCAACGATCACAGGCGCCCGCTCGGGCTCGAGCCCCGGCACCTCGCGTCGCTCGGCGAGTGGCAGCGCCGCGAGGCGTTCGAGTTGCGCCTCGACGGCCGCCTCGCTCAGCCGGTGCCCGTGCATCAGGTCCGAGTCGTACTCGACGAGGCTGAGATCGAGCGCGGCGATTGACGTCACTGTGCCGGCTACGCCCACGGCGTCCGTCGCCGACACCGCGTGCTCGGCGAGCACGGCTCGAATCGCTCCGCGCACCTCGGCAAGCTCCTCAGCGGTTGGCGGGTCCGAGCCGAGGAAGCGCTCGGTCAGCCGAACCGAGCCGAGGTTCGTGGTCACCCGCTCTCTGGACGAGACGAGCTCAGTCGATCCGCCGCCGACGTCGACGACGACCGTCCCGGGATCGAGTTTCCCGACGCCGCGCCGCGTCAGATCCGCCTCGTCCTCACCGCTCAGCAGGCGCGTCGTGAAGCCGTAGCTCCACTCGATCTCGCCAAGAAATGCCTCGCCGTTCTCGGCGTCCCGAACCGCACTCGTCGCGACGAGCAAGGCCCGCTCTGCGCCCAGCGACTCGAGCTCGCGCCGGTAGTCGGACAGACAGTTCCGGACACGCGCGATGGGGAACGGCAACAACCGACGGCGGGCATCGACGCCCTCTCCGAGGCGCGTGATCGTGCTTCGCCGCACGAGGGGATCGACCCGTCCGTCGACAACGTCCCCGACCAGGAGCCGCGTCGTGTTCGTGCCGAGATCGATAGCCGCTACACGCATCGTGATTCGCTCCGACGGTAGCGGTTGAAAGACGTCTCGGCCATGCTCCGTGCGGCAGCCGAGGCCGAGAGCACTGGCGGTATACTGAACCCACGCCGCGGGGTGGAGCAGTCAGGTAGCTCGCCGGGCTCATAACCCGGAGGTCGCAGGTTCAAATCCTGCCCCCGCTACTAGAAAGGCCCTGGAGACGGGGCCTTTCGCTTCTCCGGCGATTCTCTGCGCGCCCAAACTTTTGCCCAATTTTGCCCTTCGAGCGGTCAGGTGACAGAGCGCTCGGGCAGACGATGTTAGTAGCGGTCGTCTCGCCGCACCCAGTACCAGCCGCCCATTGCAATAACCAGCAGCAGGAAGACGGCACCGAGTAGCCAGCCCTGCCATCCGCCTGCGCGAATCGCAGCGACCCCGATCACTCCGAGCAAAACGAGGAAGCCGAAGCCACGGAACCAGTCAACGACGTAGCGGACTTGCTCGATTCCCTGTCGCTCGCGGGCCACACCCGACTGTAGTGCCGTACGCGCTCTCGGGGGACATTCCCGAACGCTGGCCCCAGCGCTCCCTAGCTCGTGCGCACCCGAGCTGTCTGCTCGACCGGCGGCTGCTGATTCTGGTTAGCCTCCGTCGGAGCCGACGTCGCCGAATACGAGAGAGGAGACCCCGTGGCTGAGCCAACCACCTCCGAGCGTGAGGTGCTGCCGATTCCGGACCGTCCGTACGACGGCCCCGTCTTCGAGGACGCGAAGGATCCGGCTGCGACGTTCCCGCCCATCGAGCCGCTGCGGCCGCCGGCCAGCGCGCCGAATGTCCTGATCGTGCTGCTCGACGATGCCGGCTTCGGCTGCTCGAGCGCGTTCGGCGGCCCCTGTCGGACGCCCACGGCCGAGCGTCTTGCGGGCGAGGGGCTCAAGTTCAATCGCTTTCACACGACGGCGCTGTGCTCGCCGACGCGAGCGGCGCTGCTCTCGGGCCGCAATCACCACTCGGTCGGGATGGGCGGGATCACCGAGATCGCGACCTCGGCGCCGGGGTACAACTCGATCCGCCCGAACACGTGCGCGCCGCTGGCGGAGACTCTGAAGCTGAACGGCTATGCAACCGCGCAGTTCGGGAAGTGCCATGAGGTGCCGGTATGGGAGACGAGCCCACTCGGCCCGTTCGACTCGTGGCCTTCGGGCGGCGGCGGCTTCGAGTACTTCTACGGCTTCATCGGCGGGGAGACCAACCAGTACTTCCCGGCCGTCTACGAAGGGACGACCCCGGTCGAGCCAGAGACGACGCCGGAGCAGGGATACCACTTCACCGAGGACATGACCGACAAGGCGATCAAGTGGGTCCGCCAACAGAAGGCGTTGATGGGAGACAAGCCGTTCTTCGCCTACTTCGCGCCGGGGGCCACGCATGCGCCGCATCACGTGCCTGAGGAGTGGTCGGCGAAGTACAAGGGCAAGTTCGACCAGGGCTGGGACAGGTTGCGCGAGGAGACGTTCGCGCGGCAGAAGGAGCTCGGCGTGATCCCGCCCGAGGCGGAGTTGACCGGCCGGCCAGAAGAGATCCCCGCCTGGGAGGACATTCCGGACGACCTGAAGCCCGTGCTGTCGCGCCAGATGGAGGTCTACGCGGGCTTCCTCGAGCACACCGACCATCACCTCGGTCGCCTCGTCGCCGCGCTCGAGGATCTCGGGGTCCTCGACGACACGCTCGTCTACTACATCATCGGCGACAACGGGGCGAGCGCCGAGGGCGACGTGCACGGCTGCTTCAACGAGATCATGAATCTCAACGGCGCCGGCGCGCTGGAGACAACCGAGTTCATGGCCGCGCGGATCGACGCGTTCGGCACTCCGGCGGCGTACAACCACTACGCGGTCGGCTGGGCGCACGCGATGGACACGCCCTACCAGTGGACGAAGCAGATCGCGTCGCACTGGGGCGGCACGCGCAACGGCACGATCGTCCACTGGCCGAACGGCATCAAGGCCAGGGGGGAGATCCGGACGCAGTTCCATCACGTGATCGACGTCGCTCCCACGGTGCTCGAGGCGGCTGGCCTTCCGGAGCCGACGACGGTTCACGGGGTCGCGCAGAAGCCCATCGAGGGGGTGAGCATGCGCTACTCCTTCGACGACGCGGGTGCGGCCGAGCGACACGAAACCCAGTACTTCGAGATGTTCTGCAACCGCGGCATCTACGACCGGGGCTGGACTGCGGTCACCCGCCACTCGACCCCATGGGTGTTCGTCGAGCTGCCGCCGTTCGCCGACGACACCTGGGAGCTGTACGACACGAACACGGACTGGAGCCAGGCCCGCGACCTCGCGGCCGAGATGCCCGAGAAGCTCGAGGAGCTGAAGGCGCTGTTCATGGAGGAGGCGCGGAAGTACAACGTGCTGCCGCTCGACGACCGGCGCGTCCAACGCTTCAACTCCGACCTCGCTGGCCGCCCGGTGCTGATCCGGGACAAGTCACAGCTTCTCTTCTCGGGCATGGGACGGCTGACCGAGAACGCCGTGATCAACATCAAGAACAAGTCGCACTCGGTGACCGCGGAGATCCAGGTCCCCGAGGGGGGAGCGGAGGGCGTGATCATCGCTCAGGGCGGCGCCTTCGCGGGCTGGAGCCTCTACGTCAAGAACGGTCGCCCGAAGTACTGCTACAACCTGTTCGGCCTGCAGCGCTTCTATGCCGAGGGCGGGGCGGAAATACCGCCCGGCGCGCACCAGGTGCGGCTGGAGTTCGCCTATGACGGCGGCGGGCTTGCCAAGGGCGGCACCGTGTCACTCTACGTCGACGGCGCAAACACGGGCGAGGGGCGCGTCGACGGCACCGTCCCGATGATCTTCTCCGGCGACGAAACCTGCGACGTCGGCTCCGACACCGCCTCCCCGGTCAGTGACGACTACACGGCCGAAAGCAGCCGCTTCACCGGCAGCATCGACTGGGTGCAAATCGACATCGCCGACGCAGCCGAGGACGTCGACCACCTGATTAGCCCCGAGGAGCGCTACAAGATCGCGATGGCGCGCCAGTAATCGAAGAACCGCGCTCGGGCGTCATTCGCGAACGCTCGCGCAGCCCAGTTCAGTCACGCCGACCTATAGGCCACAGCCCGCGTCTAACCAATCCCCGGCGGCGGGACCGCAGTAGCTCTCTCCAGTCAGCCCGGTGATGACCCCGTCTCGGAGGCGAATCCTGCGGGACTCACCCACGCGCGGCGGCGGATGCGCCGCGGTGAAGGCGCTCCTCTCCCCGAGGCGAACGGCCGTCACCGTCGCTGTCGCCGTCGCATCGTGAGGCGTCCCACTCGGCTGCGAAACGCGGAACCGCAGGGTGATGACGAAGTGGCCGAGGCCCAAGGAGACCCACTCCTGGCCGTTACCGGTCTGCGTGATTTTGACTGTGCGCCCATGGGCCTGCCAGGTTCCGGCAAAGGTGGCTATCGTCGCTTTGCCGCCGCCGCATCCGGCAAGCGCAAGGGGTGCTATCGAAACGAACGCCGCGATCCGTGACCATGAGGTCATGTCACATTCTCACCCCTGGCGACACAACTCGTTCAGGCGAGTTCCTGCTCTGGTGACATTCCGGAACGCTGGCCCACCCAAGGCCTTTCCCCTTGCGCAAGTTCCCGCTCGCTCTTTCCCCTTGGTTGTAACCTGCGAGCGTGAGCGACGAGCACGTCGTGGTGCGTGAGCCGGTCGAGGTGATGCTCGTCCGTGTGGCCGACGAGCTGCCTGAGATTCAGCGGGCCTGGGCGGAGTTCGAGACCGCAGTCGGGTTGCGCGGGCGAAAGTTCTTCGGCGCCTTTGATCCGGCGACGGGTACCTACAGCGTGTGCGCGGTGCTGCGCGCCGGCGACGATCCCGCGGCTTTCGGAGCCGAGCGCGGCACACTTCCGGGCGGGCGGTACGCCTGCGTCCGCTTGCACGGGGAGCCTCCGGAGGTCTACGACCAGATCGGCCCGACTGCGCAGCGCCTCGCGCAGCGGTCGGACGCTGACCGCACGCGACCGACGCTCGAGTACTACCGGCGCCACGACGTCATCGACGTCCTCGTGCCGGTCGTCTAAGTGCGTCGCACTCGGTCCCGCTCGCGACCGCAGGTGGCGACGCGCGACGGGCTCGTTGCGCTGAAAGATTCGCCCGCCACAAACTCCCATCGGGGGACATTCCCAGACGCTGGCCCATACGACAACACCAACGCGTGGCTTAGGCTCGCCACGTGAACGAGCGCCCAGAGGAGGGGGTTCCGGTTGCGGAGGCGCTTCGACGCGTCGAGGTCTACGAACACGAAGGACGAGCCATCGTAGGACTTGAAGCTGCGCGAATCACCGACGACGAGCGCATTCTGCTTCCAGCGCTGGCGGACTTCTCGGGGTGCGCCGCTGATGAGAGCTGGGCGTTCGGGAGGTGTCTGCTGGCCGACGACCTGCCCGCCGACGCGACGCACGTCAGCTTTCAGCCTCAGTCGCCGCTCGGGTGACATTCCCGCACGCTGGCCCACTTAAGAGTTCATTCGCTGGCGGCGTGCGCGAGTGCCGAGGGCGTCTGGCAGCCGACGATCGCCGGGGCCTCGTGGACGAGCTCATCGTTCTCGAGGGCCTCCACCATGAACAGGGCAAAGTCCACGCGGCGCGTGATGTTGCTCTCGAGAATGGGGTCGCCCACGTGCCGGCTCCACACGGGCAGGCCCTGACTCTCGCCCTCCTCGAGGTCGCTGCCGCGCACGACGGTCCACCGCGTGTCGCTGGCAAACACCCGCCGGCACGCCTCTACCTGGTCGTCGAGGTCCGCGAAGCGAGCGAGACGCGCGAGCGGGCCGAAGACCTTCACGATCGCCTTGAGCTTCCACGAATACACGTCCTGGCCGTCGCGCGTGATGTGCCACCCGGACGAGAAGACGAGGCGCGCGCCCGGAGGCGCGTGGTCGAGCACCGCTTGAGCCGTTCCCGTTGAGTATCCGTGGACGCCTCGCGGGACCAGCACGACGAGCACCCCGTCGCACCCTGCGAGCGCCCTCTTGATCACCTCGGCGTCGTTCGTGGCTCCCGGAATGACGGTGATGCGCCCCTTGAACGCGTTGAGCTTCTCCACGCTTTCCGCCCGGCACACGCCAACCACCTCGTAGCCCCGATCCAGCGCGTGCTGCACCATGTACTGCCCGAGCTTCCCAGAGGCCCCGACGATGCAAACCCTCATCGTGTGCGTCCCGTAGCGCCCTGGACACTACGTGAGCCGTATTTGTCTTGGACGATCGCTTTCATCGGACTCCCGTTCACACCGCAGGAAATGAAGGCCCTCTACGCGACGAGTCCGACTACGCGCGGGTCGTCGCGTTCTATATCGATAGCTGCCGCGAAGCCTGCGGCTGGCTCTGACTCTATTCGAGTAACCAGGCGGTAAGCACCCAGCGGTACTCACCAGATGTAAATCTCTCGGGTTGCCCAGTGAACCGAGCGACTCGCGCGATCATTCGCTCTCCTTCTGCGGTGAGACGCAGGAGGCGATCGCGCGACAGCTCGGGGGACATTCCCGAACACTGGCGCATACGACGTGCTTCTAGCCGGTGCGCGTCGAGGTCGCCACGGGCTCGCCCGAGTCGTTGTACGCGGTGATCCCGTCGACCTTCGCCTCCTTCGGCAGTGAACCGAGGAAGTAGTCCTCGACGACTGGCAACGCCTGCACCGAGCCGTCGGCGAGCCGGACGTCTACGCGTGTGGCTGGTACGTACACGTGGCCATAGACGGTCATCAGGTCGGGATGCGGATAGACCCAGACGTTCCCCCACCCGATGCCCGACCGCCGCGAAGACTGAGAGCAGCCGCCGAAGCCAAACTGGCCACCGGGGCCCGGCACGTCGTTCGCCCAGTCGATGAAGTAGCACGTCCCGCCCTGGTCACTCGGCGCGACCCAGAGGTCCTGCGGACCGTCGGCGGTCTGAATCTCGAGCACGCCGTGCGCCTGACTCACGTCGGCGTGCGGGAACTTGTCGCCGAAGCCCTTCTGTGTCGCCGTGTCCGCGACTTTGTTGTTCGCCTCGAAGCTGGTCGAGACTGCAGGCGGCGCGGGCGTTCCCTCGAACAGGTCGGCGATCTGTCCGCGCAACGCGACGGCGGTTGGGACGAGCAGCAGCGCGAGCGCGGCGACCGCGAGTGCCGCGTAACGCCGGCGTGTCGTGTGGGCGCGCGCGAGCACGTCCTGCCAGCCATCGGGGCGCGGCTCGAAGGCCGGTACCTGCTGGTCGAGCAGTTCGTCGATGCGTGGTTCCGTCATGACTTCACCTCCGGTGCGAGCGCCTGCCGCAGCACGCGGCGGGCGGTGGAGAGCGTCGCGCCGACGGTGCCGGGGCTGATGCCAAGCGCTTCGGCCATCGTCGCGTAGTCGAGATCGGCGTAGTAGTGAAGGAAGAGCACCTCGCGTTGGCGCTCGCTCAGCAGCTCAAAGGGGAGTGAGACGCTTGCGCCGTTTGGGCTCGGGCCTTCCGGGCGGTCGCGCAGGCCGAGCAGCGGGCCCCGCTTGCGACGCGCGTCGCGGGCCGCGTTGATGACGATCCGCCAGACCCATGCCTCCAGCGGACCGCGGCCGCGATAGCTGCGCCGTTTGCGCACGGCCTTAGCGAAAGCGTCTTGCACCGCGTCTTCGCCGAGCCCGCGGTCGCCTGCGATCGCCGCCGCGGCCCGGCAGAACTGGGGTCGCCGCGTGCGGTAGAGCTCTTCGAGGTCGTCGATCATCACCCGTCCGACGCACCGGACGACGACAATTCTTTACGGCGCCAAGTCCTTTCGGCACCGATACTTACGCAAGGGCTGGTCGATGCGAGTGCGTCCACGCTCTAGTGACATTCCGGGACGCTGGCCCAGGCGACGCCTCCGAGGAGGAGGGTGGTAGATGGCAAGATCTCCTGAGGAACGAAGTCCAACAGGGGCAGCAAGGGAGCGGTGTGCTAGCGGTACGGCTGCACGATGACGGCTTGAAGGTTGAGGAGATCGAGACGCCGTCGCCGGATCCGGGCGAGGTGCTGGTGCGCGTGCATGCGGCAGCGATTACACGTGGCGAGCTGGAGTGGCCGGTCGATCGACTGCCGGCGATTCCGTCTTACGAGCTTTCGGGCGTTGTCGTCGGCAGCGGTGACGAGGTATATGCGCTCACGCCTTTCGATCGCGACGGCGTGGCTGCCGAGTACGCCGTCGTCCCAGCCGATGTGCTTGCACCGAAGCCCTTGCGGCTGAGCCACGTCGAGGCGGCAGCTCTGCCGATGGGCGGGCTGACCGCCTGGCAAGCACTGTTTGTGCACGGGCGGCTCGCCCGAGGCGAGCGGGTGCTGGTCACGGGCGCCTCGGGCGGGGTTGGGCACATCGCCGTCCAGCTTGCGCGACACGCCGGCGCAGCGGTCGTGGAGAGCGGTCCGGTCGATCTGGTCTTCGACACTCGTGGCGGCGAGGTCCCCGCTGGCGAGCGCGTGGTCACGATCGCAGAGGAGATGCCGGGCGCGATCTACTTCATCGTCGAACCCGACCACGAGCAACTGCTGGAGTTGAGAACGCTCGTGGACGCAGGCGAGCTTCGCGCGGAGGTCGACTCGGTTTTTCCGCTCACGGAGGCCCGGGCGGCGTTCGAGCGAGTCGCGGGCCGCGGGAAGCGTGGCAAGGTCGTGTTCGAGGTTGGCACTGACTAGCCGGCGGGTGCGGCCGTGACCTCTGCCGTGGATGCATCGAATTCCGAGCGTCCACCGTGACGCCGCAAGGCGCACAGCTCCATCTATCGAACGCCCACGGACCACTGCCTGCACCATGAACAAGAAGAAGCGAGACTAGCTCGGGGGTTATTCTCGAACACTGGCGCAAGCAAGTCATCTGTCATGTGCTCGCGTCGCACTCCACTGGCAAGGTGCCAAGCGGCAGCGCCGCATCACCGACGCCAGTAACGTGCGCCGGACAGGATGCGAGCGGCCGGGATCACAGCACTCGGCGAGCCCGTCGAGATCTTCGAGGTGGACGAGCTGGCGACGCCTGCCGCAGGCGATGTCCTCATCGACGTCGTCGCCGCCGGCATCGGCAACTGGGACGAGCTGGTCAGGATCGGCAGCTGGCAGATTGGCGGCCCGGCTCCGATGGCGCTCGGGACGGAGGCGGCCGGGACGGTAGCGGCGGCCGGCTCCGGCGTAGCCGAGCTGCGCAAAGGCGACGAGGTGATGACA
>Ga0307296_10000635_pt1 | contig 16916 bp, 17 predicted proteins | sample ER_DNA_153_FD_194467 | JGI IMG/M metagenome (GOLD analysis project Ga0307296, IMG submission 194467) | Bulk soil microbial communities from the East River watershed near Crested Butte, Colorado, United States - ER_DNA_153 | ecosystem: Environmental > Terrestrial > Soil > Floodplain | place... | reverse complement strand
CGGCGGGTCCTGGACGACGACGAGCCCGCTCGGCTCGCCGCCGACGTCCGCGACCTCGGCCGGCGGGCGTTCGCGCTGCTCGAGCAGGGCCTGGGCGACTACGCGGCCAAGCCGCCGGCCTGAGCGGCTCCCCCGCTCGTGGACGCGGGGTCGCCCTCGGCGGATGATGTCGTGCACCCGCTCCCTCCACCACCGTCGGCACGGAGCCGGGCACGACCACAGGCACCCGCACGGCAAGGAGCGCCGATGGCCGAGGCGAGGACGCGGACCGCCCGCGTGTGGCTGTTCCGGGCCCCGGAGAGCGCCGGGGCGATCTACGGCACGATCGCGGCCATGGCCGTGATCGCCGGGACCGCCAGGTCCGCGGAGCACGGGGAGGCGCTGTGGCTGACCGTCGCCACCTTGTTCGTGTTCTGGCTGGCCCACGTGTACGCCCACGCCCTGGCCCACCACCTCCGGGGGGCGAAGCGGCTGGACTGGTCGGTGGTGCAGGCCGCCATGGTCGAGGAGTGGGCGCTGCTGCAGGGCCCGGTCCCGCTGCTGGTGCTGCTGAGCCTGGGCGAGCTCGGGGTGCTGGAGGAGCGGCAGGCGATCCGGCTGGCCCTCTGGCTGGGCGTGGTCGAGCTGGTCACCTGGGGCGTCCTCTACGCCCGCCGCCAGAGCTGGCGGTGGCTCACGGCGCTGACCGCCGGCGCCATCAACGGGCTGTTCGGCCTGGTCATCGTGGTTCTGGAGGTGGTGGTGCACTGAGGGGTGGCGCCGCCCCGGCCGCCACTTCGACCGGCTCCTGGGCCGGCTCCTGGGCCGGCCGCCGGCCCAGGAACTCGATGATGGCCAGCACCACCAGCAGGGCCAGGGTCAGCCCGAGGACCACCTTGCCCGTCGGCCGCCCCCAGAACACCAGGACCAGCGCGGCCAGGGTGACGGCGCCGATGCGCAGGGCCCGCTTGTTGGCGTACACCCAGGCCCCGACGGGGCCGGTCGAGAACCCGGCCCGGTCCGCCCCCCACCCGATCGCGTTGGCCAGGCCGGTCCGGGTCTTGACGGCGGTCACCGACTGGCCGGTCAGGAACGCCCCCACCGCCACTACCAGCCCCAGGACCAGGATGGTGCGCAGCCCCAGGCGCAGGAACCGCACGATGGTGTCGTACAGGACCGCCGCGGCGTCATGCGGCAGCACGCTGGCGGGCACGGCGTCCAGGTAGATCGACCGGAAGATGGTCAGGGCCAGCGCCAGCACCACCATGGAGACGGCGACGCCGAGCGCGGCGCCGACCAGGGCCCGGCGGTGGTCCTTGGCCACGTACACCCCGAGCACCAGCAGGACGATGGCCAGGACCGGCAGCCAGATGCCAAGGGTGTTGAGCAGGTTGAAGGCGCTGCGGGCACGGGTGATGTCCTCCGACTGGAACAGCACGAAGGACTTGTCGACCTGCGGGATCCGCTCGGCCAGGGTGAACCCCTGGGCGACCAGCTGCTGCTTGACCGTCTGGATGAACGGCCCCAGGTTGAGGATGACGGTGTCGTTCTCGACCGTGACCGCTCCCCCGCCCTCGCCGGTCAGGGCCTTGACCAACGCCTCGTGGGCCACCCGGTTGGCCTGGATCCAGGCGTCCTCGAACGCCTGGCTCTGGACGATCCGCTCGACCTGGGTGCGGACAAAGCCCTGCACGCCGTTGGCGATCGGGCCGGCCAACCCCTGCAGCGCCGCGGCGGCCTGGGGGGGCAGCCCGCGGCCCTCTACGCGGGCGCTCAGCGCGTCGGTGACCTGGGTGGTGAGCGCCTGGATGTCGATGTAGGTGAAGACCTGGGCGGTGATCTGGTCGGTGATGGCCTGCTGGACCGCGGGATCTGAGGCCAGCGGCGTGACCGTGGCGACATAGCGGTCGGTGTTGGTGACCTGGTTGCGGGTCCAGATCGCCACCACCGACAGGGGGGCCAGCACGCAGGCGATCACGATCAGCAGCACGGCCACGATCGTGCGCCAGCGCTGGCGGCCCGGTGGCCGGCCGGCTGGCCGGCCGGTGTCCTCGCCGGCCGGGCTGTCCTGGCGTGCCCGGGCGCGCAGGGCCGCGTTCTCGGCCCGCAGCCGCTCCAGCTCGGCACGCTCCTCGGCGGAGAGGCTCAGGTTCTCGGTCATGGCTGGCACCGTCCTCACGTGCGCGCCTCGTCTGCTGGCTGGCGTCCCCGGCAGCCTGGCCGACCAGCCGGCGTCCGGCATCACCTCAAGCGGGTGATATTCGCGGGCCGAAGGTTCACCCCCTACGGGTGATGGCCGCGCATGCCGGCGCGGGCGACCCTGGACGCGACGGCACAGGGACGGCCGGCGGCCGGTGGCGAGGGGTGTGGCGCATGGGGACGGCACGGTACGCGTTCCGGATCAGGGGCAGGGCGAGCGACGAGGCGCTGGCGGCGCTCCAGGAGGAGCTGGAGGTCGAGGTGGAGGTCGATCCCGAGTGGACCAGCACCGCGATCCGGGGGTGGCTGCCCGACCAGGCGGCGCTGTACGGCATGCTGACCAGGATCCGGCTGCTCGGCCTGGAGCTGCTCGAGGTGCGGCGCCTGCCCGGGCCGGGGTGACCGCCGGCCGGCGCACGTTCATCCCCTGAGGGTGATGCCCCTCACCCCTCCTCCGTCCAGGCTGGGCAAGGACCATCGCGAAAGGAGCTGTCATGCCCGCAGCGACCAGGCGAGCCCGCCGGCTGACCGACGCCCAGCTGGAGGAGATGCTGGCCCTGACCAGCCACGCCGACAGCGTCGAGCTCAAGCTGACCGTCCCCGACACCGCGGCCCGCTCCACCGTGGCCGGGCTGGGCATGGACCCCCTGGAGGCCCAGATCCGCCAGGTGTTCTTCTTCGACACCCCCGACCTGCGCCTCAACAAGCGGGGCGTGGTCGTGCGGGCCCGCCGGGTCCAGGGCCGCGGCGACGACACCGTGGTCAAGCTGCGCCCGATCGTGCCCGACCAGCTCCCGCCCAGTGTCCGCAAGGCCAGGGGCATGGTGGTGGAGGTCGACGCCATGCCCGGCGGCTACGTCTGCTCGGCCTCCTTCAAGGGCGCCCTGGAGACCCCGCAGGTCAAGCAGGTCGCGGCCGGGGAGCGGGCCGTCCGCAAGCTCTTCTCCAAGCCGCAGCGGGCCTTCTACCAGGAGCACGCGCCCGAGGGGCTGGGCCTGGACGACCTGACGGTCCTGGGGCCGATCACCGTGTTCAAGCTCAAGTTCTCCCCCGAGGAGCTGCGGCGGCGGATGGTGGCCGAGCTGTGGCTGTACCCGGACGGGGAGCGGATCCTGGAGCTGTCGACCAAGTGCGCCCCCAACGAGGGCTTCCAGGTGGCCGCCGAGACCCTGGCGTACCTGGCCGGCCGGGGGGTGGACCTGTACGGCGAGCAGCAGACCAAGACCAAGACGGCCCTCGAGTACTTCTCCCGCAGCCTCAAGGAGGCGGCGGCCGTCTAGCCCGCCGCCTTCGACACCTGGCTGCTGCCCCTGCTCGGCATCATCTTCCTGCCGTTCGCGACCCTGATCTACGTGCTGCTGTCCACCCCCGGCCGCGGCGTGACCGGCTGGTACGGTGATGCCCGATGGCCATGCTCGTGTTCCACCTGCGGGCGGCGCGCCGCCGGGCCGGGACGGCCGCGGTCGCCGAGGCGCTCGCCCTGCTGCACGACCTGGAGCCGTCGGCCCCGGCCGGGGGGCCGCTGGCCGACCGGGGCGGGGTGTTCTGGGTCGAGCTGCCCGGCCGGCACCTGGCCGCGGCCACCGCCCGGCTCCCCCGCCTCGGCTACAGCACCGCCGTCGACCTGCTGGTCGCCGACCGGGCGGCCGGGCGCGGCGGCCGGGCGCCGGCCGTCCGCTGGCGGCGCCGCGCCTGGCGGCTGGAGCGGCTGTACGCCGAGGACGCCGCCGGCCACCGGGAACGGGCCCCGGACCGGCGGGTGTTCCTGCTCGAGGCGGCCGGCGGACCGGTGCGGCCGGTGCGGGGCTACCGCGGCGGCGGCGACGCCCTGGCCCGGCGCGGGCTGCCCGTGTGCGACGCCCGGCTGCTGGTCAACCTGGTCGCCCCGGCCCGGCCGGGGCTGCTGCTGGACCCCTTCGCCGGGGTCGGCGGGGTCGCGCTGGAGGCGCGGGCGGCCGGCTGGAGCGCCGTCACCGCCGACCTCGACCCGGCCCTGCGCCACGGGCTCGGCCGCCTGGGCGCCGCCCACCTGGTGGCCGACGCCCGCTCGCTGCCGCTGCGCTCCGGCTGCCTGGACGCGCTGGCCACCGAGCCGCCCTATGACCGGGCGGTCGGGTCGCTGGCCGACCGGGCCCTGGCCGAGACCCACCGGCTGCTGCGCCCCGGCGGGGCGGCCGCCTTCATGTGCGCCACCTGGCAGGCCGCGGGCCTGCGCGCCACCGCGGCCGCGCTCGGCCTGCGGCCGGTGCTGGACTGCCCGGTGGACCGCAAGGGCCTGGAGGTGGTGGCGCTGGCCTGGCGCCGGCCGCCGACCTAACCGGCCGGGCGCTCGCCCCGGATGGCGAAGCCGACGTGCTGGCCGGCGAAGTTCAGGGAGAAGAACTCGGGCTCCAGCCCGAGCCCGCGGGCGTGGTCGACCAGCCACAGGAACCAGTTCTGGCCGGGGCCGGGGGCCGCCGGCTCCTCGACCACACAGCAGGGCAGGACCACGCAGCTGTTGCCGGCCTGGGCGACGGTGTCCAGCACGGCCAGGTTGCTGCCGTGGGCGTGCAGGGCGACCAGCAGGTCGTAGCGCCGGCCGAGGCCCGGCCCGAACCGGGTCCGGCGGCGCGGCACCCGGTGGTCGCCGTGAAGGCGCACCCGCCGGCCGCTGGCCAGGTCCCGGTAGCGGGACGGCAGCGACTGGTCGACCGGGTCGACCACCTCGGCCTGGAACCCGGCCTCGTTGAGCAGCCAGGTGAGCAGGCCCTTGCCCCCGCCGACGTCGGCCACCGTGCACGGCGGGAAGGTCTCGGCGATCCAGCCGGCCAGCAGCTGGGACCGGAACCGCTTCGGCTTGGGCAGCTCCGCGCCCGACCGCCGGCCGCCGGTGCCCGCCGCGGGCGGCGGCAGCCCGAGCTCCTCGGGCGACGGCGGCGGCGGGTAGCGGTGGGGCATCTCCCGTGCCTGAACGACCCGCCGGCGGCGGTTGTTCCGGCGGCTCAGGCCTCCACCCGCGGGTGCCCACCCTGGGCGGCGGCCCTGGCCAGGTCGTCGGCGGTGATGAGCCCGAGCAGCTGGCCGCCGGCGACGACCACGGCCACGGTGCGGCCGCCGGCCAGGCGGGCCGTCAGGTCGCCGACCGGCTGGTCGGGGGCGACCACCAGCAGGGCCGACATGGGGATGGCGACGTCGCCGGCGCGGACGATGTGGCGCCGGTCGTGCGGGACCGCGTACAGGGCGGCCGCGGTGACCACGCCGGCCGGCTGGCCGTCGAAGCTGCGCAGGGGCAGGATGGTCGCCTGCCAGGGCTCGACGTAGTTGCGCAGGAAGGCGTCCACGGTGAACCAGGCCGGGGCGACCGCCGGGGCCGTGGCCATCACCTGGTCGGCCCGCAGGCCGCCCAGGCCGCGGCCGAGGACCGCCTGGTCGCGCTCCTGGCGGGCCGCGGTGACCAGGAACCAGCCGATCAGGGCCGTCCACAGGGTCCCGATCCCCCAGCCGGTGAGGGCGCCGAGGAGGCCGTAGCCGATCAGGCCGGACCCGACCCACACCCCGGCCCGGGTGGCGGTGAGCGAGGCCCGGACGCGGTCGCCGTGGCGGCGCCAGAGCAGCCCGCGCAGCACCCGCCCGCCGTCCAGGGGGGCCGCCGGCAGCAGGTTGAACACGGCCAGGACGGCGTTGGCCAGGGCCAGCCAGGCGGCCACGACCACGGCCAGGGCCGGGCCGCCGACGACCGACAGGGCGACCGCGGCCAGCCCGAAGCCGACGGCCAGGGCCAGGCTGACCGCCGGGCCGACGATCGCCACCCGCAGCTCGTCGCCGGGGCTGGCCGGCTCGTCCTCCAGCTGGGCGACCCCGCCCAGCAGCCACAGGGTGATGCCGCGGACCCGCAGCCCGGCCCGGCGGGCGACCAGGGCGTGGCCGATCTCGTGGCCCAGCAGCGAGCCCAGGAACAGCCCGGCGCCGACGGCGCCGGCCAGCCAGTAGGCGGCCGGGGTGAGCCCGGGGACCTGGGCGGGCAGCAGCTGCCCGCCCAGCGTCCAGGCGATCAGCAGGGCGATGAGCAGGGCGCTCCAGCTGGCCCCGACGGGGATCCCGGCGACGCGGCCGAAGCGGAGACTGGCGGTCATGCACGACTCCTCGAAGACTTCTCCACAGCTACCAGCATACCCCCAGGGGGTAAATAGGACGTAAGTCCCGGTTGACCGCCGGAGCGCTTCCCCCACATGATTGTTTGAACAGCCATTCAAGTTCTGGAGGGGGGAGCGCATGGGCGCTTCCACGGTGGCCGCGACCCTGGGGCAGGTCGGCCTGCCCGCTCCCCTGGCCGAGCTGGCCGCCCGCCGCTGGGACGCGGTCGTGGTCGGCGGCGGCCACAACGGCCTCACCGCGGCCGCCTACCTGGCCCGGGCCGGGCGGTCGGTGCTGGTGCTGGAGCGGCGCGAGCGCCTGGGCGGCGCCTGCACCCTCGAGCAGCCCTTCAGCGACCCCGGCTACCTGGTCAGCCCCTGCGCCTATGTGGTCGGGCTGCTCGACCAGACGGTGGTGGACGAGCTCCAGCTGGAGCGCTACGGCTACCGGGTGCTCGTGGCCGACCCCAACCTGTGGGTCCCCTTCCCCGACGGCAGCTCCCTGGCCCAGTTCGTCGACCACGACCAGACCGTGGCCCACCTGCGCGCCAACCGCTTCTCCGAGCGCGACATCCAGGGGATGCTGGCCTACGAGGACATGTTCGACCGGCTGCGCCTGGCCCTTCGGACCGGGCCCGAGGGCGACAGCTGGCAGGGCGACGCCCCCACCCGCGACCGGCTGGAGAAGCGCCTCGGCCACGACCCCGAGCTGATCTCGGTGCTGTTCGAGGAGTCGATCGCCGACACCCTCGACCGCTACGTGGACGACCAGCGGATGAAGGACGCCCTGTACGGCCAGGGGGTCATCGGCGCCTGGGCCGGCCCCCGGGACCCGGGCACCGCCTCCATCAAGCTGATGCACTACCAGGGCGACCTGGGTGGCCAGGGCCCGCTGTGGGGCTACGTCGAGGGCGGGATGGGCCAGGTCTCGTTCGCCATCGCCCAGGCGGCCCGCGACCTCGGCGCGAGTCTGGCCACCGGGGTGCCGGTGGCCGAGATCCTGCCCGGAGAAGGGGTCCGGCTGGAGGGCGGCGAGCTGATCCGGGCGGCCGCGGTGGTCTCCAACGCCGACCCCCGCCGGACCCTGGGCCTGGTCGACCCGGGCGCCGTGCCCGGTGGGTACCGGGCCCGGGTCGACGGCTGGCAGCTGCGCTCGCCGGTGGTGAAGCTGAACGCCGCCCTGCACCGGCTGCCCACCTTCCCGGCCGCCCGCGGCCTGGAGGCCCACCGGGCCATGGTCGACGTGACCCGCGGCCTGGACGCCGCCCAGGAGGCCTTCGCCGACGCCCAGCGGGGCGTGCCCGACATCGGCTTCTGCGAGGTCTACTTCCAGACCGCCTACGACCCGTCGGTCGCCCCGCCGGGCCGGCACCTGGTCAGCGTGTTCGCCCAGTACGCGCCCTACGAGCTGGCCGAGGGCGACTGGGACGGCCGCCGGTCCGAGATCGGCCGGCTGATCCTGGACGCCATCGCGGAGTTCGCCCCCGACGTGGTCGACTGCGTGGCCGAGTACGAGGTCCTGGGCCCGCCCGACATCGAGCGGCGCATCGGGCTCAGCGGCGGGCACATCTTCCAGGGCGAGACCATGCCCGACCAGATGTGGGAGCACCGCCTGGCCGCCCGCACCCCGGTCCCCGGCCTGTACCTGTGCGGCGCCGCCACCCACCCGGCCGGGTCGGTGATCGCCCTCAACGGCCGCAACGCGGCCATGGCCGTGCTCGCCGACATGACGACGGCGTGGAGTCGGCCCCCGGCCGACGCCCGGTAGATTCCGACTCGGTCAGCCCTTCTCGGCGCCGGCGGTCAGGCCCTCGACCAGCAGGCGCTCGGTGGCGAAGAACAGCACGATGATCGGGATGGTGAGGATCACCGAGCCGGCCATGAGGGTGGTCTTGGCCACCTCGACCGAGCCGGCGAGCTGGGACAGGCCGAGCGACACCGTCCAGTTGCTGCGGTTCTCGACCAGGAACAGCAGGGCGAACAGGAACTCGTTCCAGGCGATCATGAACACGAACAGGCTGGTGGCCATGATCGCCGGCATGGCCAGGGGCAGCGACACCCTGCGGATGATGGTCAGGCGGCTGGCCCCGTCCAGGGCGGCCGCCTCCTCCAGGCTCTCGGGCACCGTCTGGAAGTAGTTGCGCAGCATGTGGATGGTGACCGGCACGATCTGGGAGGCGTAGACCAGGACCAGGCCGAACAGCGACCCGCGCAGGCCGATGCGGGTGAAGAACACGAACAGCGGGATGGCCAGCAGGATGGCCGGGAACAGGTAGACGGAGAGGAACAGGAAGTTGACCTGGCGGCGGCCGAAGAACTGCAGCCTGGCGATGGCGTAGGCGCCCAGGATCGACACCAGCAGGGTGAGGGCCACGCTGGCCAGGGCGATCATGCCGCTGTTGCGCAGGAACACCAGGAACCCCTGGCCGCCGTCCTCGACGCTGCGCAGCACCTCGCCGTAGGCGGCCAGCGACGCCCCCCGGGGCGGCCACAGCGCCCCCGGGTCGAGGGCCACGTCCTCGATCGCGCGGATCGACAGCTCGACCATGTAGTAGAAGGGGAACAGGGTCATGACCAGGAAGAAGGCGATCGTGATCCACTTCAGGACCCCCAGGATGCGGGTCTCGACCAGCTCGCGGCTGAGCGGCGGCTTGGGCCGCGACGGCCGCCTGGCCGCGGCCCGGGGAGGCTGGGGGCGCTCGGCGACCCCGGTGTCGACGTCGGTCCGGCTCATACGGCCTCCGCCTCCTCGACCCGGCCGACGAAGAACCGGAAGTAGAGGAACAACAGCACGACCAGGAGCAGGGCCAGCACCAGCGAGAGGGCGGCGGCCGCCCCGATGTCGCCGCGGCCGGTCAGGTAGTTGTAGACCCGCACCGACACCACCTCGGTGCCGGCGCCGCCCTGGGTGAGCAGGTAGATGTCGTCGAACTCGTTGAAGGTCCAGATGAAGCGGAGCACGGTGAGCAGGGCGATGACGCCCTGGAGCTGGGGCAGGGTGATGCGCCAGAACCGCTGCAGGGGGGTGGCCCCATCGACCCGGGCCGCCTCGTCGAGCTCGCCGGGCAGGGCCTGGAGCCGGGCCAGGATGAACAGGAACGAGAACGGGAAGTAGCGCCAGGCCTGGTAGAGGATGACCACGATCAGCGCGGTCGGCACCTCCAGGTCGAGGCCGAAGATGCTGAGGGTGCCGGTCCGCTGCTCCAGGAAGGGGATGGGCTCCTTCCAGCCGAGCAGGTCGGCCCCGATGGCGTTCACGATGCCGAGCTCGGGGTTGAGCATGATCTGCCAGACGAAGGTGACGGCGACCACCGGGGCCACGTACGGCAACAGCATCGACGCCCGCACCAGGGTGCGGCCCTTGAAGGGCTTGCGCACGACCAGGGCGGCGAGCAGGCCCAGGCCGATGGACAGCGCCGTCCCGACGACGCTGTAGATCAAGGTGACCTTGAGGGCCTCTATGAACCCGGGCGAGGTCAGCACGGTGGTGAAGTTGTCCAGGGTGAACTGGAAGTCGAACAGCCGGGTCCGGAGGTTGCGCAGCCGCAGGCTCTGGAAGGCGATCACGATCGTCCACAGGATGGGCAGGACGACCATGAACAGCACCACGATCAGGGTGGGCGACAGCAGCGCGAGCCCGGCCCGCGACTCCTGCTGGGCCAGGGTCCTCCCCCGCCGCCTCGGCGCCGGTCCCTCGCGCATGGGCTCCCTTCCGGCCCCCCTTACTTGATCGACTGGGCGATCTCCTCCACATCGGCCTGGGCCTGCTTGGCGGCCGCGTCCGGGGTCAGCTGCCCGTCGAGCATGGCGGCCACCGCCTTGGGGATGGGCAGCTCGGCCAGCTGGGCGCCGACCAGCTTGCCCTGGTCCTGCTGGAAGCCCCAGCGGCTCATGGTGTCGGTGCTCTTGGTCAGGGCCTCCAGCACCTCGGGCGGGTACAGCTCCGACAGCGGCTTCTTCTCGTCGACCCCGGTCTGGAGCTTGGCCCAGGCCTGGGTGTACTCCTCGGGGTTGTCCTTGGTGCCCGCGCGGACCGGGAACTTGCCCTCGGGGGCCAGGGCGAGCCAGTCGGCGTAGCCGTCGCTCATCATGTACTCGACGAACTGCTTGGCCGGGTCGGTCTTGCCGTCCTTGATGATGGCGAAGCTGGTCACCTCGCCGAACTGGGTCGGCTCGCTGCCGTCGGGGCCGGTGATGGCGGTGACGATGCCGCTGTTCTTGGACAGGAAGCTCTTGTCGGAGCGGCACTCCGGACAGGTCGGCAGGGCGTCGTTGCGCAGCCCGGCCAGCTCGTCGAGCAGGAACGACGACCAGACGATCATGGCCGACTTGCCGGCGAAGTAGGAGGCCCGGGTGGTGTCGGCGTCCTGGCCCCCCTTGGCCGAGCCGTTCCTGATCAGGTCGTCGTAGAACTTGAAGGTGGCCACGCACTGGGGCGTGGTCAGCTGGATGTTGCCCTGGTCGTCGGTGAGCTGGCAGCCGTTGGCCAGGGCGAAGTACTCGAAGGTCTGCTGGGTGAAGCCGTCGCCGGCCTTGGTGGCGGCGACGATCCCGTTCTGGCCCGACTGCTTGAGCTTGGTCGCCGCGGTCAGGATCTTGTCGAAGGTGTCCGGGGTCTGGAGGCCGGCCTTCTGGAACAGGTCCTTGCGGTAGACCAGGAGCTGGGTCCAGCTGTCGCTCGGGACAGCGATCGGCTTGCCGTCGGACTCGACCAGGCTGAGCGCCCGCTCCGAGAAGGTGTCGCGGCCCAGGCTCTCGACCACGTCGTTGGCGGCGTCCTGGTCGGCCAGGTCGTCGGTGGCCAGGTTGTTCACGAAGCCGAGCGACAGGGCGCCCATCACGTCCGGCAGGGTGCCGCCGGCGCTGGCCGACTGGATCTGGGTGGCCAGCTGGTCCTCGGCGATCGCGACCACCTTGACCTGGATCCCGGTCTTCTGCTGGAAGGCGGCGGCGATCTTCTGGGTGGCCGCGACCCGCTCGGCGACGTCCTCGGCGGTCCAGAAGGTGATCGACTTGTCCCCGCTGTCGTCTCCTCCTTGGTCGCCGTCGCCGCCGCAGCCGGATGCGGCGAACAGCATCGAGAGCACCACCAGGGCGAGCAGGCGTCGGGGCTTCATCTGCGCTCCTCCCAGCCTCAGCACACGAAACGTACTTCCCACCAAAACAAGCACGAACCGGTTAGAACGCTCATTCGAGGAACGTACCAGGCGGCTTTGCCCGGCACAAGGCATCATCCACAGGGCCGGCGACCGTGCCCGGGCGTCGGCGAGGGAGTACGTTGCTGGCGCAACAAGTCCGCCATTTTTCGAGGAGGAGCAGGATGGCCACCAAGCTCTGGCATGTCCCGGTGCGGCTGGCGACCGGCGCCATCATCCTGGACCAGGGCCTGCTGAAGCTGAAGGCCGACGACGACACGGCCAAGTGGCTGCACGACCAGGCCGCGCACGCCTTCCCCCGGGTCGCCGAGATGGAGCCCAAGGAGTTCGTGCAGCTGCTGTCGGCCGGCGAGATCGCCCTGGGCACGGCCCTGCTGGGCATCGGGCTGGTCCCCTCCAGCCTGGCCGGCCTGGCCCTGGGCGTGTTCGGCGGGTCCCTGACCCGGCTGTACCTGAAGGCGCCGGGGACGCGCCGCGAGGGCACCATCGCCCCCAGCCAGCAGGGCGTCGGCCTGGCCAAGGACTCCTGGATGCTGGCCATCGGCACGGCCCTGGTACTGGACGCGGTGTTCGGGTCCAGCGGCAAGCGGAGCAAGAAGCGCAAGAAGAACGGGAAGCAGTCCTAGCCCGGGGTCGCCGATGACTGAGCCGCCGCGGTGGCCGGCCGCTCCCCCACGGCCGCCGCCTCCCGGGCCCGGGCCCGGGCCCGGGATCGGGGGGCCGGTGGCCGGGGCGACCGACGTGCTGCGCGGGATCGGGCTGTTCTTGAGAACGCCCGGGGTGCGGCTGCTCGGGATCCTGCCCGTGCTGCTGGCCGCGCTGCTGGTGCTGGTGCTGCTCGGCCTGCTGGTGGTCTACCTGGACGAGCTGGCCGGCGCCCTGACCCCGTTCGCCGACCGCTGGGACGAGAGCAGCCGCACCCTGGTCCGGGTCGGGGCCGGGCTGGCCCTGCTGCTGGGCTCGACGGCCGTGCTGGTGGTGTCGTTCACGGTCATCGCCCAGATCATCGGCCAGCCCTTCTACGAGCGGATCTCGGACCGGGTGGAGCACCAGCTGGGCGTCCCCCCGGCCGGTGCCGACGCCCCCTGGTGGCGGACCTTCCCGCGGGCCTCGCTGGAGTCGGCCCTGCTGCTGGCCCTGACCCTGGCCTGCACGGCCCCGCTGCTCGTGCTGGGGCTGTTGCCGGTGCTCGGCCAGAGTGTCGTCCCGGTGCTCCAGGCCCTGGTCGCCGGGTTCTTGCTGGCCGTGGAGCTGCTGGCCATCCCGCTGCAACGGCGCGGGCTGCACCTGGCCGGGCGGCTGCGGTTCGTGTGGCGGCACCGGGCCCAGACCCTCGGGTTCGGGGTCACCGCCTTCCTGCTGTTCCTGGTCCCGCTGATGAACGTGCTGGCCATGCCCGGGGCGGTGGTCGGGGCGGTCCTGCTGGTCCGCCGGCTCAGCGACGGCCCGGCCGGGCCGCCCGGACCACGGTGAGCCGGGAGGCCCGGAAGATGCGGCGGCGGCCGCTGACCAGGTTGGTCAGGTCGTAGGCCGGGTCGTCCGGCCCCGAGTTGGCCACCTCGCCGACCACCCGCCAGACCCCCCGCTCCCCCTGCCCCGGCTTGCGGACCTTGACCTCGCTCCCCTTCTGGATGTCCTGCATTCCAGGGATCTGCACGTCCACGCCGACCCGCCTCCTCACGTCCTGCCCTTCGAACTCATGTTCGAGTGTACCCCACGGGTGGGTCAGGATCGAGCCGTTGCGCGGCCGGCGGCGGCCACCTAGATTCGGGACATGACCGCCCAGCCGGGTCCCGAGCAGACCTTCGACCTCGACCTCTACCTGAGCCTTCCGCGGGTGGCCGGCCTGGTCCTGGCCCCCGACGGCGGCCGGCTGGTGACCTCGGTGGCCACCCCGGGCCCGGACGGCAAGAAGTTCACCAGCGCCCTGTGGGAGCTGGACCCGGCCGGCGAGGCGGCCCCGCGGCGGCTCACCCGCTCGGCCCCCGGCGAGGCCAGCGCCGCCTTCCTGCCCGACGGGTCGCTGCTGTTCACCTCCTCCCGCCCCGACCCCGAGGCCGCCCCCGACGCCGGGGCCGACGACGAGGTGGCCCGCCTGTGGCTGCTGCCGGCCGGCGGCGGCGAGGCCCGCCCGGTGGCCGCCAGCCCGGCCGGGATCGACCTGCTGCGGGTGGCCCGCGACGCCGGCACGGTGGTGTGGCGCACCGGCGTCCACCCGGGGGCCGACGACCTGGAGGCCGACGAGCGCCGCGACAAGGCCCGCAGCGACGCCGGGGTCGGCGCCCTGCTGTTCGAGACCTACCCGATCCGCTACTGGGACCACTACCTGGGGCCGCGGGAGCCGCGGCTGTTCGCCTCGGCCCCGCCGCCGGCCGACGAGGGGCGCATGGCCCCGGGCCGGCCGCTGACCCCGGCCCCGGGCCGGGCCCTGGACGAGCAGGAGGTGGCCGTCACCCCCGACGGCGCCACCGTGCTGTGCGGCTGGGACACCAGCGAGGTCACCAACCCGCGCTCGCTGCTGGTGGCGATCGACGTGGCCTCGGGCGAGCGGCGGGTGCTGCTGGACGACCCGGGGTCCTCGGTGGGCCGCATCGCCTGCTCCCCCGACGGCCGGCTGGCGGTGTGCGAGCGCGTCTGGCACGGCGACCCCGGCCACCCCGTCGACGTCAGCCTGTGGCTGGTCGACCTGGACGGCGGCGAGGGCCGCGACCTGCTGGCCGGCCTGGACCTGTGGCCGCTGGAGCCGGTCTGGGCGGCCGACAGCCGGGCCGTGTTCTTCGTCGCCGACGCCGACGGCAGGACCCCGGTGTTCCGGGTCGAGGTCGGGGGCGCCGACGACGGCCGGGTGACCCGGCTCAGCGCCGACGGCGCCTTCTCCGACCTGTGCCCGGCCCCGGACGGGGGGCGGCTGTACGCCCTGCGGGCCACCATGGCCGCCCCGGCCCAGGCGGTCGCCCTGGACGCCGCCGCCGCCGACCAGCGGCCGGCGGCGCTGCCCACCCCCGGCCTGCCCCTGCAGGTGCCGGGCTCGCTGGCCGAGGTCGAGACCCGGGCCGCCGACGGCACCCGGCTGCGGGGCTGGCTGGTGCTGCCGTCGGGGGCGTCGCCGGCCCGGCCGGCCCCGCTGGTGGTGTTCATCCACGGCGGGCCGCTGTCGTCCTGGTCGGCCTGGAGCTGGCGCTGGAACCCGTGGCTGCTGGCCGCCCGCGGCTACGCCGTGCTGCTCCCCGACCCGGCCCTGTCCACCGGCTACGGGCAGGGGTTCGTGGGCCGGGGCCGGGGCCGGTGGGGCGCCGAGCCCTTCACCGACCTCATGTCCCTGGTCGACGCGGCCGTGGCCCGGCCCGAGGTGGACGAGCGGCGGACCGCGGCCATGGGCGGCTCCTTCGGCGGCTACATGGTCAACTGGGTGGCCGGCCAGACCGACCGCTTCCGCTGCATCGTCACCCACGCCAGCATCTGGTCGCTGGAGCAGTTCCACGGGACCACCGACCACGCCGCCTGGTGGGAGCGCGAGTTCGGCTCGCCCGAGGCCATGCCCGAGCGCTACCGGGACCACTCGCCCGACCGCAACCTGGCCCGGATCCGCACCCCCATGCTGATCATCCACGGCGAGCGCGACCACCGGGTGCCGATCGGCGAGGCCCTGCGGCTCTGGACCGACCTGACCCGCACGGGGGTGGAGGCCAAGTTCCTCTACTTCCCCGAGGAGAACCACTGGATCCTGACCCCGCCCCATGTCCGCGTCTGGTACGAGACGGTGCTCGCCTTCCTCGACCAGCACGTCCTGGGCAAGGACTGGGTCCGCCCGGAGCTGCTCTAGCCGACCAGGAGGCCGTGTGCTCGACCCGTCCAGGCAGGGCCACGCCCAGGCCGAGCGGCGCCTGCGCTCGGAGCCGATCGCCTGGCTGACCACCGTCCGGGCCGACGGGCAGGCCCAGGCCTCGCCGGTGTGGTTCCTCTGGGACGGGGAGACGTTCCTGCTCTACAGCCAGCCCGGCGCCCAGAAGGTGCGCAACCTGGCCGCCAACCCCAGGGTGGCGCTGCACCTGGACGACGACGGGAGCGGCGGCGACGTGGTCACCTTCGAGGGGACGGCCACGGTCGAGCCCGACACCCCCCGGGCCGACCGGATGGACGGCTACCTGGCCAAGTACCAGGCGGCCATCGAGGCCCTGGGCTACGAGCCGGGGCCGTTCGCCCGCACCTACTCGACGGCCATCCGGGTCCGCCCGACCCGGGTCCGGGTCTGGTAGCGCCATGGCCCTGCTGCCCGAGATCAAGGCGCTGCTCGACCGGCAGGCGGCCTCCGGCCGGCCGCCGCTGCAGCGCCAGTCGGTCGCCCAGGCGCGGGCCTTCCACGTCCAGGACGCCCCGGCCCTGAACGGGCCGCCGGCGGCGGTGGCCGCGGTCGCCGACCAGATGATCCCGGGGCCGGCCGGGGAGCTGCCGGTGCGGGTCTACACCCCCGAGGGCTCCCCGCCGTTCCCGATCGTGGTCTTCTTCCACGGCGGCGGCTGGGTGGTCGGGACCCTGGACACCTACGACCCGCTGTGCCGGGACCTGGCCGCGGCCACCCCGGCGGTGGTCGTCTCGGTCGACTACCGGCTGGCGCCCGAGCACCGCTGGCCGGCCGCGGTCGAGGACGCCTACGCGGCCACCCTGTGGGCGTCGCGCAACGCGGCCGCCTTGGGCGGGGCCCAGCACCGCCTGGCCGTGGCCGGCGACAGCGCCGGCGGCAACCTGGCCGCGGTGGTCGCCCTCGGCGCCCGCGACCGCGGCGGGCCCCCGATCGCCTTCCAGCTGCTGGTCTATCCGGTGCTGGACGTGGCCGCCGCCACCGCCTCCTGGCGCGAGTACGCCGACGGCTTCTACCTGACCGCGGACGGGATGCGCTGGTACTGGAACCACTACCTGGGCGGGGCCGACGGCCTGGCCCCGGACGCCTCACCGCTGCGGGCGGCCTTCGCCGGCGGCCTGCCGCCGGCCCTGGTGATCGGGGCCGAGTGCGACATCCTCCGCGACGAGGGCGAGGCCTATGCGGCCCGGCTGGCCGAGGCCGGGGTGGAGGCCCGGGCCAGCCGCTACCCGGGCGTGATCCACGGCTTTGTCCGCTGGCGGGCCGTGACCGGCGCCGCCGGCGCCGCCCTCCAGGAGGCGGCCGCGGCCCTGCGGTCGGCCCTGGCCCCCTAGCCGGCGGGCCTACCAGGTCGGCTTGTCGGGCGGTCCCTCGTCGGCAGGGTCGGAGGCGGCCTGGTCGGGCTCGGACGGCGGGTGCCAGCGGGCGACCAGGTTGCGGGCGGCGCGGGCCTCGTCGAGCCGGCCGACCGGGGCCGTGACCGGCGCCAGGTGCAGGGGGTGGGCGTCGGCTTCGGCCTGGGCGGCGATCTCCAGCATGGCCTCGGCGAAGCTGTCGAGGGTCTCCAGGCTCTCGGTCTCGGTCGGCTCGACCATCAGGGCCTCCTCGACG
>Ga0307296_10000633_pt1 | contig 16967 bp, 18 predicted proteins | sample ER_DNA_153_FD_194467 | JGI IMG/M metagenome (GOLD analysis project Ga0307296, IMG submission 194467) | Bulk soil microbial communities from the East River watershed near Crested Butte, Colorado, United States - ER_DNA_153 | ecosystem: Environmental > Terrestrial > Soil > Floodplain | place... | reverse complement strand
GGGTGGACGGTGACGTCGGCGGGGACCTCGACGACCAGGCTGCCCGGCCGCCAGTCGGGCAGCCGGGCGACCTCACCGGCCGGGGACACCAGCGCGGCCAGCCCCGGGAAGTCCTCGTCCTCGGTCGACCCGGCCTGGGTGGCCATGGCCACCGGCACGGCCAGCCGGCGGGCGTGGCGGGCGGCGTCCCCGAGCCCCGACGACAGCCACCAGGCGTGGCCCTCGCGCCAGCCCCGCTCGTCGGTGCGGCGCCCGTCCAGGCCGGGGGCCGAGCAGAAGAACAGCACCGCCGCCCCGCCGGCCACCGCCTCGGTCCAGGGGAAGTCGACCTCGGCCTCGGCGCAGAGGGTCACGCCGAAGCGGGCCGCCCCGAGCTCGAACACCCCGGCCCCGTCCCCGGTCCGGTAGCCCTCCTCGCCCTTGCCCAGGTGGCGCTTGCGGTACACGCCGCCGAGCCGGCCGCCGTGGCCGTATACCTGGGTGATGTGGAAGGCCGAGCCGGCGCGCTCGGCGATGCCGAACACCGCGGCCACGCCGCTGCGGAAGGTCCCCTCCAGCAGCGCCCGCACCGGCCCGGCGTCGACGGCCAGGGCCCGCTCGGGATGGCGGCGGGGGTCGACCGACCCGGTCAGGGAGAGCTCCGGGAACACGGCCACGTCGCAGCCCTGGGCCCGGGCCTGCTCGAGCACGGCCAGGTGTCGGGCCAGGTTGCCGTCGAGGTCGCCCTTGTGGGCGTTGAGGGCGGCAAGCAGGATCCGCATGCCGGGGCCGTCGCGACGCTCAGCCGGGCGGGTCTGGTTGGGGGATGGTGCGTAGGACCCTGGCCGGGGAGCCGGCCACGATCGTGTAGGGCGCGACGTCGTCCAGGACCAGCGAGCCGCCGCCGACCACGGCGTGGGCGCCGATCCGGCACGGCCCCAGGACCAAGGCGTTGCTGGCCACCCAGACGCCCTCCTCGATGACGATGTCCCGGCCGGTGCGAGGGATGGCGAACATCCGCTCCCGCCCGAACTTGGTGATGTCGTGGGTGCCGGTGAGGACCGACACGTTGTGGCCGAAGAAGGCGTTCTCCCCCACCGTGATGTCGCCCGAGCCCACGTTGAACAGGGCGTTGTTGACCACGGCCGAGGGGTGGATGTGCAGGCGGGCCCGGTTCCCGTGGACCAGGTACTTGTACATCTCCACATGGGCCTCGGGACCGGCCTGCCTGGGGTCCTGCTCGGCCAGCACCTGGCGCAGTGGCTCCCGCAGCCAGCGGACGAGCAGCCGCGCCATCATGCGGTCAAGTGTCGACATCCGCACCTCCTGTCCCTCGCCACCCCGGCCGGCTCGCCCGAGCCGGCCCAGCATCGCATCCCAGGTCACCGACCCGGAAGTCGAGCCGCCGCCCGGGAAGGCCGGGGCCGTAACGGTCCCGTACCGTTGCCCGCGGTATCGTCGGCCCCGTCGTGCCGTGTGGCGACCCGAGCCCGAGATGGTGGCCGATGCACCTGGGGAGCCGGACCCTGCTCGCCTGGCTGGTGTTCCTGGCCACCTTGGCGTGCCTGGTCGGCGGACTGGTGGTCACGCTGTTGGTGACCCGGCCGCTGACCACCGACGCGGTGGTGGACGGCGCCTTCGAGGGCGCCATCTGGCTGCTGTTCGCCACCGTCGGGCTGGCCCTGACGCTGCGGCGGCCGGCCAACCCGATCGGCTGGCTGTACGCCGCCGCCGGGCTGGTCTGGACCCTCTACATCCCCTGGGATCCCTGGGTCGACCAGCTGCTGGGCAGCGGCCGCCCGCTGCCGCCGGCCGCCCGGCTGGCCGCCCTGGCCGGGGACTCGCTGTGGGCGGTCGGCATCACCCTGGCCATCACCCTGCCGCTGCTGCTACTGCCGAACGGCCGGCTGCGTTCGCCCCGCTGGCGGCTGGTCGCGGTCACCGCCATCGCCGGCACCGCCATCACGGTGGTCGGCTGGTCCCTGGCCCCGGACCCGATGACCCAGACGCTGCAGCCCGTGGCCAAGCCGTTCCCGCTGCACGGGACGGCGGGCGCGGTCGCCGACACCATCCACTGGATCGGCTGGGGGATGCTGTTCGCCTGCATCCCGGCCGCGGCGGTCTGCGTGGTCCTGCGCTTCCGGACCTCGCGCGGGACCGAGCGCCAGCAGCTGCGCTGGGTCGCGGCCGGGGCCGTCGCCGCCGCCGCCGCGCCGCTGCTGCTCCTGCCCCTCGGGTTCACCGGGCTGGTGCCCGACGACGTCTTCGCCATCCCGCTGCTGCTGTCGGTCCCGCTGGCGATCGCGGTGGCGGTGCTGCGCTACCGGCTGTGGGACCTGGACCGCCTGGTCAGCCGGACGGTCACCTACGCCGCCGTCACCGCCCTGCTGGTCGTCCCCTACCTGCTCATCCTGCCCGCCGCCACCCGCCTGGCCGGCGGCTCGGGCAGCCTGGCCGTGGCCGCCGCCACCCTGGCCGCCGCCGCCCTGTTCCAACCGGTGCGCCGCCGGGTCCAGGGCCTGGTCGACCGGCGCTTCAACCGCCGCCGCTACGACGCCGCCCGCACCGTGGACGGCTTCGCCCTGCGCCTGCGCGACCAGGTCGACCTGGACGTGCTCCATGGCGAGCTGCTGGCCGTGGTCGACCAGACCATGCAACCCACCCAGGCCTCCCTGTGGCTGCGGCCCCCGGCCGCCGGCCCGGGGCTGCCCCGCTAGGTCCGTCACGGGACCGCGCCATGGAGACGATCGAGGTCGACGGGCTCGGCATCGCCTACGAGCGCGCCGGCCACGGGCCGCCGCTGGTCCTGCTCCACGGCTATGTGGGCGACGGCCCGACGACCTGGCGTCGCCAGCTGGACGGGCTCTGCGACGAGTTCACGGTGGTCGCCTGGGACGCCCCGGGGGCCGGCCGGTCGGCGGACCCGCCGGAGCCGTTCGGCATGGCCGGCTACGCCGACTGCCTGGCCGGCTTCATCGAGCGGCTCGGTCTGGGGCGGCCGCACGTGGCCGGGCTGTCGTTCGGCGGCGCCCTCGCCCTCGCCCTCCACCGCCGGCACCCCGCCGTCCCCAGGACGCTGGTCCTGGCGTCCGCCTACGCCGGATGGGCCGGGTCCCTGCCCGCCGAGGTCACCGAGCAGCGCCTGCGCCAGGCGATGGTCCTGGCCGACCTGGCACCGGCCGAGTTCGTGGGCACGCTCCTGCCGACGATGTTCTCGGAGGCCACGCCGCCCGAGTCGGTCGACGCCTTCGGCGCCAGCATGCTCGGGTTCCACCCGGCCGGCTTCCGGGCCATGGCCCGCGCCTCGGCCGAGAACCTGCGCGACGCCCTGCCCTGGGTCGACGTCCCGACCCTGCTGGTCTACGGCGACCAGGACGTGCGCGCCCCCCTGGCCGTGGCCGAGGACCTCCACACGGCGATCCCCGGCTCGACCCTGGTGTTCCTCCCCCGCGCCGGCCACGTCTGCAACATCGAGGCCCCGGAGGCGTTCAACCAGGCGGTCCGGAGCTTCCTCCGGTCGTCCGGCGGCCGGCGGCCAGCACGCTGACGGTGTTGGCGGCCACGATGGCCGCGATGGCCAGCCATTCCGGCCAGCCGAGGGACTGGTCGAGGACGACCAGGCCGACCAGGGCGGCCAGCACGGGGTTGACGCTCATGAAGACCCCGAACAGGCGGGCCGGCACCCGGCGCAGGGCGAGCATGTCGGCGAGGAACGGGACCGCCGAGGAGAGGACGCCGGCGGCGGCGGCCTCGCGGAGGGCGGTCGCGGTCGGGGGGTGATGGACGAAGGTGGCGATGCCGATCGGGACGTAGGCCAGCGCCGACAGCCCGGCGGCGGCCGCCGAGCCCTCGGCGCCGGGCAGGCGGCGGCCGATCACCCGGTTGAGCAGGATGTAGCAGGCCCAGCAGACGGCGGCCAGCAGGGCCAGGGCGATGCCCAGGTAGTCGGTGGTCGGCTGGGGGCGGGCCAGGACGACGACCGCCGCGCCGGCGAAGGCGGCGCAGGCGAGGTCCAGCGCCCGGCGCGAGGCGGCCAGGGCCACGGTCAGGGGTCCGAGGAACTCCAGCGTCACCGCCAGGCCGAGCCCGATGCGGTCGATCGAGGTGTAGAGCGACAGGTTCATGGTGGCGAAGACCAGGGCCAGCGACAGCACCGGCCACCACTGCCGCCAGGTGAACCGCCGCACCTGGGGGCGGCCGATGGCCAGCAGCACGACCCCGGCCACCCACTGCCGCACGGCCACCACCCCGGCCGGCCCGATCACGGGGAAGGCCAGCGCCCCGGTGGCCGCGCCGACCTGGTTGGACAGGCCGCTGCCGAGCATCAGGGCCACCCCGGCCAGGCGCCCCGAGCGCCCGCCGGCGGGCGCGGGCGCGGCCGCGGGCCGTCGCTGCGGGAGGGAGATCGCCATGGCGGCGAGTATGCGGCCGGCCCATGCATGCGCAAAATGCATGCACGCGGTTACCTATACGCTGGAGTCATGGATCTGGAGCTTCGGCATCTCCGCTGCCTGGTCGCGATCGTCGACACCGGCAGCTTCACCGATGCCGCCATCGAGCTCGGCCTCTCCCAGGCGGCCGTGTCGCGCACGCTGCTCTCGCTGGAGGCGGTCCTGGGGGTGCGGCTGCTGCACCGCACCAGCAGGACCTGCGCCCCGACCACGGCCGGGGTGCAGGTCCTGGCCCGGGCCAGGCAGCTGCTGGCCTCCGCCGACGACCTGGTGCGCGAGGCCACCACCGGCCACACCCGGCTGCGTATCGGCCACGCCTGGTCGGCCATGGGCCGCCACACCCCGGAGTTCCAGCGCCGCTGGGCCGCCCTGTACCCGGACATCGAGCTGCAGCTGATCCGCACCAACTCCAGCACCGGCGGGCTGGCCGAAGGCCTCTGCGACCTGGCCGTGGTCCGCACCCCGCCCGACGAGCGCCGCTTCGCCAGCGCCGTGGTCGGCCACGAGCGCCGCTACTGCGCCCTGGCCGCAGACGACCCGTGGGCCAGGCGCCGCTCCATCAGGCTGGACGAGGTCCGCGACCGCACCGTGGTCATCGACCGCCGCACCGGGACCACCACCACCGACCTCTGGCCGTCCGGCACCGGCCCCACCCTGGAGGACACACTGGACATCGACGACTGGCTGGCCGTGATCGCCACCGGCCGCGCCGTCGGCATCACCCCCGAGAGCACCATGACCCAGTACCGCCGCGAAGGCATCGTCTTCCGGCCCCTGCGCGACGCCGCCCCCGTCACCGTCCGCTTCATCTGGCGCCGCCACGACCCCCACCCGGCCACCCACGCCGCCGTCGCCCTCCTGACGGACCTGTACCGGCCGAGGACTCGATGACTAGGCCGTCCGGGTGATTTCGCTTGTCGCGGATCGGCGCTAGTGTGCCGGGGTCACTGCGGGTCACGGCAAAGGAGCGTGCGATGGCCTCTCTACTCAACCCGTATGTCAGCTTCGACGGCAACGCCCGCCAGGCCATGGAGTTCTACAAGGGGGTCTTCGGCGGCAACCTGAACATGAACACCTTCGGTGAGTACGGTCAGGCGGACTCGCCCGACGCCGACAAGGTCATGCACAGCCAGCTCGAGACCGACGGCGGCTTCACGCTCATGGCCTCCGACACCCCGACCGGGATGCAGCGCAACCTTGGCGACACCATCACCATCAGCCTGAGCGGGGACGACGCCGACGCCCTGCGCGGCTACTGGGAGAAGCTGTCGGACGGCGGCACCGTGACCATGCCCCTGGAGAAGCAGATGTGGGGCGACGAGTTCGGCATGTGCATGGACCGGTTCGGCGTCCCCTGGATGGTCAACATCACCCAGGCCCAGTCCTGACGCCGGTCACCCTGGTCGTCGAGCTCGGCGAGCGGGAGGGGACGCCATACGTGCTCCTCCCGGCGGCCGCCGCGGACTGACCGAGGCACCCGCCGTCGGCATGGCCGGGCTCGGCGCGATCAGTCGGCCGGCGGCCCCTCCTCGCGGCTGGACTGCGAGGACCGACCGGAGCCGCCCGCTGGCGCGAGCACGCCGACCAGCCCGCCGGCGATGGTGGCGAGGATCGTGGTGAACGAATCCGGCACCGGGACCCCGTTGTAGATGAACGTCGTCCAGGCGATCCCACCGATAACGAAGTACAGGCCAAGGGCTGCCACGATGGCGACGTACAGCCAATCGGGAAGGCCGCTTGGGCGCCGCTGGAGCTGCATCTGCATCACCCTTGTCGGTCCCGGGGCTCCTGTCCTCCTCATTGTGCTTCGAGTGTCGAGCTTGTGTTAGTTCGACAGCTGTGTCGGCAACGGCGGTCCGAGGAGGTGCTTCGCTTGTCATGCTGTCTCGTACAAGGGACAATGCGTGCTCCGGTTGGGATCTGGGGGCTATTGGATGACGCTACCCAATCGCGGGCGAGTACCCGGCCTGTTCGACGAACAGGTCGTGTATGCGGCGCTGGACGCCATCGACCAGGCGCTGGAGCAGGCCCTGACCGCCCGCACCGAGCGCGAGCAGCGCTGGCAGCTGAACCAGTTGCACGGCCTGCTGCTGACCCTCCCCGCCAGCGGCCTCAGCCTCGACGACAGCCTGCGGCAGCTGATCAGGCTGCTGCGGACCCCGGTGGTCGATCGCTAACCCGGTGACTGCCTTGGTTCAGGGCAGCGGCGGCGTGGTACTCAGCTTGCTTCGGTGGGTCGGTGACCTCTGCGGGCACCGCTGCGGGCACCGCCAACCACCGGTCCGGGCCTACGACCCGGGGGTGCTCCCCCGACCCGGGGGTGCTCCCCCGACCCGGGGTCGTAGCGCGTTCAGGCCCTGCTTGCCACGGATGCCCCTGGTCCGACGCCTACTCAACGGTACCGATCGCCAGGGCGACCGCGACCATGACGAGACCGAAGCCGCCGAAGATCGCCCACAGTCCCATGGACTCCCACCTGTCGCCCAGCTTCTTGGCCCTGACCAGAGCGGTCACGACGAACCCGGCAAGCACGCCGGCCAGACCCAGGAGGATCAGGAACTCGATCACCCGCCGGTCTCCTTCCTGGCTGTGGCGACGCCCATGGTGGCCCCCTTGTTGTGCCCTGGGGTGGTCCCGATACGCAAAGGAGCAGGTCACAGACCTGCTCCTGGTGGTGGAGGTGGGGAGACTCGAACGCCACGTGCCTACCTCCCCCGCCCGAGCTCAGCAGGCTGTAGGAGGAGCGACCGGTTGCGCACCGGCTGCGACCCCCAGCATGGATCGAGGCTTGGTCGGGTTCGTGAACTGGAGCAGCCGGCGCCGAAAACGCAAAGTGCTGTGTGCGGATCTAAGCCGTAACGACGCCGGAACGGTCATCGGCCATCATCCACCAAGGAAATCTAACGGCCGATCGGGGCTTCCGATGCTGACTCGTCTCACGCGAGCCGCGCCGCCAGTGGTGGCGCTGTCGGTGATCGCGCTGCTCCCGACCCTGGTGCTCTTGGGCCGGCTCGGGTTGTTGACCGATCCTATGGTCTGGGCTTTCTTGGTGCTGGTTCTCGGCTTCCTCGCCGTTGGGCTGGTGACCACGGTCCGCCGAGTGGGCAATCCCATCGGATGGTTGCTGTTGTGGCAGGGGGTCGTTGCCGGCATCAGCCTCTTCGCCGCCGCCTACGGGATGTACGACCTCCAGGTGGCAGCCGAGCCCTTGCCCGGAGGATCGCTGCTGTTGTGGACGAGCACCTGGATCTGGCTGGCAGCCCTGGCTGTCAGCCCGGTCATCCACGTGCTGTTTCCTGATGGCCGGCTGCTCTCCCGACGCTGGGCCGGGGTCATCTGGCTGGCCTTGGCGTCGATGGTGCTGGCCATGGCCGCCATCGCGGTGGCGGCCTGGTCACTGCCAGGCCCGGTCCTGCTGGAGGGACCGTCTTGGGGACCGGAGCTGGATCCGCCGCCGCCCCTTGCCCTCGTAGGGCTGGCCTTGTTCGGGGTGGCCGAGGCCGCCTCATTGACCGCCATGGCGATCCGTCTGCGCCGAGCCAAGGGAGACGAGCGCGAGCAGATCAAGTGGTTCCTGTACGCCGGCAGCTTCGTCATCTTGGGCATCACCGTGGAAGTCGTCCTCGGTGTCCCGATCACCATCGCGTCATGGCTCGGCGGAATGGTGGTTCCCTTTGCGATCGCGGTCGCGCTCTTCAAGTACCGCCTCTACGACATCGACCGGCTGATCAACCGCACCCTGGTCTACGGGCTCCTCACCGCCCTCCTGGGATCAATCTACGCCGCTGCCGTGCTGGTCCTCGGGCACGTGTTCGGCGGAGTCGCCAACAATCCCCCGAGCTGGGCGGTAGCCGGCGCCACCCTGGCGGCGGCCACCCTGTTCCAACCGGCCCGACGCCGCATTCAACAGGCGGTGGATCGCCGCTTCAACCGCCGCCGCTACGACGCTGCCAAGACGATCGAGGCCTTCAGCACCCGCCTGCGCGACCAGATCGACCTCAACACCCTCTCAACCGAGCTCCTCGCGATCGTTCACCAGACCACGGAGCCGACCCGAGCCTCGCTCTGGCTTCGACCCTCCGCACCCGGTCCATCAGACACACCCCACAGTGAGGCACGGCCAGCTACCTGGGCCTACTGAGCTCGCCGTGACCCTTGCATGCCATCTACGGACTGCGGCCCCATCACGGCCGATTACGAGCAATAGTCAAGACCTGTGGGTCGGCGTGTCATGCGACTTGCTGATCGCCTCCTGATTCGTCGGGTCGTTCGACGCTGATCAGACGGCCACCGGCGGGGACATGGACTCGCCGTTGAGGCGATGAACCTTCTTGGACGCTGTACAGCAGTCTTGATCAGGAGCTGCTGGCCCGGGCGAGCAGATGTGCGCGCTCGGCCTCGTTCGAGGTGAGCTCGGCGGCACGCTCGAACTCAGCTCGTGCCTCCATGGAGCGGCCGAGCTTGGCCAGCAGGTCGCCGCGCACGCTCGGCAGCAGGTGGTAGTTGCGCAGCGCAGCAACGTCGAGCAATCCGTCGGTCACAGCGAGCCCGGCGGCCGGCCCGTCGGCCATGGACACGGCAACCGCGCGGTTCAGTTCGACGATCGGCGAGCGGGTCAACGCGACGAGGTCGCCGTACAGGGAGGCGATGCGCACCCAGTCGGTGTCCTCAGCACGCGGTGCTCTGGCGTGGCAGGCCGCGATCTTCGCCTGGATCGCATAGGAGCCGGTGCCACCGATTTCCTCGGCCCGATCCAGCGTGGCGAGACCGTGCGTGATCAGCAACCGGTCCCAGCGAGCACGGTCCTGCTTGTCGAGCGTGACGATCTCGCCGTCGGACCCGGTGCGGGCGCGAAGGCGCGACGCCTGGATCTCCATCAACGCCACCAGGGCATGCGTCTCGGACTCGCCGGCTGCCAACGCGGCGAGCATGCGGCCGAGGCGCATCGCCTCCTGGCACAGCTCGGCTCGTGCCCACTGCTCGCCAGCGGTGGCGGTGTAGCCCTCGTTGAAGACCAGGTAGACGGCCTCGAGCACGGAGCTCAGCCGGTCGGCGAGTTCCTCCCCGACCGGAACCTCGAAGGGCACGTTGGCCTCGGTGAGCGCCTGCTTCGCCCGGGTGATCCGTGCTGCCATCGTGGTCGTCTTCACCAGGAACGCGCGGGCGATCTCCTCGGTCGACAGCCCGGCGACCATCTTCAGGGTGAGGGCCACGCGGGCTTCGACCGACAGCAGCGGGTGGCACGCGGTGAACATCAGCCGCAGCACGTCGTCTTCGACGTGGGGGTCGAACTCGATCTCGTCCATCGGAGTCTCGTGATCACTGAGCTCGCGACCGAGCAGTTCGACCTTGCGCTGCAGTGTCGCGGCGCGACGAATCGTGTCGACGCCGCGACGGCGCGCCACGGCCATGAGCCAGGCCCCCGGGTTGTCCGGGACACCTGACTCGGGCCACTGTTCGAGCGCTGCGACGAGTGCGTCCTGCGCAAGGTCTTCGGCCAGCCCGACATCGCCGACGATACGGGCCAGGCCGGCGATCAGCCTGGCGGATTCGATCCGCCAGACCCCGTCGATCGCCTGCTGGGTCGCCGAGGTCACTACGACCTGGCGGTGGGCTCTGCGCGCCGGCGCTCCTCGGCCGCCGCGATCTCGGCGGCGAACGACTCGTCGAAGTCCTCAGCGTCGAGGACCTTTCGCAGTTCGACCTCGGTGTCGCGCAACGGCGAGCGCTTGACCCACTCGACGGCCTCGTCCATCGAGGCGACCTCCCAGATCGAGAAGCCGGCGACCAGTTCCTTCGTCTCGGCGAACGGGCCGTCAATCACCGTGGTGTTGCCGTCGGCGTCGAAGGCGACCCGCTTGCCCTTGCTGGTCGGCTGGAGCCCGTCGGCGGCCAGCACCACGCCCGCCTCGACGAGCTGCTCGTTGAACAGGTCCATCGCCGCGAACTCCTCGGCAGAACCGAACTCGCCGGCCTCGGACCGCTCCGTCGCCTTGCCCAGAACCATGACCTTCATCGCTGTGCTCCTTCGCGTCTGCCCGGGATCGGCCCCATTGACCGATTCAACCCTGGCTCACCCATGCGTCGAACGGGAAGGGATGGATTCGACATGACGCCGAAGCTTTCTCGTCATCAACACTCGTCTGGAGCACCTTCACGAGCACCTGAGCAATAGTCAAGACCGGCGGATTGGCGTGTCATGCGACTTGCTGATCGCCTCCTGATTCGTCGGGACGTTCGACCACGAGGCCCTTCTCGAACCGGGCTCCGGCCCGGACGAGAGCGACGAAGTGGGGTGCGTTGACGGCACGCCACCGTTGCTGGGCGGACTCGATGAGCTTGAACGCCATCGCCACGCCGGCCGCCCGCGATCCGGGCCCTTGGTGACCCGCTGCCGCAACCGGACGGTGGCGAAGGTCGACTCGACCGGGTTCGTGGCAGGCAGGTGGACCCAGTGCCCGGCGGGGTAGTTGTAGAACTCCAGCAGCACGTCGAGGTCGTCGGTGATCTTCGCGACCGCCTTGGGCCACTTGGTGCCGTACTCGGCCACGAAGGAGCGGGCAGCGGCTTCGGCGTGCTCGCGGTCTTCGGCGTTCCAGATCTCGGCCAGCGCGGCCCTCGCGCCGGGCTGTGCGGACTTGAGGAGCGCGTTGAGGACGTTGGCGAGCACTGGCGTAGCCATGCCGCGGCGCTTGCAGTCCCGGAGCAGGTCGGCCCACGACTCCGAAGACTCGCGGTGCCCATCGGTGAGCGCGACCAGCTCTTTGGTGCCGTCGGCACGCACGCCGATCATCACCAGCAGGCAGACCTTGTCCTGCTCCAGGCGGACCTGGAGGTGGATCCCGTCGACCCACAGGTACACGTAGTCGGTGTCGGCCAGGGACCGCTTGTTGAACGCGGTCGCCTCGTCTTGCCAGTCCTTGGTCAACCTGGTGATCGTCGCGGCCGAGAGTCCGTGGCTGGTCCCGAGGAACTGGGTCAACGCCGGGGCGAAGTCCGAGGACGACAGGCCGTGCAGGTACAGCAGCGGCAGCACCTCCGCGACCCGCGGGGACTTCCTAGCCCACGCGGGCAGAATCGCCGAGCCGAACCGCTTCCGCTCGCCTGTTGCCTCATCGACACGCTTGTCGTTGACCCGCGGTGCCCGCACCGGGATCGCGCCCGCCGCCGTCGTCACCTCCCGCTCGGCATGGAAGCCATTACGGACCACCAGCCGTCGACCGTGCTCGTCGAGCTCGTCCTTGAGCTGCTCGACGTAGGCGGCGACCTCGGCCTGCAGCGCCGCGGCCAACATCTGCCGAGCACCGTCGCGCACGATCTCATCAAGAAGCGACCCACCGGCCGGTTCGTTGGACGCCTCGACGTCGTGGACTACCTTGAGCATGAGCGCACCTTCCCGAACCAGCGCGCCCACGCCGGTCCTGATCAGATTCCAGTTGCTACGAGATCCTCCTCGGGAGGTGCGCTCCTTCGCGTTCACCCGCCGACGACCATCCACAGGTTCTGATCATTGCTCGCCGATTACGGGTGTCACGCGGCCCCAGGACGGCCCCACCGCAGCTGGACTGTCCGGTAGGCCTTCCTCCTGTGTGACGGTTCCCGGCCCTCATCACGGTGTAGGTACTAACGAGGCGGTGGCGGCCAGCGGTCGAGGGCGACGTCCAGAGGGAGCAGACTAGGCGGCGTTGCCACGGGTCTCACGGTTCGTCTGAGTCGCCGTGCGCGTCTGGAGGGGGGTGGTTGCCTTGGCCTGGTGAGCCAACGCCATCCGACCTCACCTGGGGGAGATGCCATGCGTCGTTCCTGGAGACCACTTGTCGTGGCCACCACTGCCGTTCTGCTCCTGACGATGGTGGCCGCAGGATCTGGCCTCGCCCACAGCCGCAACACCATCACCGCGATCAACGAATTGTCCTTTGAGCCGAACAAAGCCCTGAACGTCGGGTTCCGGTTCAAGCCGGGCACCCTCCGCATCGGCCACGGGGAGAAACTCACCTTCCAAGAGGGGCCAGCCACGCCAGAGGCCGCAGGACAGGAAGCCCATACGCTCTCGATCGTGGCCCGAAGCGACGTGCCGCGGACGATCGAAGAGGTCCTCACCTGCGAGGCCTGCGGCCCGATCCTGACCGCGCACGATCCCGACAACAACGGCGAGCCGCCCTTTAACCCCGTGGTCAACGTGGGCAAGCCCGGACTGAATCAGCCGGGTGACTCCATCCTGATCACCCCCGAGGACCCGGTCATCAAAGCACGGGTTACCGCCCAAGCCGGCACCACGCTGCGGTTCATCTGCGCGATCCACCCCTGGATGCAGGGCAAGCTGATCGTCGAGTAGCCAGTCGATCGCTCGGGAGACCGTGGACTCCCCACGGTCTCCCGAGCCCTCGCGAGGGTTTGGGCCCAAGCGCGCAGCCCCACCACGGAGCGGAACCGCAGCCGGGGAACGTCTCTGCCTGGTGGGCGTGACAGGATCGAACCTGTGGCCGCTGTCGTGACGCTCTTGTAGATGGTCAAGTGGCGTCGGCCAGGGCCGTGGGTACCTGGAGGGCGGCGAAGACCTCGCGGGCCACATCGCGCTTTGGACAGCGGATGATCTCTCGCTTCGACAAGCCCTCTTCAAGCCGGCAGCCGTCCGGGCGGGGCTCCCCCACGGGCTCCGGTTTCCATGATCTCCGGCATACCTGCGCAAGCCTGCTCATCGCCCAAGGCGCCAGCGTCAAGGCGGTCCAGGCCCAGCTCGGCCATGCCTCGGCGACGGTGACGCTGGACCGGCTACGGGCATCTGTTCCCTGACGAGCTCCAGCGGCTCGCCGAGCGGCTGCAGGAGGCCTACCCGAGGCCGTCACGGACCCAGCGCGGACCGAGGGGTCCGAGACCGACGCTTCGACAAAGCAAAGGAGCAGGTCCGTGACCTGCTCCTGGTGGTGGAGGTGGGGAGAATCGAACTCTGGCCCGCCTTCCTGGATGTCGCCTGCTTGTGGCCGTGTCGGGCTGCTGACCTGCGCTTCCTTCAAACCAGTGGTTACCGCTGGTGCCCGTTGCACTCCTCTATCCGCCGGCTCCGCGTGTACCCACCGTGTACCGACGGGCTCCGGTCCCATCTGGTCGCGGACGCCTCCGTCGCTCCGGTCCTCCGCGACCCAGGGCCTCGGCAAAGTCGCGCTTTGTCGCAAATGTCACTTGCCGCTCAGGAACTATCTGCGCGGTTCGACATCGCTCATAGACGCTCGGTCGTGCCCATGAGCGTCATCGGAGCGCCTGTGAGAGCATGACGGTTACGGGTGCCGATACTGAGACTGTGCGATACTCGGGTCGGGTGGCGGGGTTATGGTGCAGGGACGGCTAGGGATCCACGTGGTCCTAGGAGACCGGCAGGGGGGCGGCAGTGACCGAGCATCCGAACGTTGAGCTGACCCGGCGAGGCTACGAGGCGTTCGCCAAGGGCGACATGGCCACGCTCTCGGAGCTGCTCGCCGACGATGTGACCTGGCACGTGGACGGTGCCGGACCGCTCAACGGCACCTACCACGGCCGGGACGAGGTCTTCAGTTTCTTCGGCAGGCTGGCCGAGGAGACAGCGGGCACGTTCCGGCTGGATGTTCACGACGTGCTCGCCAACGACGAGCACGCCGTGGTGCTATGTACGCTGTCGGCCTCCCGCGGGGGTAAGTCGATCGAGGTTCCGGTGGCCAACGTCAGCCATCTCCGCGATGGCAAGCTCACCGAGTTCTGGGGCGCCACAACCGACGCGCAGGCGAGCATCGACTTCTGGAGCTGAGAGGGCTGCCGGGCGTTCGGCGGCAGAGATCCCAATCCTGTCTACTCGGACGCAACGTTCATATCGTGACTTTGCCGAGGCCCTGTCCGCGACTAGGGACCGGATGGGCGGCCGGGCACGGCAAGGCCGATTCCTACTTCCTCTGGGTGTTCTCACTGTGCATCAGGGCGAAAATGAGTCTTGGGCTCCCGCTAAATTGCTGAGTCGGTACGGTGCGCGCTGGCCCCACCGGAGGAACGATCGATGACGAATGCGGCGAGCCCGGCCCCAACTAGTGTCCCAACGAGGGTACCGATAAGGGGCTGATCAATGGCAAAGCCGACACTGAATCCTGCAGCGACGCAACCAGTTATCAGAGCGGCGGCCTCTATCCTGGGCCCGCGCCATGTGTCGAACCCTGATGTATGAACTTCGGAGTCAGGCGAATGCTCCGCCCACCTGCTGGCAGCAAGAAACCCGATCAGCAGTGCCGGTTTGAGAAGGTTGCCGACGTTCTGGAGGGTATTACCTGGGGCCAAATTACCGGTCTCGATGATATCCCTGGCATGGACAATGGTGGCCCCTACCCCCAAGACCGTCACGGCAATGACGGTGGCCTCACGGAAGCCATCGCGGCGGCCCATGGCGACAATACCAAGGATACCGACTGCCAGATTGGCAAAGCCGACCTCAAGCTGGAAGGGATTCCCGGTCGGCCAGCCGATGGATTCGGCCACCGAGTCCGAGATGAAGACGTGACCGAAAAAGCCACCAATTCCACTTCCGGCCACACCAACACCAAAGAGATACAGCAAGAAAATTTCGAGCTTCCGTTCGTGGCTTCGACTGCTCTTGTCTAGGCCAAGATGGCCGACAGCTATGATGAGAGGCAAGATGGAATAGACGAAAACACGGAGTGCAACGGTGCCCATGCAGCCTCTCCTCGATAGTGTCTATTCAGGTCCCAGCCGATCCAAGGCCAGTGGCGGGCAGCGTAGCTCTCCGGTGACAAAGCGCCCGACGGGCTGGTCCAGGCGCACGATGACGCTCTGGCCGTAGAAGCCGGCGACCGTGCCGGTGTGACCGTGCAGGTACAGCGGCCGGGCGCGGTGGTTGATGCGCACCCGGTCGCCGACCCGCAGGCTGGCGCGGGTGATGAGCGAGTGGGCGGCGGCCAGTAGCTGCTCGCGTTCGGCGATGGCGGCGGCCAGTACGGGCAGCTCGGCGTCCAGCTCGCCCGCTTGGATGCGCTCGACCAGTGCCTGGATGGCGGCGGCAGCGGTGTCCGCCCCGCCGGGCGGGGGCGTGGTGGGTGGCGGCACCGCGGCGAGGGGACGCCGGGGCCGGCGGGTGCGGCTGCTCATGATGGTCAGCATGCCCCATCCGGGGCTGGCGTGTTATGGATCGGCGGCGGCCGGCAGCCAGGGGGTCGCCTTCGAACACCCGGCGCAGCGCAGGAAGCACCCCGACCTGCTGTTTGCGGGCGGTCGAAATGTAGCTGCGGAGGCGGCAGAAGCGCTGCGCGCCAGCCAGGGTGCGCCAGCTCCCGCTGATCTTCTGCTGCGTCCAGCCCCTCGGCGCACTCGCCAAGGATCGCGGCCACGGTGCCGCTGGCCACCTCGGGCGCCGACCAGGTCGGCCAGCGCCTGGGCGGTGCGCTGGACCGGCAGGTGCTGCTGGCCGTGCAGATAGCAGGCCGCGGCGCGGACCCCAGGACCGTAGCAGGCCGGGGCGCGCATCCCTCGGGGAACGCTGCGGCCGTCACCGCCCCGCAGCCACAGCGGCGCCGCTCGGCCCGATGCTCGGTGACCAGCAGGCCACGCTGTGGCAGGTCGTGGACCTGCCGAACCTCGGCGCCCACCATCGGGGCGTCGGCCAACTCGCCGCCGCACCGCCCGCAGCGCCCGGGGGCGTGCACCACGACCACGTCCGGATGTTCGACCTGGGCCAGGTGTGCACCGGGAGCGCCGGCCTGACCGCCGGGCTTACGCCGAGCTGCGGCTCGGCGGGCCGCCCGGCTGGGCTTGGGCGGACCCTTGGCCAGCCCGTCAGCCGACGGCGGCTTGGAGGAGTTGGCCCGCAGCCGGGCCTGGAGCTCAACGACGTGCCCGTCGAGCTGGCTGATGCGCGCCTCAAGGGCGGCGATCACCGCGTCCCTGGCGACGATCTCGGCCCGCAAGCCGGGCGACGGTGGCCGCAGCAGCCGGGTCAGGCGCACCCGGCGCAGGATCGTCCGGCACACCGACGCTGACCGTGCTTCTCGCCCTCCTAGGTCCGCCGTGCCCGCCTGTGGCAGGCGGAGACTGGCACCGCTGCAAGCAGCGGGTCAAACAGGCCATTCAGAGCTCCCATCTCCTGGCATCGTGAAGCTCACAACGGCCCGCGGTAGGTCGACGACCAACCAAACAGCGCGCGCAGCCGCTGCGACGGGTTGAACTTGAACACCCAGCTGGCTCGCCCCGCACGGACATAGAAGGAGCCAAAGCCGCGCAGGGACACGCTGTCGCCGCCTTTCAGTGCCGCATAGATCTCCTCCAGGAACCCATCCACGATCTCGGCGACCGTCTCACCGTCCCGGTCCAGCCGCCGCGCCACCCGCTGCACCAGTTCCGGCTTGTCGACTCGCTCAGCCATCCGAGCTCTCGCTCCTTCCGGGGGGGTGTCGCTTGCCCGGCCGCCGCGTCCGCGGCCTGGCGTGGCCTGTCACGCATGCCGATCCTCAACGATTGCTCGCCTCGCGCCCCCGTGAGGCGTCCTTGCATCCGGCGCGGACGCTCAGC
>Ga0307296_10000632_pt1 | contig 16976 bp, 17 predicted proteins | sample ER_DNA_153_FD_194467 | JGI IMG/M metagenome (GOLD analysis project Ga0307296, IMG submission 194467) | Bulk soil microbial communities from the East River watershed near Crested Butte, Colorado, United States - ER_DNA_153 | ecosystem: Environmental > Terrestrial > Soil > Floodplain | place... | reverse complement strand
CGGCGACCGCATCGAGCCCGGGGACGGCGTTGGCTTCAACTACGGCTGCTACGTCAACGGCTACGGCGGCCTTCGGATCGGCGACCGGACGATCGTCGGCCCCTACGCCATGATCCACACGGCCAATCATGAGATGGCCCCGGGACGGCCGATCGTTGAACAGGGCTGGACGAAGCGGCCGGTCGAGATCGGCGCCGACTGCTGGATCGGGATGGGCGTCAGCATCCTCCCAGGCGCGCGCCTCGGGGACGGATGCGTCGTCGGGGGTGGGAGTGTCGTCGCCGGCGAGCTCGAGCCGAACTGCATCGCTGTCGGCAACCCCGCCCGTGCGATTAAGAGCCGTTGATGCGCATCCTCTTCCTGCAGCAGCAGCCCTGCGTGCGCGCGCTCAAGTACGCCGTCGCGCTGCGCTCGGCGTTCCCGAGAATCCAGCTTGGCTTCGCTTACCAGGGCAAGACTTTGAGCGGCTGGTACGGCTCAGGCGATGAGCTCTTCGAGCGCTGGTGGGACCTCGGCTCGGAGCCGATCAGGGGACTCAGGCGAGCCCAGGGAGAGTTTCGCCCCGACCTCATCCACAGCCACAACCTCCCCGACTCATTGACCGCGATTGCGCTCGAGCTCTTCGCCGGCCGGGTGCCGATCGTCCACGACGTGCACGACCTCCAGAGCCTCAGGCGAACGCCCTACGAGCACGGTTTCCCCGAGCCGCTCGACGCGCTCGCCCTCGAGCAACTCGCGATCGAGGAGTGCTCCGCGCTGGTGGCGGTCTCGGATGAGCTCGTGGAGGAGATCCGCAGCCGTTACCACCTCACAGCGCCGGCACTCGTATTTCCGAACTACGCGCTCCGGCGCGACTTGCCGCCAGTGCTGCCGCCCGCAGAGCGCCGGAACGGCCATCCCCCGCGCCTCGTCTACCAGGGGACTCTCTCGACAAACGGCGGCCACTACGACCTGCGCGAGATCTTTCGCGCGATCGTGGGCGGAGGCCTGTCTCTGGACGTCTACCCGTCACGTCATGTGCCCGCGTACTCGGAGCTCGCGGCCGAACTGACCGCCTTGCGCGTGCACGCGACGCTTCCACCGTCCCAGCTTCTTGCTGAGTTGCCGGAGTACGACTTCGGCTGGGCCGGCTTCAACTCGGCACTCAACGGCCCGCACCTCGACACCTGCCTCCCGAACAAGGCCTACGAGTATCTCGGCTGCGGCTTGCCCGTGCTGACGCTGCAGCACCGCGCGCTCGTGCGGCTGCTTGGCGACGGCTGCCTCGGTCTGAGCCTCGCGAGCCTCAAGGACCTCGTCGGGCAGCTGGCGGCCGTCGACGTCGCCGCGCTCCGCCGCCGCATCGCTGCCGCGCGTCCTGAGCTCACCGTCGAGGCGAACATTCACCGCCTCGCCGGGCTGTACGAGGTGGTCGCCAGCTGAGCACAAAGACACCAGCGAATTGATCGAGTCGAAGGCCATGACGCAATGGCACTCCGCACGATTTGGCTCATCGCTTTTGAGGACCTCCGGCTACGGCGCGCACTCACATTCGTGCGGCTCTGAAACGTTGCCACTAGAAGAACCACCAGCTGTAAGTGGTGACCCGGCACTGGAGGCGGAGGGAATCGAACCCGCGCGTCTAGTAGTCAGAACGATTTCAATGTGGCTGTCGTGCAAAGACTCCCAGACGCGCAGATAGAGATCGACTTCCAAGCGGGCCTGCTCGTCGTGAAGCTCATGAGGTAGCCCGACACCTAGCAAGTCGTTCGCCAGTTCCTCGACGTGACACTCGCGCTTTTCGAGGAACGCACGTACAGCGTCTCGCTCTCCGGGGTTACTCAGCCGTAGCGTCACGCGCATTGTCCACCAGTGCCCTGATAGCCCCCTACGACCTCGACACGCGGTCGCGTTCGACGATGGACGCCCTGACTCCGGGATGAACCGCTTGCCAGATCGCCAGATAGACGTTGACGACCCGCCTCGCCTGGGCCGTATCCGGCGACCCAGGGATGGACACGTTAAGACCCTCACCGCGCGGGTGGGCGGCGATGAAGCCGAGCTCCCGCAGGAATTCCTGCAGGTCGCTCACGAGGCGTGGTCTGTCGACGATGACGTACAAGCCGCAGTGGCGCTCCGGAGTTGCCGCAACGAAGTCGCCTTCTCTCACTGTCGTGACGAAGCGGCGCCCGTCAAGGGCAGCCAGCATGACGTCGACGAGCAAGAGCAAGGATCGAGGCGCACCTTTCGCGCAAACGCGCACGTCCTCGGGACTCCTCGCCACCATTACATTTCACGTTCGACGACCTGGCCACCCGCTACGGGCTCCCGGTGAACGGCGACGTCCTCGCCACGCTCAGGCGCGTGGGGGACCACATCGAGGACGTGATCAGAGGAGGCTTCGAGGCCCAACGCGAGATCGTCCGAATTCGTCGCCAAGATCTCGAGCCACCTGGACGACGAGGCGAGCGACGACTTCTGCATCGCGCTAGCCGAGATGCCTCGAACTGCAGCCGGGGGCCTAACCCGCTCGGCGTAGCGGCGTCGTGAACAGGGGGCGGACCCGCGGGCCCCCCTCACTGCGTATAAGCGGGTCGGAGAGGAATAACCGGGGGCGAGCCCGCGTTTGCGTGCGTAGTCAACAAACAGGAGGCGCTGATGTCTCTCGGACTCCTTCTCCTGCGGCTTGCCCTTGGCTCGATCATGGCCGCTCACGGGGCGCAAAAGCTCTTCGGGTGGTGGGGTGGGCCGGGTATGAGCGGAATCGCGGGGATGTGCTCGAGCCTCGCGTATCGCTTCCCGCTCCTCATGGCCTGGAGCCTCGCCCTTGCCGAGTTCGGCGGCGGGCTCTCGATTGCGACCGGGCTCGTCAGCCCGCTCGGATCGTTGCTCGTCACCGTCGTGATGATCAACGCCGTCTACCACGTCCACTGGGCGAAGGGCTTCTTCGTCGGCAACGGTGGCTACGAGTTCAACATGCTCATCGCAGGCGGCGCATTGGCCCTCGCCGGGACCGGCCCGGGCCGCTACGCCCTCGATCACGCCATCGGCTGGGACGACAACATCTCGGGCGCCTGGTGGTTGTTGGGCGTCGCCGGCGCCGCGATCGTGGTGGCATTCCTGACCCTTACGGTGGGCCGACGGCGGCCCATGGTGAGTGGGGCACCCGCCTAGGTGCGCTCATCGCTTTCGATGACGACGCCGGCGATCGCACCGGCCGGCGGCACGTACCAGGTCGACCGATCGGCGCCGTAGGCCCGCTCCATAGCGGCGAGCCATTCGTCGCGGGACAGGAGCCGGCCACGCTCGAGCTCGTAGCCGATCGACTCCCTTGCCCAACGGAGCGCCGACGGTGTAACGACGGGCCGGGGGCGACTGCGGCACGCCCGTATCGTAGGGACTAGGACCGCTGACCACGGCCGCCGCTCAGCGCCCGGGCGGCGGAACCGAGGCCAGAGCCGCCGAGGGCTGTGCTGCGCGACAGTCGCGCGACAGTTAACTGTCGCGCGGGGCGGATTCCAGCGGACTAGAGCGGATGACTGGACACCGAGCGAAGAGGGCGCGATCCGGCTAGTGATGGGCGTTTCCGCATGGATAGCGGGATGCGCCTGGCAGGATTCGAACCTGCGACCCGCGGATTAGAAGTCCGCCGCTCTGTCCACTGAGCTACAGGCGCGCGGCTCAAATGTACCGCCGCGACCGGGCTTCCACGGACTGCGGTGGGACCCGGGGCTACACTTCTCCCTGCGCGGTGGTCGTAGCTCAGTTGGTAGAGCCCCGGGTTGTGGTCCCGGAAGTCGCGGGTTCGAGTCCCGTCGGCCACCCCTAACGTCGCCGTGCGCCGCGCAGTTCGAGCACTCGGCGGACGTCCGACCAGGAAAGCAGGCCGACGAGGCGGTCACCGTCGAGCACGAGGGCGCGCGAGAGATCGCCGTCGGAGATCTCGGCGGCGGCATCGAAAAGGTCGTCGTCTTCGCGGACGACCGGAACCTTGTCCCGGGGGAGCATGCAGTCGCGCACCGTCCGCGTCTCCCATTCGCTGCGCGGAACCTCGGCGACGCTGCGGAGCGGGAGGAGCCCGACGACATGGCCGTTCTCCGTCACTGGATAGGTCGCGTGCCGCGTGCTCCAGGCGATGTCGTCCATGAACTCGCCGATCGAGATATCGGGCAGCGTCGTCACCGGCTCCCGCACGAGCACGTCGCGGACGCGGAGGCCGCGCAGGGCCTGGCGAGCCAGGAGCGTTCGGTCCTCGGCCGCGGCGGCCCCGAGGAGGAACCAGCCGATGAACGCGAGCCAAAGGCCGCTGTAGGCGCTCTGCCAGATGACGAGGCCCACCCCGCCGACGATGAAGAGGTAGCCGAATCCTCGGCCGATGAGGGCGGCGATGTGGGTGGCCCAGACGAGGTCGCCCTTGGCCGCCCACAGGGCCGACCGGAGGACCCGACCGCCGTCGAGCGGGAGGGCTGGCAGCAGGTTGAAGACGAGGAGCGAGAGGTTGATGTAGCCGAGCCAGGCTGCCACCCCGTCCATGACCTCGGGAAGGCGCGCCTGCCAGGCGAGCAGGACGAAGATGACGCCGAGGGCGAGCGACACGAGAGGCCCGGCGATCGCGATGCGAAACTCCGCACCGGCGCTCGGAAACATGCCCTTGAACTTGGCGACGCCGCCGAAGAGCCAAAGCGTGATCCCTTCGATCTCGACCCCCTCGCGCTTTGCCTCGAGCGCGTGTCCGAACTCGTGCAGGAGGAGGGACGTGAAGAAGAGGATCGCTGCGGCGATCGCCATCGCGACGTAGGTGCCCCGCGCGTGCCCCGCGTTCTGGTCCGGAAAGATCGCGGTCGCGAGCGTCCAAACGATGAGCGCGAACACGATCAGCCAGCTCCAGTTCACGCCGAAGCGGATGCCGGCGATGCGGCCCAGCGTCAGGCTGTCACGCATGGCGCCTAGCGGCCTTTGCGGGCCTGGCGCACGGTGTCGGCGACTCGCTTCGCAACCGCGGGACCGTGTTTACGTGCCTGCTTGCTCGCGTTGTTGATGATCTGGCGCCGCTGAGCCGGGGGAATCCGGCTCCAGCCGCGCTGCACCTTGTAGGCGAGCGTCACGAGCTTCCAGGTGGCCATCCACGCCATGTTCCCATAACGAGGCCGCGGCCGGTCTGGTTGCGGCGGACGCTCAGTTTGCGGCGGACGCTCAGTAGTCCCAGACGGGCGTGCCGACGACGAGCCCGAGCGCGCAGACGCGAGCGATACCCAGCGGCCGCATCGTCGTTGCCCTCTGGGTTGCCGCTCAGTTGTCCGTCGTCAGCGTCTGGACGAGCTCCTGACTGATCCGCTGCTTCTCTTCGGCCGAGAGGGTCGCAGATGTGAAGTAGCGGCGAACCTGCTCGGCGACGTCTGGCGCCAGGAACTCCCTGCCCGCACCTTTCTCGAGTGCGCGGCGCAGCTTCGCCAACCCATCGGCGAACTCGACTTTGGCGCGCGCCAACCCACGCGTCCCGAGTGCGGCATGCGTCTGGTGGTCGCTCGCGGCGATGAGCTCGGCGGCCGCGTCTCGCATGGCGGCGCTGGCGGCCTCGGATCGGTCGGCACGTTCCTTCTGCTGCTCGTAGTACGTCTGTAGCCGGTCCCGCTGGGCTCGAAGGACGTCCACGAGCTCTTCGAGCTCTTCGGCGCGCTCTTCCGCCTGGGACAGGCGTCTGCCGAGCATCTGGGAGTTCGTATGGGCGATCGCGCTTTCGCGCTCGAGCTCTTCGAGGCGAACTCGATGCTCGCTGGCGACGCGCGCATAGTCCTGTCCGATATTCGTTTGGCGCTGCACCTCGGCGGTCAGTCCCGAATTGCTCGTCCGCAGTCGGTCGAGCTCGGCGAGCACGTCCCAGGCGGAATCGTCCAGAGGCTGATGCGCAGTTAGGCTCGAAGCCCCGTTTGCGAGTGGCGTGTTCGCGTCCGCCCCCAGCAGGAGCAGTCGTCGTAGCTTCATGGTGGTTTCCCCCGTTCGGCGAGTGGGCTCGTATGAAGTTTTCAGCCCACGCAGTGGAGGGGCGAAGGCTGCCGTGCCGCAGGCCGCATGACAATGCTACGACGGAATGCAAGAGGCTCCTCCCGCGCGAGAGGTCCCTTACAGATCCCTAACGTCCTCGCGACAGCGCGCCAAACCGGGGCAGCCGACCGAGTTGCGAGAGTCTCGAGAGCGCGTTGCCAAGTCGTTACCGGCGCGGCCCCGACGGGTTACGCGCTCGTCTGACAATCGAACGCATGACCAAGACCCTCACAGCCGCCCTCGTTCTCATCGCAGTCGCCGCCGGGTGCAGCAGCAGCGGAGCCCAGGAAGCCGGCCCCGTGCCCACCGGGCAGGCCACGAAGTCCACCTCGACAGGCCAGAAAAGCGCTTCGACGACGACCGGGTCGACCTCGACCGGCTCGACGAGCACCTCGACCCAGTCGGCTGCTCTCTGCAAGGACAGGACGGCCGCAGTCAAGGTCGCCTCTCAGGAAGGAGCGGCCGGGACGATCAGCACCGTCTGGCGCGTGAGGAACACATCCTCGAGCGAGTGCCGCTCGTTCGGCTACCCGGGCATGGACTTCCACACGAAGAGCGGGTGGCTCAACGTGCAGGTGCACCGCGGCGGCTTCCCCAACATCGACGTCTCGCCCCAGCCCGTGGTCCTCGGCCCGGGGCAGTCTCTCTACTTCGTCAGCTACTGGAACGACGTCGACACGAACGCCGGGCCGTGCAAGCAGTTCGACCGTGTCAAGGTGACGCTGCCGGACAACTTCACCTCGGCGAGGCTCGCGTCGACCGGCTGTCTGACTCCGACATCCGTCGATGTCGGGCCGGTTTCGAAGAGCCGTCCCTCGTAACCGCGCGCCCGAGCCCGCTTTCGGTCTGTCGATCCGTCCGGGCCGGCGGCGAAGATAGCGCTGTCGGGGTCGATCGCACGGCGACGAAAGGAGCAGGCAAATGACGACCACGTCAACGAAACCTGCCGGACGTGGATGGACGGCGTTCGCAGCGATCGTCCTCATGGTTGCAGGCACGATGCAGTTCTTCGACGGGCTCTGGGCGATCCGGACGCAGGACACGGCCGTCGACGCGCTCTTCTGGAACAACAACCTCGAAGCCTGGGGGTGGCTCTACCTCATCGTCGGCATCGGACTGATCGTCACGGGCGCCTACATCTTCCGGCGCGCGACGTGGGCGTACGGGGTCGGCATCTTCGTCGGCTGTTTCGGTGCCATCCTCAACATGTTCTGGATCTTCAGCTATCCGCTGGCGAGCGTCGTGCTCATCACGTTGAACATGATCGTCGTGTACGCCCTGACGACCTACGGTGTCGACTCGGATTACTGAGCCCCGCCGAGAACCGAGCGATGGCCCCGGGAGGAGTCGAACCTCCGCACGCGGATTCGAAGTCCGCTGCTCTATCCGCTGAGCTACGGGGCCCGGCGGATCAGTCTAGCCCGCGGCTGCGCTAGGCCCTCGCGGGCGCCTGGATCCGGCGCTCGGCCGGCTGGCCCTGGCGCAGCTCGCGGCTCCGCTCGACCTCGGCGTTGATCTCGGCGCCGAGGAGGAGCGCGACCCCGGTCAGCCAGAGCCACGTGAGCATCACGATCACCGCGGCCAGCGAGCCCCACGTCTTGTTGTAGGAGGAGAACATCGCCGTGTAGACGGCGAAGAGGCCCGAGGCGAGCAGCCAGACAGCGACCGCGAAGACCGCCCCGGGCGTCAGGAACCGCCAGGGTGGGCGGTCGACGTTCGGGGCCAAATAGAGCACCGTGGCGAAGACGGCCAGGAGGCCGGCGATGAGGATCGGCCACTGCGCGACCCACCAGACCCAGCCGATCGCGTTTTCGATGTCGAGCGCGTTCCCGATCCAATCCGACATGACGGGCCCGAGGACGAGCAGCCCGAAAACGAGGATGAACGCCACTGCCATGGCGACGACCATCTGGACGGCGACCGCCCGCTGCCTAAGGAACCCACGGGTCTCGCCGCGGTCGTAGGCACGGTTCACCGCCCGCATGAAGGACGTCATCGCGCCGGTCGTCGTCCACGCGGCGAGGACGAAGCCGACCACGACCATGACGAGGCTCCCGCTCTTGTTTTCGTTCATCCGCCTGAGGCTGTCCTCGAGAAGCTGTGTCGCCTGCGAGGGCACGACGGTGCCGAGCTTGTCGATGAGCGTCGCGATGGCGTCGCCGCTCGCAAAGAGCGAGAAGAGGCCGACCGCGACCAGGAGGACCGCAGGGATGGCCAGGAACGAGTAGTAGGCGAGGGCCGCCGCGAGGTCGGTGATGCCATGCGCGAGCGATTGCTTCCCTGCCCGGACGAGGATCGCCTTGTAGTCCTGCGCCGAGAGATCCGTCAGGCCTGGATCCGCGAGCTTGCGCTCGCGCTGCTCCGGTTGCGGCGACGGTGCCTGTTGCTCTCTCAGCTCCACGAGTGTCTCATACCCAGGCGGTATCGTTTTTCCACGCGGGCGTGGCGGAACTGGAAGACGCGGCGGGTTTAGGACCCGCTGGGCTTCGGCCCTTGGAGGTTCGAGTCCTCTCGCCCGCACCTGAGACCCGGTGCACGAGACCTTTCTCGACACCCATTCGGCGGCGCTGGTCCTCGTCGTCGGCACGTTCGTCGAGGGCGCGCTCCTCGAGTGGCTCGTCCCCTTTCGTGAGCGGTTCGCCACCGAGGGAGGGCAACTCGCCGGCGTGGCCGTCCGCACGCTCGTCCTGGCTCTCGATCGCGGCGCTCCTCATCCTGCCCGTGGTCGGGCTTTGCCGCGGATCCGGGTCGAGGAAGCGCTCGAAGGCGCGCTCGCGCAGCCGTACCGGGCATACGAGGCGGAGACCGCACGGCTCGTCCCCGGAGTTTGGTCCGTTGCGGTGACGCAAGGGCGCGCGCGGGCTCCAGCAGAGGTCTGGCCCCGCCAAACCGGGGCCAGACCCTTCCCACGATCGTCCGTCGGGTTACTGGCGCCGCACCTCGCAGCTGACGAACGTGTCGTGCCCCGAACCGCCGAAGCCGTGATCGAATCCGCTTCCGCCGTTGAGGTGATCGTTTCCGGCATTGCCGAAGAGGCGATCGTTGGCATCGCCGCCGAGGAGACGGTCGCTGCCGTTGCCTCCTCGCAAGACGTCCCGGCCGCTTCCGCCGCGCAAGACGTCCCGGCCGCTTCCGCCGCGCAAGACGTCCCGGCCGCTTCCGCCGCGCAATACGTCCGCACCGCTTCCTCCCAGAAGCAGATCGTTCGCGCCGGCCCCGATGAGCGTGTCGTTCCCACCGCGTCCGCAGATGATGTCGCGGCCTGCGGTGCCGATGAGCGTGTCGCCGCCGGACGTCCCGACGACATCGTGGCGCGGATCGCCTTCGAAGCCGGCACACTCAACCTCCTGAACCTTTCCGAGGAGGACGTCGTGGCCAAAGAAGCAGCCGTCCGAGCATGAGTCAGTGCCGGTGATGTCCGCATCGTCGTTCAGGTCGACGAGGCCGTTGTCGGCCGTGTTCGGCGGGGACGCGAAGCCGCACTGGTTGGTGCCTGGGTTTCCAAGGACGTCGGCTCCGTCCGTCGGGTCGCCGAGGCCCGCGTCAATCACCTTGCCGACGACCCCGAAGTGGCAGTCGTCGCCGTCAATAACCTCGTTCCCGTTCGAGTCCACGCGGCCGTCGATCGCCGACCAGGCGAAGTCGGAATCACCGATGTCGGCATTCGACGGCGTGGTGGCGTTGAAGACGGTCGGCAACGGTCCATTCCCAACCTGGAACGCACCATTCACGACCTCGATGGTGACGCCGTCCGGCGTGCCGTCGTAGCCGACGAGCGAGCAGTCGTCTGCCGCCGTGATAGTTCCGCTTCCCGCATCGCCTCGGTTGGCGACCGCCGCCCAGGCGTCGCAGTCGAGCTTTCCGTCGATGATGCTCGTGTCCCCGTAGAAGGCGTTCGCGTCGTCGCTTCCGTTGACGACGCCGTTGCCGTCCAGGTCTGCGCCTTCCCCGACGATCGTGGGCGAGAACCCTCCGGTCAGGGCCCCGGCATCCGCCCGCCCCGCCGCGAGGAGCGGGACGCAGAGCGCAAGCAACGACAGGAGCGCGATCAGCAACAGGCGTTGGGCCTTGTCTGGGCGCATCGTTGGGCCGGCTCTACCCATGTGCGTCCTCCTTTCGAAATAGGACACCCTGTGGGTGTCTCGTTTCGGGTCGCTGGCGTAGCGTGACGGCCGCTAGGTCGGTGGCCGGTCTGCCCGGCAAGCCAAGAAACTTGCGGTTCGACCCTCCGTAGCCCACCCCGGGTCCCACTGGCGGTAACAAACCAGCCTCCTCCGCTCCGCCAAGACGTGCGAAAAGTTACAAGCCCCGCTACCAGAAGTCAATCGCGCCACTCCCGACGGTCGCTCACGTCCGATAGTCGGTCTCTGTCAACGCATCCGGTTGCGGGCCCGTTACGAGGACGCGGGCGCGCGGTTACGGAGCGCCGCGAGGATGACTCCATGACCAAAGCGCTCCCCCTCCTGCTCATCGCTTCGGCGCTCCTGGCCGGTTGCGGCTCCGGTGCGAAAGAGGCCGGCCCAGTGCCGACCGCTGCCCCCGCCGTCGAGCCGACCCAGTCTCAGCCGGCCGACACCACGAGCACGGAGGGGGAGACCAGCATCACCAACACCGGCACCGAGACGGAGCCGGCTCGGGTGGTCTGCAAGCCGCAGATCGGCGGCCAGGACGGCGTCTTCACGAATCTCACCGACGTGCGCGTCGGCGCACACAACGGTTATGACCGCATCGTGTTCGAGTTCGAGGCGCCGAAGCCGAACCCGGGAGGAGTGGCCGGGATTCCCCGCTACGAGATCCGCCAGGCGAAGCCTCCGTTCACCGAGGACCCGAGCGACCTGCCGCTCGACGTCTTCGGCGATGCGTTCGTCCGGATCGTCATGCACGGCGCAACCGGCTACGACTTCGACGGCAATCCGACCTACGCCGGGTCGCGCACGCTGACCCCGGGCTTCGGCACCCTCGCCCAGGCGGTCGAGGGCGGAGACTTCGAAGCGACGATGACGTGGATCCTCGGCCTCAGCCGCCCCACCTGCTGGCAGGTTCAGGAGCTGCACGAACCTGAGCGGTTGGTCATCGACTTCCACCACGTGTAGCGCGAAGCTGCGGGTCGACCGGGGGCGGCGCTCGCAAACGAGGCAAGCGAGCAGGCCCGAGACAGTACGAGTGGTACGGCGAGGGACTGCGAGCGCAGACTCGTGCCGCGAGGGTCGTCAGACGGGCGGAGCCGGGCCTCGCCCGGTACTGCCCGCCGTCCGGTCGGGCCGCAGCCTTCTGACACAATGGCCTTCGTGAAGACGAAGGTCGAAGAGCTCCCGGAAAGCCGCGTGCGCCTCGACGTCGAGGTGCCCGAGGCCGACGTACAGCACGCGTTCGAGCACGCCGCCTCGGACATGGCCGAATCGCTCCGCTTGCCGGGCTTTCGCAAGGGCAAGGCCCCGGTTCCCGTGGTCATCGCCCGAGTCGGCCGGGAGGCCGTGTGGCAGGAAGCTTTGCGAGGGCATCTGGACTCCTGGTTTTGGAGCGCCGCCGAGAACTCCGGCATCCGTCCGGTCGCGAGCCCGGAAGTCGAGTTCGAGGACCTGCCCGCCGACGGCGGCACGTTCAAGTTCAGCGCGACCGTCTCCGTCCTGCCGAAGCCGCAGGTGGCCGACTGGACGATGCTCGAGATTCCGTTCGCCGAGGCAGAGGTGCCCGCCGAGCTCGTCGACCTGGAGCTCGAGCGCCTGCGCGAGTCCGTGGCCGAGCTTGCGCCCGTCGAGGGCCGCGCCGTTGCGCAGGGCGACACGGTCGTCCTCGACATCGTCGGCGAAGGCGTGCCGCCGCAGCGCGACTACGTCACCGAGGTCGGAGCCGACCGGCTCGTCAACGAGATTGACGACGCGCTTCCCGGGATGAAGCGCGGAGAGACCAGGACCGTCGAGATCCAGGGGCAGGAGGGCCCCCTGCCGGTCGAGGTGACGGTGAAGGAGGCCAAGGAGAAGGTCTTGCCCGAGCTCGACGACGAGCTCGCCCGCTCGGCCAGCGAGTTCGAGAGCCTCGCCGAGCTTCGCGCCGAGATCGAGTCCCGCCTGCTCGAGCAGCTGACTGAGGAGCTCGAGATTCGCTTCCGCGAGGCCGCGGCCGACGCGCTCGCCGGCGCCTCCGAGGTCGAGACCGTCGAGCCGCTCGTCGAGCGGCGCACAGCAGAGCTCTGGAGCGGTATCGCCCGCTCGCTGCAGGCGCGAGGCATCTCGACCGAGACGTATCTGACGATGACCGGCCAGTCGGCCGAGGAAGTCGTTGCGCACCTGCGGGCGGAGGCCGAGCAGTCGCTCGCCCGCGAGCTCGTCCTCGACGCGGCCGCCACCCAGCTTGGAATCGAAGTCGCGGACGAGGAGATCGACGAGCTCATCCGAGACCAGAGCGATGAGGGAGACGATGTCGAGGAATCGAAGCGCCTCCTGCAGGAAAACGGCGGCTACGAGCGGATTCGCGCCGACCTGCGGCTGAAGAAAGCGCTCGACGAGATCGTTGCCAGCGTCAAGAGAATCCCCGTCGAGCTGGCGGCGGCGCGCGACAAACTTTGGACACCCGAGAAGGAGAAGGAAGGTACGAAGATGAACATTTGGACCCCAGGCAGTGAGGAGGCACGATGAGTCCGTTGATTCCGATGGTGGTCGAGCAGACGTCGCGAGGCGAGCGAGCCTTCGACATCTACTCGCGCCTGCTCAACGAGCGCATCATCTTCCTCGGCACCCCCGTCGACGACCAGATCGCCAACCTGATCGTCGCCCAGCTCATCCACCTCGAGTCCGAGGATCCGGACAAGGACATCTCGATCTACATCAACTCGCCGGGCGGCTCCGTGTATGCGGGCATGGCGATCTACGACACGATGCAGTTCATCAAGCCGGACGTGCAGACGATCTGCGTCGGCATCGCGATGTCCATGGGCGCGCTGCTCCTCGCCGGCGGAACGGATGGCAAGCGCATGGCGCTGCCGCACTCGAAGATCCTCATCCACCAGGTCTCGGCCGGGTTCCAGGGCCAGGCGACGGACATCGAGATCCAGGCGCGCGAGACGCTGAACATGAAGCGCCTGCTCGAGGAGATCATCGCGACACACACGAAGCAGCCTCTCGAAAAGGTCGCTCACGACATGGAACGCGACTACTTCATGACCGCCGAAGAGGCCAAGAGCTACGGAATCATCGACAACGTCATCGCCCACCGCGGCAAGCCACTGACCAAAGCGGCCTAGCCGAGCAGGCGAAAAGGAGCTAAAAGGTAGAGAGATGGCCCGCGCGACTGACGGAAACGAACAGCTGCTCTGCAGCTTCTGCGGCAAGAGCCAGCGCCAGGTGAAGAAGTTGATCGCCGGGCCGGGCGTCTACATCTGCGACGAGTGCATCGATCTCTGCAATGAGATCATCGACGAGGAGCTCACCACTCCCGCCCAGCTCGACCTCGACAACCTCCCGCGCCCGAAGGAGATCTACGAGATCCTGAACGACTACGTCGTCGGGCAGGAGGAGGCCAAGAGGACGCTTTCGGTTGCCGTCTACAACCACTACAAGCGCGTGCAGATGGCGAACGACGAGAACGAAGTCGAGCTGCAGAAGTCGAACATCCTGTTGCTCGGGCCGACGGGCTGCGGCAAGACGCTTCTCGCCCAGACGCTCGCCCGCATCCTCAACGTCCCGTTCGCGATCGCGGACGCGACTGCGCTCACCGAGGCGGGCTACGTCGGCGAGGACGTCGAGAACATCCTCCTGAAGCTCATTCAGGCGGCCGACTTCGACGTCAAGAAGGCCGAGACCGGGATCATCTACATCGACGAGGTCGACAAGATCGCGCGGAAGGCGGACAACCCGTCGATCACGCGCGACGTCTCGGGTGAGGGCGTCCAGCAGGCGCTCCTCAAGATCCTCGAGGGAACCGTCGCGAGCGTGCCTCCGCAGGGCGGCCGCAAGCACCCGCATCAGGAGTTCCTCTCGATCGACACGACGAACGTCCTCTTCATCTGCGGCGGCGCCTTCGCCGGCCTGGAGAGGATCATCGGCAAGCGGATCGGCAAGAACTCGGTCGGCTTCGGCGCGGACATCAAGTCGAAGAAGTCGATCGAGTCGAGCGAGCTCCTGTCCCAGGTGATGCCCGAGGATCTCCTTTCCTACGGGCTCATCCCCGAGTTCATCGGGCGCCTGCCGGTCGTCTCGGCGGTTCACCAGCTGACGCGCGAGGACCTCGTCCAGATCCTGCTCGAGCCGAAGAACGCTCTCGTCAAGCAGTACCAGCGCTTCTTCAACTACGACTCGGTCGAGCTCGTCTTCACCGAGGACGCGCTGTGGCAGATCTCCGACAAGGCGCTCGAACGGGAGACCGGGGCACGCGGCCTGCGCTCGATCATCGAGCACGCGCTCCTCGACGTCATGTTCGAGCTCCCGTCACGCAAGGACGTCTCCAAGTGCGTGATCACGAAGGAGACGATCCAGCGGAACCTGCGCCCGACGCTCGTCACGAGCGCCGGTCACGCCGTCGAGATCGAAGAGCCCGAAGAACAGAGCGCGTAGCGGCGGCGCCGACTAGGCGCTCCACTCGACCGAGCACACGGGCACGTCGTGCTTGAAGCCCTTGAGCGCGATCTCACGGTGGTTCGTCGTCTTGAACTGGACGAGCTTGGACATCGTGTCGCGGCTGGCGAGGATCTCCTCGCCCCCCGCGGCCGCGCCGATCCGCGCGGCGGTGTGGACGCCCTTGCCGTGGTAGTTGTCGTCGCGCTCGAGCGCGCCGTCCGTGTGCACGCCAATGCGGAGGTCGAACTCGAACTCCTGTGAGATCGCCCGCTGGACGGCGATCGCGGCCTGGATCGCCTCCCCGCCGTCCTCGAACGCGGCGAAGAAGCCGTCCCCGGTGTGGTCGACGACCTGGCCTCCGTGGTCGGCGAAGATCGCGCGCAGCGTTTCGTCGTGGCGGCGCAGGACGTTCAGCCAATGGCGGTCCTCGAGCGTGCTGGCGAGCTCCGTCGAGCCGACGATGTCGGTGAAGACGAACGTCTTCATGACGGCCTTCGAGACGTCGCGCATGAGGTGCTCTGCAACCCTGTCCGCGTCGCGGAGGGCGCCGAGCCGCTCGAAGCGGGCGGCTGCCGCCTCGAGCTCCCAGACCGCGGCGTCCTCGTCGCCTCCGAGCCGGAGCGCGAGCCCACGGTTTTCGCGCGCCCGCGCCGCGTCGTAGCTCGCGCCGGTCGATTCCCAGAGCGTGCGCGCGTTACGGAAGGCCGCCTCGGCACCGTCGGCATCGCCTTCGGCGTAGCGGATCTTCCCGTGGGCGTACGAGGCCGCGGCCTTGAGCGCCGAGGTCTCGAAGGTCGCGCCCGCCTGGTCGAGCTCTGCCGCGTAACGCTCTGCCGCCTCGAGCTCGCCGGCCGCCACGGCGATGTCGATGCCGGCGGGAAGGAAGCCGGTCCGGGCAGCCATGCCGATGGTGTCGTCGGTCAAGAGCCGGCGAATCGAGCTCCAGGCACCTTGTGCGTCGCCGCGCGCGAGCCGTAGGAGCGAGTGCCCGGGCTCCGGGTTGTGCCCGTGCTCGTCGGCCTCGCGGAAGGCCTGCTCGGCCTGAGCCAGGTCGCCGAGCCGGAGCCGCGTCTCGCCGAGCTCGTAGAAGGCAGCGCCGGCGATGCGCGGACACCAGGTTCGCAGCTCCTCGCCGGCCTGGCCGGCGAGCTCCTCGGCGTCACCGAAACGGCCCTTGTAGCGCATCACCTCGGCTTGGTTGACCCGGCACATGCCGGGAAACGCTGACATCGAGTTCGAGTCGCAGAACTGCGAGGCCCGGTCCGTCCACTGGCCGGCGCTGTCGAAATCTGCCATCTCGCGGCAGGCGCCGATCGTGTTGCAGTAGACGACGAGGGTGGAATACGGGTCGAGCTCGCCGCCGAGCGCGGCGGCGCTCGCCTCGTCGAGGAGGAGCTTGCCCTCGGCGACTTCGCCCTTCTCGAGGAGGGCCGCGCCCTGGCGCTGGAGGCCGCGGATCTCGAGGCTCCGGTCGGAGAAGCGCTTGCCGATCTCCTCGGCGGTCTTTCCCTGCCTGAACGCCTCGTCGAAGTCGTGCTCGCCGAGAGCGACGAGGGAGCGCTGCAAGGCGTAGTAGCCGTGCTCCGGCGCCTCTTCGGTCTCGTCGAGGTGGCGCTTGGCCCGCGCGAGCCAGCCGCTCGCAACCGAGGTCTGGAGCTGGGCCCTGTGGTCGTGGGCGAGCAGCGTGGCGAGGTAGCCCGCCCGCGCGAGGTTGCCGGCTTCGAGATAGGCCTTGTAGGCGCGCTCGGTCGCGTCGATGTAGTGCTCGAACTGGCCGCCCCAGAGAGCCGCTTCGGCCAGGAGTTCGAGATCCTCAGGGGCGAGGTCGCCGGAGCCGTCGGCTTCGTGCAGGAGCGGGTAAGCGGTGTCCCAGTCGCGCCGGCGGACGGCGTCGCGGCCTGCTTCGAGGGGGGATTCGACGACCTGGCTCATACTTTGTGATCCGAGTTCAATGCTACAAACTCTGGCCGATCCCATGACCGAAACCAGAATCCTCATCGTCGACGACGACCAGGACATCCGCAAGCTCCTGGGACACCGGCTCAAGGCCGACGGATTCGAGCCGATCTTCGCCGGCGACGCGATCTCTGCGGTCAACCAGGCGAGGAAGGAGCGGCCCGACCTCATCCTGCTCGATCTCATGCTCCCGGCCGGCGACGGCTATGTCGTCATGAAGCGGCTGAAGGCGATGCCGGCGCTCGAGGGCGTGCCGGTGATCGTGATCAGCGCACGTGACCCTGCGACCGAGCAGGATCGCGCGTGGGAAGCCGGAGTCGACGCCTTCTTCCGCAAGCCCTTCGACTACGCCGAGCTCGTCGCCGCCATCCACAAGGCGCTCGGACACCGCGCCTAGAATCAGCTGGATGGAGCCGCTCTACCGGCCGGAAGGCGTCGAGGAGCGCT